>MTLE01001694.1_pt1 | contig 108736 bp, 103 predicted proteins | sample 1982461 | NCBI WGS metagenome assembly MTLE01 (sample SAMN05712605, study PRJNA340218) | biofilm metagenome | isolation source: sample SPL anode biofilm adapted to -200 mV | place: USA | collected 2012-02-03
GTTTGGACAAGTCATCATAGATACAAAGGACATCTTTGCCTTGATCCATGAAGAACTCACCGATAGTAACGCCGGTGTAAGGTGCAAGATATTGCAGCGGAGCACTGTCAGCTGCAGTAGCTGCTACGATGATAGTATAAGCAAGTGCGCCATGTTGTTCCAAAGTACGGGCAATACGGGCAACAGTAGAAGTCTTTTGTCCAATTGCAACGTAAATACAGATAACGCCTAAACCTTTTTGGTTGATGATGGTGTCAACTGCAACAGCAGTTTTACCTGTACCACGGTCGCCGATGATCAACTCACGTTGTCCACGGCCGATTGGCACCAAAGCATCGATAGCTTTAATACCGGTCTGCAGAGGAACGTCTACAGATTTACGGTCAGCAATACCAGGAGCCTGAGCTTCGATACAACGTACAGCCTCATGCTTGATTTCGCCTTTGCCATCAATAGGATCACCAAGGGAGTTAACTATACGGCCGAGCATTTTCTCGCCGACAGGAACTTCCATGATACGGCCTGTACGGCGTACCACGTCACCTTGTTTTATTTTGGTCTCGCCACCCATTAAAACGATACCAACTTCATCAGGTCTTAAATTTTGTACCATGCCGCTAACGCCACCAGGGAGCTCGACCAGTTCGCCCGCCATTACGCCGCGCATGCCGGTTACGGTTGCGATACCGTCACCAACTTTTTCAATAACACCGACTTCTTCCAAATCGACATCTATTTTATAATCCTGAACTTCCTTAGTCAGGGCTTCAGCGATGCCTGCTGGTTTGTCGAGAGATTGGTCTCCGACTTGTACTTTGCCCATCATACCGCCGACTTTTTCCAGTTGACGTTTGGAGCTGGCATCAAAAACCTTATCGCCAAGTTTAACGATGATGCCGCCAATTATAGATGGATCAACAACCTTTTGCAGTTCAACCTTTTTGCCTAACTTCTCAGCCAGAATTACGGAAATAGATTCATATTCAGATACAGCAAGATCTCTGGCAGTGGTAACTAGCACTGTGATTAGTTCTTTGCCTGCGATAAGCTCAAGATCTTTTGGTTCAAACTCAATTGATGACAAGCTTTCGCTGATCAAAGAAAAGTTTTCATTAGTTTCCATACTGTATCAATCACCTCCGTATTCCCCCAATGCCTCAGCTATGGGAATTTAAATAAATCTAAAAAAATGACTCTATAAGTATCTACAACTATTAGCTATTTTCTCTGTTACAAGATGTAAGCTAAGCTGATCAACAAAAATCAGCGCTTGTCCAAAACATCATCAGCGATATTGGCAACCATTTTTTGATCCTTCTCGGAATTCAATTTCTGGTTAACTATTTTCCCTGCTATCAAAGTGCTTAATTTGATAACTTCGGCTCTGATATCCAATAATGCTTGTTGTTTCTCCTGTTCAATACGTTCTTTTGCATTGGCCATCAAGGCTTCCTGTTCTACACGTGCTTGCTCTACGAGTTCATCATGTAGATTTTGGGCAATCTGATTAGCTTTATTAACAATTTCAGTCGCTTCTTGACGTGCTCCAGCTAATTGCTCTGCATATTGCTCTTTCAGAGCTTCTGCGTCCAATCTTGTCTGTTCAGCGGAATCCAAATCATTAATGATTCGATTGCGCCGGTCATCCATTGCCTTTAATAATGGCTTGTAGGCGAATTTCGCAAGAATTGCTAAAAGAACTAAAAAATTCAGGATCTGCGCAATAAGTGTTGCATTAACATCTACCAATTATAGCACTCTCCTTTTTTTCTCCTTTTTGAAACCCTGCGAATTATTTTACAAAAGGATTAGCAAATACGAGAACGATAGCGATAACTGCAGAAATAATAGGAATAGATTCAACAAGACCGATAGCGATAAGCATGTTTACTTGGAAAGTAGAAGCAGCTTCAGGTTGACGAGCCATACATTCCAAAGCTTTGGTAGCAACGGCAGCGTCTCCTCTTGTAGCACCTAGTGATGCGCCAACTGCGATAATAGCGGATGCAAATACTGAAGCGGCAATGATAATAGCATTTTCTGTCATTTTAAAATTCATCCTTTCGATTTTAAAAAAATTTTTGATTTCAAATTATATAAATTTTAATTTGAACTAAATAAATAAAAACTACCTAGCGAAATTAATGATGAGCTCTGAATACAGGCGCAATAGCAATCATGGTCAGCATTGTAAAAATAAATGCCTGCAGGAAACCAACAATTAAGCTAAACCCAACCCATAGATCAGGAATAACCCAAGGTGCCAGCATATACAAAACTATAAGCAAAATCTCGCCGGCAAGAATATTACCAAATAAACGCAACGCCATGGTTAAAGGTTTTGCGAATTCTTCCAGCAGGTTTAGCGGTAGAAAGAGAAATGATGGCTGAATAAAATGTTTAAAATACCCTAAGCCATTACGCATAATTCCTAAAACATAAACCGTCAGAGAAACAGTTACAGCCATACCCAGTGTAACGTTGATATCATTGGTAGGCGATGTAAAGTGTGCACCAACCTGCGGCAGCAAGCCAATCTCATTACCGACAAATAAGTAAAGGAAAAGAGTTATAATGAAGGGCGCTGCTACCCGGCGTCCTTCCATGCCTATATTGCTTTCCATCAAACCATTAAGCCAATCAATGAAAACTTCAACAATATTTTGAACACCGGAAGGAATGATCTCTGCTTTGCGAGTTGCCGCAAAAACAATCAGAGCCACTATAGCCATGGTAAGCCACGACATATACATCGTCTGCATGTTGATGACTACTCCGTCGAAAACCTCTGTAGGTAAATAATGAATAATTCCGCCGCCAGATGCTTCAGCAATTTCCATTCTGTTTCACTCCTTTCTTCACGAACAGAGATCTATCTCTTGAAGCTCGCGATAATGATGAGATTACAAAGCAAAAATATATGTGTTAGTATAAAGCCCATCAGAACTCCTAAAACAGCGAGTTCTAACTTTAACATAACCAAAACCAGCGCCACTGCGATAGCAAAGCGTTTAGCCAATGTGCGGCGCATCTCGTTCAGGGATTCTTCCCCAGACATCGACATACCTTTGCGTACGCCATTAAACATCAGCAGCGTATCTATAAAACCTAATGCGCAACCAACAAACCAAATGAGAGCCTCTTCCTGGCCCTTTAAGAAATATACAATTCCAACCACGCATAATGAAAATAAGGCATGACGAAAGAGCACTGTCTTGAAGGACGCAAGAACATCTTGTACCATCTTATTCATAGTGCTTTTCCTTGTTAACATTATCTAAAATATCAAAAAATGGTCCAATCATCAACAGTTAATAATACCAACCTTCTCATAAAGATGTAAAAAACTGTCACAATCTTGGCATTCTCCAAATTATAACAACTACATTTTAATAAAAAAACACTTATTTGACAACCTTTTTTTCTAAATTGCAGACGAAAATTCCGGCATTCTTTCCACCGGGTATCCGTAAGCTGCCAGTATTGTCTTTACAATGCGTTCTGAGGCTTTGCCATCACCATAAGGATTGCAGGCATCAGCCATCTGTCTGTAATATCTTTCATCATCGAGCAGTTTGTTGGTTTCCTGAAGAACATCTTCAAACGCTGTTCCAATAAGTTTTACCGTACCTGCTTCCACTGCTTCCGGACGCTCTGTCGTATCACGTAAAACCAGTACAGGTTTGCCTAGTGCCGGTGCTTCTTCCTGGATACCGCCGGAGTCAGTAAGAACTATATTCACTTTGGCCATCAGGTTGGCAAATGGCTCGTAATCAAGCGGTTCTATCAGATGCACCCTGTCAAGATGCCCTAATTCCTGTTCAACTATTTCCCGCACTTTTGGATTTTTATGCACTGGAAAGATAGCTTTTACATCAGGATGAGTAAGGATAACCTCTTTCAGTGCCTGGTAAACCTGACGCATAGGTGCGCCAAGATTTTCTCGACGATGCGTTGTCACAAGGATAAGACGTCCACCACTGTTCAACAAATCGTGGAGAGAATCTTCCGAAAATCTATAGTCAGTCTTTACTGTTTTTACCAAGGCATCAATTACGGTATTACCCGTAACGAATATCTTGCCTGCATCAATATTTTCCCGCAAAAGATTTTCTTTAGAAATAGCGGTAGGTGCAAAATGAAAATCAGCCAGTGATCCAGTCAGTTTACGGTTCATTTCCTCAGGGAAGGGCGAATACTTATCGCCGGTACGCAACCCTGCCTCTACATGCCCCACAGCAATCTGAGCATAAAAAGATGCCAGCGCTCCTACGAAGGTTGTTGTCGTATCCCCGTGTACCAATACTATATCGGGTTTTGCTTCTGCAAGCACAGAACCCAATCCTTCCAGGGCGCGGCGAGTAACATCGTAAAGAGTCTGGCCTTTCGTCATAATATTCAAATCATAATCAGGCACAACACCAAAAAGGTGCAGCACCTGATCAAGCATTTCTCTGTGCTGTGCTGTAACAGCAACAACCGGCTCAATAAAATCCGGGTATTTCTTCATTTCCAAAACTACCGGGCACATCTTGATTGCTTCTGGTCGCGTTCCAAAAACTGCCATGACTTTAAGTTTTTTCACTACATACTCTCCTGACATTTTTTATTAACGGTCGTTCAAGATACCGATTTTTTTCGCGCAAAAACATACACACGCAATAATAACTGATACCAACAAAACTGCATAAATACCGTCTATCTCGGTCAGCAGGATGGCACTTAATCCCAAACCGGCACTGATAAGATACATCAGAATAACTGCCTGTCTTTGCGTTAGTCCCATCGCTAATAGTCTATGATGAAAGTGTCCTTTGTCCGGTTTAAAAATAGGCTTACCGGCAAGATGGCGGCGCAAAATAGCAAAAGCAGTATCCATAATAGGCAGCCCCAATGCTATAGCCGGCACGATCAAAGCAATCGTGGTCGCACTTTTTACCGCACCCAGGATAGAGATGGCGGCCAGAATGTAACCGATAAACATACTGCCGGTATCTCCCATAAAGATAGTAGCCGGATTGAAATTATAGCGGATAAAACCTATGATACCACCAGCCAAAGCTGCCGTCATAACCGCTACCGTATAATATCCTTCCTGCAAGGCAACAAGGATGATTGTCACTGATGCAATAGCCGAAACGCCTGCTGCCAGACCATCAAGACCATCCATCAAGTTGACAACGTTGGTGAAACTTACTACCCAAAAGATAGTTATGGGAACGGAAAGATAATCCAGATAGAAATATCCCCCCATAGGGTTATTTAACCATTCAATCTGTATACCAAAAAGAATCAGAACTGCAGCTGCGACTATCTGCCCAAGCAGTTTAACCTTCGCCGGAAGCTGATAAACATCATCCAGAATACCAACAATCAGGATAACCAAGGCACCCGTTAAAATGCCAAACAAGTCTTTCGACATAGTCACAGTTGAGAGTACTGCAATCAAAAAGCCTACAAAAATTGCCAATCCACCAAGTCGCGGCATAATGCCTTTATGAACCTTACGTGGATCAGGTTTATCTACTGCTCCGATCTTAAATGCAAGATTTTTAACATAAGGAGTTAAAATCCAACTCGTGAATAATGCTATAGCAAATGCTATTACATATGTTTTCACTAAAATATACCTCTTAACGGCCGTAGCCACTTTCTATTTTTTCTTGCGTGTTATTGTGTAAAATGAAAATATATAAAAAACTATACAGTTAACATTAACAGTATATACCGAAAAAGGTCCTGCGACAAGTATATTAATTTTATGTCAATTGCTGCAAAACTATATTTTAAATTTATATGGCAATAGTTAAAGAGTTCCTCTGGCTGCTTCCACACGCGACTATTCGGCTGTAAACAGCCGGTCGCTGATGTGCAGCAAGCCCGTCACTTCTTTAGCCATTGCCTCGATTGTCATTTCAAAGACAAAGTGTTGCTCGCACTGCTCACACACGACTATTCAGTTGCAAACAGCCGGTCGCATCTTTAGCCTTTGCCATGATTCGTTTTTACCATTTGCTGCAAAAGATGTAAAAAATGTAGGAATGGCTATGCATTCCTACATTAATATTTTTACTTTTTTATTTAGAACTTGCTTCAGGATTCCAGATAACTATTTCCAGATCAGTTGCTTCCTTCATCATGTTTTCAGCTAACTCGTCCGGGTACGGATTTGCGTAAACAATCCTCTTGATACCTGCATTAATCAAAATCTTTGTGCACACGACACAGGGCTGGTGAGTGCAATAAAGCGTAGCACCATCAACAGAAACGCCATATACTGCCGCCTGGATTACCGCATTCTGCTCCGCATGTATGCCCCGGCAAAGTTCATGCATTTTGCCGGAAGGAACATTCATCTTGGCGCGGAAGCAGCCTACTTCTTCGCAGTGCGCCAAACCCTTTGGAGTTCCGTTATAGCCGGTAGCCAGAAGTCTCTTGTCCTTAACAATGACAGCACCAACGCTGCGACGCAGACAGGTAGAGCGTTTACTGGCAACTTGTGCCATTTCCATAAAATATGAATCCCAATCCGGTCTGTTCGGCATGATTACTTCGTCCCAAAAATACGGTCGCCGGCATCACCAAGACCAGGAACTATATAACCATGGCTATTCAGGTGGTCATCAAGAGCAGCCGTAAAAATTTCAACATCAGGATGTTCGTTGTTAACAACTTCAACGCCTTCAGGTGCCGCAACGAGACACATCAGACGAATATTCTTCAGGCCACGTTTTTTGAGCATTGAAATAGCCGCAGCTGAGGAACCACCGGTTGCAAGCATCGGGTCAACAACTATTGCTTCCGCGCTCATATCTGGCGGTAATTTGCAATAATATTCAACTGGTCTCAGAGTCTTAGGATCCCTGTAAAGTCCTATATGTCCTACTTTAGCATTCGGAATCAGTTTCAGAACGCCGTTAACCATACCTAAGCCTGCACGCAAAATAGGTATAACTGTTATGGAAGTAGTCGCCAAACGGTAGCCTGTGCAAGTAGTAATAGGTGTCGTAACACTCACTTCATCAAGTTTGAAATCACGCGTGATTTCATAAGTCATAAGCATAGCAATTTCATCCAGCAACTCGCGAAAATCCTTAGAGCCGGCTTCAGCATCACGCATCATTGTTAATTTGTGTCTGATTAAAGGATGATCAACTACCTTGATTTTCATTTAAATTGCCCCTTTTTCTAAATTATAGCTCCGGATACATCGGATATTTCTTGCAGAGAGCATCAACTCTGTCTACAGCCTCTTTTTGTTTATCCGAATCTGTCGGATTATTTAATACCAAGCCAATAATCGCGGCCACTTCTTTAAGGTCTTCCTGTTTAAACCCTCTGGAAGTAACAGCTGCCGTTCCCAAGCGAATGCCGCTAGTTACAAACGGACTTGCCGGATCAAACGGAATAGTATTTTTATTGCAGGTGACGCCTGCCTCATCAAGCAGGTGCTCAGCCTCTTTGCCTGTCAATCCTTGCCCACGGACATCGACCAGTAGCAAGTGGTTATCAGTGCCGTTGGAAACTAAACGGAAGCCTTCGGCCAAAAGTCCTTCAGCCAAAGCTTTGCAATTATCTAAAATAGACTGTTGGTAAATTTTGAATTCAGGTTGCAGTGCTTCATGCAAAGCGACAGCTTTTGCGGCAATCACGTGCATCAAAGGACCGCCCTGGGTTCCCGGGAAAATAGCTTTATCGATAGCTTTTGCATATTTTTCTTTGCACAAAATCAAGCCGCCGCGTGGTCCACGCAGAGTTTTGTGAGTAGTGGTAGTAACAATATCAGCATAAGGTACTGGGCTCGGATGCAGGCCTGCGGCAACAAGTCCAGCGACATGCGCCATGTCTATCATCAATAAAGCGCCTACTTTATGAGCAATTTCTGCCATTCTTGCAAAATCAATTATGCGCGGATACGCACTTGCGCCGCCGACAATGATTTTTGGCTTGTGCTCTTCTGCCAGTCTTTCGAGCTCATTATAGTCGATGGTTTCGGTTTCCGGATTGACACCGTAAGGAACGATATTGTAATAAGTACCGGAAATATTAACAGGGCTGCCATGAGTCAAATGGCCGCCATGAGAAAGATTCATGCCCATGATGGTGTCGCCTGGTTTCAGAAAAGCAAAATAAACAGCAGTATTGGCATTGGCGCCGGAATGAGGCTGCACGTTGGCGTGTTCAGCGCCAAAAAGTTCTTTGGCACGTTCAATAGCCAATGTTTCAACTTTATCGACGTATTCGCAGCCACCGTAATAACGGTGTCCAGGATAACCTTCTGCGTATTTATTGGTCAGAACGGTGCCCATGGCTTCCATAACTGCCGGAGTTACAAAGTTTTCAGATGCAATCAACTCAATTTTGTTGCGCTGCCTGCCTAATTCTTCTTGTATAGCAGCATAGATTGCCGGGTCAGAAGCTTGCAAATTTTCCAAATACATCAAAATCCCCCTCAACTATTATTCGTATACGGCCCTTTCACCGCCTACATAGGGCGGGCGGGTCCTGGCAGCAGTCAAAATAGCTGCGCCTATTTCATTTTGCGACAAACGTACTGGCACGGCAACGCGTTTAAGATGCATGCCTATCAAAGTCTGTCCTATATCAAGCCCAAGATGGGCAGTGATTTTTTCCACTACAATCGGTTGGTTAAAAGTTTCGTAAGCAACTTGTGCCAAAGAACCACCGGCGTGTGCCACCGGTCTGACGGCCACCTCTTCCCAGCAGTACTTTTCAGCAGCTTCACTTTCTGTCACCAACGAGCGGTTAAGATGTTCGCAGCATTGTACTGCGAGATATAAGCCATGCGCGGAAGTAACTTCCCGCAGCGCGTCAAAGATTGCCTGCGCTGCTTCGAGCGAACCGGCGGTGCCGATTTTATTGCCCAAAACTTCACTCGTACTGCAGCCTACAACAAAAACCTGCCCCGGTTTCGGTGCGGAAGCCTCAATGAGTTCTTCAGCTGCTGTTTTGACCTGTTTCATTATTTTTTCCAAAGGCAACACAATCACCTTGCTTCATCTAATTTCGTAATTTTCTCTGTCCTGCAGGCGTGCCGACCCCCTTGGAAGACTCCATGCAGCCAGGTATCGACGATCATCTCAGCATGTCCGACACCCAAAGTACGCTCGCCAAGGCAGAGGATATTAGCATCATTGTGTTCACGGCTCATCAATGCTGAAAAAACATCAGCACAAAGTGCGGCACGAATACCGTGAATCTTGTTAGCAGCTATAGAAATGCCTATACCTGTACCACAAATAAGGATACCTCTTTTAGGTTCTCCTGCGGCTACTGCCCGCCCCACTTTTTCAGCAATATCGGGATAATCAACCGATGCTTCTGTAAAAGTACCAAAATCCAGCACTTCAACATCTTTCGCTTGCAAATATTTTTTGATGTGTTCCTTCAAATGAAATCCGCCATGATCGCTGCCAATTGCGATTCTCATGTCTGCTTCACTCCCAACATAATTATTCATAGGACGAACCATAATGCTATTTTATCACAAAAATTCAGGACGCGTACCACTTTGTACGAAAAGTTTTTGGTTCTCTGCGAGCAGGATGTTGTTGCCCGCCGCTTTGCGAAGCCTGTTCATTAAAGCCAGTCCTAGGCCTGTTTCAGCAACTCCCTGTGCCAGGATTACATTGACTTTTTCGTGATCGAAACTCCTGAGCCAGGTAAAAAGATTTTCTGCCAGAACTGCCGGATCTTCCTGCCAGTTTCTAATAACAAGGTTACTATCCTTTGGCAGAGCAGTGGCCACAGCTGCATTAGCAATAACGCCAATCTTTTTGCCGCTGGCCAGACCTTTTGCTATCGCAGCTTTCATCTGTAATGGCGCTTCATTGCCGATAAATAAATACATCGGTGCCTGCGGAGCGTAGTGACGATATTTCATGCCCGGCGCTTTCGGCCTGCATTCATTGTTTCCTGCCAGTGCAGGATCTATTTCTACCGCGCCTAAAACTTCTTCCAGCATCTCTTTCGTGATGCCGCCCGGTCTTAAAATCACAGGTATCGGTGTCGTCGTATCCACCACAGTGGACTCAACACCAATATCACTGCTGCCGCCATCGATAATGCCGGCAATCAGTCCATTCATATCTTCCAGAACATCCTGGGCGTTAGTCGGGCTCGGTTTACCGGATTTATTAGCCGATGGAGCAGCTATCGGACAGCCTGCCAAAGCAATAAGCCTGCGTGCCACCGGATGCACAGGCATCCTGACAGCTACCGTATCCAGACCGGCACTGACTTCGTCAGGTATAAGGGCTGATTTAGGGACAACCAGCGTTAAGGGACCCGGCCAAAAGGCTTGCACCAAGGCCTGCGCATTAGCCGATAACCCAGCTGTCAATTGTTCTATTTCATTTTTTTCCGCTATATGAAGAATCAGAGGATTATCTGCGGGCCGTCCTTTGGCCGCAAAAATTTTTCTGACCGCACTGCCGTTGAGTCCATTGGCACCAAGCCCATAAACCGTTTCTGTTGGGAAAGCAACTACTTCCCCTTCTCTTATTAAAGCAGCGGCCTCATTCAATTTTTCTTCATTTAACTTTTCTTCATTCTTTATCAATCGCCATAAGCGAGTCTGCATATAATGAGCCTTCTTTCGCTGCAAAAATCATCCGTTCGATACCGGCATAATCCTTGCGAACTGCTGTTACGGCAAAGCCTTGTTCCCGGCAAAGCTGCGTGACAGCATCACTTTGGTGAATGCCGATTTCAAAAGCCAGCAAGCCTCCCGGCAATAAGTACTCCGAAGCACCGGCAATGATCCTTCGATAAAAATCAAGACCATCCTTACCGCCATCCAGGGCGCCTTTCGGTTCCTTTTGTACGTCAGCGGCAAGCGTGGTTATATCTTCTGTAGGTATATACGGCGGGTTGGAAACAATGACATCGTAGCGCTCTCCTGCCGGCAGTTTGCTGTAAAGGTCGGACAATACAGGTGTAAAGCGTTCCCTGACGCCGAGCCTTTCGGCATTCTCTGTGGCAACAGCAAGTGCCGCAGGCGAAATATCAACTGCCGTACCTTCAGACAGTGGCAACAGGCTGAGGAGGGAAATGATGATAGCACCGCTGCCCGTACCTAAATCCAGAATTCTAATTTTATTACTGCTGTCATTCAGCTCAATCAGGGTTTCTACTAAGAGCTCTGTTTCCGGTCGTGGTACCAGAACAGCAGGTGTTACCTTAAACGTATAATTCATGAAGGCTTTCTCACCTAAAATATAGGCCAAAGGTTCCTGCCGTCCGCGCCGCAAAACAAATTCTCTGTATTTGGCGAGCTCGTCAGCTTTAAGCGGCTGGTCAAAATGCACATAAAGATTAATACGTGGGCAGGAAAGGACAGCACAAAGCAGTATCTCTGCATCCAAACGGGGATTTTCTATCCCCTTGTCTGCGAAATACTGCCTGGTCCAATCCAATATTTTGACGATAGTCCAAATATCTTTTGTCTGTGCTTCTTCCATTATTTCACCTGCTGCAAACGTTCACTTTGTTTGGCAGTAACAAGCGCATCCAATAATTCATCCAGATTACCATTAATAATGGTATCCAGTTTATGCAGAGTAAGACCGATGCGGTGATCGGTAACACGTCCCTGCGGGAAATTATAGGTTCTGATGCGTTCGCTGCGGTCGCCGGTTCCTACCTGGCTCTTGCGATCTTCAGCGGTTGCCATGCGTTGTTCTTCTTCAGCTTTTTCCAGAATTCTTGCCCTTAATACACGCAAGCATTTTTCTCTGTTTTTCAACTGTGACTTTTCATCCTGACATTGAGCCACAATACCTGTCGGCAGATGCGTTATCCTGACTGCGGATTCCGTCTTATTGACATACTGGCCGCCTGCGCCGCCTGCACGATAGGTATCAACTCGTAAGTCTGCAGGGTTAATTTCCACATCAACATCTTCGGCTTCAGGCAATACAGCAACAGTAACTGTCGAAGTGTGCACGCGGCCTTGCGATTCCGTCTCTGGCACACGCTGGACGCGGTGAACGCCGCTTTCAAATTTCAGACGGCTGAAGACACCGTTCCCTGATATCTGGAAAACAACTTCTTTAAAACCACCCAGACCAGTCGGGTTGGAGTCGAGAATCTCTGTGCGCCAACCCCGCTCTTCGGCATAACGGGTATACATACGGAATAATACCCCAGCGAAAAGAGCAGCCTCATCACCACCGGCACCGCCGCGTATTTCCATGATGACATCCTTATCATCATTAGGATCAGAAGGCAGCAGCAAAATAGTTAATTTTTCCTCGTAGCCTGCGACCTCCGGTTTTAGTTCCTTCAGTTCTTCTTCTGCCATCTCCACAAGCTCGCTATCTTCGTGAGCATCGATTATTTCCTGGTCTTCCTTTATCTTATGCATAAGTGCCTTGTATTCGCGAAAAACCGCCACAATGTCTGCTAATTTTGCATGAGCTTTGGTGCATTTTTGCCACTCTGCCTGGTTACTGATGACATCCGGATCGCTGATACGCGCTTCCAGGTCCAGAAATCTATCTTCTAACGCTTGTAATTTATCTAACATCTCATTCTTCTCCTACACTAACCTCTGCCGCTTCCAAGGCAGGTTCTTCTTCCGGCAGCACAGCCTTCAGGGCAGCGATTGCAACTTCTATCTGTGAGTCATCCGGCTCACGGGTAGTAAGTTTCTGCAAATAAAGCCCAGGAAGAATAGCCGTACGCACCCAGTTATGTTCCATGTGCGTACCGGCATAACGAATAATTTCATAACTGATACCGGCAATAACAGGCATCAGGATAATTCTTGATAAAATTCTTTCGAGCAGATTAGGCCACCCTAAGAAGGTAAAAACAAACATACTGATAATCATGACGATCATCAGGAAATTAGTGCCACAGCGCGGATGCAGCGTTGTAAAACCACGCACGTTTGGCACTTCCAGTGGCAAGCCGGCTTCATAAGCAAAAATTGTCTTATGTTCAGCACCATGATACTGAAATACCCTTTGAATATCTTTCATCTTAGATATTGCGCCAATATAAATGAGGAAAATCGCCATGCGCAATAAACCTTCGAAAAGATTGAGCGCCATATGATTTTCTGTCCAGGTTTTCACAAAACGCATCGACCATGTCGGAAGCACAATAAAAAGTGCGATTGCGAGTACCATAGAAAAGGCAATCGTCATCGCCATTTCTTTGCCTGTAATCTGCTCCTCTTCTTCCCCGGAAACCTGCGCCGAATACGAAAGTGCCTTCATGCCGAGCACCAAGGACTCACAAAGAACTACAACACCACGCAGAAAAGGCTTCTTAAAAATCGGATATTTGTCGGCAATAGAACCGGAAGCCATTTTATCTATAATAATTTCACCGTTCGGCTGCCTGACTGCTACAGCAATATTACCGGCAGCTCCACGCATCATGACGCCTTCAATGACGGCCTGACCGCCAACATTTGGTTTTCTTTCCATTGTTTTTCTCCTAATTGCAATTAACGAAAAGGTTTAGATATAAACACAGCAGAGCCCCGGCTCTGCTGCAGCAATTATTTCTCTTCTGTTTTGTAACGTTTGTTGAATTTTTCAATACGGCCTCTTGCTGCCATATTACGTTGCTGACCAGTAAAGAATGGATGACATTTAGAGCAGACATCAACGTGTAATTCGTTTTTTACTGAGCCTGACATGAATGTATTTCCACAAGCACAAACCACTTTGGTTTCGCCGTATTTCGGATGGATTGCTTCTTTCATCTTTCTGCACCTCTCTTTAATAAAACTCGAAATTACTACCTAAGCTTATAAATTATAACACAGGGAAAACTCCCTTGCAACATCTTTCAAAGCCTTGCTAACCTTAACACCTTATGCTATATTATCAATAAATAGTCGATATCCGGCAGAAAGGGAGGATGGCACAATGAACAAATTAAGTTCTGACAGCCTTATTTATATCAGTGAAGTAATGATGCCTCACCAGGCTAATGTTGCAGGCAATATACATGGCGGTGAAATAATTAAGATAATGGATTCGGCGGCCTATGCTTCTGCGCGTCGTTATGCGCGTTCCAATGTTGTAACTGCGAGAATCGACGAGGTAGAGTTTCATCTACCGATTATGATTGGAGACCTGCTGACTTGTACGGCTCAGGTTGTTTATGTAGGCACATCTTCAATGGAGGTTGCCGTAACAGTCGATGTGGAAGACCTGGAAAGAGAAGGTAAAAAGCGTGCCCTCTCAGCTTTTTTCACAATGGTAGCTCTCGACAAGACAGGCAGACCTAATCCGGTGGCCAGATTGGAACTGCGGACGCCTGAAGAAAAACAGGCTTTCGAAGAAGGACAAAAACGATACGAAGCACATAAACTAAAAAAGCAAAAATAATAATAGGCATAAAAAAACAGGGCGAAATTTTTCGTCCTGTTTTTTATATTATTTCTCTTCAGTTTTATAACGTTTGTTGAACTTCTCGATACGACCACGAGCTGCCATATTACGTTGCTGGCCGGTGAAGAATGGATGACATTTGGAGCAAACATCAACGTGCAATTCGGTCTTTACAGAGCCGGACATAAATGTATTTCCACAAGCACAAACTACTTTGGTTTCGCCATATTTTGGGTGAATTCCGTCTTTCACTATCGTACACCTCACTTTACCTAAAACTATTTATAAATAATTTTCAATATTCACGGTAGTCATTATAACACACGGAAATATTTGTTGCAAGCCTTACATAAATAAGCAAATTTGAAAATTTTGTCGGGCAATGGTTAAAGTACTCCTCGCACCGCTTCCACACGCGACTATTCGGCTGCAAACAGCCGGTCACTGACGTGCAGCAGGCCAGTCACTTCTTTAGTTCTTACCAACTCATAGAATTTCCCAACTCAGCAGATGTTCGAATTCATAAGCTGGCATTGGCTTAGCAAAATAATAACCTTGCACCATGTTGCAGCCGATTGCTTTTAAAAAAGCAACTTGTTCTTTAGTCTCAACGCCTTCTGCAACAACCATGATACCTAGTTTTTGGGCCATCAAAACAACTGTTTCAATAATACGCCTGCCTCTTTCACTACTGGTTTTATTTTGAAAGAACATCTGATCAATCTTAAGGGTATCAAAAGGCATGGTATGCAGGATATTCAGAGAAGAATAACCGCTGCCAAAATCATCAATAGCCAGGCTAACACCCAATTTGGCGATATTATTAAATACCTCTACCAGAAAGTCTTCCGAGGCCATGGGCATATGCTCAGTGAGTTCCAGTTCCAGGAGTTCTGGCGGCACTCCATATTTACTTATAAGAGCACCATATTCATTAATAAAGTCAGGATCAAGCAGGTGCAGTCTAGAAACATTGACTGCTATTGGCAAAACTTTGCGTCCTTCGTCCAGCCATTTGCGGATATCGGCACATACAAGTTCAAAAACATAGAGGTCAAGCTTGAGCACAAAACCATTTCTTTCGAAAAGATCTATAAATTCACCCGGCATTATCAAGCCTTTATCCGAAACCCAGCGGACAAGTGCCTCGGCCCCAGCTACTTTTTCTGTATTTAGATCATATTTTGGCTGGTAATAAACAATGAATTCCCTGTTCTGCAGAGCCTGATCCATCTTGTTTTCAATTTCTGCCTCGCGGCTGGTTCTCTCTCCCAAATCGGCTTCATAGAAGACAATGCCGCCTATACAGCCGTTTTTGGCCTCCACGCGCGCCAGGTCAACTAACTCCATCATTTTTTCCAGATCCTGTTCACCTTTTGTTGGCCTATAAACGCCATATGCTAGAGAAATATTATATAAGGCAGCACTTTTTGCTATCTCAGACTTGATGCTTTCCTGCATGTCATACAGTCTTTGCCTTATAGCGGCATCACCTGTATCCTGCAAAAGAAGAACGAACAAATCATTACTGCCATGAGCTAAAATTTCATTTTCCTGAATAGTTTCTGCCACCTTGCGGCAGAGCAAACGCAAAAGTCGCTGACCTTCTTTTGGTCCGAATCCTGTCGTTACTGAACGGAAATGGTTAATATCAAACATTACGATGACGTAACCGCCTCCTTTTACCAATTCGGCTGCGTCAATTTTAAATTTTTCAAAATTTCTCATGCCAGTCAGTTTATCATAAAAAGCAATCTTTTCCAGCGCCTTTTCCTTACGCTTCTCCAGCAGATAAAAATAACCAAAGCCGGCCAGAAATAAAAATATAAGGGAAGCTATAATTTGGTAAAGATATTTTTTAACCAAAATAGAAAAGGTCAGATGATAGGGAATCTGGGCAATACTGGAAGTAATAATTCTATTGCGCTCTTCCGGCCTCATATTTGCTATTATCTTGTTGAGGATACTCAAAAGTTTCTGATCACGACTATATGAAAGACCGAAAGATAGAACCTGCCCACCATGCCCATAAGGCAACAGCTGCAAGTTTTCGTTGCCAGGTTCCTGCAGATATTTCTGCAGAATATAAGTGTTATCGACTACAAAATCAACTTCGCCGTCGCGCATTGCTTCCATGGCATCTTCCAAAGTTTCGTAGTTAATCACGGAAGCCATGGGATAATCTTTTCTCAGAGTATTTTTTATTCCCACGCGCCCATCAGCTATACCGATGAAAAATGCTCCTGTAGGTATAGCTCCTTTCATGCTGATGAAAGAAAGCGGCAAATCCAGATATGGTTTACTCAAACCAAGATTATAAAGACGGCTGTCGCCATTTGCTTTATCATAACCGCAAATAATGTCGGCTTCCCCGTTTGCCGTGATATTATAAAAATCCTTGTAATTATCAGTCTTTACAAAATCAAATTTAAGTCCGGTTTTCTCAGAAACTATTTGCAGAAAATCAACAGCAATGCCTCGGACAATCCCTTCTTCCTTATCATAGTAAGCTACGGGCTGCCAGTTTTGGTCATAGGCAACTTTATATTCTGGCTGAGTTTTAATAAACTCTGCCTCCTCACGTGTAAAGGAAACTTTAAACACAGGACTATTTCCATAATATTTATCCCATAACATCTCACGATATTGTAAGTTATCGGCAAAAATTTTGTTGCAAGCTTTATTGATCTTGCTGATTAAATCCCTATTATCTTTTCTGGTGAGAAAATACCCTGGTTTAGGCTGAAAACGTGCAACAACCTTTCCATCTTCTATTTGCGCAAAGCTGCTTGTAGCCGCTGCATCAATACTGCCATTACGCAAAGCCGTAAACATATCATTTAACTTAGCAAATTCGACTTTATTAATGCGAAAGTTATGCTCCGCTGCATACTCATCAAGATTTTTACTGATATTGCTTCCCTTTAGGAAACCAACCTTCATGCCGTCAAACTTGGCAAAATCTTCATAATAGATGTCCTCACGGTTTTGATTGACACATAGTACAGAATAAATCATACCGACATAGTTTTGCGAATATGCAAATTTGTTCATCCTTGCAGAAGTCTTCTGTAAACTTGTCATCAAGTCAATTTCGCCGTTTTCAAGTCTCGTGAGGCATTCTTCCAGCGTACCATAAACAAATTCGTACTCCCACCCAGTATGTTCTGCTATGTCTTTCAAAAACTCATAGCTATAGCCAGAATAGCCGGCGTTACCGTCGACACTCAAAAAACTGTCATAACCATAGTAGCCAACTTTTATAATTTCCTTTTGCTGGCGGCCTTCCGCGCAGGTAAAAGAAAAACCGCCCAAAATGAAAAGCAGGCAGGAAAACAGCATTATTAACAGCTTTTGTTTTCTTAACCTGACCAACATTTTGCGCAGCATATCATCAGCACTCTCCCAATGTAAAATCGGCACATGCATATTTTATCATATTGTAAATATCTTTGTATATTAGCATTACATAGAGAAACGGCATTTCATTCTTATTTTTATACACTATATAGTTTTATTTTTTCTTATTGTACTCCTGCATCACTGTATCCATGTCTTGCCGCAGCCAGCATTCAACAGCATCGGCTGTTCGTTTTACTGCCTCACTTACCGCTTCGGCCTCATCAGCGTAAAACCTCTGCAAAACATGCTTGATTACATCTTTTCTTTCCCCTGCCGGATGACCGATACCTACTTTAAACCGCGGAAATTCAGAAGTACCGAGATGTTCCTGAATGGATTTGATACCGTTATGGCCGCCGGCAGACCCTTTGCGTCTGATGCGTATCTGGCCGCAGGGCAAATCCAGGTCATCCTGAATTACTGCCACATCCTCAGGTGCAATATGATAAAAATTGGCAAAATCGGCTACCGCAAAACCACTAAGGTTCATATAGGTAGTTGGTTTAATGAGAAAAACTTTTTCAGGCATACGATATTCAATGTAGTAAGCATTGTCGGCTTCCTTCCACTTTGTTTCGCCCCAACGCCTTGCTAATTCATCGGCAACCATAAAACCTATATTATGACGGGTATTTTCGTATTCTTTTCCGACGTTGCCAAGTCCTACAATTAATTTCATGGATTATTCCTTCCTGCTTTATTTCGTCTGTAATTCTTCAACTGTTACAAAGCTGTAGCCCTCGCCACGCAAACGTTCAATAATTTCAGGCAAAGCTTGTACTGTCTGTTCGCGTGAACCTTTATTCGCTGGGCTGTCGCCGTCATGCAGCAATATGACGGAACCGGGTTTAACATTTTCGATAACTCTGCTGACAATTGTCTCTGTACCCGGATTAGTCCAGTCTCGCGGAATAACATCCCAGTTCACTACCTTAAGGCCTAGACTTTCAGCCTGCTCAATAACTTCGTAATCTTTAAAACCATGAGGTGGTCTGATAAAGCTCGGCTTCTCACCTGTAATTTCGCGTACGCTCTGCACGCCCATGACCATTTCATCCCGCACTTCCTGTTTATCCAATCTCAGAAGATCCTTATGATGCTGCGTATGCGTACCAATCAAATGTCCATCAGCCTTTATCTGCCGAACAAGCTCAGGATGAGCAAGTGCATTTTCACCTACGACGAAAAAAGTAGCATGCACATTCTTTTTCTTCAATATTGCAAGTATTTTTTCTGTATAGGGAGAATAAGGGCCATCGTCAAAAGTCAAAGCCACTACTTTTTGATTAGTGTGACCTGCTGCCAGCACTGGTCCGTAGAAACTGTCACCTGGCAAAACAGCGAGTAAAAGCAGCCCGGATCCCAAAATAATCCCACAACAAGATCCCAGCAGCGCCAAACGCTTTTTAATTTTACCATGATAGCCCAACGCCAATAGCAGCAGGCAAAAGGCTGCGACCATTCCCAATAACCAGGCAACTTTCACCCTTTTTCTCCTTCCTTAAGCCAAAATACCAAAATGCTTATCCAAAAATGGATAAGCATTTTCTGATTCTAATCTTCGAACAACTGACTTACAGACAGTTCATTATAGATACGTAAAATTGTTTCTGCCAAAATAGGTGCTACTGACAAAACTTTTATTTTTGGATGCCTTTTTTCAGGAGGCAATGGAATTGTATTAGTAACAATGAGTTCCGTTATGTTGGATTCTTCAATTCTTGGAATTGCCGGATCAGTAAGAACCGGATGTGTACAGCAGGCATATACTGCCTTAGCGCCAAACTTCATCAATGCGCGTGCGCCTTCAGTCAAAGAACCTGCAGTATCAACCATATCGTCAACCATGATAGCAGTTTTGCCTTCGACGGAACCAATTAAGTTCATTACTTCAGCAACACCTGGTTCTGGGCGGCGTTTATCAATAATTGCAATGCTGCAATTCAATTTTTCCGCGATTAATCTGGCGCGGCTTACACCGCCAAGGTCCGGAGAAACAACGACTGGGTTTTCCAGATTCTTTTCTTTGATGTAGTCAGCCAGAATCGGTCCACCCGGCATATGATCAACCGGAATGTTAAAGAAACCTTGTATTTGTGCTGCGTGCAAATCAATAGTCACAACACGGGTAACACCGGCGGTAGTCAGAAGATCTGCCATCAGCTTGGCAGTAATAGGTTCGCGGCCACGTGCTTTGCGGTCCTGACGGGCATAACCATAATATGGCACAACAGCCGTAATATGCTTTGCGGATGCACGTTTGAAGGCATCAGCCATAATCAAGAGCTCCATGACATTATCATTTACTATCGGTCCGCAGGTAGGCTGCACGATAAAAATATCTTTTCCACGTACGCTCTCATTTATCATAACCTGGACTTCACCGTTATTGAAACGGTTGATAACAGCGTCGCCGACGCTTGTTCCCAAGTAAGCGGCAATTTCACGTGCCAGATCCGGATTGGCATTCCCCGAAAAAATCCTTAACGCTTTGGCGTTGTCTTCCAACATTACAAAATACCCCCAATGTTTAATTCTTTACAGATTAAATTTTTTCCTCTTTAGTATACAACGACAGTCTTTTACCCGCAAGTAAGAAATCAACGATTGCGATATTTAGCTGCCCAACCTTTTATATTGGTTTGTCTGGCACGCGCCACGCCCAAATCATCAGGCGGTACATCCTTCGTCACTGTCGAACCGGCACCTATATAGGATCCGGCACCGACTGTTACCGGTGCTACGAGATTGCTGTTGCAGCCTACGAAAGCGTCATCCTCAACAACTGTTCGATGTTTTTTCTTACCATCATAGTTCACGGTAATCGTACCACAGCCCATGTTAACGCGTTCACCGATATCACTGTCGCCGATGTAAGAAAGATGAGGTAATTTAGAACCTCTTCCAACATTGGAATTCTTGACTTCGACAAAGTTACCGATTTTAACTTCATCACTGATAACTGTATCAGGCCGCAGATGAACATAGGGACCAACTGTTACACCGCTGCCCACAATACAATCATGTCCATATACAAACTGCAGGTTAGTGGAGTTGCCGACAACTACATTTGTCAGACGCACATTCGGCCCGATAATATTGTCAGCCCCAATCTTAGTTGAACCCTCCAGCCAGGTAAAAGGATAAATGATGGTATCCTGACCAATTTCCACGGTGCCTTCAATAAAAGTGCTGGCAGGATCCATGATGGTAACCCCTTGGTCCATCAGTTTATCGAGAATGCGCTGGCGCATAATTGCTTCAGCCTCAGCTAGTTGACGGCGGGAATTAATACCCATGATCATATCGCTGTCAGCGGTACTTACCCCGCCGACAAACTTACCCATCTCGTTTATTTTGCTCAGAACATCGGTCAAGTAATATTCACCTTGTGCATTATCGCAAGTCAGTCCCGCCAAAGCCGCAAACAAAAGAGGTGCCTCAATGCAATAAATGCCTGTGTTGATTTCACAGATCGCTTTTTGCGCGGGATTAGCATCTTTTTCTTCCACGATACCTGTCACGCGGTCATCGCAATTCCGCAAAATACGGCCGTAACCTGAAGGATTATCCATAATAGCTGTCAGAACCGTTGCCGCTGCGCCTGAAGCCTGGTGTTCCAGATAGAATTTTTTCAGCTCACAGCCATCCAACAGTGGTGTATCACCGCAAATAATCATGACTGTGCCCGAAAAATCCTTTAACAGATCCGCCGTCTGCATAACTGCGTGGCCAGTGCCAAGCTGCTCAGCCTGCACGGCTATTTGTGCACGAGTGCCGATAAATTCAGCTACCTGTTCAGATTCAAAACCAACAACGACAATTGATTTATCAGCTCCAGCTGTTTCAGCTGCTGTCATAACATGTTCCAGCATCGGTTTGCCGCCAACCTTGTGCAGGACCTTCGGCAGCTTGGAACGCATCCTCGTGCCTTTACCAGCGGCTAAAATTACTGCTACCATCTTTGACATAAAAAAGTCTCCCCTATCTTTGATCACTAAATCAGCTCCACGCGATACCCGGCTCTGCGCAAAGCAGCAATAATTATCTCACCATGTGCATGATCACGGGTTTCCAGATCCATCTCCACCTGTGTTTGTCCAATTGGCAGATTCCTGCCGGCATGTTCATGGTGGATAAAGATAATATTCGCACGGTGTTCTTTGATATATGATATGAATTTCAAAAGTTCCCCCGGCCTGTCTGACAGATGAGTAACAAGCTTGATGCGGCGGCCTGATTTGACAAGGCCGTTTTCAATCACACGGGAAATCATGTTAACGTCAATATTACCGCCGGAAATGACGGCTGCTGTTTTACCTACATTCGGCAGGCTGCCATGCAGAATGCCTGCCAGCGAAATCGCTCCGGCACCTTCGGCTATCATCTTAGCGCGTTCCATCAATAACAAAATAGTTGCCGCAATATCATCATCTTTGACGACAACGATATCATCAACATATTTCTGTATCAGCTGAAAAGTGATTTTTCCAGGCTGCTTAACCGCAATACCATCAGCAATCGTATGCGCTTCCGGGGTTTCCACCCACTTGCCGGCATGCTTTGATAAATACATTGCCGGCGCTCCTGTTGCCTGCACGCCGTAAACCTTAACATGCGGGGCCGCCGCTTTAACAGCAGCAGCAACACCGGCAAGCAACCCGCCGCCGCCGACCGGAACAACGATAGCTTTGATATCTGGACATTGTTCCAATATCTCAAGCCCAATAGTTCCCTGTCCGGCAATAACTGCCGGATTATCATAGGCGTGAACAAAAGTAGCACCTGTTTCTTTTTGAATTCTCAAGGCCTCTGCGTAAGCTTCATCATAAACCGAACCAGCCAGCACTACTTCGGCACCATAGCCTTTTGTAGCTTCTATCTTGGCAAGAGGCGCTCCCTCAGGCATGACTATAGTAGATTTAATACCTGCCTTGGAAGCACCAAGGGCGACGCCCTGAGCATGGTTGCCGGCCGAAGCTGTAATAACACCGCAAGCCTTTTTCTCTGGAGATAGTGTCTGAATGCAGTTAGAGGCACCACGTACCTTGAAGGAACCTGTCCGCTGCATATTTTCCAGTTTCAGCAAAACCTCATGACCGGCAATCGTACTAAAAGTATGACTGCTCTCCAAAGGGGTCTTATGTACAACTGAAGCCAGCCGTTTTGCGGCTTCCTGGACATCTTTTAGGGTTACGGTATCTTTTTCCATTGTTCTGTCTCACTCCCCGTTCAGCAGTTGGGTCTTATATCAGTTTTTCTGGTTTTATCATCAATCCCGTTTAAAACAAAGAGTGAAAAATACTCATCAACCATTTTACTTTCAGGTTCACTGGTCGCAATCAGAAAACCAGTTCCCACGACTTCGGCACCGACTTCCAGTGCCAGTTCCTGTAAGCCTTTGGCGGTCCCGCCTGCTTTCATGAAATCATCTATAATAAGTACCCTGGCATCAGCCGGCAAAGCTCTCTTAGGCAGCGACATCGTCTGAATGCGTTTAGTAGAGCCGCTGACATAATTAATACTCACTGCAGAGCCCTCAGTAATCCTGCTCTCTCTTCTTGCCATTACGAGCGGAACATTGTAGGCTCTTGCGACAAAAAGAGCAAGCGGTATGCCTTTGGTTTCCACAGTCATAATATATTCAGGGGCCAAGCCCTTATTACGATTCATCATTATTTCGCCAAGCCGCATCAAAATTTTTGGTGAAAGCAGCAAGTCGTTCATATAAATCATGCCGCCCGGAAGAATGCGTTCTGGTTCTGCCATCCTCTCAGCCAGTGCTTTCAGAAATTCAGAATCCGAAGCCCTGGAATGATAAGGAATAAAGCGCACGCCACCAGCTGCGCCTGCCAATGTTTCAATTGTGCCAAGGTCATAAGCGACCAAACCATTCTTAATCGCCTGCACATCTTCACTCAGAGTTGATTTAGCAACATCAAACCTCTCGCAGAAATCCGTAAAAGAATAAAGCTCATAAGGATGATCTACTAACTCCTTGGTCAGGGCCGCCACACGTTCTATTCTTTTCACTTTGCCCATACTGCAACACACCTCTTCTATTTATGACCGCCTGCTTCCGAACACAGGCAATTCTCTATCAAATGCCAGTCGGCTTCCTTATCGACATCCATACCGATTTCGGCAAATTCAGTAATTATAGCCTTGCCGCGAAAACCGAGTAATTGTGAAGCACGTACTTCCACGTCCTTCACTTCCAACTTGTGCAGCAGAAATTTTAAAACAAAAGACCACCCGAGCCAGCTGCATAGCTTCCAGGGATACTTCCTCTTGGCAAAAACCTCTTCCGCCACTTCCTTACAGCTTGCCACTACCTCAGGATTTACAAGCAAAATATTACCACCTGTAAAAATACCATCCTTAAAAGTAACATAGGTTCGCTTACCCGCTGGGAAATCACGTAAACAGGCACTTTTCGGAATTATAGGATAAAAAACATCCGCATCCTGACTTTTAACTTTTTGCAAAAAATCCGTAACAGCTTCCGCCGTCAATAGTGGTACATCGTCAGTAACAAATAAAACCGGCTTTTTGGCATCAGTAGCCCTGATAGCAGCCAGCGTATTATCAAGCATAGTACCGCTTGCTTCAACAATCTCCACACCTGGCGGCAGATCAATCTCAGCAAGTTCCTTTTTGGTGCCTGAAATAGTTATCTTATTGATAGCATTACAGGCAAGAAGGGCGTCAATAATATAGGAAACAAGCGGCCGCCCGTCTAGCATAGCCACCGCCCGGTACTCCGTACCGGACAGGTTCTTTAACCAGGGACAGGTGCCGCCTGCTAAAATTATGGCATCGTACATCTTATAAGATTGCCCTCCCAAATATCAGATCTCTCTTGATTCCTCAATTGCTTTCAGCAAGGTATGTTCTGCATTCTCCAGATGCTCGCGTACCGCTTTCTGAGCTTTTTCCACATCACGCTGTGCCATGCTGTCAACGATTGCTTTGTGCTCTTCCAAAGTATTGATGAGGCGTCCTGGATAATGCATGGAGCGACCGCGCAGAGTTGTGATTTGCTCGCGGAGGTTGCTGATAATGTTGACAAGACGTTCGTTTCGGCTTGCCTGATAAAGAATATCGTGAAAAGCAGAGTCGGTTTCAACTATTTTATCAAGATTACCTTCTTCAATATGCTGGCCTATTTCTACAAGCAGGCGCTGCATTGCCTCGAGTTCTTCATCACTGATGCGTTCTGCTGCCAATCCTGCTGCTAAAACATCAAGTGCTGTTCTTATTTCATAAACTTCAGTAATATCCTTGATAGAAATATCCGCAACATAAGTGCCGCGGCGGGGGATCATGACAACGAAACCTTCCAGTTCCAGTTTGCGGATGGCCTCACGGACCGGAGTCCTGCTTACGCCCATCTCTTCGGCCAACTGAATTTCCATTAACCGCTCGCCTGATTTAAAGATACCGCTAGTAATAGCCTGACGAATCTTTTCACAGACAAGCTCACGCAATGGTTTGTAACTATCCAACTTAATGGGGCTCAAGTGACCGCTCATAAATTATTCCTCCTCAAGGTTTTTGTCAACTCTATATCAATAGCAAAGTTTTCCCTTAGAACTGCCGCAATATGCTTACCACCAGGCTCTGAATCCACAAAGCAAAAAACTGTTGGCCCACTGCCCGACATCAGGCTGATTTCAGCACCATTGGCCATCATTGTTTCCTTGATGGCGTCGATTTCCGGATAAGCCTTACACGTAACACTTTCCAGAACATTGCCCATGCAGGCAAGAATACCCTGCTTATCAGAATTTTTAACGGCCTTCTTCATAGCTGTAATATCAGGCCTTACACTCACTTCTTCATTTCTGAAATTTTGATAGGCCCAGGCCGTGGAGACAGAAACTTTTGGTTTCGCAAGTACCACCCAGGTTTCTGGCATGTCAGCAAGAGGTTCAAGAATTTCACCGCGTCCTGTTGCTGCTGCCGTACCTCCTCTTATGCAAAACGGCACATCAGAGCCAAGTTCGGCGGCCAAAACTTCCAATTCATCCGCGCTCAGTCCAAGCTGCCAAAGGCGATTTAAACCTCTTAATACGGCCGCTGCGTCAGCACTGCCGCCTGCCAGACCTGCTGCGGAAAAAATATGCTTGCGTATATGAATCTGAACGTTCGGTTTATGGCCATACATTTCTGCCAGCAGCATAGCTGCCTTCCAGGCCAGATTATCTTTGCCATCCGGAATGTCCTCATTGTCAGTTGTAACACTTATTTTCTCTGCCGGTAAGAGCTCAACTTCGTCAGCAAGCGCGATACTCTGCATAACCATATTTACTTCATGATAACCATCAGGGCGCTTCCCCACTATATCCAGCCCCAAATTTATTTTGGCAAAAGCCCTTTCCAGCATATCGCTACTCCTGCAAAAAGATTTTTGAATAATGAATACTTATATTTAATTATACAATACATTTTATCCTTCTGTCGGCTTAGTGGCAAGAAAAAAATACGAAATTTTTTCAGATTATTAAAAAATTCATACGTATTTTTTACCAGAAAACAATTTCTGCCTTTTCTTTTGTACACAGTATGTTAGAATATTCCTAGAAAATACCAAGGGAGGCTCTCCGCAAATGCGAAAACATCTTATATATAACCTTATGACAGCGCTAGGTTGTATTTTAATGGGTATCGCCGTCAATGCCTTTTACATCCCTCATCAATTATTGAGCGGGGGCATCAGCGGCATTGCCGTCATGCTCTATTATCTGTTCGGCTTACCCATGGGTGTCATAACCATTTTAATTAATATTCCTTTGTTTTTTCTTGCTTATCGCTACATGGACCGCACATACCCTATAAGAGCACTTTTTGGAATGCTGGCGTTTTCATTTTCGCTCGACTTTTTCAGCTTTCTCATTCCGCTGGCACCAATACATGATACATTATTTTCCTGTATCGTCGGCGGTACTTTGACTGGTATTGGTGCGGCTTTTCTTTACCGTGTCGGCAGCAGCAGCGGCGGCACTGACATCGTAGGCGCTATCTTCAACAAATACTATAGCACAGCTATCAGCACACCAGGTTTCATCATTAATATCCTTCTAATGAGCATAGCCGCCTTTCTTTTTGGTCTCGAACCAGCTCTCTATACTTTGCTTGCTTCATTCGTCAGCTTTAAAGTCGCCAACACCTTCACGGATGGCTTCGACTACAAGAAGAACATTATCATCATCAGCAATGAAGCACCTGCGATCGCACAGGAAATTATTAAAATCGTCGGCCGTGGCGTAACCTTTCTGCACGGAGAAGGAGCTTTTACCCATCAGCCTCGCGAAGTACTCCTTGTTGTTGCGAAACTTACCCAACTTGCTCAAATCAAAGGAATTGTCAGCAACATAGATCCACATGCCTTTATGATTATTCATGACGTTACCGATGTCATGGGTAAAGGCTTTACGAATACCCCTGCTATTGAAACGAAAAAAGAGAAAAAATCAGAATGATTTTCAAAAATATATAAAAAAATTTTCATGGCTGCTGCCGTTTTTCTTAAAAACGCAGCAGCCATGCCATTTTCCGGGCACATTATTATTTTAGGGACGTTTTGCGTCCATGCTGGACAAATTATATCCACTATGTTATACTCAGCTTATAAGATAGTTAAGGGAGGAATTTAAATGACATTCAAAAAATTCTTGGCAGCGTTAATCAATACGCATTTCTACCTGGTGCACTGATTCATGAAGAAACAGAAGACAACTAAAGACAAAAAATAAAGGACGCAAATCCAAAAACGGAATTTGCGTCCTTTATTTTTATTTATTTGTTTTCTCAAACGTATTGGTCAAGGCAGCAAACTCATCCAGCGAAAGAGTCTCACCGCGCCTTTTACCGTCGATTCCTGCCAGTGCCAGCCAGGTCGTTGTCTGTTCGCTGTCAATGCCCATATTTTTCAAAGCATTGCTTAGCATCTTTCTTCTTACCGAGAAGGCTGCTTTCACTACCCGGAAAAACAGCTTCTCGTCCACGATCTGCACCGGCGGTTTTTGTCTGCGTTTGCAAACTATGACTGCCGATTCAACAGAAGGCGGCGGTATAAAAGAAGCCGGCGGCACCAGGAAAGAAATTTCCGGCTCCGTGTAGTATTGAATGGCCACTGATAATGCCCCATAATCCTTGCCACCCGGTTTTGCAACCATGCGTTCCGCAACCTCTTTCTGGACCATCGCTACCATGCGTTCCATCGGCAGCTTCTGTTCCAATAGGTTGAAAATTATCGGCGTAGTAATATAGTACGGAAGGTTAGCAACAACTTTGAAGTTTTCCTTCGGTACTGCCTTCCTGATATCAAGCTGCAAAATATCTTCATTAATAATTTCGATATTATCATAACCTGCCAGCGTTTTAGCTAAAACTGGCAGCAACCTGCGGTCAAGTTCAACTGCCACAACCTGAGCGCCGGTTTTTGCCAAAGCCTGGGTAAGAGTACCAATACCAGGCCCTACCTCAAGAACTGTATCATCAGCATCTAACTCTGCAGCCGCAATTATTTGATTAACAATTTGTTCATCCACCAAAAAATTCTGTCCCAATCTTTTATCAGCACGCAGATTGAAAGTTTTCAGAATATGTGCTGTGACATCCTTTTTCGCAATAACCGGTTGTTCCATTTTATACCTCTGTTTGCGCAACTGCCGACAGAAACTCTTCCCGGGTCACGCCATAATTATTTAACCTTACTAAAAACTGCTTGGCATTAGCATAGCCGATGCCCAAAATAGCACCGATTTTATCACGGCGCTCCGCTGCGTCCGCAGAACCTGAAAGACTATAAACAAACAAGTCCCGGTTAGAAAACTCAAACCGGGGCTCGAATTCGTGGAAACGAACCTTAGCAAGGGCTTGCCTGATTGCCTCAGGGGAGGCCTGCTCTATGCCGACATCATTATTAGCCGTTGCATCAAGCTTAGGCACAAAGGCCTGACCTGCCTTGGGGAATCTTTTTGTCAGAAATTTTCTGATGCGCTCGCCGGCACCATCTGGATCTGTAAGGATGATGATCCCACGTTTTTCATAAGCAGACTGAATTTTTTTCAGTGTATAAGGAGCCAGTGTAAAGCCGCCTGTCTCAATTGTTTCGGCATCAAGTGCTTTTTTTATGGCAACAGTATCCATTTTGCCTTCAACAACCAATACTTCTCTCAGCAATCTGTTATCCCCTTTTACAACTACTCAAGAATATACATTTCCACATTACGGCGTCCGAAGCTGATAGCGTCGTAATAACTATCCATGAATAAATCAATACGATTACCGATTATAGCACCGCCGCAGTCGCCTGCAACCGCAAAACCATACCCCGGAATATACACCCTCGTCCCATACGGAATAACCTGCGGGTCAACAGCAATTATGCCATGCTTTGCTGTCAAACCGATAGAAGTAATCCCATTACCATCCCCGTCAGCAGCAGTATAAGCTGTTGCTTCCATGGTTTTCACCATACGATAGCTCACTTTTCCCCTCGAAGTCTCTACAGTCTTATTTGTGCCTACTGCAACAATTTCCGACTGTGGTTCCACTGTTACTGTTTCCCCTAGTTCGCGTTTGACCATTTTACCGCCGATATCAGTATAGCTAACGGTGATGATCTTCTCACCGTTCTGGCCAGCTGCTAATATCTTCTCTTCGCCAAGCGCAAGATGTGAATCTTGTCTCCGCTCAACGACAAATGGCACTGAACGCTTTTCCTCTTCGATTCTGGTATCAGAATCCAGTATGTTGATTTCCATGCCAGGTACCGGTTTAGCGTCCAAGGACGGATAAACGGTACAGTCCCTATAATCAATGTCTAATGCTTGCAATACCTCTTTTACTGTTCCGCGGCCGATTGAATACTCTTTTGATTCGCCGGCAACCCATACCTTGATAGGCATAGCGCGTACTACCTCAATTGTCGAACCTTCTTCCAATCTTTTTTTATTCACTACGAAATAGCCATCATTATCCGCCAGCGTTATACCGGCTTCCTTTAATGCACTTTTGGGGTCCATTGCTCTGGTTTCCAGTTTTACCACGCTGCCATCTGCCAAAATGGAAATCTGTTTTTTGGCAGTGACAAAACCAAGTAAACACAAGGTTAAGATCAGAAATAACCCTAAGGCAAGCATTTTATAGGGACGGTTAAAGATAGTTTTTTGTTCCATCATAACCCTCCTTTAAAAATTCAATGAATTATATCACGTGAATTTTTAAAATGTCAAACTTTGCCAAAAGGCAAAAGCCCCAAACATTACAAAAACCACAGAATTAATCAATTCTGTGGTTTGTTTTGTAAACGTCAGCTAATCTTTGAGAAGAGTTTTTTGACGTTTTCTGTGCTTTTTTCAATCAGGGTTTCGACGTCTGTATTCCGCACCAGTGCTGCATTCTTCGCCACCAGCAAAGTGTAGGCAGGATTGTTTCTTTTCCCTCTGTAAGGAACCGGAGTCAGATATGGCGAATCGGTTTCAAATAAAATCCGGTCCTCCGGCACGTACTTCAGGACACTCCTTACCTTCTCGGCATTCTTAAAAGTCGAGCTGCCGCCGAACCCCAGATAGAAGCCCATTTTCAGGAGTTCTTTGGCGGTTTCCACGGAACCGGAATAGCAATGGAACACTCCCCGCAAACCCTTGCCTTCATTATGAAAGATATCCAGCATATCGCCATGAGCATCCCTGTCATGGATTATGACAGGCAAGTCAACTCTGCGCGCCAAGTCGAGCTGTTCAATGAAACGTTTTTTTTGGAGATCCCGCGGTGCACAATCATCGTAATAATAGTCCAGTCCGATTTCACCGATCGCGACCACTTTCGGATGTTTGGACCATTCCTCCAGCTTCTTCAGATCATCATCCTGCATCCGCAGAACTTCCTCTGGATGCCAGCCAATAGCGGCATAGACAAAATCATAAGTTTCCGCATAAGTAATGGCTTTCAATGAGGTTTCGTTATCACAGCCGGGATTAATCATGCCGGCAATCTCTTGCCGTAATTGTGCAAATACTTCTTCTCTGTCGGCGTCAAAATAATCGCTGTCCATATGGGCATGGGAATCAAAAACTTTTGCAGACATTTATTTCACCTTGCTGCCGGAAGCAATACCAGGCGCATCAGCGAGAACCAGGTTTCCTTGACCATCGGAAGCGGCAAGCAGCATGCCTCTGGACTCAATGCCACGCAATTTTGCAGCTTTCAGGTTGGCTATCACAATCACATTTCTGCCAACCAGCTGTTCTTCAGTATAATGCTGGGCAATACCGGATACTATAGTACGTTCTTCTTCGCCAATCTTTACAGAAAGCTTCATTAGCTTATCTGTTTTTGGCACCCTCTCGGCAGTCAGAATCGTAGCCACACGCAAATCTATCTTAGCAAAATCATCAATAGAGATTTCTTCTTTTTCCTCCTGCTTTGGCTGCTCGGCAACCTTTGGCGCTGCTGGAGCAGGTGGAGCTGTTTTTTTCGTAGCAGCAGTTACAGTAACGCCCTCTTCATTAATCTCAATGCGCGGATAAATCGGCTCGCCCTTTTGGACAATCGTACCGTCAGGCAAACCACCCCAAGCAGCATCAGTCAGCATAAAATGTGCCGGTACTGCTAGCCCCAGCTGCGTATAGATTTTTGGACTTGTGTGCGGAACAAACGGGGAAATAAGAATAGCCACTATTCGCAGTACTTCCGCCAGATTGTACATAACGGCTTCTAATCTCGCAACCTTGGCTTCATCCTTAGCAAGCAGCCATGGAGCTGTTTCGTCGATGTATTTATTAGTACGGCTGATCAAAGTCCAGACGCCCTTGATTGCCGCGTTTATTTCCATTTTATCCATGGCTTTTTTGTAATTCTCAACTGTTTCACCAGCCAAAGTAATCAGTTCATTGTCAAGTGCTTCCGGCACAACAGTTTTATGAATTTTGCCGCCGTGATACTTATCGATCATGCTGACTGTACGGTGCAGCAAATTGCCAAGATCATTGGCCAAATCAGCATTGATGCGGGTAATTAACGCATCGCGGGAGAAATTACCGTCACTGCCGAGATTAATTTCGCGCAGCAAGAAATATCTGATAGCGTCAGCACCGAATTCTTCAATCAAACCCAGCGGATCGATGACGTTGCCCTTGGATTTGGACATCTTATCGCCTTCGACAACGAGCCAGCCGTGACCATAAACTTGTTTAGGCAGCTCTGCCCCCATAGCCATCAGCATAATCGGCCAGATGATCGTATGGAAACGCACGATTTCTTTGCCTACAAGATGAAGATCAGCGGGCCAGAATTTCTTGAATTTTTCTTCATCATAACCATAACCGGCACCGGTAAAATAATTAAGCAGGGCATCAAACCAGACGTAGACAACATGTTTGTCATCAAAAGGCACTTTTATGCCCCAATCAAAGGTTGTCCTGGTGATACAAAGATCTTCCAGACCTTGTTTTATGAAATTGATCATTTCATTGCGACGGGAAACCGGCTGAATAAAATCAGGATTTTGTTCTATATATTCCAGTAAGCGATCCTGATATTTGGACAGTTTGAAGAAATAGCTTTCCTCCTGCATCTTCTCCACCGGGCGGCCGCAGTCAGGGCATTTGCCATCAACCAGCTGACGTTCCAGCCAATAAGATTCGCAGGGTACGCAATACAAGCCTTCGTAATTTTTCTTGTAAATGTCGCCTTGATCATAGATTTTCTGCATAATTTCCTGGACAACTTTTTCGTGGCGTTTTTCACTTGTTCTTATGAAATCATCATTGCTGATGCCCAGTTTCTCCCATAAGAGTTTGAAATTGGCAACGATAGCATCTACGTATTGAATAGGTGTTACACCTTTTTCTTCTGCTTTACGCTGAATTTTCTGGCCATGCTCATCACTGCCGGTCAGGAAAAGAACATCATAGCCTGCTGCACGGCGATAACGGGCAATACTGTCAGCAATCGTTGTGCAATAGGCATGACCTATGTGTAAATTGTCACTTGGATAGTAAATAGGAGTTGTGATGTAAAAACTTGGTTTTGTCATTCTTTTTCCCCTTCTTCAGCTAAAATTAATCTATTGTATAACTCCCTCTTGGGAACTTTGTTTTCTTTCGCAACTACTTGCAAGGCTTCTTTCTTTGGCATACCACCGGCAATCAAAGCCATGACTTTCAAGAGAGGATCCTCTTCTTCTTTGCTCTCTTCTGTAATATCTTCCTCAGCTTTTGCTATAACCAAGGAAAATTCACCGCGCGGCGTCTTTTGCGTCAGCCAGGCAAGACATTCGGAAACCGTGCCGCGAAAAAATTCCTCATGCAGTTTGGTCAATTCCCGTCCTGCTGCCATCTGGCGGTCACCCCAGGCGGCAAGAATTTCTTCCAGGACTTCCTTAACGCGATGGGGAGCTTCATAGAGAACTATCGTAGCAGGGATTTTTTGCCAAAGCTTCAACTGCTCACGACGATTTTTCTTGCTTTTTGGTAAAAATCCTCCAAAAAAGAAAGGTGAAGAAGGCAGGCCTGAAGCAATCAAAGCACAAAGCGCAGCATTAGCACCCGGTATCGGTACTACGCGAATACCAGCTTCTATGGCGAGTTTAGCGAGATGCTCGCCAGGATCAGCAATGCCCGGAAAGCCAGCGTCACTAACCAGTGTCACCTGTTGACCGGCCAAAAGTTTCTCTATTAAAACAGGGCCCTGTTTTTCCTTATTATGTTCATGATAGCTCAAAAGATGGCCATGGATACCAAAATGCGTCAAAAGCTGTCTGGTATGCCTGGTGTCCTCGGCAGCGATTATATCCGCTTCCCGCAGAGTCTCAAGGGCACGCTCTGTCATGTCTTTGAGATTGCCTATCGGCGTCGCGCACAAATACAAAGTACCCGGCTCGTCCTGCATCATTGTTCTTCTTCCTCCTCCGTCAGACCGTAACAGGCCAAAGTCTGTTTACTGTAACTGCCGTCAGCATTATACATTATGAGAGGTTCCAGCACCTCCAGGCCAGGTGCGCCGCCTTTGACAAATTCTGCCAGAAAGACCCATGCAGGCTTATCAGCAAAGGAATGCACCCACTGCAGCTTCTTTAATTCCATGCCATATTTGGCGGCCAAAGACAAACATTCGGTGAAACGTTCCGGCAGCTGGACAATAGCAAAACGGCCTCTGTATTTAACCAGAAAAGCCGCTGCTTTAAAAAAATCTTCCAGATTAGCCGTCACTTCATGACAGGCAGACTTCCCTACCTGCCTCATCTTACCGCTGTTACGATATGGAGGGTTGGCAACAATCAAGTCAAAACTTTCGGAAACAAACGTTCCCTTTAAATCACGAATGTCACCAAAAACGGCCTGCACATGCCCTTCGAGCTTATTTTCAGCAATACTGCGCTGCATAAGTTCAACGACATGCTCATTGCAGTCTATACCGGTAACCTTTGCCGCACCACGCGCTGCCAAAAGCAGGCTGATTGCTCCGGTACCGGCTCCCAATTCCATCACTCTGGCTCTTTTCACAAGGAAAGGAAAAGCAGCCAGAAATACTGCGTCTGTCGTAAAACAAAACTCCTTGCTGCACTGCCATATCTTATAGCCGCAACCTGGCAAAGAATCAAGACGTTCCGTAGTCTTTACCGTTGTCATAGCTTAGATATCTGCCTGAGCAGCTTCCACGATTTCATCCCAGGAAACCTGAATGACATTGTCAGGGGTCAACTGTACAGAAGCAGTCTTGTCATTGCGGTTCACACGAACTACTTTGCCTTCGCCCAAAGGTGTAATTACCATCGACCCTTGTTTTGGCACTGCTTCTCTTTCACTGCGCTGGCAATTACACTCTTTACCGCAGTATAAATAATTTTCATATTTGAGACAACACATCAAACGACCGCAGATACCGGAAATTTTGGCTGGATTAAGCGACAATTTCTGATCTTTGGCCATGCGGATGGAAACCGGTTCGAAATCGCCGAGAAAAGTAGCGCAGCACAAAGGCCGGCCGCAGCAGCCAATACCGCCCAGCATCTTGGCTTCATCACGCACGCCAATCTGGCGCAGTTCAATGCGTGTACGGAAAACAGCTGCCAAATCTTTAACCAGTTCGCGGAAATCTATACGGCCCTCTGCCGTAAAATAAAAAATTATCTTGTTAACATCAAAAGTAAATTCGACATCAATCAGATGCATCGGCAATTCATGCGTTTTAATTTTGCGTTCGCAAATATTGAAGGCTTCTTTTTCGCGCACCTCATTTTCAGCAACCTTCTCCTGGTCGGCTTTAGTCGCTTTACGCAAAACAGGCTTCAGCGGAGCGATAATTTCTTTTTCGTCCACTTCCCTTACGCCAGCCACAACCTCGCCGTACTCCATGCCACGTGCTGTTTCCACAATGGCAAAATCGCCTTTTTGTACCCCGGTTTTTTCAGGATCAAAATAATATATTTTCCCTGCTTTTTTAAATCGAATACCTACTACTGTCGGCATTATTAATCCTCCTTCAGGATCATGTTCATTCTTACCAGCATAGCTTCCCATACTACCTTGCCGGAAGCATTAGCGGCTATTGCCATGTAACTTTCCTGAACAATCTTTATTATATTCTTTATTTTTGCTGAATGCCAATCAGCGAAACATTTTTCAATGTGTGGCAAAACATCTATATTATAAGCGTTACCAGCCATGCCTTCTTTACAGAGCAGGGCATCACGCAATATAAACAACATCATTTCCAATAAAGTCAAACCATCTTCACCGGCGGTTTTTTCCGGCCACCCATATTGTGTGGTTAGCTGCAATGGCCTTTTCGACGGTAGCTGTTCCAAAATGGTCAACGCTTTATTGCGGCAATCAATAGTATTACTTCTCAGCATATTGAGAGCTGCTCCGACCGAGCCATCGGCAAGATGTGCGAGCGTAACTGCTTCTTCAGGCTGAACGCCTTCTTTTTTTAAAACAGCTTCAATTGTTTCTGCAGGCAGTGCATCAAAACGCAGCTGGATCACCCGCGAGCGAATTGTCGGCAAAAGCCTTGCAGCCGTATTGGCGATCAGAATGAAAAGCCAGAAGCGGGGCGGCTCCTCCAATAATTTCAACAAACTGTTCGCGGCAGTCAGATTCATGTAATCTGCCGCATCTATGATACATACCTTATGTGCGGACAAATTAGGTGCAAACGCGGCTTGACGAGCAATTTCCTTAATCTGGTCAATGACGATTTCCTTACCGGGCGCACTTTGCTCCACCAAGAGAAAATCCGGATGACCCTTGGCATTAAAGGCATGACAGGAGGGGCAGCCGCTGCAAGGCAGTTTTTCCGACCTGCAGAGAAAGTCTTTAGCAAAGGCTGCAGCCAATGTTTTTTTCCCGATACCACTCGGTCCTAAAAACAATAAAGATGGCGTCCTTTTGCCGGCTAGCAGCAATTGCTGTAAAAAATGTTTATTCTGTTCATGTCCGCGTACATTTTCCCACATTTTACCTGCTCCGTCCATTTCCTTCCATTATATTAGAAATTATGTTATCCTGCAGAATTATTTTGCTAAAAGTTTCTGCAAATCAGCTAAGATTGCTTTAGTAACATTTTCTTCAGCTTGCAAAGCATCAATTACATGAATACGTGTTGGTTCATTAGCTGCTAAAGTCAGGAAAGCCTCACGAATTTTCCTTTGAAAGGCCAAGCCTTCGAGCTCAAACCTATCAACAACACCGCGTGCATTTCTGCGAATGGCCAGCTCTTCCGGCTCACCGTCCAGCAAAATGGTCAGATCAGGGTGCAAATTGCTCGTTGCAAAGTCATCCAACATTCTCAGCGTCGCCAGCTCGACACCACGGCCACTCCCCTGATAAACAAAAGTCGAATCACTGAAGCGGTCGCAAAGGACAATCTTACCAGCCTGTAAGGCAGGCTTTATCAATTGCGCTATATGATCGGCTCGTGCCGCCAGATAAAGAAGAGTTTCCGTCTTGTGGCTGATGGCCAACTCTGCATCCAGAACCAAGTCCCGGATCCTTTCAGCAGCTTTCGTACCGCCCGGCTCGCGGGTGCAGACAACTTCATAACCTTGCTCACGAAACCAAGCTGCAATTTTAGCAATCTGCGTTGTTTTACCGGTGCCATCCGCACCCTCAAAAGTTATAAATAAACCTTGTTTCATTGCTTCACCACCTGAATTTTTCCCAAAGTTCCGTCTTGCGGGCCACTGACCGGCAAACCCAGGGCCAGCATCCTTTGGCAGTAAGTAAAAATCTCTTCAGTTACAAGTTCTCCTGGAATAATCACCGGTATCCCCGGCGGATAAAAACTTATTTGTTCAGCACTTACCCGTCCGACTGCCTCACAAAAATAGACGTCTTCAGTATCAGCATAAAATGCTTGACGCGGCGGCAAAACCTTCTGGGCAGCCGGCATCTCACAATTTGCAGTAAGTGGCAGTATCGGTTTGTTTTGTTCTTTTATCTTCCGGAAAATTTCTGTAATTTTGTTTATTATACTGTTTATTTCATCATTATCATCAGCATAAGTCAGTAAGAAAAGAACGTTATTACGGTCAACCAATTCGACAGCCAACCCATTCTCCCGTAAAACATTGCCTGCTTCAATTCCCGTTATACCTAAGCCTGTTACCTTGACTGTCACCTTAGTGCTGTCAAAAGCAGCAATCTCACTGCGTGCTAAAATACGTGCATCAAGAATTTCGAGGCCCTGCACGCTGCGCAAAGAATCACGCAGCCTTTCGGCAACTGTCAAAGCTGCTTCAGCCATCTCTGCACCCTTCTCTGCCAATTGTGCTCTGGCTGCATCTAATGAGGCCATTAAAAGATAATTAGGACTTGTTGTAGTTAATAAACTCATAGCAGCTGCTGCTTTTTTCAGGTCAATGCGCTCACCTTGGACATGCAGCATGGAACACTGCGTCAATGCGCCAAGTGTTTTGTGTGTGCTCTGAGCGCAGGCATCTGCCCCGCACTGCAAAGCGGAAGGTGGTAAAACTTCAGAAAAACCTAAATGCGCGCCATGAGCTTCATCTACCAGCAAGATAGCGCTCCGGCTATGAACAATTTCGGCTATGGCTTTTAAATCTGCCGCCAACCCATAGTAATTCGGACTGGTTATCAGCACGGCTTTGATGGCGGGATCAGCTTCGAGTGCCAGTTTAACCGCCTGTGGCGTAATTTGGGTATTAATTCCAAAAAAATCATCATATTCAGGTGCCAAAAAAACTGCTTCGATATCACCAATTACCAGCGCTCCGGCAACCGAACGATGAGCATTGCGCGGGATTAGTACTTTTTCGCCAGGTTTTAATGTACTGATCAGCATTGCATGAATAGCGCCGGTCGTGCCATTAACTGCAAAAAAACACCGGTCACTGCCGTAAAGTTCCGCCGCCAGCTCCTGTGCGTCCCGTAGGCAGCCTTCTGGGCAATGCAGGTCATCAAGTTCTGACATTAAGGAAACATCTATGGCTGCCGCCCGTTTGCCCAGCGCAGACAGTAAAGACTTATCCATACCTCTGCCGCCTTTATGGCCTGGTGTATGCAAAGGGTAGACGTTTTCTTTTTCATAATGAAAAACTGCTTCGCAAAGAGGTTTTACTATTTTCAAGGAAGTTCTCCTTTTCCATCTCCATACTATCTGTTCATTTTATCACAAGAAACCTCTCTGTAACAACTGCATGCAACCAGACAATAAAAAACCGGGGCTCACACTGTCAGTCGCCCATAAAAGCGCCTGCAGCGTAAATCCCGGTTTGCCTTGATTCTTTATGCTTTCGTTCCCGGCGTGAGTTCTTCTTCCGGGAAAAGTATTTTGGCCTGATCTATTACTTCGCGAATATCCATCGTATTGAAAACATACAAATTGCCACGTTTGAGCAGAATATCGATTCTGGTCATGGCTTTTAACGTTTTGACGAGAAAAGCTGCATAAACAACTGCTGTTTTTTCCTCAGATGTAAATTTTTCGTAATCTTTTTTCTCCAGCAATACCTGTTCAACTTTATCCATTTGTGATAAATAATCATCGTTGAGTTTTTGGATATAATTCAGCAGTCTCTCCACAGTTATATGAATACGCTGCATCTTACCTACAACGTCAGCCAATTCCATGGAGTGTTTATCTATCTTGTCTTTCAGTTTCATGGCAGCATTCTTGTCATTTTTAGAAAGCTTATCTACGCCAAAATCCTGAATTACAGCAGGTACATCAAGTATCGCATTCAAAACAGAAGCTTCGGCAACATTACCGGCAGCCGGCACTTTAATCTTGTGAGTCGATAGAGCCTCCAATATCGAGCTGCCCTTTTCACATTGAGGGAAACCAGGCAACTTTATTACATCATTCTCATCAAATTTGTGTGTCATAGTTGCGCCATACAAGGCCAGACCTGTCAGCACACCACTGCCGACATCAGCCATGCCGCCATCAAGAATAGCCGTCACAACCCTTGCTGTTTCACGCAACGAGTCTCTCTCCGGTTTACCCACACGAAATATTGGGAAATTCATATATTTAAATTGACGCGGCAAATTATCAATTTGTTCCAGTGCATCTGCCATACGTTCAAAGCTCTGCCATAACTCAAGTTTGAGATTTCCTGATAATAACAACAAGGGCAGCAAAGCCTTTTGGGTTTGATAATAATTGTACTTTTCATCTTCATAACGTGCTTGGGAATTTTCTACAATTTGTTTAACGTCACGCATATCCATGTAAAGTTTAATGCCCGCCGCTCCCAAACCTGCGGCAATCCAGACAGCTATTGGAACACTCATGATATACCTCCCGCTACTAAAAAAATTTATAAATCCTCCGTTATTTTAATTTCGTCAAGGATAACAAAAAACCCTTCTTCCAAATATACAAAAAAACCGTAGGCTAAAAAACCTACGGTTAAAATATTTTACTACACTGCAGTTGCCAACGCCTCTTCCAGGCCGAATTCAACTTTGACATCTTCCCAAACAACAATCTGTGTTTTACGGAAACCATTAAAAACAGTGGCTGAAGCAGAACTATAAGCACCACAAGCCGGTACAAGCAGTAAATCACCGACTTCAAGAGGAACAGTCATCCTGCCGCGGAACATAATATCCAAAGAGTCACAGCTAGGTCCGGCGAAAGTAGCTTCAATTTCCTCATCGCCTTCTTTAAAGCTGATCAGCTTGTAGTCCCATTGGTCAAAAATGACACCGGAAAAAGTACCATAAAGACCATCATCCAGGAAGTACCAGGTTTGTCCATTACGTTCATTAACGCCGATCACACTGGTAATCAGATTCATGGCCGTACCACAGATAAAACGTCCAGGCTCAGCCCAGATTTCTACATCGGCAAAATCTTCATCAAGGCGTGCATTTACCTGGCCAAGAATTTCCTGCAGGTTGAAGTTAACTTTCAGCTCCGGTATTGGAAAACCGCCGCCAATATCCAGTATACGCAGATTGAGGCCAGCTGCCTTGGCTTCTTCAAATATTTCGCGAGAAATATCAAGAGCATGCAAATAAGGGTCAGCAAACATCATCTGGCTGCCTACGTGGAAGCAGATACCGGCCGCATCAAGGCCTGCATCTTTGGCAGCCTTCAGCAAAGCAACAGCATCCTGACGTGCCGCGCCGAATTTCTTATTCAGATCAACATGAGCAGCAGAATTGTCAATACGGAAACGCAAAAGTACAGTTGCGCCAGGACAAGCCTTGGCCATCTTCTCTACTTCAGCTATATTATCAAAAGTCATTTTGTTTACGCCGGCATAAGTACACGCTTTCAAGCCAACCGCAGTTTTTATTGGGTTAGCATATATCATACGCTCGCCTTCAATACCCAGGCCAGCAAGTGTTTTTATTTCACCGTCAGATGCGACATCAAAGCTCGCACCCATCTCAGCCATTTTTTCCAAAATGCGCATATCAGGGTTTGCCTTCATTGCATAATAAAACTTGACCCTTGGCAAATTCGTCTTTAAAAAACGATAATTTCTTTCTATCTGGTCTAAAGACAGAACCAATAAAGGTGTATCAAAATTTGCCGCTAATTGTTCCACAGCACTCTGTGTCAGTTGAAAAAAAGGCTGCCTTTTCATATCCACTCTCCCCTTGCAATAGTATTAATTCACCTATATGATTTTACCACAAATATGAAAAAGTACAATAGGAAAATAGAGGAAAATGCATAATTTTTGAGGAGTTTAGAGCAAAACTTTAAAAAACAACAAAATACGCTAAAATTTCCCGTAAAAATCCTGAAATATGCCAAAATCCGCCTATTTTTCATTTGCTTTTTAAGACCATGACCACAATATATAGTGGTATGTTAAAAAATAGCGGCAAATATGCCTTTGCAGGTACAAAAAACAATAAAAAATCCGCTGCACAACATAGTTGCAGCGGAATAATCACAATTAATTTTTACTATTTTTTAGGAGCTGAAATAACGTCACAACCCATATACGGACGCAATGCCTTCGGAATAACAACAGAACCGTCGGCCTGCTGATAGTTTTCGAGAATGGCGCAAACAGTGCGTCCTACGGCTAAGCCCGATCCATTAAGTGTATGCACATATTCCGGTTTTGCTTTCGCATCACGGCGGAATTTGATGTCTGCTCTTCTTGCCTGGAAATCGAGGAAGTTGGAACAGGAAGAAATTTCGCGGTAACAGTTAGCTGCCGGCAGCCATACTTCGAGATCATAGGTTGTGGCAGAGCTGAAACCGATGTCGCCGGTGCAAAGACGAACAACACGGTACGGCAATTCCAGGCGTTTCAGGATATCTTCCGCATCGCTTGTTAATTTATCAAGCTCAGCCCAGGATTCTTCCGGTTTCGTGAATTTAACCAATTCAACCTTGTTAAACTGATGCTGGCGGATAAGACCACGGGTATCACGGCCAGCGGAACCTGCTTCGGCCCGGAAACACGCGCTGTAAGCAGCATAGCAGATAGGAAGCTGATCAACACTCAAAATTTCACCGCGGTGATAATTGGTTACAGGCACCTCGGCAGTCGGAATCAAATAGTAGTCCATGCCTTCAAGCTTGAACATGTCTTCCGCGAACTTTGGCAATTGCCCGGTTCCCAGCATACTGTCCTTGTTAACAATATAAGGAGGGAAAATTTCCGTATAGCCATGTTCCTGCGTATGAACATCCAGCATAAAGTTATAAACTGCACGCTCCAGGCGGGAACCTAACCCCTTGTAAAAGGTGAATCTGGCACCGGTTACTTTGGCCGCACGTTCAAAATCAAGAATGCCCAGACCTTCGCCAATATCCCAGTGTGCTTTAGGCTCGAAACTGAATTTTGTCGGTTCGCTCCATTTGCGGACTATAGGATTATCACTGTCATCCTTGCCAACCGGCACGTCATCTGCCGGCATGTTAGGAATTGTCAAAAGAATATCTTTGAGTTTTTGTTCAATTTCTTTAAGCTCTTTGTCATCCTCGGAAATTTTTTCACCAAGGGCACGCATAGCAAGAATTTTATCATCGGCATTTTCGCCGCTCTTTTTCATTTTGCTTATTTCCTGAGAGACGCTGTTACGCTCGCTCTTTAAAGTTTCAACCTGCTGCAGGATTTCTCTGCGTTGTTTTTCTAAAGTTACAAACTCGTCCAGGTTCATATCCATATTGCGATTTTTCATGGCTTTTTCCACAAGCTCAGGATTTTCCCTGACAAATTTCATATCAAGCATGCTCATTCCTCCAAACAAAATTAATGCATCAATACTATGTTATTGTATCACAAAAATGTCTATTTGTAACAACTCAGTGTCACAAATCCATATTTATTACGTTCTCTTTCAACCATTTTTTCTCTAGTTTGTATTCCGGCATAATTGTCTCCACGACCAGCCAAAAAGCCGGCGAATGGTTTTTTTGCACCATGTGGGACATTTCATGTACTACTACGTAATCCAGGGCCTCTCGTCTCGCCATAATGCAGCGCCAGTTAAACAGAAGTTTATTATCATATGTACAACTGCCCCAACGCTTTTTCTGCTCCTTAATCCGCACTGCTGAAGGCTTACCGTCAAAAAACCTTCCATAATATAGCACCCTTTGCGTAATTAGCTCCTGCGCCCTTGCCCGATACCACTTATTTAATGCCTTTTCAATCCGTTCCGGTTTTGCATCACCTGTTTGAACGACTATTTTTTCAGCTTCCAGCGTGACGCTGTCCTTCTTTAAACCTGGTATTACTTCAAGCTGCAAAGAGTAATATTTGCCGAGATAAAGCAAACTTTTACCCTGCGTGATTTCACGCTCATGTTTTTCGTCCTGAGCTTTTTGCCAGAAAGCAAGCTTGTTATTGATCCAGTCAGCCTTCTGCTCCACAATTTCGAAGATTTTCTGCGCAGACAGCGTCATGGGCGCTCTGACCACTACGCTGGCCGACGACTCGACGGCAATCGCGAGCGTGCGCCGTCTGCTGCGCACCACTTCGAACTCCAGTGTTTTATCTCCGTACTGCATTACTTTTTTCACTGCGACACCTGCGCTCCTGCTTTTCTCAATCTCTTAAAACCGACTACCATCTATTCGCTGAGCGAAATACTTTTTCCTTCTTACCGGCAAAAAATAGTTTCTTAATATTCTTCTTGGTTTATACTCTCAGGTGTCGGCAAGATAATACAACTACCTACAAAAAGGACGGGGTTGTGATTTGCGCTATCTGTTTACTCAGCTTCTCGTCTGTTTCACCGGCTTTTGGAAGCGTGCGCAACCTTGTCCAGAGCAAATTATCTTCCCCGTCCTAGATACTACTAACTACAAAGAGGACGGGGTTGTGATTTGCGGGAGCATGTTTACTCAGCTTCCCGTCGGTTTCACCGACGCTCGGAAGCGTGTACAACCCTGTCCAGAGCAAATTATCTTCCCCGTCCTAGTTATTGCCACTACCTAAAAAGAGGACGGGGGTTGTAATATTATCTTCCCCGTCCTATAAGTTGCTAATATTATTTTTTAAGATTGACTTGGTGTATCATGTCGCCGAAAAGTCCCATCGCCGCCTCCCCGACAGCCTCCGAAAGCGTCGGATGCGGATGAATGCTTACCGCCAGCTGCTCGGCAGTCAGACCATGCCTTACCGCCAGCACACCTTCCATGATCAGGTCGCTCGCATGCGGTCCCATGATATGGCAGCCTACAACCTTATGTGTCGCCGCATCAGCGATCAGTTTCACAAGACCATCAGTCTGCCCCATCGTCAAAGCCTTGCCGTTACCTGCAAAATTGAACTTGCTGATAACTATATCTTTGCCCGCTTCAACACATTCCTGCTCGGTAAGTCCTACCCAGGCAATTTCTGGCGACGTGAAGATACAACCAGGAATAGCGTCATAATCCATGATAGCCTCATGGCCGCAAGCGTTTTCCGCCGCAATGATACCCTGATGGGAAGCGGTATGCGCCAGCATCCACTTGCCGGTAACATCACCCACCGCGTAAACCCCCGGCACCGAAGTTTCCATTCTTTCATTGACGGTAATGCCGTGACGCGTGTAAAGAATACCTGCTTTGTCGAGTTCTACCTTGTTGAAAATAGGCTTGCGGCCTGTTGCCACCAAAACCTTTTCAGCAGAAAGCACTGTTTCTTTCCCTTTGCTTTCGACAGTCACTTCCAGGCCTTCAACTCCGTGCTTAATACCTTTAACCGTACTGCTTGTCATAGTTTTGATAAACTGTTTGCGCAAAGCCAAACCCATGCGTTTTTGCATATCGGTATCACAAAGCGGCAGAATGTTAGGAGCCATTTCCACAATGGTCACTTCGCAGCCAAACCCGGCATAAATGCCGGCAAATTCAACGCCGACAGCACCGGCACCGACAATGATAATGCTCTCGGGCACTTCACTCAAACTCAGAATATCTTCGCTATCAATGACACCAGTACATTCGCTGCCCGGGATAGGCGGTTTTGCAGGCACAGAGCCTGTTGCCAAAATTACCTTTTCAGCATGTATGCAGCGCTCTTCACCCGGATTGTCGGTCACGATATGAACGCTATGGGCATCAATCAGATGAGCCGATCCTTCGACAAACTCTATCTTGTTGCTTTTAATCAGTTTTTCTATGCCGCTGCGAAGCTGGTAGATAACATTGTTCTTGCGCTCCATGATTTTATCCCAATCATAGGCATATTCACTGACAAACATCCCAAATTCTTCCGAGTGGGTAATGTCATGCCATTTTTCCGCACTTTTCAGCAAAGTCTTAGTGGGAATGCAGCCTCTGTTCAGGCAAACTCCGCCCAAATCCTTCTTCTCAATCAGCAAAACCCTGGCGCCAAGCTGTGCAGCACGAATTGCGGCCACGTAACCGCCTGTACCTGCTCCGATTACACAAACCTGATAGTTCATTTTCCTGCCTCCCAATTTTATCTTTTCAGCGTCCAAGCATCTTGGGCATATTTCGTAACGGATAATTCTCCGGCTGTCTCTTTTTCTGCAGCAGTCAGCTCTCCTTCAGCCAGTTCAATGCCCAATGCTTCGGCAAAACCTGCTTCCATAGCAAGACGCGCTTCGTCCCAAGCAACATTTCTGCCTAAAGCAGTTTTCAGATCCATAACACGGTTTTTAAGCATGCTGCAGGTTTTTCCTTTTTCTTCGCTATCAACATGCAAGATTCCTGCCAACTGCTCAGCAGAAAAAGCAAGCAAAATCGAACCATGCTGCAAAATTACGCCGTGCTTGCGCACTTGTGCGCTGCCAATCAGTTTTTTCTGACTAACCGTCAGTTCATAATGCGAAGGTGCATCAAAACAAGCTGCCGATGCCGGCTGTGGTGTCTTGTGCGCATAAGCTGCCTGCGGTTTTGTCATTTCTGCAGTCAGGCCTAACTTTGCCAGGCCAAGCAGCAGGCCACGGCTCAGATAACGATAGGAAGCAGTAATAGTCATCGGCATGTCAGGATAATCCTCACCGACGATAATGCTGTAGGTCAATTCCTGGGCATGCAGGACAGCACGTCCGCCTGTCAGACGCCTTACTACATCAATGCCTTGCTCCCGACAGGCAGCGAAGTTGATCTCCCGCTCACCATGCTGAAAATAGCCGATACTGACAGCAGCAGGCTGCCAACCATAAAAACGAATGGTCGGCGGCACCAGCCCGGCCGCATAAGAACCCATAATCGCTTCGTCTGTCGCCATATTGTCAGCGGCTGCCTGAAAACCTGAATTGAGCAAACGCCAGGTAACGGTTCCTTCTCTTTTTTGTGCCTGCTGCCATTGCACTGCACTCAACATTCCGCCACCCCGCTTTCCGTGAAAGCGAGTTCCAATTCTTCCGCTGTCAGAAGTCTGTGATAATTGTAGAGAACGTCGCGCGGCTTCTCATTATAATAGGGTCGATTGCAGTCCTCACAACCTGTAGTGCGAAAAGCCTTACCATCGGCCAGAACTTTCCTCAAATCTGGCACATTGATCCTGGTAATGCGTTCGCCTTCAAATTCAACAACTGTCGCCACATAACCTTTCTTCAATAACTCCAGTCCAATCTGCAAGCGGCGATAGCTGCCTCTGTCCGGCGGCTGCCGATTGGCAAATTTAGTACCCTTGAGCGGCGTAAAGGCGAAAAGGCCTACCGTTATCTGCCTTTGGTAACAGTCGCAGATGACCTGCCACATTTCTTTTTCGGTTTCCCCAAGTCCCACAATCAGATGCGTTGTCATCCGGCCGGGAAAGCGTTCCGCACAAGCGCATAATAAGTCCCAGCGATTTTGCCAGGAACCGCCTTTGATCGAGGCAAAAAGTTCCGGCGTAGCGACATCAAGGGCAAGGCCCAGTCGTGATGCCCCTTTGGCAAAAAGCTCCGCCGCCTGTTCTACTGTAGTGAAATGGCTGGAAACCACGACCGGCAGATCACCATATTTTTTGAATTCATCCAAAGCCCTGATGACCAAGGAATGACTGTCAGGCGTATTCACGACCTGCAGGCAGGCTCTCTTTATCTTGCCAGCCTGAAAAGCACGGCCAATATTTCTGATAGCGTCTGCCTCAGGAGTTTCTTCCCAAGCTACGCGTGATAGAAACTTGCTTTGAGCAGTGCTGTCACGAGCCTGAGCGCAAAAGGCACAATTGCGCATACAGTGTTCGCCCAACATAACATAAGCTGTCGTAGGCAGTGCGTCTATTTTTAACTGTCTGGCACCAACTGCTCCTGCCGTGCCGATAGATAATTTCCATTCGCTCATAAAACGCAGCACTCCCAGCTTTCTTTGATAGTCAGACCCAATTCACGGGCTCTTGCCAAAGCAGCAGCCGTTGGCTGGACAATGCCATTAATACCGGCTTCTATTGCCGCTTTATCGAGTTCACTTCTATAAGCTCCCCCCGGGCGCATACAGCCAAGGAATAATGGTATTTCAGGCAGCAAAGTGCGCGCTTCGCCGAGAAGTTCCACAACTTCTGTCAGCGCCGGCGGAGGACATTCGGCATATTCCGTGCCCTTAGTCGGCATGAAAACAATAAAAACCAATCGTTCCAGACCTTCAGCCGCCAATAAACGCAAAGCTTCCCGTTCACCACGCAGCTTGCCGCCATTCAGACCGATACAGATATGAGGAGCCACATGCGCGCAGTATTTCTTTAACAAGCGGTAGCAGGCAAGATAATCCCCTACCGTTTTATTTAATTTCAAAGTTTCTTTAATCGTCAGGTCATCGCCAAGAAAATCAAAAGAAACAACATCTGCCAGCGGTGCAACCGCCTTAATTTCCTCTTCAGACAAGAGCCCCACATGAAAATTATAGCGATGTTCACCTTTGATTTTTGCCAACTTATCTAATTTATCCATTACCGCGACTTTGCCGGTCAAGTCACAGCCGCCGCTGATCAGGCAGCTTGCCCTCTTGATATCCTCTGTTTTTTCCAGCCCGGACAAAGGCGTCATCTTAGACAAATAATGCCCACCGCAGTGGGCACATTTGAGGGCGCAGGCCGCTCCGGTTACGCTGATGCTCTCCGTATCCTGCGGCCTTGCTACCAAAAGTTCCGGTGCAAAATTTTGATGACGAATTTGCCAGGCAGCCGTCAAGGCTCCCATCTTACCACCGGTTTGCGGGCAGCCAGCGTTTCATCGAGACGGCTGACAATCGTATTGTGCGGTGCCGTATGGACAATTTCCGGATTTTCTGCCGCTTCTTGTGCTATTTTCTTCATCGCTTCGATGAAACCGTCCAAAGTCTCTTTGCTTTCCGATTCCGTAGGCTCAATCATCAGAGCTTCCTCCACAATCAACGGGAAGTAAATTGTTGGTGGGTGATAACCATAATCAAGCAGACGTTTCGCAATATCCAAAGTATGAATTCCATACTCTTTCTGTTTCTTGGAAGTCAGTACGCATTCGTGCATACAGAACCGTTCAAATGGTGAATCAAAAGCTTCCGACAACATTTTTTTGCAGTAGTTAGCATTAAGGACTGCATCCTCACTGGTCTGGCGCAGGCCAGCTGCCCCCATCGTCAGTATATAGGCATAAGCTCTCACGATAACACCGAAATTACCGTGGAAGGCATGCACCTTACCGATGCTTTTTGCTGATGAAGCCCAAACATATTTGTCGCCCTGTTTCTCCACATGCGGATCAGGGAGAAACGGCAGCAATCTTTCTTTAACACCGATTGGCCCGGAACCAGGTCCGCCGCCGCCGTGTGGTGTGGCAAAAGTTTTGTGCAGATTCAAATGCACAACATCGAATCCCATATCGCCAGGACGAACTATGCCCATAATAGCGTTGGAATTGGCGCCATCATAATAAAGCAAACCGCCCGCGTCATGGACAATCTTGGCAATAGCTTCAATTTTGCTTTCAAAAAGTCCCAAAGTACTGGGGTTAGTCAGCATCAAAGCAGCCGTATCAGGACCAACCGCCGCCTTAAGAGCTTCCAGGTCAATCGAACCATCAGCTTCGGATTTAATTTCTACAGCTTCCATACCGCACATTGCCGCGGAAGCAGGGTTAGTCCCGTGAGCTGAATCCGGTACAATGACCTTCGTACGTGCCAGGTCACCTCGGTCACGATGATAAGCACGAATGAGTTTCAAGCCTGTCAGTTCCCCATGCGCTCCGGCGACAGGCTGCAAGGTTACTCCCGCCATGCCGGCAATTTCTGCGAGACTCTCTTCCATTTTGAAGAGTACTTCCATCGCACCTTGCACCGTGTCTTCGGCTTGCAGCGGATGCAGAAGCGCAAGTCCCGGATAGCGTGCGATATCTTCGTTGACCTTAGGGTTATATTTCATCGTGCAGGAACCGAGCGGATAAAAGCCCGTATCAACACCAAAATTACGATTGGACAGCTGGGTATAATGACGCATCAGTTCCAGCTGGCTGACTTCCGGCAAAGCTGCCTTCTCAACGCGCAGGTATTTTGCCGGTAATAGGTTTTCCGCCTGTGGCACATCACAAGCCGGCAGGTCTATAGCTTTGCGTCCCTGTTTACCCAATTCAAACAATAAAGGCTGCTGTTTCATGCTAACGCCTCCAATCCAGCCACCAAGGCGTCAATTTCAGCTTTGGTTCTCTTTTCAGTGACACAAACCAACATATGGCCTGACAGTTCAGGATAATATTCGCCTAAGTCGAGGCCGCCGATTATTTTTTCTTGCAAAAGCTTTTTGTTAACTTCTGCTACCGGTTTAGCCAGCTTAACAACAAATTCCTGGAAAAACGGTGCGTCAAAAGCTGGTTTAGCAGCGCCGGTTTTCAAAATTTCTTCATACGCATAGTGCGCCTTTTGGAGACATTGGTTAGCTGTCTCAGCATAACCTTCCTTGCCCATCGTTGCCAGATATACAGAAATCGCCAAGGCGCAGAGAGCTTCATTGGAACAAATATTGGAAGTAGCCTTTTCACGGCGAATATGCTGCTCTCTTGCTTGCAGCGTCAGTACAAAGCCACGTTTGCCATCTCTGTCGACAGTCTGGCCAACAATTCTGCCGGGCAGCTTGCGCATCAGCTTGCTGCTTGCCGCAAAGAAACCAAGATAGGGGCCGCCGAAAGAAATGGCGAGACCAAGCGGCTGTCCTTCACCCACAACCATGTCAGAACCCAATTTGCCAGGCGCTTCCAAAAGACCCAGCGCAATAGGATCGGCAACGGTTACAAAGAGAGCACCGACGGCATGCGTGAGCTCAATCAAAGCTGCTAAATCTTCCACACTACCGAAGAAATTCGGATTCTGCACAATAACAGCAGCAGTTGCCTTGCTTGCAAGTGCCTGCAATTTTTCAGGAGCAGTAACACCGCCTGTGAAATCAATTTCCTTGATTTCAAAATCAAAATCGCGGGCATAGGTGCACAAAGCTGCGCGGTAATGAGGATGCACGCTTCTGGCTACCAGGATTTCCTTGCGATTCGTAGCATGGCAGGCAAGAATTGCCGCTTCCGCCATGGCTGTTGCACCGTCATACATGGACGCATTGGCTACAGGCATGCCGGTAATCTCACAAATCATGCTCTGGTATTCCCACAAAGCCTGCAGATAACCTTGGGAAATCTCCGGTTGATACTGCGTATAGGCGGTATAAAATTCAGAGCGACGCAAAACATGGTCGACTGTGCTCGGTATAAAATGGTCATAGGCACCGGCTCCTAAAAAACAGGCATATTCCTGCAGATTGGCATTCGCCGCCGCCAGTTTCTGAAAATATTTAGTCAGTTCCGGTTCGCTGAGTGGCGCAGGAAGATTTAACGAGCGATGCAGCCTGATTTGTTCCGGAATGTCGCAAAACAAATCCATGGTGTCTTGGACACCAATCGCTGCCAGCATCTCCTGTCTGTCCTCAGCAGTATGAGGCAGATAGCTCCAAGTCATTATCTTATGCCTCCTCAGACAAAAGTTTTTCGTAAGCTTCCGCAGAAAGCAGTTCTTTTAATTCGTTTTCATCAGCAATTTCAATAACAGCAATCCAGCCTTTGCCGTAAGGATCCTCATTAATCAGTTGCGGTGCATCTGAAAGTTCCTCATTGGCTTCAATTACCTTGCCGGAAATCGGGCTGTAGACGTCGGAAACAGCTTTAACTGATTCGATAGTGGACAAGCCGTCGCCACCATTGATTTCTTTATCAACGTCCGGTACTTCAACGAAAACAACATCACCGAGCTGGTCTTGGGCGAAATCAGTAATGCCGATGATTGCCTTGCCGTTTTCAACTTTCACCCATTCATGGTCTGTAGAATACAATAATTCTGCTGGTATTTTCATAACAATCTCTCCTTTAATTTTAAGTTTGATAGTTTTTTATTCAGCCTCTTTTGTAAAAAGGTTTTGCTACGATAACAGCGCTGATATCCTTGCCACGAACTTCGACGGCAATCTCCCTGCCAATTTCAGCATAGGCGGCATCAATTAAAGCCAAAGCCATGTTTTTACCCAGAGTCGGAGCCGGAGAGCCCGTAGTTACGGAACCGATAACCTTGCCGTCAGCTTTAACAGGATAGCCGGCTCTTGCGATGCCACGCCCGGTAACTTCCAAACCCATTACTTTCTTAGCAAGGCCAGCGGCTTTTTGCGCTTTCAAAGCCTCCAGGCCATTAAAGGCTTCCTTATCCAGCTTAACAAAACGCCCGAGGCCAGCCATTAGCGGCGAAATTTCCGCGGACAATTCATGCCCGTAAAGCGGCAGACAGCTTTCGAAACGCAATGTATCACGGCAGCCTAAGCCTGTCGGCAAAATGCCTTCTTCTTTGCCGGCAGCCATGATTGCTTCCCACAATTCTGCTGCATCGGCAGGTGCACAGTAAATTTCATAACCGTCTTCGCCGGTGTAACCGGTACGTGACACCATGGTTTTCTTACCGGCAACCATAACTTCCGGTAGAAAATGATAGTATTGTATCTCGCTGACAGGAGCATCGGTCAGTTTGGAAAGGATGGCAACAGCCAAAGGTCCCTGCAGAGCAAGCTGCGCGGTTTCATCAGATTTATTGGTCAGGGCAACAGCAAAACCGGCGGCATTTTCCACCATCCAGTTCCAATCTTTCTCAATATTGGCTGCGTTGACAACAATCAGATATAATTCTTCGCTATATTTGTAAACCAGCAAATCGTCAACTGTGCCGCCATCTTTATAGCACATAGGCGAATAGCGGATCTGCCCTTCTTGCATATCAGCCAAATCATTGGTTACCAGGTTTTGCAGAAAGGCAAAGGCACCTTTACCCTCAGCCCAAATTTCTCCCATATGAGAAACATCAAACAAGCCTGCTTTGGTTCTTACTGCCTTATGCTCTTCGATAATACCGGAATATTGTACCGGCAAAAGCCAGCCGCCAAATTCCACGATTTTGCCGCCATATTTGATATGTGTATCATAAAGCGGTGTTTTCTTTCCTTCCATTTCTTTACCTCCTCATTTTGTAATGCATAAAAATATGAAATAAAAAAACAGAGACTCGAAGTCTATACTCCTTTGTCTCTGTTGTATCTGTGAGAGAATAAAACGGTTGCACGCCAAACATTATAACTCCCAGAGGTTAGTCAGGTTAAAATCCTTTTGCCTGAGAGTTTCACAAAGTCACTTGCCCCTTCGGCGCCGCATCGAAGCGGTCTCTTTTTTAACCATCATCCCACCATATTCAATTGTCATTAAATATCCTTGACGTTATTATAGCTAGAAAAGACTGGTAAAGCAAGCATAAAAATAATTATATCCTGTATACATTTTCAAGCAGGAACTCTGCTCTTAAGAACGAACAGTAAATTTATTCAAACTTTTTGGAGGCTCGCCATAATGAAAAAAGAAAAATTAGCAAAGCTCGCGGATGAGCTTCATAAATGCACCGCCTGTACTTTTCGCGAATCGGCTATTGCGCCGGTTGGCTGGTTTGGTAATCCCGAGAGTCCAATTGTTTTCGTCGGCGAAGGTCCTGGCGTCGTCGAGGATGACTACGGCTGCCCATTGATCGGCCCTTCAGGCCAGCTGTTGGACAAAGCCCTTTGGTCTGTGAAAATGACCAGAGACAGAGTACTTACTACTAATGTCATCAAATGCCGGCCGCGCAACAATAAAACCCCTAATATCGCCGAAGCAGATTTTTGCGGTAAACTTTGGCTGGAAAAAGAGCTGGAAATAATACAACCTAAAGTTATTGTCGCTTTGGGCGGTGTTGCTCTGCATTTTCTTGGCAATGCCGATATGCGCATCACTAAGGACCGCGGTCAGTGGTTCAAAACAACGCAAGGGTTCGACTGCATCGCTACCTTTCATCCTGCCTACTTGCTGCGCCTCAGTGGTCATGACCTCGTCACAGCCAAGTGGGACGTCTTTCATGACCTTGAAGCCGCTCGTGACAAAGTGATTGCCGCTGCTGCTGACTACCAGCTTTCGAGCGAAGCACCGACTAATCTCTTTTCCCTTTTTGAAAAACGTAAAAAATGAAGCATGGGGAGGTTTCTTTTGCTTCCTTCAGAACATCTTCTGATAACCAGCCGGCGTTAAGCCGGTTATTTTTTTGAACTGACGAGAAAAATGGCTTTGATCAACGAAACCTGTTTCATAGGCAACATCTGTCAAAGTAGAACCAGCCACAAGCAGCACCTTGGCTTTTTGTATGCGTAGTTGCTGCTGATAAAGATGTGGCGGCATACCAACAGCATTTTTGAACACGTGCAGCAAATAATACGGATTAAGCTTTGTCACCTCGGCCAAGTCTTTTAAACAAACGCTATTGGCATAATTCTGCTGCAAATAGTCCTTGGTTATCTGTACGGCAATCTCTTCCTTGCCAAAATGCAGTACTTTCTTTTTTTGTCCTGCATAGGCACTGATGAACGCTGCTAACCACTGCCACAACATACTTTCCTGCTGCAAAAATGGCGCTTCCTCATCTGCAAGAATTTCGTAAAGCTCTTGTAAGCCCTTCGCAAAAACCTTCTCTGAAATAACGCCTGGCAAAAAATAAGGTGGTATATCGTTTCCCGTTAAGTTGGAATTAACCGCACGCACAATTGCTGCCGGCAGATATAACATCTTGTAAGACCAACCAGAATTGCCGGCACCGTGTCCATCATGCACTTCACCCGGAACCACAAGATTGATATCACCTGGGTTTGCCTGCCAATCTTTATGCTGATAGAAGAAATCCAGACGACCTGCGGTGATGAAACCAAAAGCATAGCAATCATGGGTATGGCGACTGAAATTCTGCTTCTGATAAGAAGCCTCCATTACCTGCATTGACCCTAACTGCGGCAAAAATTTGCAGTTTATTTTATCTTTTTTGCAATTGATTTCTTGCGGAGTCATCACATATTTTCCTTTCTTTTTTCTGCCCTTGCCAGTGTCAGAATAGCGCTTACTGCCATCAAAAGAGCTATAAGCTGCAGTGCAGAAATATCTTCTTGCAGCAGAAATGTTGATAATAGAGCCGCTGATAATGGCATTACAGCCGTAGAGGCGCTGGCGACTGAAGCGCTTACGCCGGTAATGCCGCGAAACCAACAAACATAAGCTAGATCAGTATAAACAGCGCCGAAATACAAAACGGCTATAATATCCACAGCGCCTAAAGCCTGAAAGTTGAAACCAGCTGCTTCAATAATGGCCGGCGGCAAGCACAGCAAGAAACCTAACAGAGATAAAATAGCAGTAAGCTCCAGACCAGAGAGTTGTCTCTCAAGTTTCTTCGCAAAGAGCAGGAAGACTGCTTCGCTGCCCACCGCAGCAAGAATCAGCAAGTTTCCCAGCCAGGAAATATTGCCGCCTTGCAATATCATTCGGAACGTTTCTATGCTCAATAAAATTATACTACCGAAGGCGAGCAAAAGGCCAAAAATCTGCAAGGCAGAAAATCTTTCACCAAGAAAGGCAAATGCAATAAGCGCCATAAAAAATGGTGTCGTGCTGGTTAGCGTACCAGCATTTATTCCCGAAGTATAGCGCAGCCCCAGCAAGAGCAAAATCGTAAAAAGAATTTGTCCGCAAAAGGCCATCGTGGAAATAATATACCAATCATGGCGTGAAATAGAGAAAAGCGTTCGTTTATAAACGCCCATAGGCAACAACAGCAGTGCCGCCACCAAAAAACGGAGGCCAGAAGCGAGAAACAGGGGAAAATCACTGGTGATAATCTTGCCGACAACCACAGAACTGCCAACAATGAACATAGCCCCACTAAGGTAGAAGTATGACATAGAGAAAATCCCTTTCAGTTTTTTCTCTATTGTAATAAACAAAGTTTGTGCGGTATTGTACAAAATTGCTTTTTCTAAAATTTAATACAAACAAGTAAAACGTAAAAATGCCCTTTTATCTATTGAAAATATGTCTAACCAACAAGTCGCTTTTTTAGACATACAAGATCATTATTTACCTTTATTCTTTATTTTTTTACGTTAATTTTAAATATTCATTATTTTTTATTGTTTTTTTTTAAAATCATTTACTTATTTTTAATAATTAATTAAAATGTCTGCAAAAGGATGTGTTAATTATGGATAGTATTGATAAAGCCATTTTAGATGAGCTTACACAAAATAGCAGAATGTCAGTCTCAGAAATTAGCAAAAAAGTCGCATTATCGATTCCAGCTGTTGCCGAACGAATCAGAAAGTTGGAACAAAATAATACTATTGAAAAATATACTATTAAAATCAACCGGCAAAAGCTAGGCCTGAAATTGCTGGCGTTTATCTTCGTAAATATTGATCGCACCGAAAATATCCAACATTTTCGTGAGAGCGTTATTCAGCAGCGCTGTGTTTTAGAATGCCATCATGTTGCTGGCAGTCATGATTATTTGTTAAAGGTAGTTTTAGAAGATACCTCTGCTCTGGAAGATTTTCTCTCCAGGACATTGAAAAATATTAAAGGGGTAATTAATTCCAATACAATTATCAGTTTAACAACTTTAAAAGAGGAACTGCAGGTTTAGATGATAAGAAATGTTGATATTTAATGGTTTTAAATTTGGACTTCTCTTGCAATGCGCTGTTGGCCCTATTTGTTTAATGACTTTTAATCTGGCACTTGCCGAAGGTTTTTTTAAAGGTGCACTCTTTGCCACTGCGGTTACTTTGGCCGATGCTCTTTATATCAGTTTAGCCTGTATTGGTTTGGCAGATGCAATTAAGAAAAGTAAAATGTTGAGTTTTTTTAATTATACCGGCAGTTTGGTATTAATTGTTTTCGGGATAACCATGTTGATTGATGCCAATAAAGGGACTATAATCCCACCGTTCGCTGCTTTACCTCTGCTTAATGAACCTTATGAAATTTTTGCGCAGGGTATCGTGCTGACAATGATCAATCCCCTGACTATCATCTTTTGGGGCAGCATATTTTCACTGCAAGTTACTAAAAGCAATCTATCAAGCGCACAGCTGCGTTTTTTTGCTATCGGCTGCATTCTTTCCTCAGCCTTTTTTCTTATAGGTGTTGCCTTACTGGGCTCGTTCGCTGCTCCTTTGCTGTCACCTAAAATAATCAGTATTCTAAATTCAATAGTAGGCTGTTTTATCATTTACTGCGGATTGAAAAATTATATATGAATAAAAAACATCAATCTTTTTTTTGCTTCCTTAAACTCTCAGTTATGCTAAGATTTGAACTCCCGAAAACCAAATAACATCGTATAATAATTTGTAAAACAATTCCAAAAAAGAAGCAAAAGAAACGTCCCTGCGCTTCCAAAAAATAAAAAGAGCCATTTCAGTGTTCTCGTCTGAAACGGCTCCTTTTTTATTGCCTCTGTACGGGAGGCTATTCGCGTACAGAGGATAACACTCAAAGCAATCATCTTGCTTTAAAGTGGTGTTACTAAAACTTATTTTACAGCTGGTCCAATCATAGCAAGCATAGCGCCGGCAGCAACAGCTGTACCGATAACACCTGCTACGTTAGGTCCCATAGCATGCATCAGCAAGAAGTTGGCAGGATTAGCTTTCTGACCAACAATCTGAGATACACGAGCAGCCATAGGAACTGCGGATACACCAGCGGAACCAATCAAAGGATTGATTTTGCCGCCAGTAGCAACTTTCATGATTTGGCCGAATAAAACGCCGCCGACAGTACCGAAGGCAAAAGCAACAAGGCCAAGGATGATGATCAAAATAGTTTGGTAATTCAGGAAGCTATCAGCTTTCATAGTCAAACCAGTACCAGTTGCGAGCATGATGGTGACAGTATTCATCAAAGCATTTTGTGCAGTATCGGAAAGACGATCCAAGCAGCCTGCTTCTCTGAAGAGGTTACCAAGCATCAGCATACCAATCAAGGAACAAACTGGTGGCAGCAATAAGCTGATTACGATAGTTGTTACAACTGGGAATACGATTCTTTCGAATTTAGTTACAGGACGCAATTGTTCCATAACAATCTTACGGTCAGCTTCGGAAGTCATAAGTTTCATGATAGGTGGTTGAATCAATGGAACCAAGGACATATAGGAGTAAGCAGCAACAGCGATTGCACCGAGAAGGTTCGGAGCCATCTTTGCAGCCAGATAAATAGCAGTAGGGCCGTCAGCACCACCGATAATACCGATAGCAGCTGCTTCTTGAACAGTGAAGCCCAACATCATAGCGCCCAACAAAGAAATGAATACGCCTAATTGAGCAGCAGCGCCCAATAACAAGGTTTTTGGGTTAGCAATCAACGGACCAAAGTCGGTCATTGCGCCAACGCCGAGGAAAATCAACGGCGGGAATATTTCATTATTTATTCCGTAGAGGATTACTTGCATAACGCCAGGATCGGTTTCAAAACCGGTCTTAGGAATGTTAGCCAACAAACAGCCAAAAGCAATTGGGGACAACAACAGTGGTTCAAAGCCTTTACCAAGGGCAAGGTACAACAGTACTATACCTACTAAAATCATGATAGCATTACCCACAGTAAAAGCTGCAAATCCACTATCATTCCAAATCGCCATAATGGCAGTTACAAATGCGTCCAAATTTCTCACCTCAATATTATTTTTAAAACAAAATTCAAGAATAATTTAACCTTATTTTGACGGATCCAGTTTGCGGATTGCCGTCATTAACAATCCAAGGATGTACAATACAGCAAAAACAATTGTCATGTTGATTGCTGCTATCAGCCAAGGATTACTAGTAACAGAATTCATTCTTCTGCCTCCTTAAAAACCATTAAACACTAAATATAAAAAGGTCGCAGCCGGTTGGCTCCGACCTTTTCAGTATTATTTACCAGGGAAGAAAGGCCAAACCATTGGGATTACCAAGATGGATACTATGAAGGATACGACAACCAAACCGGTACCGGCTTTGACATAGTCATTGAAGCGATAGCCGCCAGGTCCAAGAACCAAGGTGTTTGGAGGAGTACCAACAGGAGTTGCAAAAGCACAGGAAGCTGCAACTGCAATTGCCATCAAAACTGCATGAGGAGATGCACCCAATTGTTTTGCGATTGCAATACCGATCGGGCACAAGAGAGCTGCTGATGCAGTATTGGACATGAATTGAGTCAAGCCACAGGAGAGCAGGAACAGAACGATAGTAACCATCATTGGAGATGGAGTTCCGCCCATGATACCTACTGCCCAGTTAGCGATCAATTTGCCTGCGCCGGTTTTATCCAAAGCGGTAGAAACAGGCATCATGCCAGCAAACAAGAAGATGGTAACCCAGTCAATGGAAGCATAAGCTTGTTTTTCTGTCAGGCAGCCAGTCAATACAGCTACAAGAGCACCAGTAATTGCTGCCATTTCCAGGGTGAAACCTTTAAGGTCAAGAGCCATAACCAATACAACAACGAGAAGAATTGCGCCGGAAATAAGTTGTTTTGTTGTATTAACGTTGGCATTAGCTTCGATTTCTTGTTCAATTTCTTGATCAGCATCCAAAGCTTTTTTCGGCAACAGGTGTTTGCCTACAAACATCATATAGAGCATGCCAGCTACGGTAAGAGGAACACCGATATAGGCAAATTCAAAGAAGCTGAAAGGTTTAAAGCCAGCTGCCTGCAAAGCACCAGCAGCGATGATATTAGGCGGTGTACCAACAAGGGTGATAACTCCGCCGAGACCAGCAGCAAAAGCCAATGGCATCAACTGCCTGGAAGCAGGAATCTTTGCTGCAGAGCAGATACCAAGAACAACAGGAAGCAAGCAAGCTGTTGTACCAGTGTTGGATAGTACTGAGGAAAGGCCTGCACCTACAACCATGATGCCGAACATCAGGCTGTTTTCACCGGTACCGGAAATTTTTACAACCGTAGTACCAATTTTTTGAGCCAAGCCGGTATGGAACATTGATGCACCTACAACAAACATACCTGCAAACAATACAACCGTAGAATTAGAAAGACCGGCAAAAACAGTTTTAACAGGGATAAAACCGAGAAGTCCACAGGCAATAGCTCCTGCTGTTGCTGTGATTGCCAAAGGTATGAGTTCTGTAACAAAGAATAACGCTATTACTGCCAACAAAATTAGACACTTTACATCTGCACCCACTATAAAGCCTCCTTTTCTTAAATAAGCATGTTTTTTTACCGTACTGCGTCATCTGGCCTGTTAGAAGCAGTCAGCGACTTACGGCGCTGCATATAAATGCCTTTCACCCCCTTTACCCACGGATAAAGGATACACTTTTTTTATCTCTGCGAGCATTGTACTAAAGATATATTATTTTGAACTATTTTTTTGTCTTCTTACTTATGGCCTAATACTTTCGGGTAGCAAATACCTTTTTGCATCTTAAGTATGTATTTTATGGGTACATCAAATCGTTTTTAGTACTTTGGTACTAAAGCTAAAGTATTACTACCATAGGTGTAGCGGTGTTATTCATACCGCAAACTTATTGCTGGAATTCTTTACAAGCTATATACTTAGCGTATGAGATTGTTTTGGTTTTCTAAACCGCTTATAATTAGCAGAATTATACATTATTTCAAATAACTGCTTGTTAATGACATAAAAACTGTAATCACATAATTATATGAGGTGCAAATATGAGTAAATATTTTTCTCCACAGGAATGGTTGAAATTTATAGGAAAAGAAAAGCTTCAGACCTTTCAGGATGTATTTTCACAAAGCTATAATGTGAGCATGTCCTTTTTTGATGCCGAAGGCAAACCTTTAACGGTTTTTTCAAAATTTCCTTTGTTTTGCACTGTCATTCAGAGGGAAAATCTCCAGCGTTGCATTGATGAGGGTAAAAACCATCTGGCAAGTATCCAGGAAAAAGACAGATCCAAATTTTTTACCTGCCCCTTCGGTCTTATAGGGTTCGTCTGTCCAATTTTTTTCGATGGTCAGATCATGGCATACGCCTATGTCGGCGGAGTTACTTATGAAGGCAGCAAAATTTCACCTGAAACACGTGAACGCTACCATTTACCGGTAATCAGCAAAGAGAAATTAAGAGAAATAAGCGAACTTTTAGAAGAAACCCTTAATTTGCTTAATGTAAATTTATCCGTATTTGAAAAATGCAAAATTAAAGAAAAAAGGGAATTCAGGGAAGATGATTTAAAACGGAACTCGCGTATCAGTCTGCGGGAAAAAGAAATTGTCGAACTGGTCTGCAAAGGTCTTAGCAATAAACAAATCGCCGATGCACTTTTTATCAGTGAAAGAACTGTAAAAACTCATGTCAGCAATATTCTGGCCAAATTGAACCTGCACGACAGAATGCAATTATTAGTACACTACTATGGCAGTAATAGTGGAGATAACGATGAGCATTAAAAAAAAGCTGGTTATTTTTATAACGGCGCTGATTATTTTGCCAATGTCCCTTCTGATGCTGGTTTCGAATTTTTTTCTCAGCAGTCAGGTCAGAACTGAAGAGCAAAAATACCTTAATTCCAGTTTGGAAATTGTCTTCAGTGATATCCAAAAAAGGCGAAGCGACATGCAGACAGTATGCCACTTTTTTGCTGAAGACGAGCATATCAAGGATTATTTACAACAAAAAAACGCTATGCAGCTCAACAGCAATTTAAAAAGATTCAAAAATTACTATTATAAAAACATTGATTATGCAATTGTTGTAGACAAGAATAATGCTTTGATTGCTTATGTCTCGCCAACTGTTAAATATGAGCCCAATGGCAAGATTGCTGCTTTAGTTCAAAAAGCTATGCAGCAAAACAGAATAATTCAGACTACCGATATAGTTTCATTAGATGAATTATTCGCCAATAGCAGCAAAGAATATAGTGACTACTCGGTTAAATTGGATGAAAGTATTGCCGGGCAAGATCAATATCTGCGAAAAGCTTTGATTGAATTTACGATTGTTCCTATCAAAGAAAAAAATAATGCGGCTAACGTATCCGGTGCCCTGATTGTCGCAGACATTGCCAATAGTCAATACTATTTCCCTGAATATATAAGTTCCCGCGCCACGGAAGGCTTTTTGGTCCTTTCCGTCGCTGGGGTTCGCGTGGCTACCAAAGCTACGGAAGGTGAAGAAATCCCCTATCTTATTGGCACCAAGGCAACCAAGGGGAAAAATTTCGATAATAAAGATGGGCAGTTCTTCGGTTCAAGCAATATCAAAGGAACCAACTATGTCTTTTTGGATAGAGAAATTAAGAATATCGATGGCGAAGTTGTAGGTTATTTAAGCATTGGCATCGAAGAGAGCCGTTTTGCTTCAATGGTTACAGACAATAGAACAATTGCTTTGGCTGTCATCTTTATTTGTTTGATCATTATGCTGATTTTGGGTCATGTGTTGGCAGAAAACATCAGTGCTCCTATTGTAGCTGTAACCGAAATGGTAAAAAAATACGGCCAGAAATATTTAGGTACAGCTCCTGCAGGCCCTACAGTTACAGATGACGAAAGCGTCATCTTGCTGGAATCCTTCCAGGAATTTATCAGTAATCTCAAAAAAGCCGAAGAAGAAAGAACGGTCTACCTTAAACAATTGGAAGAAGAACATTCCAAGCAAAAACACTTGTCTGAAACTTTAAAGGAAACCAATGACAACCTGGAATTATTGGTAACTGAAAGAACGCAGCATCTGCAAGCCGTAGTAGCAGAATTGAAGAAACTTGACGTAACGAAATCGCAGTTTTTGGCTAACTTAAGTCACGAATTACGAACTCCTTTGAGCGTCATCATCAATGCGGCAGACGTTTTAGCCGGTAATTATTTTGGCAAGCTTAACGACAAGCAGGACAAATATATTCACAGCATATCTTATTGCGGCAATCATCTGCTGCAGCTGATTAATGATTTGCTGGACATTTCGAAGTTAGCCTCAGGGAAAATGACCCTCAAAAAGCAAGAATTTTATATAGCTAACCTGGTTAGAGAAGTTGTCAAAAACGTAAAAAATTTAATTAAGAATAAAGAACTGGCAATCTCAGTAGATATTGAACCGGAAGATTTCCTAATCTATGCTGATTTACAACGCATGACCCAAATTTTTTATAATTTGCTTTCGAATGCTATCAAATTTACGGATTCCGGCGGAAAAATTAATATTAAAATCTTCCATAGAGCCGATAAGATGGAGGTCATTGTTCAGGATACCGGAATAGGCATCGCCGATAAGGATCAAAAACGTATTTTTTGTGAGTTTGAACAAGTGGAAGGTAATTATGACAAACGCTTTGGCGGCACAGGCCTGGGGTTGCCTATCGTCAAAAAACTTGTTGAATTGCATGGTGGTCAGATTTTCTTAAAGAGCAAGTTAGGTGAAGGAACAGAAATTATTTTTGCCATCCCGTTAACTGAAGAAAAAGCATAATGAAACGAGGTAAAAAAGTGGGACGAATTTTAGTCGTTGACGATAATGAGCAAATATGTGAGCTAGTCAAAGATGTCGTTGAAAGTTGGGGACATACTGTCTATACCGCCGCAGAGGGCAGAAACTGTCTCGATATCGTTGCCAGAGAACTTCCCGACATTATTTTGCTGGACGTCATGCTGCCTGGTCTGAGCGGCTATGAGGTATGCAAAAAATTAAAAGAAAACCCTCAAACAAGAAATATCTTTGTAATAATGATGACGGCCCTAAGCGACATAGAAGACCGTATCCATGGCTTTAAGGTCGGCGCTGACAATTTTTTGATTAAACCAATCAACTACGAAGAATTGCAGGCAATTATCAATAAGCTGCTTAAAGATAAGCTGTGCGCTGATACCATGGAACCACGCAAAGGCGTAGTCAATGTTTTAAACAAAATAATGTGTACTATAGGCGACAAACGCCTTAATTCATTAGTTAGCAATGAATTATTGTATGCCAAAAAACTGGCTGATAACCTGTCTCTTAACGAGGAGACTGAAGACCGCTTAATGGCTGCAATCATACTCCAGCACGCAGGAATTATAATGGCAGCAGATGAAGCCGACTTGCTTGATGTTGGCTTAAAATTGCTTGAAGATTTAAGATTGATCGAATGGCTGAAACCAGTTTTACTTTACTCAGCAAATAACACTGCAAACTCTGATTATGAGGAATTGAAAGCAAAAATCAAGCTTACAGGTTTAGAAATCGAGGCCGATATCCTCACGGTTGTCAACAGATTTTCCTGGCTTCTGTCCCAGAAAGACGACAATATCAACCTCTCATTATCGCTGCTGAAAAGAGAAGGCGCGACAAAAGGATATAACTCAGATATTCTTAAACGCCTGGAGCAAATAATTAATGATGAAAAAATACTGTCAACAATTAAATAAAAAAACAGCTAGCTGCCGCTAGCTGTTTTTTTATTTAATCAATCTTTTAATTTTGCCAGATACTTTACTGCACTCAATACCGCTACTAAACCCTGCCCTGTAGCCCTGCTGATTTGCCAAGGCTGGCCTGTGCAGTCACCGGCTGCAAAAATACCGTCCACACTTGTTTCCATCTCTTCGCCAACGGCTATTGCCTTGCCGTGAAGCTGCAGTTCTGGGAACAAAGAATCAATGGGGTCAGAATCCCTAAAAATAAACACGCCATGTACCGGATAATATTCACGCTTGGTTCTGACACCCGTTACTCTGTCGGTACCGGTTATTTCATCAGTTTCTGCTGATACAATCTCAATGTTGGAATGCTTCAGTGGACCTTCCAGCTTGAAACGCGGCATCAGTACGACCTTCTCACAAATCTCCGCTAAAAAGTCAACTTCTTCCAAAGCACTGGGAACCGTAACAATTGCTGCAACAGTCTTACCCTTGAAGAAATGTCCGTCACAAGTAGCGCAATAGCTCACACCCCTGCCAATAAATTCTTTTTCTCCCGGTATGATTTCCGAAGAAGAAGCTCCTATTGCCAGAATAATTGACCTGGCATTATAAAAACCATTAGCCGTGCCAAGAGTGAAAGTATTTTCATCCTGACTGGCATATATAACCTTATCCTTTACTATTGTTGGTTCAAAACTCATTGCATGCTCAAGAAATTTGTCCATCAGATCCTGTCCGGAAATATTAGGCAAACCAAGGTAATTACTTACCATGTGAGCTTTTCTTAAACGTGGACTGAAACCATTGGCGTCAAAAATAACAACTTTTTTATTGCGAATGCTGGCTGTAACTGCAGCCGAAAGTCCGGCCGGCCCACCGCCGATGATGGCAATATCATAATTTTTTTCCATAACTCTGACCGCCTTTACAAAAAATTTTTCATACTTAAGCAAGCTCTTCTTACACTTAATTCTAGTTTATTGAGCAATACAAGTCAATTCATCAGGAAACTTATGTTAATTTTAAAACAAATTCAATTGATAATAATTACTATTCAATATCCTTTAAAATTTTTATAGAAGATTGAGAGGTTTTTTCGCAGCTATGGCGAATAAAAATAACTAAAGGTCTGAAAAGACTTTTGACATTAGCGTGAAATAATTTTCGGCTAACAAGCGGCAATTTTACCGCAATAATAAAAAGAAAGAAGGTTTTTAAATGAGAGAAGTTAAATTTTTTATCTGTAAACATTGTGGAAATCTTGTAGGTATGATTTTTGACAGCGGCGCACCTTTGACTTGCTGCGGTGAAAAAATGACTGAATTGGTTCCCAACACAGTAGATGCTGCGCAAGAAAAACATGTGCCTGTTGTCACTATTGAAGGTGATACAGTTACAGTAAAAGTTGGCAGCGTAGCGCATCCTATGCTTCCTGAACATTACATCCAGTGGATTTATCTTCTGACAGAGCAAGGCGGCGAACGTAAAATTCTGAAACCTGGCGATGCTCCTCAAGCAGTGTTTGTAATGACACCTGGCGACAAATTTATTGCTGCCTATGAATACTGTAATCTGCATGGTTTGTGGAAAGCTTAATAAGAAAAAATATACGGCTGTGACGAAAAGTCACAGCCGCTTTTTTATACCCTGCCAAGTTATTTTTTATAAATGATATCTCTTGTAATCTTACTTAAATCCTGTACACCTGTCATAATCATTGCTGCCTCGAGCTCAGCCTGCAGATATTTAAGCAAAAAGGCAATGCCTTCTGCGCCGCCGGCGCCTGCCTGCGTTATCGGCCGCCCTAGAAGGACCGCATCAGCACCCAGTGCAAGCATTTTCAGCACATCAAAGCCTGTACGAATACCGCCATCAACAAAAATCGTCATTCTGTTGCCGACAGCATCTCTGATCCCAGGCAAAACCTCAGCTGTACCCGGTGTATGGTCAAGCACACGTCCGCCATGATTAGAAACAACTATGCCATCAATTTCCGCCTCGGCGCACTTCAAAGCATCTTCTATATCCATTACACCTTTAATAATCAGAGGCAGTTTTATGTTCTGTTTCAATTCAACAAGTTCCGCAAAAGTTTTAGGGCCAACAGGCTGCCCGGAAACAGTCATGTTAATCAGAGCCGCGGCATCGACGTCAATGGCAACAGCAACTGCTCCTGCCGCTTCAGCCTGGTAAGCAAGCTCAATAATTTGCTCATTCGGCCTAGGTTTAATAGTAGGAATACCCCAACCACCCTCGAACAAAATTGCGGCAAGCCCGCTCGAATAGATTTCCTGGAGTTTTCCATCGCCAACCATACCCATAGAGCCGGCCGCTTTAGAACCACTGATAACAGCTTTGGCATAATCACCTTCAGAAATATAGTTGTTCCAATTAAAGGCAATCCCTCCGATAGGTGCAGCCAAAATCGGCATTGATAGTTCGTTTCCCCACAAATCAAAAGCCGTTGAAGGTTTATGAACATTATGAATTATCCTTTGGCGCAGCTTTACTTCAGCCAAAGCACTGATATTATTACGAAAAGCCTGACCGGAACCGACCCCGCCGGCACCGGGGATTTCACCTGCACAAGCGCGGCCATCACAAACAGGGCACATACGACAGACTTTACCGAATTTTTGTCTGCCCAATTCCCTCAATTCTTTCATATCCATTAAAATTCACCCCATATGCTTAGAATAATTACCTTCATTATACTATAGAATAAATTAAATTTAACACAAAAAAGTGCCCTCAAGATAGTATTTAAACTTCCTTGAGGGACTTTTTGCAGTTACTTTCTATTAGAATATCAGAAAGGTGTTGTTACCGGCGACTTTCTGTAGTGCGTTGCTTGTTCAAAAGCATATGCAATCATAATAAGACGCTTTTCTGACCAAGGTTCGCCGATTATTTCCATACCAATAGGTACACCGATTACAGAGTCAGCATCCGGCTTGGAGAAACCTGCCGGAACAACTACCGACGGGAAGCCGGTTACTGAACAAAGAACGCCATTGCGCTGTTTTTGTGAACTTCCCACCTTGCAGACAAGTTGTTGCTGATGCGGGTAAACAATCGCATCAAGCTCGTAGTCGGCTATAATTTTCATAATCGAATTTCTGACCTGAGCCTGCCGCAGAATCTTTTTATCATATTCTGTGGAATGCGTTGTAAGTTTAATCGCTGTTTCTATGTTTTCCTTATCAACCGGATGGTACAAACCCTTTTCGTAAATCTCTTTAAGAGAATGAACAGCTACTTTATCTGCCGGCAATGCCTGCAAATATGCGGTCAGGTGATCACTGAAATCATCCAGATGCACACTGACATCGGAAGTAAGCCAGGCAGAATTAATGTCTTCTTTAATATCCATTACAATAGCGCCAGCTGCTTTCATCTGGTTAATAGCCGCATTTACAACTGCATTAACCTCTTGGTTAATTTCTTCTTTACCGAAAAAGCTTCTCAAAACACCGATACGCTTTCCTACGAGAGTGCTCTTATCCAATCCGGCAGCATAGTCTACATGGCGATGTGGGAAATCCCAGGCGGTAATCTCATCTTCCGGATCATACCCGGCAATAACCGACAAAGTTCTTGCAGCATCTTCCACTGTGCGGCAAATTGCACCTGCCGTATCCTGTGTCATAGAGTATGGCACAATCCCTCCTCTGCTGACGCAGCCGATAGTGGGTCTGATGCCAACAAGGCTGTTAGCGGAAGATGGTGAGCGAACAGAGTTGATCGTGTCTGTACCAATGCCGACAATGCCAAAATCAGCGGCAATGGCAGCGCCGGTGCCACCGGAAGAGCCACCGGGAGTCCTTGTCAGATCATAAGGATTAAGCGTTTGCCCCTGGATGGAGCTGATTGTTTCACCCCAAATAGCAAATTCATGCAGATTGGATTTTGCCAAAATGATAGCGCCAGCTTCCCTGAGCTGTTTGACAAGAAAAGCGTCTTTCTTTGATTCAAACCCTTTTAGAGAAATCGCGCCAGCCGTAGTCGGCATGTCATAAGTTTCACAATTATCCTTAAGAATTACCGGTATGCCATGAAGAGGACCAACGAAACCTTCATTTGCTAATTTTTCATCCAAGTTTTTAGCTTCCTGAACAGCATGTGGATTAATCAAAATGATAGAATTCAGCTTAGGCCCCTTTTTGTCATATTTATCAATTCTATCTAAATAATATTCAACCAGATCAACAGCAGTTAGTTTTTTCTCCTGCATCAACTGATGCACTTTAGCTATTGTTAGTTCTCTCATTTTTTCTCCTCCTTAAACCGGTAAGAAAGTAACACCTATAATGAAGATAAAACCACTCATCAACATTATAGCGATTGAGTAACCCATGATTTCACGTGCTTTAAGTCCAGTTACGCCGAGAAGCGCCAAAGCCCAGAAAGGCTGCGCCATATTCGTCCAGGTATTGCCATAAGCTACTGCGAGACAGGTCTTAATAATATTCGCATCCATCATCATAGCAGAATTAATTGCAACCGGTCCTTGTACTGCCCATTGGCCGCCACCGGAAGGCACGAACATATTAATGACGGAAGCACTGAGGAAAGTCCATAAATAGAAAGTAGTCGGAGTACTTATGCTTACCATAAAATTAGCCAGCATGTTAACTAAACCTGAGTACTGGATCATACCCATGATGCCTGCATAAAGTGGGAATTGGAAGATTATTCCGGCTACTCCGGGAGTTGCAGCTTTTACTGCTTTTAAATAACTTGCAATATTTTTGTGCATCAGTATGCCCAAAAACATAAAAATCGCATTAACCAGGTTGATATCCAGCACAAAACCTTTAGTAGCAAAATGCCATACGACATAGACCATACCCAGTAAACCCAGCAACCCGGCCAGAATCGTGCTATGGTTCAGAATATCGCCAACTGAAGGGTCTTTCGGCATTTCCGAAATGGCGCTGCTCTCCAGCTCAATTGCCTTCAGGCTTTCATCACTCAGTTCCGAGACGTTAGCCGGTTTAGGATGAACCATGGAAGCAAATAGCGGTGGAAAAATCAGTAAAGCAAGTGTCACAAAAATGTTCATGGGATTGAACATATAATCATACATGGAGATAAGACCTATTTTGCTCTCCAAAAAATGTCCCGGTGTTGCAATCAACAGACCAATTGATGCAGAAAGCATTCCGTGCCAGGTCATTTGACCTACATATGCGCCTGCGCCAATCAGACCATATTCAAAGGGAATTTTTTTAATACGCAGTTCACGTGCCAGTTCTTTTGCCAACAGTGCCCCGACTATAAGGCTCAAGCCCCAATGCAGGAAGGAAACTAATACTGATACGAAGGTTACCAACCAGGCAGCCTGTTTACCGGTAGCAGCCATTCCTGCCAATTTCTGTATGCCTCTTTTGGTCAGAGGAGCTTCAGAAACTGCCGAGCCGGTTATAATGATCAATGCCATTTGCATCGCAAAAGTTAATAGGCTCCAAAGACCTTTATACCAGTGTTGAACCATTTTCATCGGCGCAACACCAGCTACAAATACTCCAAGCAGAAAAGCAAACAATGTTAAGACAACGGCAAAAATACTGGGGTCAGGCATGTACTTCATTGAAAGTCGTGTCAAAGTTGAACCTATTCTCATTACTGGATTTTCCGCTTCAACAATCTTATCCTTATCAGGCATGAAATTTCCCCCTTTGTTTTTTTGTTTGAACAAAACACATATGTTGTTTTTCCGGCAATAATCCTCCCTTCTTTTTTATATGGTTTTAAGCAAAATAAAAAACACCGGCTCGAAAACTCTCCTGCGCATAAAAATTTGCATCTTCCGGCTAAAAACAAAAAACGACGTCCCTCCTCATTTTTTAGCCGCTCGTGCAACCGAAGTGAGTTCCTCTTTTCCTGCAAGGAGCAAACACGCGAGAAGAGGCTGCTTCCTTTACATGATAACAAGCCCTTCCGTCTTCTAGAAGCCATTACATTGTTCCGAACCAATGTTTTAGGAAAACCACTTATCTTCATATTCCAATAATGCATTGATTTTTTTTAAAAATTCCGATTTATGTTAATAGTCTTTTCTACGCATACAACGAAACTCCTCTTTTTTGCATGAATATTTGTTGAATTCTTTTTTCGATTAAATATACCAAAAGTAAAGAGCCTGGTTTTCAGCTTAACCGAAAACCAGGCTCTTAAAAATGATTAAAGAAAGTATTGATTTTAATAATTAAGAATCTTCAAAGGATTAACTGTCTGTCCATTAAGCAAAACTTCGAAATGCAGATGTGGGCCTGTGCTGTAGCCGCTGCTACCTACATAACCAATAACATCGCCTTTTTTGACACTTTCGCCGGAGCTGACATCAATTGAGCTCATATGTCCATAGGCCGTTTCATAACCATTGCCATGCGAAATCTTGATATAACGGCCATAACCGCCGTTCCAGCCAGCCTGCTCTACATCACCGGCAGCGGAAGCGTAAACGGGGTCACCATAGTTTGCAGCAATATCAATACCTGGGTGATAGTCGCCACCATAGCCAAAAGGATCGTAACGGTAGCCATAACGGGAAGAAATCTCACCGCTGTCCGTAGGCCAGTAATTGGGTGTAACACTCTTTTGCTCAAGCTGTTCCAGCATATTGCTCAAATTCTCATATTTGTAGGCAATACGTTGCTCAATAAGTTTATTCTGCTTGCTAAGGATATCCATATTGCTAAGGCCAATTTTTCCTGGACCGCCCTGACCCTTTAGATCTGCTTCATGCGAAGCACGATCTATGCCGCCACGGGACGTGCCATTGCCATCCTGATCCAAAGTCCTGCGTACTTCATCTTCCAATGCAGCTACTTCTGCCAGGCTTTTTTGAATTTTCTCGTTTTCTGCCAGTAAAGCTTGCAATTTTTCTTCCTGTCGGGCATATTGTGCACGATAGGTCATCAGTTCCTGCTGCTCCTGATTTGCCCTATTAACAGCATAAGCACCTTTTACCAGGCTGCCAATACCGCAAATCATAGCTGCACAAACAATAATAGCTACAGGTTTCTTGATGCGAAAAACCCTTGTACCCTTGCCCGGACGTGCGATTGCAATCATGTAATCCCGAATCGGAGTATACTCTTTTTCTTGCTGTTCCATCAAAAATACCTCCTAAACACTTTTCCATTATCGCACAATTTGCAAAATTAATCAAATTGCTCACAAAAAATACACAGATGGATCAGCCTTTATGTAAAGTTTTTAGCAGTTGAAAATCTATTTATAAAAGCCAAGTTTTTTACCTAAAGACAAAATTCTATGCCCAATAAAGGGCAATTCTTCTGCTTCTTCACGATGCAGACCACCCAAGGCGATCAAACAAATGCCATAAATCGGCACTGCCACAATCAGTGATGCCAAAATATTCCAGGCACCCCAGGACGGCGTAATCGCAAGAACACCCCAAACAGCAGCACCCATTGCCAAGGACGCAAGGAATGGTTTCAGTACGCCGCCAATTGAAAGCGAGAAACCAGTGTATTTATATATGAAGAATAAATTCAGAATGGCTGCAACGCCGATATCTGAAACCGTTGCCCAAGCCGCGCCTTTAATGCCTAGTGTAGGAATTGCTGTCAACACCCAGCTTAGTACAACTTTAGTCGTAGCGGCAATAATCATATTGATAACAGGGATAGTGGTTTTGCCAAGTCCCTGCAGAATGCCTGTGCTGACCTGGTGCAATCCCAGCATGAAGATAGCTGTGCTCATCGTTTGAATGGCAGGTGCAGCATTTGGTGCATTATAAATCATAGCGGCAATTTTCTCGGCCAGAATGAATAAACCAATTGTACAAGGTATGGTAATAATGGAAGTAACGCTGAAAGCCGTCTTCAATTTTGCTTTAATACCTGCCTGGTCCTTCATCACGCGTGATTCAGAAATAGCAGGCACGAGACTGATAGCAAGTGAAGCTGTAAGAATAGTGGAAAGATTGATCAAAGGAACTGCCATACCGGTAAGATAGCCGAACATCTCAGTTGCCTCACTGACATTAAAACCAGCTACTTCCAGCCTTGCCGGCACTATCAGCAAATCAAGATTTGCTACCACAGGCAGCATCAGGCTGGACATAGAAACCGGCAAAGCAAGTTTGACCAGCCGCTTGATTACATCCCAGGCTGATTCTTTAGCGAACTCAACCTTCTGATTACTTATCTCATTATGAAATTGTTTCTTCAGGCGAGCATAAAACCAACATAATACCACGAGGCCGCAAAAAGCACCCACACCGGCACCCATACTGGCACCGCCGGCAGCATAAGCCAAGCCGCGGGGCATAAACATATTGGCGAAAAAAATCATTGTAACAACACGTGTAAGTTGTTCAACGATTTCGGAAGCAGCTGTAGGTGTCATAATCTGCCAGCCCTGCAGATATCCCCGAAAACTGGAAAGAAAGGTAACAAAAAATACAGCCGGTGCCAAGGCTATGATTGAATAATAGGCGCGGCCATCCCTGATCAGGTGGTTATCTATCAGCCAGCCTGCTCCGAACAACAAAGATCCGGAGAAAACCAAACCGGTCACTAGAAGCAGCCGCAGCGAAATATGAAAGACTCTTTGTGCACCAAGAAAATCCTTCTGTGCGAGTTTTTCCGCCGTGATAATAGAAATTGCAACAGGGATACCGGCAGAAGAAACCGTAATTGCCATCAGATAAATTGGAAAACCCATCTGGTAAAGCCCAATACCTTCGCCGCCCATGACACGTGACAAAATAATCCAGTTAAGTGAGCCAATCACCTTGACCACTATACTGGAAATAGTAAGAATCAGAGTACCTTTTAAAAATTTATGATTATTTGTCTTAGTTTCCGTCTTTTGCTCCATAGCTCTCCGTCCTGCTGCCACACAAGCAGCGATAGTTAACACAATTATACATGATAATTATCTACTCATATGCCAATTTTTACAAGTCTTTTTCTGTATTTTGCCTTCAATTATGTTGCTTTCCTTACAATCAGTTGCTACAATTAGTTTGATAATGTTTGATACTAGAAGGAGGTTCTTACATGAAAAAATTGTTTGCCCTCGCTCTTGCCTCCATCCTCGCTTTTTCAGCTCTTGCAGGATGCGGCAGCGATAAGAAGGGCGCAGACAAAAAGGCCGGTGAAAAAACCAAGGTTGCCTTTGTCTATGTCAGTTCTGCCAAAGACGGCGGTTACTCCATGGCCCATGACCTCGGACGCCAATACGTCGAGAAGAATATGCCCAACGTAGAAGCTACTTTTATGGAATCAGTGCCAGAAGGTGCTGATGCTGAACGCGTCATCAGCCAATTGGCATCACAAGGCAATAAAATCATCTTTACTACCAGCTTCGGTTACATGGATCCTACAATCAATGTAGCAAAAAAATTCCCGAATGTAACTTTCCTGCATTGTTCCGGTTACAAAACCGCTCCTAATGTTGGCAATTATTTCGGCCGTATGTATGAAGCGCGCTATTTGACCGGTATTGTTGCCGGCAAACAGACGAAAAGCAACGTAATCGGTTATGTTGCAGCTTTCCCAATCCCTGAAGTTGTCCGCGGCATCAATGCTTTCACACTTGGTGCAAAATCTGTTAATCCTGATGTAAAAGTCAAAGTCCTCTGGACTAACACCTGGTACAACCCAGCAAGTGAAAAACAAGCTGCGCTTACCTTGCTTGATACCGGTGCTGACGTTATCGTCCAACACCAGAATACGCCTGGTCCACAGCAAGCTGCTGAAGAAAGAGGCAAATTCGGTATTGGTTATAACGTAGATATGTCCTCTGCGGCTCCAAAAGCTGAACTCACTTCTGCCATCTGGAACTGGGGTCCTTATTATGCAAGTGCTATTCAGCAAATTATTGATGGTAAATGGAAATCCGGTGCTTACTGGGGTTCCATGAAAGACAAAGTAGTTGACATAGCGCCTTACGGTCCTGCTGTCAGCGATGATACCAAGAAAATCACCGATGCTGCCAAAGCAAAAATTATCGATGGCAGTCTGAAAGTATTTGCCGGTCCAATAAAAGACCAAACGGGCAACCTCAAAGTTGCTGCCGGACAGTCTATGTCCGATGAAGATTTGTTGAAATTTGATTGGTTTGTTGAAGGTGTCGAAGGTACTATAAAATAAAATTTAAGGGGATGTTTTTGCATGAAAAAATTACTTGCTCTCGCCCTGACTCTTACGGTAGCATGCGCTGCCCTGGCAGGCTGCGGCGGTGACAAAAAGGCAGCTGACAAAAAAGCCGGTGAAAAAACAAAAGTGGCTTTTGTTTATATCGGTTCAGCTAATGACGGTGGCTACTCCATGACACATGATCTTGGCCGCCAATATGTCGAAAAAAATATGCCTAATGTACAAACCAGCTTCGTAGAATCTGTACCAGCCGGCGCTGACGCTGAACGTGTTATCACCCAACTGGCTTCCCAAGGCAACAAAATTATTTTTACCACCAGCTTCGGTTTTATGGACCCAACAATCAACGTAGCCAAAAAATATCCTGATATTACCTTCCTGCATTGCTCCGGCTACAAAACAGCTCCTAACGTAGGAACTTATTTCGGCCGCATGTATGAATCCCGCTATCTGACCGGTATCGTTGCCGGCAAGCAAACCAAGAGCAACGTAATCGGTTATGTTGCAGCTTTCCCGATTCCTGAAGTTGTCCGCGGCATTAATGCCTTCACTCTCGGCGTTCGTTCTGTTAACCCAGATGCCAAAGTTAAAGTTATCTGGACCAACACCTGGTATAATCCAGCCGGCGAAAAACAGGCTGCGCTTACCTTGATTGACTTCGGTGCCGACGTTATTGCCCAACATCAAGACACCCCTGGCCCACAGCAAGCTGCTGAAGAAAGAGGCGTCTATGGTATCGGCTATGATATGGACATGTCCAAAGCAGCACCTAAAGCTGAACTTACAGCTGCTGTCTGGAACTGGGGTCCTTATTACGTAAATGCTATTCAACAAATTCTTGATGGCAAATGGAAATCCGGTGCTTATTGGGGCGGCATGAAAGACAAAGTTGTTGATATCGCTCCTTACGGTCCTGCCGTTAGCGCAGATACCAAGAAAGTTACCGACGCTGCTAAAGCCAAGATTCTTGATGGCAGCCTGCAAGTATTTGCCGGTCCTATCAAAGACCAATCCGGCAGTGTAAAAGTTCCTGCAGGTAAAACAATGTCTGATGAAGATCTTCTCAAATTCGACTGGTTCGTCGAAGGCGTTGACGGTACGATTAAATAAAATTGACACAAGAGTAAAAGAGCGTTTCGCAAATTGCGAAACGCTCTTTTTATTTTGATAGTTTAAAACTTAAACCTGCTTTTGACTACAATGCCTTTGGGCACCGGCACAATAGCAACGAATTGTACGACATCAAGCACATTTCTGCCCATAAAGCTTGTCCTGACAAGTTTGCTGCAATTGATAAGCTCTGTGAAGTAAACCTCCAAAATGCCATTTGCATAAGTACAGGCAAAATCTTCGTGTTCAATCACCGTATCATCGAAAATATTGTTAACTATCGCCATAATTAACTTAGTTCCCAATGTTTGGGCAACAGCTTCCAAAAATTTGTTGTCGCGAACAGCAAAATCAACCAGGCGCAGTCTGACATACGCTTGTTGTTTAGTAATGGTAAATTCTTCCGGCATAATGAAGAGTTTCAAGCTGCCATATTCTTTGTGTTCAACTTCTAAAGCCACACCCGAATCTTCATAATAGCTGATACCTGTAAAAACAAAGTCGCTTTTTGCCAATGAATCCTTAAGGTAATGATTGATTTCTTCGTAAGGAATGGTAAGACCGCCGTGCGAAATATCTTCCCATTTCTGGGCAGACAGCCAGCGACCGCTTTTCTCTTTCAAAGGCTGGAACCAATCAAGCACACCACTGATGGCACCTTCCACCTTTTCCGCTGCACTATCTGCTTTCTCCTTAATATTCTGAAAAGCAGATTCTGCTTCCATCTTAAAGCTCCTGCTTTCGTCACCAAGAGGCTTGTCCTTGCATTCCATACCCGATATTTCTTTAAACTTGGCCATGCCTTCGTCGCGCGCCTCTTCAAATATTTCTCTGAACTGAGCAATATCGTGCGGCTGACCGGCTTTTAGCCATGCGTTGGCTACCTTACCTACACCATAGGTAACGGCAATACCGACAGGTACCTGTACCGGTGCCAAGGGAATCAGTGTCACCAAAGTCTGTCCGACAAAAGATCCTCCCAAAGAATAAAGTAACCCCAAAACAGCACTTTCGTCGAGCTTCACGCCGCGCAGCTCACCCAGACGCATGATCATATATACTTCATTGGCCATCAGAGCCATAGTGCCAACCAGCGGCGCTACGACTATGACGCCGGCGCGTGCCGCACCCCAAAGACAGATTTTTTCGGCTTCCCGTTCAACATCTATTATCTTATCCAACAGCCAGCCTCCTTATTTAAATCTTAACGTCGATCTGAGCGGAGACGCCAACGCCCTGAACACGGCTAAAATTAGTCGGATTCTTGGAATCAATCGGAATCAAAGCCTTGACCCTGAAAGTTTTGCTCATAAAATTACCTTCGAGCTGCAAAGCCGCCTTGCACTGGTCAACAAGCTCCTGCGGCCCCGAAATCTGCGCAGCACCAATATAGCCTCCGCTGCCAAGAGTAATAATTGGCACAACCTTAGTAGCATATTCACTGCTGACACCATGTTTGGCCGTAAGCGCATTAATAAAATCATTCAGTTCATCCGCATATCTGTCGACCAGATAACCAATGCCGCCGACCTTGAGAACATCCCCAAGAATACTTGCATTGACGTTAGGCATAGTGTTAACCATGATAAAGCTTGCCATAGCAGCAACCACCACTGCCTTCTTTCCACTACGAAAATTCATGACATCACCTCCAATTGCTAATTCTATATAATTTCAACACCAAAAGATAAATTCCTTTTTTATCTTTATTGAATATTCTGTGAAGAAAAAGTCATGCACGCCGGCACTGACTGGAGTGATATAATTAAACCAAATATTGATTTGCGGAGGGCTTACTATTGGCTGCTATCTTATTCAAAGCTAAACAACTTTGCTTTCATGACAAAATATGTTTCGCCGATCTCGAAATTCCTGCCGGCAAAACAACTTTCGTTACCGGGCCGAGCGGTGCCGGTAAATCTACTCTGCTGCGCCTGTTGAATGGCGTTTTATCTCCAACTCATGGACAGCTTTACTATTTGGGACATGACCTTGAAACTCTTGACACTATTGGGCTGCGCAAAGATGTTCTTTTGGTTAGTCAGGCTGTTTTTCTTTTTGACGGTTCCATCCGCGACAATTTTGCTGCCTTCTATGAGCACCGCGAGAAAAGTTTACCCAGTGATGAAACTATTAAAAAATTCCTGTCAATCTGCTGTCTGCCTTTTGGACCTGATGCCATAACCAATACCATGTCAGGTGGCGAGAAACAACGCCTCTATCTGGCAATCTTTCTGTCCTTCCACCCTGCTGTACTGATGCTTGATGAACCGACCTCGGCCTTGGACAGCGAAACAGCAAACAGCGTTATGGGAAATATTATCTCTTATTGCCATGAAGAAGGCATCACGGTTATTGCTGTCAGTCACGACAAAGCTTTAACCGCGAAATTCAGCGAAAACATACTGGAACTGGAAAGGGTTGAAAACAATTATGCGTGAGATTGTCGAGCTGGGAATACTACAATTCAGTGCAGTCTATCTATTATTAATCGTCGTTCTGGCAATCATGAAACACGCTAAAATTAACCAGACCAAGCTGCTCATCGTTGCCAGCTTTCGCATGACTATACAGCTGATATTGGCAGGTCTCGTCCTGACTTATATTTTTGACAACCAAAATCCGCTGTTCACAACGCTTTATCTGCTGGCCATGCTGGGTTTCACTATCAAGCGTACTTTGGGAAAAACTCCCGGGCTGAACAAGCAGTTCAGAATTGTCGTGGCTGGTTCGATAGCTTTCTCCGGTCTAGCCACCTTAGCTTTTTTCGTTGTTGGCGTCGTTGGGCAGAATCTTTTCAACCCGCAGTATGCCATTCCAATCGCCGGCATGATTATGGGCAATACCATGACCGGTGTAACACTAGCGTTAAAATCTTTTTCAGATAGTTTAAAAAGTCAGCGTGCCAAAATCGACTCCCTGCTGAATCTCGGCGCAACACCGCAGAAAATCTTATTACCTTATGTGAATAATGCCCTGGAAACGGCGCTGCTCCCTACGTTAAACAGCATGGTCGGTATGGGCATCGTTTCCCTGCCGGGTATGATGACCGGCCAGATTCTTTCCGGCACATTGCCAATGACAGCCATCATGTACCAGATTGCCATTATGATTGTTATCTGTACCACCGTGTGCCTATCCTCCTTCTCTTCTCTGTATTTTGGCTACCAGACTTTAATCAATAACCGCAACCAGATCAAACTGATTGGTGAATAAACAAATAAAAAGTGGTACAAAGGGGACCGTCCCCTTTGTACCACTTTTTTTATTTGTTCTTGTTTTCTTTGACTATTTTTTCTGCCAGCCTCACTGCCTGTACACCATCGGCTGCATACATATCGGCATTAATCTCTTTGGCATATTCGGCAGTCAGCACTGCGCCTCCCACCATAATCTTCGCATCTGCACCTTCCTTGTGCAGCAGCTTGATTGTTTCTTCCATACTGCCAAGCGTTGTCGTCATCAAGGCACATAGTCCTACAATTTCAGGTTTTTCCTTCTGGACTGCAGCCAGGATAGTTTCAGGGTCAACGTCTTTGCCCAAATCAACTACAGCAAAACCACTGTTGCTGAGCAGAGCGCTGACGATATTCTTGCCCAAGTCGTGAATATCACCTTTCACCGTGGCCAGGATTACTTTGCCGGCATAAGGCATATCTTCCGCCTTAATCTTCGTGCGCAAAGCATCGAAAGAAGTTTTCATCGCTTCCGCCGCCAACATGACTTGCGGCAGGAAGGTTCTGGCCGCACCGAAGTCTTCGCCGACCAGATGCATGCCCTTCACCAAGGCATTGGCCGTTATCTCTGCCGCGGTATGTCCTTGTTCAAAAGCTGCAAGCGCAAGGGTCGCCGCTCTTTCTTTTTCGCCAGTCATGACTGCCTGACAAAGTTCCGCAAGAACGTCGCCACTCGTTACTGTCGGTGCACTGCTGGTTTCAATGTTCTTTTCTACATAATTTTTACTATATTCTATGCCTTGACTGTCCGTGCCTCTGATAACTTTGGAAGCAGCAGTCATCGTTTTTATTTTTTCCGAACACGGATTAATGATTGGTGCATCAAGTCCGCTGGCCAGTGCCATCAGATAGAAGGCCGTATTGATGTCTTCACGTCCCGGCAAGCCAAAAGAAACGTTGCTGAGGCCCATCGTTGTCGGATAGCCGAGTTCTTTACGATATTGCTGCAAAGTACGCAAAGTTTCCCGCGGCGCCTGGCCGTCAGAAGCTGCTGTCAAGACCAAAGGATCCAGCATGAAATCGCTGTCGCTCAGTCCTGCTGCTTTGCCTTCTGCAACCAAACGTTTGGCTATGACAAGTCTTTCCTCAGCTGTCTTCGGCAAACCTTTTTCTTCCAAAGGCAAAACCAATACCGCTGCACCATATTTCTTCGCCAAAGCAAAAATCTGCTCTTTAACTCCCGGTTTGTCACTGACAGAATTAATCAGCGCCCTGCCCGGGAAATTGCGCAGACCTGCTTCAACAACTGCCGGATCAGTACTGTCAATGGAAAAAGGGGCCGCAACCAACATGGACAAAGTTTCTACGACTTCCTTCATCAAAGGCTTCTGGTCGACGCCAGGAACACCCATATTTATATCAAGTACTTCCGCACCTGCTTGTACCTGATTTAAAGCTTCTCTTTTCACCGCTGTCAGGTCGCCGTTTTTAATATCCGCTGCCATTGCCTTGCGGCCGCTCGGATTTATTCTTTCACCGATTAAAACTGTCGGATGCTCTTCACCCAGCCAGACTGTCTTTGTCCGGGAAGCCAGTCGCACGCCCTTCGGCACAGCTTGCCGCTTTGCGAACACAAGACCTTGTGCGGCTTCCTTTATTGCTCTGATATGTTCTGTCGTTGTACCGCAGCAGCCGCCGAGGATTGTCGCACCGGCTTCTACCAGTTTTGGCACCCAGGCTGCCATCTCTTCAGGTGACAGCGGGAAAACTGTTTTACCGTCACGCAGTATCGGTATACCGGCATTAGGCTGTACGCTGATTGGCAAGGAGGTAGCTTCGCCCAGTTCTTTAACTAAGGGCAAAAGCTGTTCGGGTCCAAGCGAGCAATTCATACCAATGACAGAAATGCCCATCGGTTCCAGAATTGCTGCTGCTGTCCGCGGATCAGTCCCTGTCACTGTCCTGCCCTGAGCATCATATGTCAACTGGCATATAATAGGAAGATTAGTCACAGCTTTAGCCGCCAGGACACCGGCACGCATCTCCTGGATGTCAATAATTGTTTCAAACAAGATATAGTCAACGCCAGCCGCAGCAAGAGCTTTTATTTGCCTTGCATAGGCCTCACAAGCTTCCTCAAAACCTAAATCCCCCAAAGGAGCTATCAAACGGCCGCTTGGTCCGATATTACCGGCAATCTGCATGCCAGGTTTCAAAGCAGCTCTCGACGCATTCACGCCGGCAGTAATAATTTTTTCAGTTTCATCCGCCAAACCAAAATAACTAAGCTTCAGTGGATTAGCCCCAAAAGTATTGCACTCCAGAATATCTGCACCGGCCTCAGCATACTGCCTATGAATTGCTGTCACTGCTTCCGGGTGTGTTACTGAAGCATATTCCGGGCAAGGTTTATCGGCAATGCCTAAAGCTTGTAGTCTTGTCCCCATGGCACCTTCAAAAATCTTGATCATTTTCATCCATCCCTTCGCATTAAGCAATCCAGTTTAGTGCATTTATTACAACCTTTTGAAGGTTTTTCTTTCTCAATATCAGGGCAAAGTCCGATGACAGCGGTAATACTCTTGCGGGGCACCAGCATCAAGGAATCAGTCAAAGTAACCCCTATCGCCCCAGCATTAGACAGTTTCACCACTTTGTCCTGTTCACTCAAGTCCCAGTCACCATAACCGGGGCTGAAACGGAACGTCATCCTAAAACCAAGTTTAGCGAATTTATTAGCCAATAATTTCTCCAGTTCATCGGCCGTCTGTTCAACAGCAGCAGTTGCCGCCGCATCAATCAACATACCCAACGCATACTCGCCTCGGGCAAAGGCATCGCTGGCAGCTTGCTCCACCATTTCGCCAACTGTTGCAGACAGAAAAATTACCTGTGTCGCGCAAGCAAGGTGCTTACGCAGAGAATTGCCGGGAATGAAATATTCGTTCTGTGCCTGTACACAAGCATTGCAATTGTCGTAAGGATATACTGTCCAGACAGTTTGAGGCTCTTTCACCATCATCACTATATTGCAAGCCTCATCAACCAGCTTTTCCGGGAAGTCCTGGTCCTTGCGCAAACCAGCATAACGCTTGGTTTCCTGGCGGTCTATGTAATTTAAAATTGGTCTGTAGATATTATTTTGCTTTTGCATAACATCAACCCATCTTACGGCATAAAAAAACCGCTTGTTGTAGTATCATTAATTCTACAACAAGCGATGAGTTTTAGCAATAATTCATACTAAACATATATGTTATTATTTTTGCGCTAAATATTCATGATTTGCCCTTACAGGAATCACAAGTTTTTGCCCAGGCATCAAATAAGTATTGTTTTCAAGTTTATTAGCTTCGCAAATCCGGTAAATCACAGCCCGTACATCTTCTCCATCCTGAGCCCAGCGGTCAGCAATTGCCCAAAGAGTATCGCCGCCATGCACTACAACCTGTTCGTGCCGCCAATGCGTGGAAGCCTCCATCGTCACCATATTATATCCTGAGTATATGGCTATGCTCATGCACAGCACCAACAATAATTTTTTCATTTTTGCGCCGCCTTTCGTAAACACTTGTTCGTTATTTGCATATTAACACGAACATATGATTTTTGCAATAGCAAAAGCGAACAAATTTTCGTTTTTATTTTACTTGTCCTATTTAAAAACCAACTCTGACAAAATTTCAGCCCTTGTTATTAATAATAATTATCCTTTAATTGCATTATATCACAATGTTGTGGTATATAAAAGGCGTCACCACAATATATTGTGGTGACGCCTAAGATTATTTTTAAAATTATTGAAGAATTTTAATTGCTTTTTTCTTTGCTTTCTTCCAGTTTGCTTTTCATCCAGGCAATCATCGCTAATTTTCCGAATTCGTGCCAGGTTGAACAACCAGTATTGCCTGCAATATATGCATTCCATTTATCCTGGTTGACGTTTTCTACTTCCAGCAAATTCATAATACCAAACCCGCTGCGCCAGATCATGTCATCCATAGAAGTGAACTTACTGTTCTCTTTCAAAAAATCAGGATTAAATAAGTTTTCAAAAGACACCAGATTCATAGCCTTGCCTAGTTCAGCATCATTTCTAAAAATATTCATATAATGCTGGAACTGCTCTTCAATTTCCGCACTTGTCATTATTTATAACCCTCCCGCAAAAATACATATAGCTATCCTAAGTAATTATACCTGCTGTATAGCTCAAAAACAAGATTTCTAATCTTCTCTATGACTCACAAAGAAATTAGTCTCTATAACATAGTATATATTAGGATGCTTTAGAAAGATGTACTTAAAGCACATCGGCCAAGGGGTGAAGAAGCGACGGGCTTGCTGCACATCAGCTGTCGCCTGATTGCAGATGAATTTTCGAGTGTGAGCAACGCAAGAAACTCTTTATCACTTGCTTATCATAGTTTTTACCAATTTCTTAAATGCACAAAAAGTGGTTTTAAATCTCGTTATTCTATTTATTACTTTCTTGTTGTAAATTTTTTCAAAAAATAGGTTTACATAGTCTCTTAAACGCAATAAGATGCAAGTAAGCTTATTCTGGCACTTATTATTTTGGTAATTTTTAAAACATATTTATACAGAGAGAGGTGTTTTTAAAATTGTCTAAAAGACAATGCGAAAGAAATAATCAAACAAAAATCGTAGTGATAATACGCAACTATTTAGGTGATTTTATTGCAATGGCTGTACCATTATGCAATCATCTGCAATCGGTTTACGGCAAGTGTGATTTTTACTTTTTCTACCCTGACAGAGACATTAAGAACAAAGAAATAATTAAATATTTTTTCCCCGATGCCCATATTTTCCCTACACCTTCAGGAAACAGGTATTTCCAACGTTTTAAAATGGCAATTAAGTATAGATGGATTAAACCAGACATTGGCATATCAACAGTATTTAATTATCCAAAAACAAATAGTCTATTTCTTTTCACAATAGGTGCCAGAGAGCGTTATGCACGTGTAACAAATAAATTTACTTCCAAATTGCTTAATCATCCATTCATTTTTGCTGATATTAACGAATTACATAATCAACCTATAGGTCTCTGCAGCCTACAGATATTTAATCACAATATAATGGAAATACCGCAAGCCTCCTATCCTTTATTTGATACAAACAAGATAAAATCATATAATCCAAAATATTCAGGATTAAAAATTTTAGTTGAAGTTTCTAACAGCAAGCATTTTTGCCAACTTTCAAATACTAAATGTGCTGAAATTTTAAATGAACTATATAAAAAACGCAAATTTTCCATTTTAATATCAGCAAAATCTCTCGATTATGCTAAAGCTGCTGATTTGCAAAGCAAATTATTTATGGACGCTGAAATACATGTCTCGACAACTTTAGACGATTTCGTTTCTTTTGTTAATGCCTCTGACATAGTGCTCACAGGTGATGGTGGCTTGGGCCATATTTCAGGAGCTTTAAATAAAAGAATTGTGGCTCTATACAGCAGAACTCCTGTTCAACATTGGGGAATCATAACTCGCGATGTAATCCATTTGTATGACCCTGATGACATAAATAACATCAATAATGAAATCATTACGACTGCAATTTCTAATTATTTATAAAAACTACTCTCCTGCAACAAAAAACTGCCCTGCTAATAATTTTTATTAGCAGGGCAGTTTTTATAATCATTTTGTTATTTCGCAGTCAAATATTTGGCACATTCCAATGCCGCATCCCAGCCTTCATCAAAAGCCCACGCGACCATGCCGCCGCCTCTTCGAGCATCACCTGCTGCGAAAACACCAGGTTCAGCTGCCAGGAAAGAACCACTGACATTGGCAATGGTTCCCAAAGGTGTTTTCTTCACGCCAAACTTTTCGAAAACAACAGGCTCAGGTCCGCTGAAACCCAACGCCAATATTACCATCTGTACCGGTAAAACTAATGTGGTTCCTTCAATTTCCTTAGCAATAGGCATACCGCTGTCAGTACGTCCCCACTCTACCCGGCACAGCTCTGCACCGCTTACGTTACCTTTATCATCGCCAAGCAAACGTTTTACCTTGGTATTATATTGCAGAGAAACATCTCCTTTGACCAGTTCGCAGAAACCTTCCTGACTGATTCTTGCCATGTTGCAATCCTGCAGTTCCACCTGCAGAATTGAACGTGCGCCATGCGACAATGCCAATGCTGCACAATCGGCACCTGTATCACCGCCACCGATAATCAGGACGTCTTTGCCTTCTGAACTAAGAAAAGTACCCGGCGCAAGCTGCCGTTCAAGCAGGCTTCTGGTAGTAGAGATTAAAAAGTCTTTGGCATAATAAATACCGGTCAATTCATTACCGGGCAATTTTAAAGGTCGTGGCTGCGAACTGCCGGTGCAGATCACTACCGCCGCGTACTGCTTTCTAATATCTTCCCAGCTGATAGCAGTGCCAACAGCGGCGTTAAGGCGAAATTGAACGCCAGCTTCTTCTAAACTCTTTATTTTAGACAACAGCATTTCTTTGGGAAGCTTAATATTCGGCACACCATACATCAAAAGGCCGCCAGGCCTGTCATCCCTCTCAAAAACTGTTACTTTAAATCCCAATTGATTTAATACATCACTGCAGCCCAGCCCAGCAGGTCCGGAACCAATGATGGCAACTTTTATTTCACCATTAGCATGAGGAAACTTTGCTGTATTCACTTTATACGAAAATGCTTTTGTAAGAATATACTCCTCCAGCTCCCGATCCTCTGCCCACACTTTCATACGTTCAGGCAAAGCCAGCTGTAAAAATGCTTCTCGCGTAACAGGGACAATAGATGTCTCTTTTTCCATAACAAACTCCTCCCTCTACCGTCGATTTCGGGGCGGTTATTATAAGTTTTAGCAAACATATGTGCTGCTGGGCCAAGTTAATACTGCATAAGCCCGGATTAGCAACTATAAATATATTTTACTCTAGTTTCCAATTGTAAGGAACCGTAGGCTTACCTGGAGAATATGAAGACGGATCATTAAGATCGTAGCCGCCCATAATTTCATTAAAAGTATCAGCCAGCGTCGGATCGGCACTAACAGCTGTATTATTTTTAAAATCAAGATCACCTTTACCAATAATCAAACCCATGATTACTGAGTTATTTTTGAAGCTGATGTAACCACCCTGAGCCACAGATGCTAAAGAAACTAATACCGTATCTTTAAAATTAGTATTATTGTTTTCCCCGATATCTATATGCCCTGTTGCAATCAGCATAATTTTGCCTGACAGCACAAGGCCGTTGACGGGCATATCAATGTCGCCATTAACAAAAATTACAGTTGGGTTCAAGGCTGTAATAGTTGAATTGTTGCCTAAAATCTTGTTATCTAAAACTATTGAAGTATCAGAATAGTATTTAGTTCCTGTAAGAATGGTATTGCCATTAGTAACAAAAGCAGGTAAGGGCTGAGCATCTGCCCTAAAAGCGGCATAATCATAAGCAGGGAAAAGCAGCTTCGAGACATCAACCCCCCATTGCCAGTTGCCGGAACCTTCTATACCCACCGGCGCAGCACCACCTGAGATTATATCTCCGGTAATATTAAGATGCTGGTCATAAGTCAGGCTGCCAGCTATATAAACAGCACTATTCTCTATGGCGCCGCTTGCCGGAACATCATAGCAAACACTGACTTTCTTTTTTGCGTCACCCACTTGTCCAAGGGAAGTAACAACATAGGTTCTATTGGAAATAGGCTTGCTGCCATCCGTAATATTAGGTTCAAGCTTAACTGCATACTTAGCCGTGGAAGTACTGCTAAAAACTTGGGGGTTATCCGGATAATTTTGTATCCAAGCCCAGTTAGTACCACTTTGCATCAGCCCGGCGATGGCTGCTTTTGCTCCGGCTTCCGCCGCCAATTGAGCTTGAATATTATCGCGATTCATCAGAGATATTTTCGCGTCAGTATTTGTCATCGGCATTATAGCAGCCAGCATAATAATAAAAAAAAGAACAATAATAAGACCTATGACAGTTACTGAACCACGATTTTTTTCCTTGTGTTTTGGCAAAACTAACACCAGCTTTCACTAAAAGCTTAATTACATGTTTTCCATTTTTACCATGGTAGTTAACTTAACATCAGGACTCGTCGCATAAGCATTATCATTAAGAGTCAATTCTATCTTAACCTGATTTGGATTAACCGTGTCCAAAGTAAACGTTATACTCTTGGCAATTCCTTCTGCCATAGTTTCCGTTATCACACTATTCTTCATAATCGTTACACTTTTCTTACCAGAATCACCTGTGGTCACTTCAATCTCATAAACATTGGAGTCCTCATCTTGAAAAGACAGCTCATTTACGGCAGTTCCTGCAGAAGTCGGTGAAGTAACAGTACGCGGATTATACCTTACAACATCAACAATCTTATTAAGCGTAGTTCTCGCCTTGGACAAGCTATTTTCCTGCGATATGGCATATTTTGTAGAAGTAACTCCCGGAACCAAAAAGGTGCTGATGGCAGCTAACAAAGTCACCAAAATAACCATGCCAACAAGCAATTCAGCTAATGCGAAGCCGCCATTCTTTCTTTTTCGTTCCATTTTCAAAACCTCACCTTATTTATGATAATAATATGCGCCAAGATTTACTGTATTAGTCTTACCTTCTTCTGTCCAGGTTACCGTAACTTGAACAGGAGTAACATTAGAAACAGGCAGCGTCACCGTTGGCGCCGCATAACTAATACTGAAAATACCGGATGTTTCTGTTTCCTCAGACAATACAGGAGATGTCGTGCCGCCGTCGTATTTTTTTAACTCTTCCAGTTTCTGCTGAGCCAGGTAAGTTGCTTTTGTATGATTACTGGTAAAGGCAACTTCCTTTGTATTATGCGTCAGCGCCAGGATTACAGATATAATTCCTAATGCCAAAATGGTAATGCCGAGCAGAGCATCAATAAAAACCCAGCCTCTGCGACTTGATTGCTTATCATTATTTTCGGATATACATCGGCAGAATGTTGCTGAAGGTTTTATTCTATTTTTGAAAAAAGCTAACCATTCCACTAAAATAACACCTGCCTCCGAATATTTTACGAATTCTGGAAAATATGTATTCTTTCCTACGATTTTATCAATAAAAGAGCTAAGTTACAACTAAATATATGTCAATAGAAAAAATCGACACCAAAATTCTCTTTGATGTCGACATGTATTTACAAATTTCTTTTTAATTTTTTGCTCATTAAATCACTTTAACAATTTTACAAAAGCTCTTCTTTTTAACTGCTCCAATTACTAAATTCTATTGTACCTGTGCCGCTACCTGATCCACCAGTTCCAGCATTGTTATTTGTATTATTTATTACTGTACCACCTTTTAATGTAATGTCACCATCCGGAGCAATAATTACGCCTTCGATGTAAAGGCTATTTGCTTCCACATCGTGTCCATCGCCTACAGCATATAGTAAAACGTTATCACCACGCAATGAATTACTACCGCTAAAACTAATATCACCGTTTGCTACAATATTAACGTTAGCACCATCAACCGACATGCCACTTCCACTCGCATTTAAATTATTATTGGCATATATATTTACATTACCAGTAGTCGAATTAATTACAATGCCCGATCCTTGTGTAGTTAAAGTTCCACCTACAAAGAAATTAACCGTACCAGTACTACTGCCAGTGATAGGCAAACCCGCGCCTTTGGCACTGAAATTGCCGTTTACCAAAATATTTACATCTCCGGATGCCGGACGCGAAATATGCCAACTATAACCATCAGTCGTCAAATCAGAATCCACCATAATATTTATATTGCCCGTATTGACCCCATCTATTGTTAGTCCCCCTGACCCAATAGAAAAATCTGCACCAACATTAATATTCACGTTACCGTTTGCAGGGCCATGTATTGTCAATCCTGATCCGGATGTTGTAAAGTTACCAGTTACGTTGATTGTAACGCTACTGGCATTAGTTGCATTAATGACAAGATCTCTTGCCTGAAAATTGCCTATAATATTCAATACAAAGTTCCCAGCATCGTTTAAGTTAATATAATTTGTGCCAGAGTTATTAGTAGTATAATTCCCTTTTACAGTTATGTAAGTATCACCAGAGCCTTCCTTATTGATAGTAATTGGTTTGTTATCGGATTGAAGAAAAGTGTTTTGCACGTAATATTTAGTATTGGAAGATAAAGTATAATACCGTCTCCATTCATAAGTACTATTAGGAGATGGGAAACTTATACCACTAGTGTAGTTGACTATATAGCCATTAATATTGGCCGCTGCACTAAAAGAAGGCAATGATGTAACAACAGACTCACCCGGTTGATAAGTATATTTTTCGCCACTCCACTTCTTGGTTGCTATATTGCTATAATTTGGAACAGAAGCATTTTTATAATATAGTATTTTATTTTTGTCATTTATAGTAACGTTACCATTTAAATCAACTGTTTCTGCTAATATATCGCCATTGGCTACTGTCAGGGATCCACTTGCAGATAGCGTTTTGCCAGAATATATAGTTGGAGTAGATGCACTGCCAGTATTTATATAAGCTATAACCTTGACAGTTTTCAAATAATTATTAACCTTGCCCACTGACTGAATCAAGTACTTGCTGCCGCTTGTTAACGCAACTCCGTCATCAATTGGTGACGAACCTGCCTTTCCGGAAGAATCGATTGGATAAATAGTAATTTTAAAGGTTTCTCCGTCTGCAAAAGTCAATTCTTGATTTCCCCGTGCCCAGCTCCAATCAGTGTTGTCGGAATCATTCAAAATCTGGGCAGCAGCATATTTAACACCAGATTCAGCGGCATATTGCGCTTCAACACCATCGCTGTTAATAGATGTAAAATTCAACTCTGCTCCTACCCTCGGCACAACTGCCCCAGTTAAAAGTAGCAAAAATGCCATTATTAGAAGACTAATTGCACTAATATAACCCCTGTTGTTTTTCTTCACCATAACCACCGGTCTTTCTTAAGTAACATTAATTAGTTGGACAGATTCAACAATTTGACTCTGCTGGTAATATTAGTATCAGGGCTGTCACTAAACGACACATCATTAATTGTCAAGTCAATTAAAACCATTGTAGCATCGTTCTCATCACGAGAAAATACTATGCCATTGTCAGCAATCATGCCATTTGCTATTTTTTTGATATTACTACTATCTTTATCGATAAAAATTGCATTTCTTTCATTGTCATCTTTATCAATATATATTTTATAAACGCTACCATCGGAAGTTTCTAATTGTAGTTCATTACCGGGGGTAGAAACTGTTGGAGAATCGATTTTATTCGCATACCTTGCAATCTCTTCAATCTGATTAACAGTATTTCTTGCCACTGACAAGCTGTTAGACTTCGACAAATTATATCGTGAAGAGATTAAACCAGACAATAAAAGCCCTGTTATTGACCCAAAAATCAATAATAATATCATCATTCCTATGATTAATTCCGGTAACGTGAAACCAGCATTAGTTTTATTTTTCATTCCGAATTCCTCTTTATTTCGTATAGTAATATGAATTTAAAGTTACATTATCTTCTTTTCCAGAATTACTATCGGTCCATGTAACAACTACATTCAACTTTATTAGCTTGTTGTTTGAATTGCTAGGCTGAGTTGCTGAGATGGTTCTGGAAAAACTGCCTGAAACCTTCGGAAAGTCACTATTAGTAATAGCCTGATCTACTATTGTTTGGGTGACCGGCGTCGAACTACCATCATACTTTTTAAAATATTCCAAAGACTCTTTTGCTAAATAAGTTGCTTTCGTTTTATCAGAAGACATAATTGACGCACCAGTAGCTTTGGTAAAGGCCAATGAAATAGCCACCAGCCCGATAGCAACTATCAAGACAGCAATTAATGCATCAACAAGCATAAATCCCTGTTTGTTTTTTCTGCTATTAACATTTGATTTGCTCAATTCGTTCATTCGCATCGTTTATTATTTCTCCTAAACAAAAACCTGTCAGCAATTAATCAACTAATTAATCTTATTTAAATGAAGCTTGGGCTTTGATATTTTCTTTCACTCCGTTCTATTCTATGTAACACCAAATTGCAATACAATCATTTTTACCAAACACGTATTTTTTTTACTATATTTGTCTATTAATAATTTTTTCCCGTCTCAATGCAAAAAAAAATGCCCCCTTTAATAAGGGGCATCAATAGTATTGTTCAATTACATTAAATTTTACCGGTTTACAGCCCAGGTTTGAAGTTTAGCAGCTACTGCTCCTGCATAACTGCTGATCGAATCATAATCGGCTGCATCCTGCTCATATACTCTCAAAACATGGATATCATCATAATAGATATCCGAGAAATAGCTGTCATCAACTGTCAGGAAACGTGTTTCATCGACAGGTCCTCTCTTTTTGGCAAGATACAAAGCGCCAGCCATCATCTTCGCCCTATACACAGGTTTGTCGCTGTTGTAGGTCTGACTGACTTTAAACTGCCAGCTGCCATCTTTTACGGTCGCCGTACCGTCTTCAGCAATAGCAACCGTCGGAGTAATATTCATCTTAGCCAGTGCCTTATTGACGCGCTCGATTCTTACTTCCGGTTCCGGGTGTGTGGAGAAGAGTCCAAAACCAGGATTGCCTTTGGCATCTGCCAGATCCTGTAGCTTGCTGACCGTAATCAGCATACTGTAAGGATTAAAACCAGCCTTATTGGTCAGCGCAAAACCTTGTTCATCAGCCTCGCGTTCATCAGAACGGCTATAGCCAGCCATCAGAGCCTGCATGGTCGCGTCAGCCAGAATAAACCCCTGGCCTTTCGTAAGTATCAATGTCAGGAGTGTCAAAGCCATTTGCTTTTCTACCTGTTTGACGGAATGCCGTTTAACAATATGGCCGACTTCATGCCCTAAAACACCGGCAAGTTCATCATCGGAAGGCATGAAATCAAGCAAGCCTTTAAAAACATAAATAAACCCTCCTGGGACTGCTATCGCATTGACTTCATCACTATTGAGAACTTTAAAGGAATACTCCAGGTCCTTCCGGTCGGAAACCGCTACCAGGCGCTGACCGATATTGTTTACGCGTGCCTGCAAATCCTCATCCTGCACAACGCCGTACTTTGCTTCCAACTGAGCAGCTACATCTTTGCCCATGGAAATTTCCTGGCTCTTGCTGATCAAAGCAGCTTCTGCCGAGGGCTGAATCCCCAGCATACAGCTGAAAATCATGAAAACTATCAATAATATCTTACGCAAAGGCTGCCACCTCCTAAAACGTTTGTGCACGCTTTTTCATATTACGTGATCTTCCTTTAATCTGCTGATTTCTTCCACGGAATAACCTAAACTGCTCAAAATTTCTTCTCTGTGCTCGCCTAGCCGCGGTGCTCTTCTTTCAATTGCTCCCGGCGTTGCAGACAACCTGATTGCCGGCTGCAAATACTTGACTTCACCTATATCTTCATTTCTGGCACTGATCATTTCGCTTTCTGCGGTCAGTTCGCTTGTCAATGCTTCCTCCAGACTGCAAACCGGGGTAACGCAGAAGTCTCTTTCGTCAATTAAGGCAAGCCATTCCTGCTGCGTTTTCTGTAAGAAAACTTCGGCCAACGCTTGTCTGATTTCCTCACCGTGAGCAAAATCAAACTGCCTTTTTCCCAGGTTCTCTCTGCCAATTAAGCGGCATAGTTCCTGCCAGAATTTCGGTTCAATCGTTCCTACCGTCAAATATTTGCCGTCTTTGGTCTTATATATATTGTAATAATGCGCAATTCTGCCAAAGGGGTCCGCACCCGTTTCCTGACAGCCCCACAAACTGCTGACAGCAGTAGCCTCCATGCTGAGAGCCGTATTATAGAGGGAAACATCGACATATTGCCCCCGGCCAGTTCTTTCGCGTGCGAATAAAGCCAGCAAAATACCGCTGACAGCATTCATGCTGCCGCCAAGAGCAGAAACCTGGATATCGGCAACGCACGCACTGCCCACATCATCGAGCGCAGTAATACCGGCAAGCCCAACGATGTTCAAATCGTGCGCCGGTTTATGCTTATATTTCCCGGTCTGTCCAAAGCCTGTTATTGAGCAATAAACAAGACGTGGATTTTCTTTGCTGATAGTTTCGTAGTCAAGACCCAGCTTTGCCATAAAGCCCGGGCGAAAACCTTCCAGCACGACATCTGCCGTCAATATTAATTTGCGAAGGATGCTTTTGCCTGACTCTTTGCGCAAGTCAATCGCGATACCTTTTTTATTGCGGTTGAGAGCCAGATGCCAATAGCTCATGTCTTTCTCTTTCTGGGGAATAAATTGTCTCGTGCTGTCGCCAGCTATATCGTCTATTTTGATTACTTCAGCGCCAAAATCACCGAGCACCATACCACAGTACTGTCCTGGCAGCCATTTGGAAAGATCTATTACTTTGATACCGTCTAATGCTTTCATCTGTTTCCTCCTGTCAAAGCTCCTGCCTCAAAACAATTTTCTTAATAACCATTCTACATAAATTACCTTTTCCCTTTTCGGTTGCAGGACATTTTTAAGCGTGTTATGATAGTTGTAATCTGAAAAAGCGAGGTCCTTGATATGTCAGTACAGCGTTTAACTTTAGCAGCTTTACTTATTGCCATCGGCACTCTCAGTGCCCATATCTTTTATATTCCGGCCGGAGTCTCCAAATGTTTCCCTGTTCAGCACGCTATTAATGTGCTGGCTGCGGTTATTCTCGGTCCAGGCTACGGCGTAGCTATCGCCTTTGTCATTTCACTTTTGCGCAACCTTTTGGGCTTTGGTTCTTTGCTGGCCTTTCCAGGCAGCATGATTGGCGCGCTTCTTGCCGGCATCATGTACGCCCGTTTCGGCAGTCTCAAATCAGCAATGTTCGGCGAGATTATTGGCACCGGTTTGATTGGCGGCCTTGTTTCCTTCCCGATTGCCTATTATATCATGGGCAAAGCAACTGTCGCCTGGTTCTTTATCCCGCCATTCTTAGTAAGCACAATTGGCGGCAGCATCATTGCCGGCCTTCTGATCAAAAGCGGCGTGCTTAAAGGTATTTCTTCCTCGCTGCTGCCCCTGAAAAAACATAAAAACAACATGTAAAAGAGGCTATTATGCTTGATAACATTTCATCACAAATACTTTATGCATTAAGCGGCTATTTATTTGGTATTTTTGCTTGTCGTTATGGTATTATTTCCACAAACAAGATGAAAGAGGCCTGGGCAGCAAATGGATTTTCGCTGGCCTTTCTGCTGACGGCGATACCAAGTCTGTTAATTTTAGTAACCGCAGTCTTCCTCTTCCCCATCTGGATGTCAACACGCACCCAAATTGGTGCCTTTGTTTATCTCGCAACTTTTATTTTTTATAATGCACGCGCCAGGCGCAAAAAATAACGGTACATTTTACGGTACCGTTATTTTTATGCTCATTTAAGAAAATAGTCATTGTGTTGTATAATTGAAGCATCAGGTAAAAAAAGGAGTATTGCTATGACGATGCTGGATAATATCGGTCTTGTTCTGGAAGGCGGCGGCATGCGCGGCATGTTTTCTGCCGGCGTTTTTGAAGCCTTCATGCAGGCAAATATTGAATTTCCCTATGCCACTGCCGTCTCTGCAGGAGCCTGCAATGTTGTCTCTTATCTTTCCAGACAGCCCCTGCGCACAAGAAAAATCATCTCTGACTATGTCGCTGACCCTCGCTACTGCAGTGTTCGCAATCTGCTCCGCGACGGCTCGCTCTTTAATTTCGATTTCATTCTGAAAGAAATACCGCAAAAGCTGCTGCCCTTCGACTATGAGGCTTTCCGTCAATCACCCTGCGATCTTTACGTAGGTGCGACTGACTGCAATACCGGTGAAGTGATCTGGTTTCCTAAAGAAGCGATGGGTGATGACTTCGAGCCTCTGCGTGCTTCATCATCACTGCCATTTTTGGCACCAGTGGTGCACTTTCAAGGTTATGAGTTGATGGATGGCGGTCTAGCTGACCCCATACCGGTTGAAAAAGCTATCGCTGATGGTTATGAACGCAATGTCATCGTATTGACACGCAATCCCGGCTATTATAGTACGGAAAATTACCCCCTCTGGCTGCTGAAGCTTTGGTACGCCAAATACCCGAAACTGATTGAAATCATCAGGACACGTTCGGAAAACTACAACCGCCAAATGGCGTTGGCCGAGCAATTGGAAAAAGAAGGCAAAGCCGTTGTCATACGACCGCTAAATCCTTTAACTATAGGAAGACTTGACCGCAAACCGCCGGAACTTTTGAAACTTCACGATCATGGGATGGAATGCGGATTAGCATTAATAGAAAATATTCGCCGTCTGGCGCAAAAATAAAGGAGCCTTCACTATGCGTTTTTTGCACACTTCTGATTGGCATCTGGGAAGGATTTTTCACGGTCTGCACATGACAGAGGAACAAACCTCGGTGCTCCGTCAGCTGGTTGACCTCGCGGTAGAGCGCAAGGTTAATGCCGTCCTGGTTGCCGGCGACATCTATGACAGAGCGGTACCACCCACACAGGCCGTATCTCTCCTTGATGAGACACTTTCCTGCTTAATTCAAAAACACAAGATACCTGTAATCATGATTGCAGGTAATCACGATAACCCCGGGCGTCTGGCCTTTGGACGATCCCTTTTGGCAGAACAAAATCTTTATATTTTCGGGCCTGTCGCTAATGATACCGCACCCGTTATCCTTCATGATGAATTTGGTCCGGTCTATTTCGCCCCTCTGACCTATGCCGAGCCATTAGTAGCAGCTGAAGCAGCCGGTCAGGAAATTGCTACCCATGAAGAAGCCCTCCAATGGCAAGTCAGCAGCATGTTGGCACAGATTCCGGACAATGCCCGCAAAGTTGCTCTCGCCCATGTTTTTTTGACAGGCGGCATGGAATCCCCTGACAGTGAGCGTCCTCTTTCCGTTGGCGGCGCTAGTACCGTTGGCATTGAAAATTTCGCAGCCTTCAACTATACTGCGCTCGGCCATCTCCACGCCTGTCAGACAGGCGACAACAAAGTCCGTTACAGCGGTTCACTTCTGAAATACTCCTTTAATGAAGTCAACCAGACAAAAGGTGTACATATAGTTGATCTCGACGCTGCGGGTGCCGTTTCCGTGGAAACAGTGACATTTTCACCAATCCATGACTTAGCTTGCCTGCGCGGTACCTTTGAAGATTTGCTGAAGAATCCCCGTCAGGAGCTTATTCAGCATTTTTTGCAGGTTACGCTCGAAGACGAACATCCGATTCTCGATGCCAAATATCGTCTGGAACAGGTTTATCCTCACATCCTTCACCTTGAATATGCCCGTCTGCAGAAATTAAGTTCGGACAGTCTTGAGCCAGGCAATCATCAAAAACTAGGTGTCAAAGAACTTTTTACAAGCTTTTTTGAGCAAGTCAGTGAACGTTCCCTGACAGAAGCAGAAACAACGATACTTAACGCCGCCATTGACGAAGCAGCCCAGACAGAAAGGCGGTCCTAGCGATGAAACCTCTGAAACTTATCATGAATGCCTTTGGCGCTTATGCCGAAGAGCAAATTGTTGATTTTTCACTTCTGGGTGACAAGACCTTCTTTTTGATTCACGGCCCGACCGGTGCCGGCAAAACTACTATCCTGGACGCTATTTCTTTTGCCCTTTACGGTACAGCCAGCGGCGACTTGCGTGAAAGCAAAAACCTGCGCAGCGACTATGCCCCGCCTTCGGCCAAAACGCAGGTGGACTTCACCTTTCGCTCCGGCAGCAAAAAATATGAGGTTGTACGATCCCCTGAGCAGGAAGTAGCGAAGCTGCGCGGCGAAGGTACGCGCAAAATCCCGGCTGCCGCAGCTCTCTACGAGATAAGCGGTGACGAAAGGAATATCATCGCCTCCGGCATCAACGATGTAACTAAACAAGTTGAAACTATTCTTGGGTTCAAAGCTGAGCAGTTTTGTCAAATCGTGCTTTTGCCCCAGGGAGAATTCAGGCGGTTTTTGATTGCCGAATCCAAGGATCGCAAAAGTATCCTCGAAACTTTGTTCAAAACAGGTATTTACCGTCAGATTGAGCAGCTTCTCTCTGACAAGAGTAAACAAATCGAACGCGAATATGATGACCTGAAAAAAGAGCGCAGTTATCTCTTGGAAACTGCCGCCTGCGAAAATAAGGAAGCGCTGCAGGCGAAAAAAGATTGCTATTTATCTGAGCAAAAAACTTTACAAATCGATCTAGCCTCTGCCCAAAAAGCCTTTGAACAGGCAAAAGCCGCCCACCAGTCTGCCCAGACTTTAGCAGCCGCTTTTGCCGAAATGGAAACAGCCGCGAAGGCTCATGCAATACTCGCCGGACAGGCTGATGAAATAAAGAACAAAAGGACTATTTTGGAAAACGCTGAACGTGCGTCTTTAGTCGAACCATATTATTTTGCCTGTCAGAAAGCCTATCAAAAGCAAACTGAAGCTTCTGAACAAAATACGAAGAAACAGACGTTGCTGAAGGAGGCTGAGCAAAAAGCCTGCCTCTTGCAAGAAAGGCTCGACGTAAGTCTACCGGCTAATGTGCCGAACATAGCTGATGCCCTACAGGATCTGCTGACTACAACCATTACAGATATCCAAAAGGCCAAAAATGCGAATGCTGTTTATGATAAATTAGCTAGAACAGAAGACGCTGTTAAAAAATCTGAGAAGAAGATACTTGTTTGTGCTCAGGAATTAAAACAAACACAAGCAAGCGAAACAGCAGCAAAAGAAGAATTAAAAAGGCTGCAGGATTTACAAATCAAGTCTCTGTCCAGCCATCTGGCTGTCGATTTACACGAAGGCATCCCTTGCCCTGTCTGCGGTTCAACTACTCATCCCTTACTGGCTGCTAGTGCAGCTTTAATAGAAGTAAATATGGAAGACAGCGAGAAAAATCTGTATACCGCTCAGCAAGCCGTAATTAGTTCCAGCGGTACTTACAAAGCAATCGAAGCACAGCTTAAGGAACAGCAAGAGCAGCTATTGGCTTTGCAAGAGGAATGTGCCTCTTATCCTTTTAGCACTAAGGAAGAATTATTAAAATTCCTGCAAACGCAGGAAAGGAAGCAAAATACTCTGCAAACCTTGCAAAAAGAGCATAATGAGCTGCAGATATTCCTTACCCGTACAGCAGCGGAGGCTACAAGTGCAGAAAAATATTTAGCCGAAGCAGAAATCGCATTTAAAGAAAGCCGCGAAGAATACAAAAATCGTCTTGGTGACAATGGTTTTGCCGATCAACCATCCTTTCTGGCCGCACGCCGGGCAGCAGCAGAACAAACCAGTCTGAAACAGGAAGTATCGAGTTACGAGCAGCGGCTTGTTGCCGCCAAAGATAGGTTGACCCGCGCCCAGTCGGCAATTGAAGGCAAAGAGCTGCCTAACCTGAGCGAATTTGCGACCGCTGAAAACAAAGCTGCCGAAGTGCAGCAAGAACTCAGTAACCGTTTAGCCGTTCTTGCCAAGGATATTATGCAAGTAACTGCGCTTTTTGCCAAGCTGGAAAAACTGGAAGAACGGAGTAAAATGCTGGAAGAAATTTACAAAAATACCAGCAGCCTGGCACAATGCGCTCAAGGCAATAACGTCAGGCGCCTGACCTTCTCCGGCTTTGTCCTGCAGTCAATCCTCGATGATGTCCTCCAAGCCGCCAATATGCGCTTAACACATATGAGCCGTGGCCGTTACAATCTTTCCCGCCTGGATGAAGTTACTGACGCCCGCCGCGAAAGCGGACTCAGTATTGAAGTAATGGATAGCTTCACTGGCATCTCCCGTCCGGTCAAAACGCTTTCCGGCGGTGAAATTTTTCTTGCCTCGCTCTCTCTGGCTCTCGGTCTTTCTGACGTCGTCCAGGCCTATGCCGGCGGCATCAGGCTGGACACGATTTTGGTTGACGAAGGCTTTGGCAGCCTCGACCCTGAATCTCTTGATATGGCAATCCGTACGCTGACTGATTTGCAAAAAGGCGGTCGCCTGGTCGGAATTATTTCCCACGTTGCCGAATTGAAAGAACGCATCAGTACCAGATTGGAGATAACCCCTGGCCCGCGGGGCAGCAGCGCATGTTTCAGAATTTGAAACTAAAAGGAGTCTTGAAAATGGATACCAGTGCTATGTTTAACCTTACCTATGGCCTGTTCATCGCCGCCGTTGAGCTGGATGGCAAAAAGAATGCCTGTATCATCAACACCGCCATTCAGACAACCTCGGAACCCTGTTGTATGACGGTTACCATGCAAAAATCAAACCTGACAACCGAGATGATTCTCAAAAAATGGAGTTTCGCTGTTTCTATTATTTCCCAAACCTGCCCTTTAGAAATGATAAAAAATTTTGGGCTGCGCAGCGGGCGCGAATGCGATAAATTCGCCGGGGTCAAATGCGAAATTGATCATCATGGCAACCCTTACTTTACAAAGGATATGCTTGCCTTTATGAGCCTTGATGTATCATCAGTTATTGATCTTGGCACTCATTATCTTTTTGTCTGCAAAGTAACGGAAGCCGAAAAACTTGAAAGCGGCAAACCTATGACTTATGCTGACTACCGCACACTGAAAACCGGCGGTTCTTTAGAGCCATCTGCACCTAAACCCGCTAAGAAAACTTATTTCTGTTCGGTCTGCCATTACGTGTATGACGGGGACATCCCCTTTGAAGAACTGCCGGACGACTACGTCTGCCCTGTCTGCGGCAAGCCGAAGTCCTTCTTTATAAGTGAATAAAAGACAGTAAAAACAAAAAGGATTAAAGGTGCTATTGCAATCTGCACCTTTAATCCTTTTTCATTTATTCACTTAAACAAAATAAGCAAATCCCTATTATCAATAGCGGATACGTCTAAGAAAGTTTTGAGTCCTTTCTTGCTGTGGATTGCCAAAGAATTCCTCAGGTTCCCCTTCTTCGACAATTACGCCTTTATCCATAAAGATAACTCTGTCAGCTACCTCGCGGGCAAAGCCCATTTCGTGAGTTACAACGATCATAGTCATACCCTCTTCAGCCAAGCTCTTCATAACCATCAGTACCTCTCCCACCAATTCTGGATCCAAGGCAGAAGTCGGTTCATCAAAAAGCATTATCTGCGGATTCATCGCAAGCGATCTGGCAATGGCTACGCGCTGCTGCTGTCCGCCCGAAAGTTCTTTGGGATAGCTATCGAACTTATCGGCAAGTCCAACCCTTTCGAGCAAACCCATGGCAAGCGTGCGCGCTTCCTCTTTTGGCATTCCTTTGACAATGACCGGTGCTTCAATAACATTCTCCAGCACTGTTTTATGTGGGAAAAGATTGAATCGTTGGAAAACCATGCCGATATTTCGTCTAAGCATGCTCAAATCGGTTTTGTCATTAATTTCCTGTTCTTCAAACAAGATACTGCCTGACTGGATAGGTTCCAAACAATTGATACAGCGCAAAACAGTACTTTTGCCGGAACCACTTGGCCCAATGATAACAATTTTTTCACCCTCATTAACCTGCAGATTAAAATCTTTTAATACTTCAACCGGACCAAAAGATTTACAAATATTACGCATTTCAACAATATGGTTCATTGTCTTGCCATCCTTTTCTCCAGTTTATCCGCAATAATCATGAACACCGAGTTCATAATCAGATACAGAACAGCAACAACAGTATATACCTCAAAACTGCGGAAGGTAGTATAAATAAGCTGCTCACCAGTACGGAATAGCTCTGTTATTGTAACCAGAGAAGCGATTGATGAATTTTTGAGGGTCATAATAAATTGATTTACCAGCGGCGGAATGCAGACTTTGATAGCCTGCGGTCCAATAATCCTGATCATTGCCTGCCTGTATTTCATGCCGAGGGACAAAGAAGCTTCCAGCTGTCCCTTATCGATGGCCTGGATACCGGCGCGGATTATTTCCGTGATATACGCTCCGGTATTAACCGCAAGACCCAGCACGCCAGCCGTCATGCTGGACATTTTAATCCCTAACTGCGGCAGGCCGAAATATAAAATAAACAACTGAACCATAACCGGAGTTCCACGTATTATCCAGACATACAAAAATGCCATTCTGGACAAAAACTTATTGGTTGAAATCCGGCACAGGGCTCCGCCTATACCGAATATCATGCCTAAAAGCAAGGCAAAAAACGATATCTCCAGCGTAACCCAACATCCCTCAATAAATAAAGGAAGTTTGCCAATTATAACGGAGTAATCTAAGTTCATCGCCCTACTTCCTTTCCCAAAATTATGCCTTCGTACCCATCAACCATTTTTTGTACAATTTATCAGCTTCGCCATTTTCTTTCATTTCTTTCAAAACGCTGTTAACAAGGTCAACAAGTTCTTTATCGCCTTTTTTCACAGCAATACCCAAAGAGGCTTTAGTAAATGGTTCGCCGACAATTTTGACATTCGGATGAGTCTTGTTATATTCGAGCTGATTCAAGAGATCGTTGATTGAAGCATCAAGACGGCCGTTTTCCATGTCCATCAAATAATCGACGGTTTCTTTATAGCTTTTAATGGTGATATTGGCACCTTTAGCTTTAAGGTCTTGTGCGACCTTCTCACTGGTAGCACCTGTTTTAACACCAACAACTTTGCCATCCAGGTCTTTTACACTTTTAATTTCATTATTATCTCCGTTAACTACCAAAACCATGCCTGTATCCATGTACGGATTTGCAAAATCAACTACTTCTTTACGTTGGTCAGTAATATACATGGCGGCGATTACTATATCAGCTTGTCCATTCTGCAATGTAGGTATCAGGCTGGTAAACTGCATTTCTTTGACTTCTACTGGTACACCGATCTTTTTGGCAATAGCCTCTGTCAAATCAATATCGTAACCTACCAATTTATTAGTTTTTTCATCATGATACTCGAATGGGCGATAGTTTCCTGTCGCGAGAACCAATTTGCCATTCTTCTTGATTTCATCGATTCTGCTTTGTGCAGGAGCTTTGGTGGTTGGTTCAGCTGACTTTCCGCAACCGGCTACCAGAAACGTTGCTGCCATAAATGTAGCCAGGATACTTGCTACTATTTTAGTCTTTTTCATCATGATCCCTCTTTCATTTTTAATTATTTATAATAAGGCCGAAACCATATTATCCATTTTTTGCTTTGCGCAGCACCTTGCCTGCAACTTTCTTGCCATATTGGCCAGACTGCAAAACAACACTGCCATTAATCACTACGTATTCAATACCACGCGGGTATTGTTCCGGCTCTATAAATGTTCCCATATCTATTACCGTTTGAGGGTCAAATATTACTATATCGGCATAGTTGCCTGCTTTGAGCACGCCACGTCCTTGAATGCCAAAAACTTCCGCTGGCTTCGACGTCATTTTCTTAACAGCCTCTTCCAGACTCAAAGTTTTCTCTTCCCGAACATACTTTCCTAAAACTCTTGGAAATGCTCCGAAAACTCTGGGGTGCGGCTTTCCTGCCAAAAGGCCGTCTGTGCAAACGTTCTGTTCTTTTCTGGTGAGAAACAGTTTGACGTCTTCCTCAGTACCATAAAAGTCGACCATACCGACTGCATTTTCTTCCTGATAAAGTAGGTCAAAAACAGCTTCGTAAGGATCTTTGCCTCGCAGTTTTCCTATTTCCAGTAGATTTTTGCCAACCAAATCTGCATTTTTTGTTGTTTTTACACTTGTAACAAAAATTTTGTCCAACCCAGCAAATTCAACAAAATTATCCCAGCCCGGCAAACCATGTTCGATATCAAAAATCATTTTTTTGCGGAGCTCGGCATCCTCCAAGCGTTCTAGCAGCTTGTCTGTGCCTCCGTCATGCGCCCATGGCGGTAAGATTACGCCAAGCATCGTACTGCCAGCAACATAAGGATACTGGTCAAAAGAAATACGCAGGTCTTCTTCTTGACCTTTGTCCAGTAAATCTATCATTTGCCGGATAAACTGCCTGTTCTTATGTCCGCAAACCTTGAAATGTGAAAAATGTATCTTTGCTCCTGATCTGCGTCCAATCTCAAGTACTTCCTGCATCGAGGGAATAATGGTATCGGCTTCACTGCGCTGATGAACAACAAAAACGCCATCGTATTCTGCCACTACCTTGCACAACTCAACCAATTCTTCAGTATCAGCGTAGGCACAGGGAGGATAAATCAGGCCAGTTGATAAACCATAAGCACCTGCGTCCAATTCACGCCGTAAGATATCACACATCTTCTGCATTTCCGGTGGTGTAGGTTTTCTGCTGTCCAGCCCCATTGCTTCCATGCGGATATTGCCGTGTGGTACTAAGTATGCTTCATTAAGGCTTACTCCCTTGATTTGCAGCAAAGATAAATAACCATCTGTATTTTGGTAAGTCCAGTCAATTTCTTCGCTGTCACCATCTAATCCAGCCAGATTTTTGCGCCAGGAAGAAGTATATTCAAGCGGAAGCGGAGCCATCGATATACCATCCTGTCCCAGAATTTCTGTTGTGACACCTTGCCTGATTTTTGGTTCTATATGCTGCTTAACTAAAATCTCCAAATCAGAATGGCTATGCGTATCTATAAACCCAGGAGCTACAACTAATCCATTGGCATCAATTTCTTTGTCAAAAGCCTGAAGTTTTATATTTCCTATTTCTGTAATAAGTCCATCCTCTACCAAAATATTTCCTAAATATCCCTGACTGCCTGTCCCATCAACAATCATTCCATTCTTAATCAAGAGTTTCAAAAAATTCACCCTCTTTGAAATACTGCTTTCAAAATGCCTGCATAGCCTTCCATTGCTTTAGTTAATTGCTCTACTTCAATATATTCATCAACTGTATGTGCTAAATTTTCCTTAGATGGGCCGAAGCCAATGGTCTTGATTCCTGCTTCGCCTGCATAATGGCTGCCATTTGTACAGAAAGAATATTGCATGATCTCAGGCTCAAGTCCCGCTAAACGCAAACCTTTGAATGCCGCTTGTACAAATTCATCGTCTTCAGCATATAACCAGCCTGGGAAAAACCTTTCACCGCTAATCTCTGCCCCTGTATAGCATTTTTCCGTACCGGTAGAATAAGAAGCCTTTGCCACAAATTCCGCATCATTTTGCTGCATTTCTTTAATCAGTTCATTGATTGGCTCTATCACCGACTCTTTAGTTTCACCAACCAGCAGCCTTCTGTCATAAGTAACCCTGCAATAATCAGGAACAACGGAAGCACCAGGATATGGAGATGATTTTATGTCCGTCAGCTCCAGAATTCCCTTGCCCAAAACTGCCTGTTCAGGTGTTTTAAGCTGGCGAATCCTCGCGATAAGTTCTGTCATTTTGTAGACCGCATTAATACCGTTTTGAGGATTTGCAGAATGTGCCGCCTTACCCTCGGTTTCGACAATTATTTCCGCCCTTCCGCGTTGGCCTATTTTTAAATTCAGTTCCGATGCTTCGCCGATAACAACATAATCCGGCTGCACCCTCTCACTTATTTTGCGTGCTGCCACGCCCTCGAAACATTCTTCGTGCACAACTCCGGCCACGAATATATCGCCTGCAAAATCTTTTTTGCATTCCTCGGCAAAGAAATATGCACCAAGGATCATCGCACTAAGCGCACCTTTCATGTCTGTTGAGCCACGGCCGTATATCCTGCCGTCAATCAATTCTCCGCCAAAAGGAGCATGCTGCCATTTTCCTTCATCCGGAACAGGCACCGTATCGATATGGCCGTCAAACAAAATCTTTTTGCCAGGCTGCGTTCCTTTGATATGTCCGATAACATTGCCGTAATCATCGACGAATATTTCATCATATCCAAGAGCCAGAAATGTTTTCTTAAGATACTCACCTACTGAATTTTCCTCTCCAGAATAGCTTTTGTGCTGTATTAATTCCTGACATAGCGAAATTAAACTTTCTTCCTGCTGTTTTGTAAGCATGAATAACACACCTCCCATGCGCCTTAAATATTATTTTTTACCGGATATTCGCCGTCCCAGACTATGCGTCTGTATTTTTCAGGATCCGTATCTCCTTCTGTGCTGATTATGAGCACAAAAGAATTTTGGTCAAGTCCTAATGCTTTCCTTGCTGGCAGCAATGCTTCATCCTTCATCAACAGGCTTATCAGACCCGCTGCCACCGCACCCGATTCGCCTGATACTACCTTACTGTCATTACCAAGAGGGTTGCCCAAAAGGCGCATGCCTTTTGCCGAAACTTCGTCAGGGCAGGAAAAAAAGCTTTCGCTGTAGTCCCTTAAGATTTCCCAGCCTATGCTGTTTGGTTCCCCGCAAGCCAAGCCAACCATAATGGTATTCATATCACCAGTCACAATTCTCGGCTTGCCATCATTGGCTATTGCTGATCGATAAATGCAATCTGCAAGATCAGGCTCTACAACTGATATTTTGGGTCTTGCCTCACCAAGCTGCGAAATGAAGCAGCCAGCTATAGAACCGGCAAACGAGCCAACACCTGCCTGCAGGAATATATGTGTTGGCTTCTGCCAATTATGCGCGTCTAATTGAGACAATACTTCTGCAGCAATCGTGCCATAGCCCTGCATTATCCAAGCCGGTATTTCCTCGTACCCTTCCCAGGCAGTATCTTGTATAACTACCCAGCCGAACTTTTTGGCATTGTCTGCAGCCAGACGAACCGCCTCGTCATAATTCAAATCAGTTATTGAGGCCTCTGCACCCTCTGCCCGTATATTCTGCAGACGAGTTTGGGAAGAACCTTTTGGCATATAAACTACAGCTTTCTGCTTAAACTGGCGTGCTGCCCAAGCAACGGCGCGACCGTGGTTTCCGTCAGTAGCCGTAACAAATGTAATTTCGCCTAATTTTGCCCTGATTTCCGGAGACTGCAATGTTGCAAAATCAAGCTCACTTATATCAACCTGCAAACATTTGGCAATATATTTTGCCATTGCATAGGAAGCTCCCAAAACTTTAAAAGCATTCAACCCAAAGCGATAAGACTCGTCCTTAATATAAACGCCGCCAAGCCCTAAATATTCCGCAAGATTATCAAGCTTCCTCAGTGGTGTTTCCGCGTACTCAGGAAAACTTTTATGAAAATCCTTTGCTCTTTTTATTTCATCGTCGCTAAGAAAATCCGTAGAGACGCCAATCGCTTTTTTCATTTTATTTTCAACCCAGGCTATTTTATTCATTAATCTTTCATCTCCGTATCTGAATTTTAAACTCAAAATTTTACTTTATCTGCTTCATCGCAGGCACCTCTGGTAAATACAAAACGCTCTGGAAAAAGTAATTACTTTTTCCAGAGCGCCACTGCTCAAAACCCTAGTTTATTTTGTTAGAACAAGAATATCTCATTTTGAGACATTTGTCTATAGTTTTTTATATATTTTTTTAAATTTCGTACTCCCTGATTTTACGATATAAAGTCGCCCTGCTTATTCCTAAGATTTTTGCTGCTTTCTCTTTGCTTCTGGAATTACCGGCAAACTCTTCCAATGCTTTGATGATAGCCTCTTTTTCTAATGAGTCCAGTCTAAGGTGTTTGGCGTTGTTCTCTTCAGCATCAGCTGTCTCCGGCAAATTGCCGGCAATAAGTTCTGCCATTTTTGTAATAAACTGTGACATCCATTCAACATTATTGAATAGTCTTTTAGCTTGCAGCGCGTCAAAGCTCACCAAACCAATAACTCCCACCGGTATTCCATTCAACAAGATTGGTGAAGCTATTTCGCCGCTTTCAGAACAGTTGCCCTTTCTTGGGCATGGCTGGCAAAGCTCATGGTAACCTGGCTTTTTAATAACAACAGGATTTCCCGTCTTCAATATGTGCTGATAAACAAAACTATCTGGCATAAACCGTCCGCATTGATCTTTGTATTCACCAGTACCAGCTATTCGGATGAGATGGCTATCGGCAATTTCTACCTCTATTTTTAAAACATCCGCTATGGCTTCCGCTGTCCTTTGAACCGTTTCCCGTATTTCTTGCAAAGAGCTCATTATCCACCTCAAAATTAAATCAACGCTGTTAATAAAACAGCTGTTTTTTTAATGCATAATTCAGTTATAATCAGTTAATTATTATACTAAATTACCAATAATAATACAATTTGCATACAGAATTATGTTTTAGTAATTTGTAATCTTGTAATATTTTTAACCATACCGTTATTCATTACTCTAATACAAAAAGAAAAAGCAGGAATCAACTTACGATTCCTGCTAATCCTAATTTATTTTTATTTTACATAAAATCCGCCAGGTTGTTCCTTAAGGTTGATAATAATGTTCTTCATTTGAGTATAGTGATCAAGGATAACCTTGTGGGTCTCTCTGCCGATACCGGACTCCTTGTAACCGCCGAATGGTGTACCTGCTGGGAAAACGTTGTAGGTGTTGACCCATACACGGCCTGTTCTGATGCCTCTGGCAACTCTGATAGCCTTATTAATATCTTTGGTAAAGACACCGCCAGCCAAACCATACATACTGTCATTAGCCATAGCGAGCAGTTCGTCTTCATTCTTGAATTTAATCACTACGCCGACAGGTCCGAAAATCTCTTCCTGAGCAACGCGCATATCATTGGTAACATCAGTCAATAAGGTTGGCTGCATGAAGCAGCCTTTAGCAGCTTCACCCTCAGTATATCTTGCGCCGCCAACAGCAACCTTGGCACCTTCCTGCTTGCCAATTTCTACATAACTTAGAATTTTATTGAGCTGCCGCTCATCAACCTGCGCGCCCATCTGCGTATTCATATCAAGCGGATTGCCTACTTTAAGGTTTTTGAAAGCTGGGATGACGTGTGCCATGAATTCATCATAGAAGGATTCCTCCACGAAAATTCTGGATCCGGCAGAACATACCTGCCCTTGGTTAAATAAAATACCAAGTTGGATGCCTTCGAGCGCCATTTTCATATCCGCGTCTTTGAAGAATACGTTAGCAGATTTGCCACCCAATTCCAAAGTTGAAGGAATGATCATCTGCGCAGCAGAAAGACCAATTTCTCTGCCTACTTCCGTAGAACCGGTGAATGCCAATTTATCAAGACCAGTGTGATGCTGCAGGAATTCGCCGCTCTTCGAGCCCTTGCCTGTGATAAGGTTGATAACGCCTTTTGGCACAATGCCTTGGATAAGCTTCATCAATTCCAGCACACTCAACGATGTGCTGCTGGATGGTTTAAGAATAGTGACATCGCCTGCAGCTAGCACAGGTGCCAATTTCCAGGCTGCCATCAAGAACGGAAAGTTCCATGGAACGATTTGACCGACTACGCCGATTGGTTCCCTCAGAATAAGGCTGAGAGTATTCTCGTCAATCATAGTGGCACTGCCCTCTTCACCGCGGATAACACCCGCAAAATATCTGAAGTGGTCGGCCGCCAGCGGGATATCCGCATAAGTAGTCTCCCTGATTGGCTTGCCGTTATCCATCGTTTCAACAGTTGCCAGGAACTCTTTATTTTCGTCAATGATATCGGCGATTTTATTTAAAACAGCTGCTCTTTCAACTACTGTTGTTTTGCTCCAGGTTTGGAAAGCTTTATGTGCGGCTTTTACAGCATCGTTAACATCTTTCTCAGAAGCATCGGCAATTTCTGTCAGAAGCTCGCCGGTTGCTGGATTATAAGTTTTAAGCGAAGCGCCGTCAGAGGCATCGCGCCATTCTCCATTAATAAATAATTGGTATTTTTTTTGTAATTCGACTTTCATTTCATTCCCTCCTATATAAAAGCTTAATTCTTACCATTTCGGTAGGGTTATTGTAGCACTTATCACAATGTTCTACAATAGCATATGAATTGTAACATTTTTAGACACACTTTCTAAGATGCGCAAAAATAGTGCTGTTTCAGCTTTTTTTGCTTAAACAGCACCTGAAAAATTTTACATTAAGTTCACAATTGAAAAAAGAAAAGCACCCACATATTGTGAGTGCTTACTTACAAATGGTGCCTCAGGACAGAATCGAACTGTCGACACACGGATTTTCAGTCCGTTGCTCTACCGACTGAGCTACCGAGGCATAATGGCGACCCGGATCGGACTCGAACCGACGACCTCCGCCGTGACAGGGCGGCATTCTAACCGACTAAACTACCGGGCCATTTAGGCAAAAAAAATGGTGGGCGGTGACGGGATCGAACCGCCGACATCCTGCTTGTAAGGCAGGCGCTCTCCCAGCTGAGCTAACCGCCCGGGAACGTGCTACGATAGTTATATCGTGACTACGGGAATTATCATACCAATTCAGAGAAATTTTGTCAAGCATGAGTTTGAAATAAGCAAAAAATAATATGGCTCACAAATAATCGTCATTTAAACTCTATCGGCCAAGTCTGAAGAGTTCCTCGCACTGCTAACACACGCGAGAGAAGTCGTTGTATTCAATGTCTATCGGTAAGGATTTAATAGTTCCTCTGGACCATTCCACACGCGTTAAGCGGCCGCAGTAAATTCGGCCTGATGTAGAGGAAGGCACCACAAGCGCCCTATTCGGTTGCTTATGCTGCATAAGTTTGAAATATCAATCTTAGTGCTGCGCGCAAGCGCTGACAATCGATTGGTTCAAACTTAACTCCCGTCACTTCTTTAGCCTCTGTCCTCTTAGTATGCTATAAAAGTTCTAGTTCCAAATCGTTTTTTTGCATATTTCCGCAATATACGCAAAAAAATAAGGCTTCCGAAAGGAAGCCTTGTAATTTCATGGTGACCGGTGGGGGAATCGAACCCCCGATACCGCCGTGAAAGGGCGGTGTCTTAACCGCTTGACCAAGGGGCCTTGTTTAAAAGAGCGGATATGAAACGGTCTGCTCACATCCGCTTTGTTTCTTAATGGCTCCCCAGGCTGGATTCGAACCAGCAGCCTATCGGTTAACAGCCGAGTGCTCCACCGTTGAGCTACTGAGGATTATTTAAAAGTCCCGCAATGTCC
>MTLE01000533.1_pt1 | contig 108708 bp, 80 predicted proteins | sample 1982461 | NCBI WGS metagenome assembly MTLE01 (sample SAMN05712605, study PRJNA340218) | biofilm metagenome | isolation source: sample SPL anode biofilm adapted to -200 mV | place: USA | collected 2012-02-03
CCCCTTCCCATTCCGAACAGGGTCGTTAAGCCCGCCAGCGCCGATGGTACTGCCGCAAGGTGGGAGAGTAGGCCGCCGCCGGTCTTTCGCCCCGACCCCCCCAGGGAGGTCGGGGCTTTTTTTTTGCCCCAAGCCCAGCCCACTGCTGCCGTCGGGGCCTGCGTAGGGCTCCTCTATGTGCTGCTTAATGCTTAACTTTGTGGAGGAAAAGAATACCCATTGAAAACATTTTATACAATAGTAATTGGCGGTGGCCCAGCTGGTTTGTTTTCTGCAATTTCCATCGGACGGAATGATACGTTGGTGTTGGAGAAAAATGGTAAACCGGGACGGAAACTTTTAATTGCTGGTTCTGGCCGTTGCAATATTACTCATGCTGGTGATATCCGCGATTTTTTTAATTGCTATGGTGAGCATGGAAATTTTATTAAAAAGGCTCTTAAGGAGTTTACAAATAGTGACCTTATTGGTTTCTTTGGGCAGCGAGGGTTGAATACTATTGTTGATAAGAATGGTAAAGTATTTCCCGAAACCAATAGTGCCGAAGATGTTTTGTCTTGCCTGTTAGGCGAATGTAATGCTCTTGGTATTGCTATTAGCCTTAATAGCTCTGTTATGTCTATTTCAGAGAGTGATGGGGTTTTTACTGTGATAACCTCAATGGAAAAGTACCTCTGCAATAATTTAGTGATTGCAACGGGTGGCTCTTCTTATCCCACAACCGGCTCTTCTGGCGATGGATTTTCTTTTGCAAAAAGTTTTGGGCATACCATTGTAAAGCCAAAGCCAGCATTGACACCTGTATTTGTTAAGGATTACAGGATGGCTGAACTTGCCGGTGTCTCGCTTCAAAATATTCCTATATATCTATTTCGTAACGGCAAAAAACTTCTAGAACGTAGTGGTGATATTGGTTTTACCCACAAGGGAATTAGCGGTCCTGGAGTTATAGATTTTTCAAGGTACTTTGAGATTGGGGACATCCTGAAGATTAACTTTATTGGCATTAGCGAGGATAAGTTTAGACAGCACTATATTGATGCTGCTGCTCAACAAGGTAATATGACAATCCAAACAATGCTGAGAAGCTATGATTTGCCGAAAAGTTTAATGCGGATTATTCTCGAAGAGGCTGGTATTGCCCCCAGCGATTTTTTGTCAAATATTAGTGCATTAAAGAGAAATCATCTTACCGTATTGCTGTGCTCATACCCGTTCGAAATTGAACGCGTAGGTGGCTTTAAAATGGCAATGACAACTGCTGGAGGTGTAAGTTTAGCCGAAGTTTCTTCTAAAACAATGATGTCAAAGCTTGTTCCTAACCTGTATTTTGCAGGAGAGGTATTGGATGTTGATGGTGATACTGGCGGATATAATATTCAGGCTGCGTTCTCAACAGGATTTATGGTAGGAAAGGCAATTAGGCTTTCGTAGTAGATGGAGTATAGTTCTTCATTTTCTTAAATATAAAGAGGGAATCAGTGGGATTCCCTCTTTTCGTTTCAATAGGTAATGCATTAAATTATTTTAGGTTCTCGACGTTTCTTCTATTATTTGGATTTTTGCCCTCTTGGGTGTATAGGAAGGTTATGGTATCGGCATAGTATTTTTCAATCTTACCCCTAACTATTTTCATGGTGGAGTTTACCATCTGGTTGTGCTCAGTAAATGGCTCAGGAAGTATAGCAAATGTGGTTGGTAGCCATCTTTCTGGAAACATGTCTTCCAGCTCGCCGCCCTTTTTAAAACGATTAATTTCTTGCTGAAGCTTTTCAACCGCAATGGTTGCCGCTTCAGGAGAATCCCAAGAGTGCCCCTCTGCCGTAATATGCCGTTTTAACGCTTCCCTGTTTGGTGAAATCAGAGCAATGGTATACGGATTTTGATTGTTGTGAAGCATTACCTGATCGATAAACTTTGAATACTCCACCATCGCTTCCTCTATTCCTTCAGGGCTATACTTTTCACCGTCGCTGGCAATGAGAAGGCTTTTAAATCGGCCCATGACATAAAGAAAACCATCGCTATCCATGTAGCCGAGGTCACCAGTGTATAGCCATCCATCCTTAACGGTTTCGCTTGTGGCTCTTTCATTCTTCCAGTAACCAACCATTACATTTTCCCCGCGGATTACTATTTCTCCCTTTTGACCCGATGGTAGCTCATTCCCCTTGTCGTCAATTATCTTTAATTCCAGCGGTTTTACAAGGTAACCAGAGGAGCCTAGCTTGTGTCGCTTTAGAGAGTTCGACGAAATAATAGGTGTAGCCTCAGAAAGTCCATACCCTTGAAACATTGGAATTCCTAAGGCATAGAAAAAGCGCTGCAGCTCAATGTCGAGGAGAGCACCTCCTCCAATGAAGAACTTCAGCTTACCTCCAAAATTTTCGCGAATTTTTGAGAATAGAATTTTGTCGTACAGCCAGATGAGTGGCTTGTAAATTATGGCAGATATTTTTGACTTGTTGTATCCTTCACGATTATGTGCATAGGAAACTCGGAGTGCATGGTTAAACAGCTTTTCCACCATTGGGCCTTTTGCTCTTATACCTCCTTCTATGTTTTTTCGGAAATTTTTGGCTAGTGCAGGTACACTAAGTAGAAGATCTGGCTGTATCTCCTTAATGTTTTGAGGAATATTTTTCAGCGTTTCCATTGGACTTTTTCCCGATTGTACGGTGGCTACGCTGGCTCCTTTTGCCATAAACGAGTAGAATCCAGCCACATGTGCAAAGCAGTGGTCGAGCGGGAGGATGATGAGTGTGCGAAAGCTCGTTGGTATATCCATCAGGGTTAAGGCTTGCTCAACATTGGCAGTATAGTTTCTGTGCGATAGGATGATACCTTTTGGGTCGGCAGTGGTTCCAGAGGTGTAGCTTATATTGGCATAATCCGATGGCTTTACTTTTGCCTTGGCCTCTTCCAGCGGGGCTTTGCTCTTTTCAAGTAAATTATCACCAAACTGCAGCAGCTCAGTAATAAGCACCTCTTCGTCCTGTTTGTCGCTCACCTCATCGAGTAGGATGACTGCCTTAACCAATGGGAGATTTTTTCGGATGGCGCGAATCTTTGGAAGCTGATTCGCGGAACAGATGATTATTGATGTTTCTGAGTGTTCAAGGCGAAACTGCAGATCATTGCTTTCCTCAAGTTTAATTGATAGCGGTACGTTGATAGCGCCGGTATATAAAATGGCCAACTCGCTTATGATCCATCGGTTTCGGCCTTCCGATAGCAAGGCAACTCTATCACCAGGAGCAACACCAAGGTGCAGCAGTCCTGCTGCAAATCGCTCTACCTCACGTTTTGTTTCGCTATAGGTTGTTGCCTCAAAGTTCCCGTTTCTCTTTTCCCATAGAAATGGGTTGTTGCTAAATTTGGTAACGCTCTCCTCAAAGAGTTCGATGATGGTCTTCATGCACGAAGCGGTTAATTAAAATCTATGTTCGTAAAAAGGCGGTAATATACTATTTTTGCATGAATTTTATGACAATGCTTTTAACCCATAGTGCGGCATGTAGCCTTTGTCCAAGAAGGTGTGAAGCCGATAGATTTGCCCATGAATTGGGATACTGCCAATCGACGGATGAGCCCGAAATAGCATCCATATGCCTTCACAAGGGAGAGGAACCTGTGCTTTCGGGTAATGTTGGGGTATGTAACGTCTTTTTTTTTCACTGCAATCTGCAGTGCATATACTGCCAAAACTATCAAATTAGTAGCAATACAGCATTGGGCGGTTCTGCCTATACTATTTCAAAGGCCGCTGATGAAATTGAACACTTGCTCGATAAAGGAACAACAATGCTGGGCTTTGTGTCCCCCTCGCATCAAGTGGTGGCGATGGTGGACATTGTTAATGAGCTGCACCGTAGAAATAGGACACCTCGCGTAATATATAATACCAATGGATACGATAGCGTGGAAGTCTTGCGGGAGCTCGATGGTGTTGTAGACATTTACCTGCCCGACATGAAGTATGCTTCCAACGAGTTGGGTGCTAAGCTGTCGAAGGTGCCGGACTATTTTTCAGCCGCTTCTGCTGCATTAAGTGAAATGTATCGTCAAAAGGGTAGCTACCTTAGTCTCGATAACAATAGTATGGCTGAAAGTGGCTTAATTATCCGGCATTTAGTGCTGCCAGGATATGCAGAGAATAGCATTGCGGTACTTAATTACATTGCGGAGGAGATATCACTGAACGTCCATATTTCGCTTATGGCGCAGTTTGACCCTCCGGCTTGCTTGCCCGCTGATAGTTCATTGAATTGTCGCCTTAGCCACGACGACTATCGCAAAGTTGTTGACCACTTTTACGCCAGTGGATTTCGTAAGGGGTGGCTCCAAGAGCTGGAAAGTGCCTCTACCTATAACCCCGATTTCTCAAAACAGCACCCTTTTGGAGGTTAATTTCTTAATTATTACATTTTTTTTGAGGTTAAAAGATGAAATATTTAACATTGTTCTTAAATTTACATAGTTTCGTATTTAGTTCATTACCTTAATTGACTTAGCCATGAAAAAAATTGTGACAATGATACTTGTAGCCTCCTTGTTTGCAGGGCTGGGCAGTTGTAATTATATGAAGAAGAAGGGTTGGATTAAGGGTAAAACGAACGAAATGATTGCTGCCGCTAGGGCCGATAGCCTGAGAGCTGATTCTCTTAAGCGTGTGGAAGCAAAACGTATTGAAGCAGAAAAGGCGACCAAAGCTGCCGCTGAAGCAGCAGCTGCTGCTGCCGCCGAAAAGGCTAAGGCGTTGGAAGGTTTTCACGTTATTATTGGGAGCTTCAAGGTTCAGCAGTATGCAACCTCCTTTGCCAAAGAGGTTGAGAGCATGGGGTTCAAGACAACAATATTGACCTCTGCCAATGGCTTTAATTTGGTATCGATAGGGAAATACAATAACTACTCCGCTGCTTACAAGGAGATAAAGCATATCAATGAGGGGAGTCAAACTCCTATGGACATGTGGGTTTATTCTGCCAACTAGCTATTGAGGTTTTAAGCAATAAACTTTCTTCAACATCATATTTTGATGCTTTGTTAAAATGGGAAATAACTCAAAAAGCGAGTTGTTTCCCATTTTAGTATAAGAAATACTCCCGTTATTTCTGCTCTTTACCCCTCCATTTGTGTGCTTGAGGCGCAAATTGGAATCGATTATATGTGGGATTTATGCCTTGACAGAATTGTAGGATGGGGATAGGAAGATAGCACATAGGTCATTATTGCTGTAGCAAAATTAGGCAATTGCCCTTTAATTGGGATAGTGCTATCTCTGCTATATTTTCTCGAACTAAGCGCAGTGTGAATGTAGTAATTGTGGTATTGGTATCATCCTGATATTGGTATCAGCAATCAGCAATTCTTTTTATACCAATTGTCCGTGAGTGAATCATAGTCATAAAAAAAAGCCCTGAATTTCAGGGCTTTTTTCTTAAGTATTCTTATTCGCTAATTGTTAATGTTTGGCAACTCCAGTCCATAGCCTTTCTTTCTGTCTTCTGCTTTAAGTAGGAAAGCAAATAGTAAAGAAAGTATGCTTAGTGAGGTAAAGAGTACTAAATCATAGAAATAGTCGTATCGAAGATTCAGCTTTGTCTTTTCAATTACAGGGTAAATTGCCTCAGCTGTTTTCATTTCGATTTCTTTTCTAAACTTGTCCTTGTCTTTTCCTTGGGTTATACCCGACAGAGCACTGGCAGTGCTAGCAGAAATACTGTTTTTCAGACTTTCTATGTCAACTGACGATGTAGGAACTGCCTCGTAAATTGTGTTTTGCACCAAAGAGTCAATGGTGCGGCTGCTTGCCTTTTCGGCAAGTTGCGTAATTTCTTTCGCGGTGAGACCGTAAGAGCTGTCGGACAAGATTTGCTTATAACCACTTGCAACAGCCTCCTTAACAATAATTTTGTTGGGTGTTACTTCTGGATTTGTGGCATTCAAAACCACTCCCAACATAAGTGGAATTGCCCATAGACCAATGTTCTGAATCCAGAAAATTACTGCGTAGGCAGTTCCAAGTTGCTTGTCGGGAATAATTTTAGGAACGGAAGGCCACATGGCTGCGGGAACTAGAGAAAAACCTATTCCTAGGATGATAACCATTGCAGCAGCCAACCACCATGCATTTAAGAACGGAATTGCTAGGATGCCATGAACAAAAATCAGAATCAAGGCTCCGATAATCATGATGGTTGCACCTTTTCCTTTTTTGTCATAAAAGGTTCCAAACAAAGGTGTGAGGAAAATAGTGCCAAAGGGAAGCAATGCTGGAATTGCACCTGCGAGATTTGGATTAACATGGTACTTGTTAATCATCAAATCGGTTGCATAGAATAAAAACGGAAAAACTGCGGAGTAGAATAAAACGCAGAGAATAGCGATATACCAGAAACCTTTGTTTTTTACAATAAATAGAATATCCTTAAGCTCAAAAGCATCTTCAACGTTGTTTCCATTGCTGTTTAGGGCCAAAGAAGCATCCAGCTTTTTGTCCATAACAATGTAAATTATGAAGGCGGCTAGAGCAATCAGCATGAATACAAACGCCAACAAAACAGGAGAGGAGTATGAATAGGTTGTTGCCAATGGCAAGGCTATTCCAAGCGCAACGGCTGTGCCAAGACGGGCAATGGACATCTGCATACCCATGGCAAGAGCCATTTCCTTTCCTTTAAACCACTTTACAATGGCCTTTGAAACGGTGATTCCTCCAGCTTCTGACCCTACGCCAAATATTCCGAACCCGATTGCTGAAATTACAACCTGCGTTTTTATTCCAAAAATCATAGCACCATCGGGGAATACATGTATAAGCGCCCAGTAGTTAAGCCCTGTCCCCACTACCATCATTAGGGTGGCTGCTATGCCGGTAAAGCGAATTCCCATTTTGTCGAGGACTATCCCGCTGAAAACCAGCATGAATAAGAATACGTTAAACCAAGTGTAGGAAGATGTATATATCCCGAAGTCAGAGCTATTCCATCCTAAAATACTTTCAAGCATTGGTTTAACAGGCGAAAGGGCATAGTTAAAGTAGTATGCTCCAAACATTGATAGTGATACAATTATCAGCGCGGTCCATCTTGCTTTTTTAGAATCGCGCAAAGTATTTATCATTTGTTCCATAGGTGTATTTTGTTAAAAATGATTTTTGCCCGGTAAATGTAGAAAATATATTGAATGAAAAACCTTTTGATACCCTAAAGTTTCCCACATAAAAATGTTGATACCAAGCCTTGTGTAAATTTGTAGGTAGTAGCGAAGTTGATGTAAAAATTTATGCGTTAAACAGATACGGTTGTGCTGGCTTGTTGTTGATAACACTACTACTTAAGGCACCCAAAATAGCAAATTTGAGCGAACTCACATCCAACGTCTTTAACTGGTCATTAATGGTAGTGCAAAGTTAAACAGATGCTTGTTTCAAAAAAAAGAGCGGGGTATACCCACTCTTTTAATTCTATTCTTAATTGTTCCTAATGCTGGTAAATAGTGGCATCTCTATCTGGACCCACCGAAATAATGGTCACCGGAACCTTTGTTTCTGCTTCAATAAACTTAACGTATTCCATTAGCTCATGGGGTAAATCTCCAACTTTATGGATGGCTGCAATTGGGGTCTTCCATCCCTTGAAATCCTTGTAAATGGGCTCAATCTTCGCCTCAATATCGTAAGGTAGCTGCTGGGTTTCCTTCCCATTTACTTTGTAGGCTACAGCAACCTTAATGGTGTCGAACGAGTCGAGAACGTCAGCCTTGGTCATAATGAGCTGTGTAACTCCGTTGAGCATGATTGTATATTTGAGAGCAACAAGGTCGAGCCAACCACAGCGGCGAGGACGACCAGTGGTAGCTCCAAACTCAGCTCCCAGCTTACGGATTTGTTCTCCGGTTTCATTCTCCTGTTCCGTTGGGAATGGGCCACTGCCAACCCGTGTGCAGTAGGCTTTGAAAATTCCAAATACTTCACCAACCCTATTCGGAGCAATTCCCAACCCTGTGCAAGCTCCTGCACAAACGGTATTTGAAGAGGTAACGAAAGGGTAGGAACCAAAGTCGATGTCGAGTAGGGAGCCCTGCGCTCCTTCGGCCAGAATAGTCTTGTTGTTCTCTAGGTGCTGGTTAATCTCGTATTCGCTGTCCACCAGCATCATGGATTTGATTACCTCAATGCCGTGCATCCATTGTGCTTCGTATTCCGAGAGGTTGTAGTCGTAGCTGTATTGACGAAGAATATCCTTGTGCTTATTGGTGAGGAAGGCATATTTTTCCGCAAAGTTTGGCGTAAGAATATCCCCAATTCGGAGGCCATTTCTTCCTGTTTTATCCATGTAGGTAGGGCCTATACCCTTGAGTGTTGAGCCGATTTTTGTTTTTCCTTTTGCTGCTTCCGATGCTGCATCAAGAATTCGGTGGGTAGGCAGAATGAGGTGGGCCTTTTTTGATATATAAAGCGTCTTTTCTGGCTGAACGCCCATGGCTTTAAGCTTGCCTATTTCGTCGGCAAAGATCACCGGGTCTATCACTACTCCATTGCCAATGAGGTTTATAACCCCTGGCCGAAATATGCCCGATGGGATGGTGTGCAGTACATGCTTTATGTTGTTAAACTCGAGAGAGTGCCCGGCATTTGGGCCGCCTTGGAAACGTGCAATAACGTCGTAATGCTCGGCAAGCACATCCACAATTTTACCTTTACCCTCGTCCCCCCACTGGAGGCCAAGAAGAACATCTACTTTCATTCTAAACGCTGTTATTAGTATGGTGTAACTCTAATTGCTCGAAATAGAAACGGTGCAATTGGTCCAATGACTGTTAAGGCAGAGGCGGGAGTGCCTAATCTGCGGCTCTCTTCCATTGGGAATTGCAGCCCAAGTTAGCAATTATTTGTCAAAGCGCTACCATGTTTTTGAGCAGTGGAAGGGGTAGGCTTCTTGTGGGAGGGAGGGTTGGTCAGTAACGGGGCTGTTATTTTTTCTTGTCAATGCACTCTTTGCAAAGTCCGTAGAAGTATAGGGAGTGGTAGGAGATTCTAAAGTTCATAAGACTGCCAGCGGTTTCCTGGATCTCCTGGATTCGGGGATCGCAGAACTCAATAACCTTGCCGCATTCAGTGCAAATGAGGTGATCGTGCTGGCGGCATTCGTAAGCTTTTTCGAACTGAGCCATGTTTTTCCCAAACTGATGTTTGGTAACCAATCCACACTCAAGTAGCAGCTCAATGGTGTTGTAAAGCGTTGCCCTCGAAACCCTGTAGTTCTTATTTTTCATGAAGATGTAGAGGGTCTCAATGTCGAAGTGACCATCGCGTGAGTAGATCTCATCCAGAATGGCAAACCGCTCTGGAGTCTTGCGGTGGCCACGCTTCTCAAGGTATTCGGTAAAAATTTTTTTTACTGTTTCTTTGGAATCGATGCAAATCATGGCGTTGTTCTTGCTTTACAATGTTCTAATGTAGTAATTTCCTACAAACCTAATGCTAATTTAGATTTATTTAAAGAAAGAACACCATTTTTTGCAAAAAGTTTATGACGACAAGGGCGGCCTTGGTTAGTCCTCTACCTTTTCAATTCTTTTTACTGCATCAATGCCTTTGATTTTCATTACGTTCATTATTAGGTTGTTCAGGTCGTTAACGCTATGAACGTAGAGGTCGATAATACCCTCAAATATTCCATCGTGGCTTTCGATGTGGAGCTTACGAATGTTTACGTTCAGCTCATCGGAGATTACCTTGGTAAGTTCAGCAACAATTCCAATGCGGTCGATACCTCTAATTTCGATGCTGGTGAGGAATGAGAGTATCTTGTGAGTGGTCCACTTCACCGTAAGCATTCGATCGCCATACTGTGACGACAGTCTAACTACCTCGGGGCACTTGGTGTTGTGCACGGATACTTTGCCATCGCCATCAATGAACCCAATGACGTCATCTCCAGGAATGGGGTTGCAGCAACGGGCAATACGGTAGTCGAGGTTGTCGTCGGAGGTGTCTTTGAGAAGAAATGGAGCTTTTTTGTCGATCTCTTTGGGCATGGTGGGCTTATCTGCCTCCGTTATCTTGCGCTTTCTCGGACTGTTGAACAGCGAAAGTCCCCAGTATCTAATCCACTTGTTTTGCGTGTTTTTCTTTAGAATTTTTTTGAGGTCATCAAGACTAATAAGGCCCGCACCAAGCTTGCTGTATAGTTCATCCTTGGAGAGGCATTCGTAGGCAGGAAGAAGCTTGCGAAACACTCTACTGCTCGGCTTTACTCCATTTTCAAGAAGCTTTTCCTCCAGCATCTTCTTACCTAAGCTAATTCTATTCTTTGTCTCGGCCTTAAGTGAGTTTTTAATTGCCTGCTTGGCCTTTGCAGTGGCCACGAAATCAAGCCATTCCCGCTGTGGTCGCTGCGATTCCGCGTTAAGTATTTCTACCTGATCCCCGCTTTGCAGCGTCTGGCTCAGGGCTGCCAGCTTATGGTTCACCTTGGCTCCAATGGCCCGGTTGCCAATTTCGGAGTGAATTTCGTAGGCAAAATCTAGCGCAGTGGCGCCAGCTGGAAGTGTTTTGGTTTCACCCTTTGGCGTGAATACGTATATTTCGGCAGCAAAAAGGTTGAGTTTGAATTCGTCGAGAAACTCCAAAGCGTTGGATTGCGGGCTGGAGAGTGTTTCCTTAATGCGGCTAATCCACTTGTCGATTTCCGACTCATAGGAGACATGTTCCTTGTATTTCCAGTGTGCGGCAAACCCTCTTTCTGCAATATCGTCCATACGCCGCGACCTGATTTGCACCTCAACCCAGGTGCCACCCGGACCCATTACTGTGAGGTGAAGGGCTTCGTAACCGTTGGCCTTTGGTGTGCTTACCCAGTCTCGAAGCCTGTCGGGCTTTGGTTTGTATATGTCGGTTATGATGGAGTAGATATGCCAGCATTGCGTTTTTTCCGGAATTCCAGGATATGGGTCGAAAATGATACGGATGGCAAATAGATCGTAAATCTCCTCAAATGGAACGTTTTTGGTTTGCATCTTTTTCCACACGGAGTAGATGCTCTTGGGGCGACCGCTTATCTCAAACTCAATGTTGCTCTCTTCTAACTTTTGGATAATGGGCAGCGAAAACTTGTTGATGAACTGTAAACGGCTCTTTTCACTCTCTGCTATTTTATTCTTGATCTCCTCGTAAACGTCTGGGAAACGATACTTGAGGCTTAGGTCCTCCAGCTCGGTTTTAATGGCGTATAGGCCAAGCCGATGGGCAATGGGGGCGTAAAGGTATACCGTTTCGTTGGCAATCTTAATTTGCTTGTGCCGTGGCATGGAGCCAAGGGTGCGAAGGTTGTGCAGCCTGTCGGCCAACTTTATGAGCATTACCCTCACGTCGTCGGTAAGGGTAAGCAACATTTTTCTGAAATTTTCCGCCTGAAGGGAGGAGTTCTTGTCGAAAACGCCTGAAATCTTGGTGAGCCCGTCGATTAGGGAGGCAATTTTTTCACCAAACATGTTGCGCATGTCTTCCAGGGTGAACTCGGTATCCTCCACCACATCGTGCAGTAGAGCTACTGCAACGGACTTTGCCCCCAGTCCAATTTCTTGGGCACAAATTTTTGCAACGGCAATTGGATGCACGATGTATGGCTCGCCCGATTTACGCCGAACCCCCTTGTGCGCCTCGTTGGCAAGATTGAAGGCCTTTGTAATCAGCTTTACATCTTCCTCCGAATTGCATCTGATGCAAGATTTTAAAAGATCCTCAAACTGTTCCTGAATCAGCTTTCGTTCACTTTCAGTTTGGAGGGAATGGTCATCACTAACAACTGGTAACTTCATATTTTTGGAAGAACTCGCAATATTTTACTGTTTACGGTAAACTACATTCACCGTTCCATTTTTTTCTATCACCTTGCCGTTTGGAAGGGTTACCTTGATCATGTAGATATAGGACCCTGGTCTAACAAATTCTCCATGGTTAATTCGTCCATCCCAGCCAGCGTTTCCATCGTAAAGTAGCTTGCCATTTCTGTCGAATACCTGAAGCGTGAAATCTGCTTCAAAACCGATTATGGGTTCGAATCTATTACGCCGCTTATTGGTGGTTGAGTTTACCATTTCGCTCAACGGATCAATGGCGTCGGGCATAATGATATCGGGCACGAGCACCGCACATTTTACCTGCGATTGGCTGATGGTTTGGATAGCTCCCTTTTGCCAGTTAGCTTCAATGCGGTAGCACACTTCCGGCTGAATGTTCTGACCGTTGAGAGTTGTGAGATCGTCAGTATATGTTTCGTCGGAAAGGTTGCTGGCAAGTTCAACAAAGTCGGGGTCGGCTGAGGTTTTACGCCACACGGAGTAGCTGTAAGTTCCTCCTTGGCTGGGATATGGTAGCCAGAATAGGTAGTTTTGTTCGCCAGCATTGCGAATGGTAAGCGATTCGCTTCGGACAGTGTCCGACTTTGCCACCACATTTCCGCAGGCGTTGGTGGCGGTAAGGTAGTAGTAGTAGGTTCGTCCCTTTGCCAAGTTTGGGTCGGTAAATTCCGTCTCAAACTTGTCGGAAAATGTGTGGACCGTGTCGAATAAGTTTGCGAGGTTGTCACTTCTGAAAATTTCAAAATTGGATACCTCTGTTTGACTATCAATGGTGTAGCGCAACCGAACTTGTGTGTCGAGCGAAATAAGCGAATCGAATGCGAGCTTGTCGGGAGGAATTGGCATGTGGGTGAACTTGGAAAAATGGTTCGACCAAGAGGAGATGCTGTCAACATCGTCCTTAACCGCTAGAATGGCAAAGTGATACCATTCGTTTTCGGTGGCGTTTGTTAGTGCGTAGGAGGTGTCGGTACCTGCCACAGTGGCAATTTTGACAAGCGAGTTGGGGTTGAAATTCTGGGCACCCTTACTCGAGTAGACATAGTAATGCTTTATACGGTTACCCCAGCCGATATACCTTGTCCACCTAATATTGAGCGTTGCTTTACAGCTGTCGTACTGGGTGATTCCCCACATGGACGTGTGCAAGTCGGTGAGCTTGCTCGGCTCTGTTTTTCCCTTAGTAGCCATTTTGTAGGTTTCGGACCTTAGGGAGCCATCAACATTAACATCGGTATAAGTGAAAACATTGCTACCTACCGAGTCAATAGCAATGTAGGCCAAGTTGCCGAGCAGGTCTGTCTCAAGGTGGTAAATAATATACCCGAAAATTAACGAGTCTGGACTAGGGCTCCGGTTCCATCCTAGCGTGATGTGACCATTGGTTAGGTCGTTGGTGATGAACTTAAATACTGGAGGATCTGGTTTTTGCGCAAAGGCACAATGCGTAATGGCGCTCAGCAATATGGCTACTGCTGTAACCCTTAGTTGACTCACTCCTTTCCTTATAAGTTGGTGAGCCAATGCTGTTTTTTGGTGTGCTTCCATAGCTTATTATCCAACAATGCAAACCTTCAAATCATTGGGCGAAAGGTAGAGCTGTGCAAGCCGTAAAAGCTCGTCTGCCGTAACCGCCGCCGTCTCTTTATAAGCCTCTGTAAGGTAGCTAAAATCTTGGTTAAAGATGCTCAAACTTTCAAGAATTTCAGATAGAGCCATTGGCCCATCAACACTACGAATCATCTCTCCTGCAATGTAGTTTTTCACCAATTCCAACTCTTCTTCAGAGATTTTTTCGGTTCGTAACCGCTCTATTTCTAGCATTATTTGATCGATAGTGTCTTGCTGGTATTGTTTGCCCACTTCTGTGCTAATAATTATCACGCCAGCTTCCTTGAAAGGAACGAGTGTGGCATATATTCCATAGGTGTATCCTTTTTCTTCCCTAATGTTTTTCATCAAGCGTGAGCCAAAGTATCCGCCAAGAACCGTTACCAGTATGCTCAGCTTAACGTAATCGGGGTGGTCCTGGGTAATGGAAATTTTTCCTATTCTTATGGCCGACTGTACTGCATTGTCCTTTGTAAACGTAAGCTGCTTTTCCGAGGCGGGAGAGGGGATTGGAAAGCGTTTTGGCAAACCTGGCGTCGTCCTTGGCCAAGATGTGCTTCCAAAGAAATCTTCAAGAAGTGGTATTTGTTGAGTGCAAGATTTTCCGGAAAGAATAATGAGGCACTCCTCAGGTCGGTAGTACTCCTTATGAAACGTTTCAATATCGCTCAGCAGAAGTTTGTTATAACCTTCGGGTGTGGCGTATGCTCCATAGGGATGTTTCTCTCCAAAAAGCATCGCCTGGTGCTGTTCCCTTGCGAGATAGGCAACTTTTTGCCTTTCAACCGTTAGCTGCTGCTTCCGCTTATTGGTAAGAGTCTCGAACTGTTTTGCCGGGAATGATGGGTAAATAATGATTTCCTGTAGTAACGGAATAAGATTTTGTGCATATTTTTCGAGACAGTAGAGCGAAATCCCCGCTTTGTCGCGGTCGATACCCTGATCGGTGTATGCACCGTGGTATTCCAACAGCTCTGCTAGCTGAGTGGCCGAGTGACTTTTGGTCCCTTCTGTTAGCATTGAAAGGGTTGTTGCTGCTACCAGCGGCTTCACCTGATAGCGTGTTCCTGCATTGAATAGAAAGGTAATTCGAAGTACATCTTGCGTGCCACCCTCTACCACTTGGATAGGAATGCCGTTACTTAGCGTATGGTTCTGGCTCGAAATTACTTCCAGTGACTCAGGTAGGGAAAATATGGGGGCAATATTTCTATTGAGCATGGCGGTTGTTTGGGTTTGTTTCTGGTAAGTAGTAAAGGGTAGAGCAGTGCTCCTTTTTGAAAAGCATTTCTGAAACACGAACAATGTCGGCAACGCTAATGTTTTGGTAAAGTTCCACCTCATGGTTAATAATGTCGGCATCGCCCAGCAGCTCATAGAAACCAAGATTCATCGCCTTGGAGAGAACGCTCACTTCTGAGAACATAATGCTAGATTCAAAGCGGTTTTTTACCTTTTGCAGTTCATAATCCGATGGTGGATTGGTGCTCATTCCAATCAGCTCGTCCCATATTGCTTGCTCTGCAGTTTCCATAGATACTCCATCGGCCAGTCTTCCGGTAACAACCAGCAATCCAGGATCGATGTCGCCAGTAATAAAAGCATTAATTTCAGAAAATAGTTGCCTGTTTTGAAGACAGTTGACAAAAAGTCTTGAGGATTTTCCGTTCGAAAGGATGTCTGAAATGAGGTCAGTTACCTGATAATCCCGGTTTTTTCTGCCAGACATGGGAAAGGCCATGTAGATGGATGGGTAGGGAACCTCTCGGTTAACTGTAAGGTGGCGGGGCTCCAATTGTTCCGGCTCAACGGGCAGGTTTCGAGGCTTTACGTCACGGCGTTCAATTTCACCAAACCATTTCTCGGCTAGGGCAAATACCTCCTGTGCGTTTACATCTCCTACCACCGATAGTATAGCGTTGTTTGGGGCATAGTGAGAAAAGAAGAAATTCTTTACATCGTTGAGTGAGGCGTATTTTATGTGGTCAACCGACTTGCCAATGGTTGCCCACTGGTATGGATGAACCTTGTAGGCAAGTGGTCGAAGTAGCAGCCATATGTCGCCATAGGGTTGGTTTAGGTAGCGCTGGTTGAATTCTTCAATAACTACGTTTCGCTGAACTTCTAAGCTCTTCTCGGAAAATGCTAAACTGAGCATGCGATCCGACTCTAGCCAGAATGCGGTTTCGATATTTTCCTTCGGAAGGGTGATGTAGTAGTTGGTGAGGTCGTTATTTGTAAAAGCATTGTTTTCTCCACCAACCAGCTGTATCGGCTCGTCGTAGGAGGGAATATTGATGGAACCACCAAACATGAGATGCTCAAACAGATGGGCAAATCCTGTTTTATCAGGAGTTTCGTCCTTTGAACCAACATTGTAAACAATGTTTACTGCTACCAACGGCGATGAGTCGTCGGTATGCACAATTACAGTTAAACCGTTGGGAAGTATCTTCTTTTCAAAATTAATCATGCGCTAAATGGTAAAGTGGTATTTGCTATTGCTGGTTAAATCGTTAAGCGCCAATTGGTAATTGTGAAGTAACTCGCTTATAATTTGACCAGCTGGTTTTATGTCGGTTAGGAGTGCAGAAACCTGTCCTATTTCCAGCTCTCCATTCACCATATCACCCTCAAAGATACCTTTTTTTGCTCTTCCCTTGCCAAGTAGTTGGGATAGTTCTTCTGCAGAGGCTCCGCTTGCTTCAGCTTGAGCCACACTTTCGAAGAATGGGTTTTTAATTAGCCTTACTGGCGCAAGTTTCTTGAGGCATAGCATGGTATCGCCTTCGGTTATGTCAATCACCTTTTGTTTGAAAGCAAGGCTTGCCGACGATTCTTCGGCAACGGCAAATGCCGATCCTATTTGCACACCATCGGCCCCCAAAAGCATGGCTGCCAACATTGCTTCTCCTGTGGCGATGCCACCCGCTGCTAGAAGTGGTAGCTTTGTTGCTCTGCGTACAGCGGGAATAAGGGCTAGGGTGGTAGTCTCCTCTCTTCCGTTATGCCCCCCTGCCTCAAAGCCCTCCGCTACAATAGCATCAACGCCTGCCTCTTCGGCTTTTTTTGCAAACTTGGCGCTGGACACAACGTGCACAACAGTAATTCCGTGCTGCTTTAGCTTGGCCGTCCACGTTTTTGGATTGCCAGCAGAGGTAAATACTATCTTCACCTCCTCCTGAATGACAATGTCGATTAGCTTGTCAATTTCTGGGTATAGAAGTGGAATGTTTACGCCAAATGGCTTTTGAGTTGCCTGCTTTGCCTTGGCTATATGTTCTCGCAGGGTGTCGGGGTGCATAGAGCCTGCCCCAATAAGTCCAAGCCCGCCACTTTCACTAACTGCTGTGGCGAGTTTGTAGCCGCTACACCATACCATTCCACCTTGGATGATTGGGCGTTTTATGTTGAATAAAGTGCAGATTCTGTTTGCCATTTTTTCTGTTTTTGCAAACTTACGAAAATAATAGCTGTGCCATGGTTGGGTTTCCTCAGGCATGTCGGGTAACATATTCTATAATTGTTTTGATAATACTACCTTTGCCTTTCCATTTATTGTAAAGTTTTGTTTTTATAGAATGATAAGGCACCCGTTTAGTTTTACTACAGAGGTGCCGTGTTTGTTAAAACATTGGTTTTGAGTTTTTAATATGCAATTTGCGCTGTTTCTAAAATGGTAAGGGTAAGAAGTTTATTGATACGATTGCTCTTTGTGCTACGTAGGACTGAGCCAAAGAGGTTGATCCTTATTTTGAGTTTTGTTGTGGGCATATTAAGCGGATTGGCTGCCGTAATACTCAAAAATCTTATACACCTTATTCAGTATCTGCTCACAAGCTGGATTCCTATTGATGAAGGGAGTTTGCTTTTCTTGGCCTATCCCATGGTGGGTATTTTGCTCACAGTTTTTTTTGTTAAATACTATGTTAAGGACAATATTTCCCACGGAATTACCCGTATTCTCTACGCTATCTCGCGTCGTGATTCCCGACTGAAAAGACACAATACCTATACATCAATGGTGGCATCTTCGCTCACCATTGGCTTTGGCGGATCCGTGGGTTCTGAGGCACCAGTCGTGCTCACTGGTGCGGCTTTGGGCTCTCAGGTTGGACAGTACCTTGGACTAGATTACAAGAAGATTACACTGTTGGTTGGATGTGGTGCAGCGGGCGCCATTGCAGGGATTTTTAAGGCCCCTCTTGCTGGTTTGGTCTTCACGCTCGAAGTGTTGATGCTCGATCTAACTATGGCATCCATTATCCCCTTGCTCATCTCTGCTGTATCTGCTGCCACTATTTCTAGCTTTTTACTTGGCAGCCAAGTGCCTTTTGAGCAGAACCTTTTGGAGCCTTTCAGCATGTCCAATATCCCACTTTATATAATTCTAGGCGTGGTTTGTGGGTTGGTTGCTTACTATTTTACTGAAACAACGCTGAAAATTGAGCGACGACTCTCGAAGGTTGAAAGTTGGATAAAAAAATTGCTGATTGCTGGTGCCGCATTAGGTTTGCTCATCTTTTTATTTCCACCACTTTATGGGGAGGGCTATGATACGCTAGAGGCCTTCTTTAATGGGCATGGGGCAAATGTTTTTGAGAACACCTTCTTTTATGCCTATCGTGACAATTTTTGGATAACCATCATTTTCCTTACGTTGGTTCTTTTTCTGAAGGTATTGGCCATGGCGTTTACCAACGGTGCAGGCGGTGTTGGTGGTATATTTGCACCCTCTCTTTTCATGGGCGGTGTTGCTGGTTTTATCGTTGCCACCATTATTAATGCTACCGGAATAGTGCACGTTTCTGTGGTCAATTTTTCCATGGTGGGGATGGCCGGAATGATGTCCGGGGTGATGCATGCACCGCTTACCTCTATGTTTTTAATTGCCGAAATTACTGGTGGCTACGAAATGATAGCGCCTTTGGCAATTACATCCACGTTGGCTTATATCACCATTATTTACTTTGAGCCTCACTCGCTCTATACCAAAAGATTGGCTCAAAAGGGCGACCTCATTACCCACCACAAGGATAAGGCAGTGCTCACGTTGCTTCGGCTAGATAAGGTTGTGGAGAATGATTTCTTACCAGTCAGCCCCAACGATACTTTGGGTGGTTTAGTTAAGATTGTTTCTCGCTCTAAACGGAATCTTTTCCCCGTATTGGACGATGATAAGCTACTCCTAGGTGTGGTTCTTCTGGATGATATTCGCCATATAATGTTTGATTCCGAACTTTACGATACTATGCAGGTAAAAGAGTTTATGACTTTGCCTCCTGAATGGGTGAGTCTCGATGAACCAATGGAGTCGGTGTTAAAGAAGTTTGAGGAAACTGGTGCCTGGAATTTACCCGTTGTGACCAAGGGAGAGTATCAGGGATTTGTTTCAAAGTCGAAAATATTCTCAGCTTATAGAAATATGTTGGTTCAATTTTGTGATGAGTAATCAACCTATTCTTTGCATATTACAGAAGAGCGGGAGGCAATGGCCTCCCGCTCTTCTACTAATCTGAATATTCATCTTTTCCTAAAAGGTGTAGCATAAACGCGTAGGTGAAGGCAACTTCATGCAGCGATTTGAATCGACCCGACGCTCCACCGTGCCCGGCCTCCATATCGATATTAAAGAGCAGAAGATTGTTGTCCGTTTTCATGTCGCGGAGCTTGGCTACCCATTTTTCTGGCTCAAAATATTGCACCTGAGAGTCGTAATAGCCAGATGTGACAAGCATGTTTGGATAGGCCTTGCGCTCAACGTTGTCGTACGGCGAGTATGATTTCATGTAGTCGTAGTATTTCTTAATTTTTGGATTGCCCCACTCGTCAAACTCAATGGTGGTGAGGGGGATGCTTTCGTCGAGCATGGTGGTGACAATGTCAACGAATGGAACTTCAGCGATTATTCCTTTGTAGATATCGGGTTGCATGTTGGCAATGACCCCCATGAGCAAACCTCCTGCACTGCCACCCTCCGCAAATAGCTTGTCGGGGCTAGTGTAACCTTGCTGTATAAGGTGTTTGGAGCAAGCGATGAAGTCTGCAAATGTGTTCTTTTTGCGGAGCAACTTGCCATCTTCATACCACTGTCGACTAAGGAACTGCCCTCCTCGAACGTGGGCAATGGCATACACAAAGCCACGGTCGAGTAAGCTTAGGCGGTCGGAACTGAAATAGGGGTCAATGTTTACACCGTATGAACCATACCCGTATATGAGGGTAGGGTTTGTGCCATCCAGCTTAATTCCTTTTCGGTAAACAATGCTCATTGGCACCATTGTTCCATCCGACGCTTTGGCCCATAGTCTCTTGGCCTCATAGTTTTCCGGTTTAAAGTTTTTGTCCAGCACCTCTTCCCTTTTTAGTAGCTCTTTGCCGCCCGTATCCATGTTGAAATCGTAAACGGAAATTGGTGTAGTGAGGGAGGTGTAGCGGTAGCGAACCTTGTTGCTGTTGAAATCGGGAGTGTAGTCAAGGTAGGCTGTGTAGGTTTCCTCTCCAAAGGCTACTGTTTTTTCCACCTTGGTTTTCCAGTTGATAATTCTAAGATTTGTAAGACCTTGCCTACGCTCCTGTATCACAAGGTAGTTCTTAAATACATCAATATTCTCCAGTAATACGTCAGCACGGTGTGGAATTACCTCCTTCCAATATTTCTTTTGGGGGGTGGCTATGGGGGCTTCCATCAACCTAAAGTTTTGTGCGCCAAGGTTTGTTATGATGTAGAATTTGCTGCCAACATTTTCTGCAGAGTAGAGTAGTCCTCTTTCGCGTGGTTGCACCACCGTTGGTGATTTGTCGGGAGTGTTGGCATTCACGTATTGATACTCCGTAGACATGGTGGAGGATGATACGATAAAGATGAATTGGTTCGTTTTTGATTTGTATAGCGAAAGGTCAAACGTGGAGTCCTTTTCAAAGAATACCAACTTGTCGTTCTTCTCATCGGTAGTTGTTAGCTTATGTTCCATGATTTTACAGGGGCGTAACGACTCATCTTTGATGCTGTAAAATGTGGAGTTGTTGTCGTTGGCCCAAACTACCTCGCCTGTGGTGTTGGCAATTTTGGTGGGCAACAGTTTGCCAGATTTCAGATCCTTGAAGTAAATAGTGTATTTTCTGCGGCTCAGCGTGTCTACGCCATATGCCAAAATTTGGCCGTTGGTGCTTATTGATAGGTCAGACACTGCAAAATAGCTATGCCCTTTGGCTAGCTTATTCACGTCGAGTAAAACCTCTTCAACCGCATTCGTGCTCCCCTTTTTTCGACAGTATATAGGGTATTCCTTATCTTTTTCAAAGCGGGTATAGTAGTAGAAGCCGTTGTCGAAGTAGGGAACGGTAATGTCATCCTCTTTTATTCTTCCTTTTATCTCGTTGAAGAGTTTTTTTTGAAGCGCCTCAGTTGGCTTCATCATGGCCTTGGTGTAGGCGTTTTCGGCCCTGAGATTGGCGAGAACTTTTGGGCTATTTCGTTCATTCATCCAGAAATAGGGATCAACACGCGTATCACCCAATGTCACTATTTCGTGTGGTATCTTTTCCGCCTTTGGTGGTTTTGCCCTTCCGCACGAGAAAAGAATGCTAGCCAAGAGTAGCAGCGCGAGCGTCGTCAGTTTTTTTCGTGTCATTGCATTTGCTTGTAGTTAGTAAAAGATGACAGGGCTTCTGAATGTATAACCTACCAAAGTTAGTGCATGAGAGGTTACGGGTCAAGTATATAGGAAACTATGTAATGCTGAAACGTGTTTTATTGGTGGCAATTCCTCATACTCTTCCCTCATTTCGTTCAGTCCATGTTTTGTGAAGGAAGCGGTGTTATTCAGTGCTGCGGCTCATGTGGCTTATCTCAATGCTCTGTTTCCATTTTTCATATCGAGGTGCTTTGCTCTTTCTGGTCTGAGGTCGACTTGCTGCTATGGCTCTGTCCTACTTTGTGTTATTTTTTTTGACGAAAAATTCGTTTGTCCTCCTAAAAAAAGGTTTAGCCAAAATGCTCTGTTGGGCACCTTTAATGTTTGTGGAATTTGACGTTGAAACAAAAATTGGAAGTTATTTTTACGACGTATTGGTCAAGGTTAATAGGTAGAATTCACCTCGAAAATTGGTGAAAGATAGACTGAGTGATGAAATTACCGATCTGCAGCAAGAGCTTACTTCGCTGAGATCAAGGAATCATTGGATTTCTATGGCCCTGGACGAATGTCCGGAAGCCATCGTTATTACCAGCAAGGATGGCCTTATAGAGTATGTTAATCCCGCCTTTAAGACAACTACAGGTTACTCTTTTGAAGAAGTAGCTGGGAAGAAGACCTCATTACTCAAAAGTGGCGCTCACGATGCGTCGTTTTACGCCGATTTATGGAAAACAATTCTGGCGGGTAATCGCTGGGAGGGAGAGATGTGCAACCGGAGAAAGGATGGAACTTTGTATTGGGAGAAAAATTCAATTGCGCCATCACGGAACGAAGAAGGAGAAATAACCCACTTCGTTTCTACCAAGGTAGACATTACCCATCTCAAGATGAAGGAGTCAAGTCAGCAGGAGACCCTTTTCTGGCAAAAGAAGATATTGGAAACGCTTCCCGTTGGAATTGCAATAGAATCGGGTGGGAAAATTGTATGGGTGAATGGTAAGTTCGAGGAGATCACCTGCTTCCTTTCAGAGGATATTCTAGGTAAACCTATCGAAAGTTTGTTCCCTATACGCAAAAAGGTTGAAAAGTTAAGCTATAGGGCGAAGGAGGAGATTGCCAGCGGCAGAATGTTTCAAACCGAGCTTAAGCTCAGGCATCCAAATAATGGAACAACATGGTGTAGCTTAACGGCAATAGGATTCAAGTACGGTAACCAGCAGGTTGAGATTATTTGGCTCTTTCAGAATATTACCAAGCGAAAGCAGGTAGAGAAGAAGCTGCGCGAAAGCGAGGAGATGTTTCGGAACGCGTTTAGTAGCAACGCTAGCGCAATGTATGTGGCCACTTATCCCGAAGGAGTAATTTTGGAGGTCAACCTTGCCTTTGAAGAGCTTACAGGTTATAAAAAGGTGGATGCTGTTGGACACACAACAGGGGAACTTTACATCTGGAGTGCTAGGGGGCGGAAAGCATTGTACGATCAGATTAACGTTGTTGGTTCTGTTTGTGATTATGATGCTCACTACTACACCAAAAGCAAGCATAAGCGTAACTGCCAAGTTAGTATTGCACTTGTAGATAATTCTAGTGGTCCGCGAGTGTTTGTCTCGTTTGTTGATACTACTGCTCGTAAGCTCGCTGTTAAAGCGCTGAAGGAAAGTGAGGAGAAGTTTCGTTTTATGGCTGAGGGTATTAATGACGTTATTAGCCTGCATAAACCCGACATGGAGGCCACGATCAGCTATATTTCTCCTCCGATAAAATTCATAACTGGGTACAACCCAGAAGAGTTGAAAGGTAAATCACCTGAAACCTTAATCTGTAGGGACGATTGGGTCGACATCATTACCAATGCAATGCTTCGGATGTATTCCGGTAATAGCGTGCTTGAGCGGGTCGAGTTTCGAGCACTTACCAAAAGCGGAGGCACCCGTTGGGTGGAATCTACACTTAAACCCGTTGTTGATGCAAATGGTAGTGTTGAAATGATTATCGCCGTTTCACGCGATGTAAGCCACCGAAAGGAGATTGAGCAGCAGCTTCGTGAAGTTAATGGAATGAAGGATAAGTTCCTCTCCATTATTGCACACGACCTCAGAAATCCATTCAATGCGCTGCTCGGATTTTCAAGTTTGCTCCTAAACGATATGGCAGAATACGATAGTGCCAAGATAGCGGAGTTTATTTCTGAAATACATGATGCAGCACAGGGGGGCGTAAAACTTTTAGACGAGCTCTTACAATGGGCAATGGTAGAGTCTGGAACAATGACCTTCTCTCCTGAAGTGGTGAGGCTATCTGAAATATCAAAGGAGGTTTTTGAGCTCGCCTCCATTCAGGCAACGGCAAAGCATCTCTTCCTTGTTGATAATATATCGGAGAAGTTGGTTGTTTGCGCCGATAAGCGCATGGTTGCTACCATACTTAGAAACCTAGTTACCAACGCCATTAAGTTTACTCAACCTGGCGGGGTGGTTCGGGTTTCTGCTGAAAAAGTAGACTCTTTTGTCGCTGTTTCCGTCATTGATACGGGCGTGGGAATTAAGCAACATGATTTGGGTAAGCTCTTTCGAATAGATGTAAAGCCAAGCGAAATTGGTGTGGATGCCTCAGGAAAGGGAAGCGGCCTTGGGCTCATACTGTGTCACGAGTTTGTGATGAGGCACGGCGGAACCATTACCGCTAAGAGCATCTTTGGTCAGGGAGCTGAATTCACCTTTACACTACCCACTCCTCCTGCAGAGCCGTTGATTGTCACCAGCAAGAGGCATTAGCTACAGCTGTTGAACCGTTTGTGCCTGTCGGCAACCGGCATTCCAACATTCGTCACTTCTTTACACCCTTTTTCTCTCGTTGTTTAAACAGCAATTTCCTCCATTATTTATATTTCATCGAAATATTGGTATATGTTGATTTGTATATGTTGTTGAAATCCTTTATTTTGCAGTTGCAACTATAGAATTGACGGCCTTATAGAACTTTCAAAGAAATTATTTGTTTAAGATTTGAATTCATTTGGACGACAATTTCTAGACTTTATTGAAGCGACACATATACAGAACAAATTCATTACATCATGGTTTTCGACATTGAAATGATAAAGTCGGTTTACAGCCGGCTACCGGAAAGAGTTACAAAGGCACGTCAGGTGCTTGGGCGCTCTCTTTCCCTTACCGAAAAGATTTTGTATTCACATCTTTGGGAAGCGATTCCATTCAAACCATTTGCCCGTGGTAAGGATTATGTGGATTTTGCCCCCGATAGGGTGGCCATGCAGGATGCTACGGCTCAAATGGCTCTGCTACAGTTTATGCAAGCAGGCAGAAGTAAGGTGGCGGTTCCCTCAACGGTGCATTGTGATCACCTAATTCAGGCAAAGCATGGTGCTGCTGACGATCTTAAGACTGCCCTTACAACCAACGAGGAGGTCTACAACTTTCTTGCTACGGTTAGCAACAAGTATGGCATTGGCTTTTGGAAGCCTGGTGCTGGAATTATCCACCAAGTGGTGTTGGAAAACTATGCATTCCCAGGTGGTATGATGATTGGTACCGATTCACATACGGTGAATGCTGGAGGGCTTGGCATGGTGGCCATTGGTGTTGGTGGTGCCGATGCGGTAGATGTTATGGCGGGTATGGCGTGGGAACTTAAGTTTCCAAAGCTCATTGGTGTTAAGCTTACTGGAGCGCTAAGTGGTTGGGCTTCGGCGAAGGATGTGATTCTTAAGGTTGCTGGCATACTCACTGTAAAGGGTGGCACGGGCTGTATTCTCGAGTACTTTGGCGAAGGTGCCAAATCTATTTCAGCTACAGGCAAGGGCACCATTTGCAATATGGGGGCTGAGATTGGTGCAACAACCTCGCTTTTTGGCTACGACGATAAAATGAGAGAGTATCTCTCTGGCACTGGTCGCAAGGAGGTTGCCATGCTTGCTGACGCTATTCGAGAGCATCTTACCGGAGATGATGATGTGTATAGCCATCCGGAGGACTATTTCGATCAGGTTATTGAGATAGATCTCTCTTCCTTAGAGCCTCACATCAATGGACCTTTTACGCCAGATAAGGCATGGCCTCTTTCTGAATTTGGGAAGGCTGTAAAGGAGAATGGGTGGCCTGCTCAGCTTGAAGTTGGACTAATTGGCTCCTGCACCAACTCTTCGTATGAGGATATTACCCGAGCAGCCTCAGTGGCAAAGCAGGCGTTGGACAGTGGACTCGAAGTTAAAGCGGAATTTACCGTAACGCCAGGTTCAGAGCAGGTTCGCTATACTATTGAACGGGATGGGCTTCTTGGCGTATTCGAAAATATTGGTGGAACAGTTCTGGCAAATGCTTGTGGCCCATGTATTGGGCAGTGGGCAAGACACAATGCCGATAAGGGAGAGAAAAATTCCATTATTACCTCATTCAACAGGAATTTTGCCAAGCGTAACGATGGAAACCCCAACACTCATGCATTTGTGGCTTCACCTGAGATTGTAACAGCTTTTGCCATTGCCGGCGATTTAACGTTCAATCCTCTTACCGACTATATTACCAATAAGAGAGGCGAAAAGGTTAAGCTTGCCGAGCCCCAAGGGATTGAAATGCCTCCTGCTGGTTTTGCAGTGGGCGACAATGGTTATCAGGCACCTGCTCATGACGGTTCAGCCATTCAGATTTCGGTTGCTCCCGATTCGAAGCGGTTGCAGCTGCTAACCCCTTTTCCTGAATGGAGCGGCAAGGACTATCATGGATTAAAGTTGCTCATTAAGGCTAAAGGAAAATGCACCACCGACCATATTTCAATGGCTGGACCATGGCTGAAATACAGAGGACACCTTGAGAATATTTCTCAAAACATGCTTATTGGTGCCATAAATGCTTTCAACGAAAAGGCAAATCAGGTAAAAAATTCTCTCACGGGTGAATATATTCCGGTGCCTGATGCTGCACTTGCGTATCGCAACGCTGGCATAGGCTCCATTGTGGTTGGCGACGAAAACTATGGTGAGGGATCATCTCGTGAGCATGCAGCCATGGAACCTCGCTTTTTGGGTGTTAAGGCAATTTTGGTTCGTTCGTTTGCCCGTATTCACGAAACAAACCTCAAAAAGCAAGGCATGCTTGCTTTAACCTTTGTAAATAAAGCCGACTACGACAAAATTCGTGAGGACGATACCTTCGATATTGTTGGGTTAGAACACATTGTTCCTGGTAAGAATCTTACGGTAGTGCTCAACCACGTTGATGGCACCACAGAGAAGTTTGAGGTTGCTCATACCTACAACGAAAATCAGTTGGAGTGGTTTCGCGCCGGTAGTGCCTTGAACTTGATACGGAAAATGGAAAAGCAAAAGAAATAACTTAATAGTACTAGCTATGAATAACCTTGAGCACTGGGCCTCTCTGGCCGAAAAATCGAGCATAATTGACAATGACCTTTACGCCAAATTTGACGTTAAGCGCGGACTACGAAACGCGGATCAAACTGGGGTGTTGGTGGGACTTACCAACGTAGGAACCGTAATGGGCGTGGAAAAAACAGAAGCAGGTGCCGTTCCTGTTCATGGACGCTTGGAATACCGCGGAATTGGAATCGATAAAATTGTTCATGGATTCCAGCAGGATAAGCGGCAAGGGTACGACGAAACCGTTTACCTACTCCTCTTCGGTCAGCTGCCAACTGCTTCAGAACTATCGGAGTTTACCGCCTACCTTGCCCAGCAACGTTATCTTCCTCAATACTTCACGAAGGACATTATCCTTTCATTTCGCGGAAGGGATATTATGAATATGCTTGCTCGGTCGGTACTTTCGCTATACACGCTTGACGATAATCCGGATGACGTATCCACCCAGAACCTTCTTCGTCAAAGTTTGAGCCTCATTGCTAAGTTTCCAACGATGGTTGCCTACTCGTTCCATGGCATGCGTTACCACTATATGAACAAAACGTTGGTAATTCGCCATCCAAAGCCGGAGTTAAGTTCTGCAGAGAACTTTCTTTATATGCTCAAAGGAGGCAATCGGTATAGCCCACTTGAGGTGGAAATTCTCGACTTGATGCAGGTGCTGCATGCTGAGCATGGTGGAGGTAACAACTCTTCGTTCACCACCCACGTTGTATCCAGCTCGCTTACCGATACCTACTCGGCCATTGCTGCTGCACTTGGCTCGCTCAAGGGACCTCTTCATGGTGGTGCCAACATTAAGGTAATGGCCATGGTAGACGACATCAAGAGTAATGTGCGCAACTGGGATTCTGAAAAGGAGGTGTCCGATTATCTTCGTAAGATAATGGACAAGAAGGCATTCGATGGTTCCGGTAAGATTTATGGTTTAGGCCATGCTGTTTATACCCTATCCGATCCTCGTGCCATCCTACTTAAGGAAAAGGCTCGGGAAATTGCCAAAGAAAAGGGTAAAACTGATGAGTTTGACCTTTATGATTTAATTGAAAGAGTTGCTCCTGATCTTTTTGCTGAGCGGAAGGGTGATGGTAAGGTTATTGCTCCTAACGTTGATTTTTACTCTGGCTTCGTAAACTGTGCACTCGACATTCCACCTCAAATTTATACGCCGCTCTTTGCCATGGCTAGGATTGCTGGTTGGAGCGCGCACCGTATTGAGGAGATAAATAGTGCAAAGCGTATTATTCGCCCTGCCTATAAGGCAGTTGGACCTAAAATTGATTACAAGCCTCTTGGCTCTAGGTAGCCCTGTTGCCATCTCTTCGATGGTAGAGCAAATAGTTTTTAATACAGGTGTTTTTTTTAAAATGAAAAATAGACAGAATGAGCAATAAGATTCAAATGAAAAATCCGCTGGTTGAGCTAGACGGAGATGAGATGACTAGAGTTTTATGGCCAATAATCAAGGAGAAATTAATACAGCCTTTCATCGACCTTAAGGTGGAGTACTACGATTTGGGCATCGAAAATCGCGATGCTACCAACGATGAGGTTACTGTTGATGCTGCCAAAGCCATTAAAAAATGGGGTGTTGGTGTTAAAAATGCCACTATTACCCCCAATGGTGCACGCGTAAAGGAGTACAACTTAAAGAAGCAGTGGTTGTCGCCCAACGGAACAATTAGGGCAATGCTTGATGGCACGGTGTTTCGTAAACCCATTTTGGTAAGCAATATTGAACCCTCAATTAGGAGCTGGAAAAAGCCTATTATTGTTGGCCGTCATGCCTATGGAGACGTATATAAGTCAGTGGAAACCTTTGCCTGCAGGGCAGGAAAGGCAGAGCTGGTTTTTACAGAAAAATCGGGGAGAGAAAAACGGGTAACTATTCACGAATTTGAACATGCTGGTGTTTTGCAGGCCATGCACAATACCGAGGAGAGTATTCAGAGTTTTTCCCGGAGTTGCTTTAACTATGCACTCGATCAAAAGATGGACCTTTGGTTTGCCACAAAGGATACCATTTCCAAAACGTATGACCAGCGCTTCAAAATTGTATTCCAACGAGTGTTCAATAAGGAGTATGCCGAAAAGTTTAATGCTTTGGGTATTCAATACCACTATACGTTGATAGACGATATGGTGGCTCGCCTAGTTAAGAGTGAGGGCGGATTTCTTTGGGCATGCAAGAATTACGACGGGGATGTGATGAGCGACTTGGTTGCCTCTGCCTTTGGATCACTCGCCATGATGACCTCTGTTCTGGTGTCGCCTCATGGCTATTTTGAGTATGAAGCAGCACATGGAACTGTGCAGCAGCACTACTACCGTTACCTGAAGGGCGAAAAGACATCTACTAATCCTACTGCCCTTATTTATGCTTGGACAGGTGCTCTTCGGAAGCGTGGTGAGCTAGATTCCATTCTAGCCCTACAGCAATTTGCCGATAAGTTGGATAAAACCTTGGTAGAAACCGTGGAGGAAGGTATTATGACTGGCGATTTAGCTCGACTATGCAATCCTCCCGCAAAGCAGGTGCTATCGTCAGAGGAGTTTATTGAAGAGTTAGGAAGGCGAATGGCGCTGTAACAATATACTAGTGTATATGCAAAACGTCAGAACCTTAATCGTGAGGTTCTGACGTTTATGCTATACGTAAAGTACAAATGCTTGCTGGCAGAAGCAGGTGTAATTACTCTTGACCTAGCAGAAATTCTAGCGGTATGGCCAGCCTGTGGCTCCACGACCTTTCCGAATGGTTGTCGCCTACAAACTTGCGGGTGATCCAGTTAGCTTGGGAATACCCTTTCTTGGCAATAATCTTGTCGGCCTCAAGTTGGTATGGCTCGTAGAGAGAGTCTAGCGTTTTGGTACCATAGTCGAAGTAAATCTTATGCGTTTTTGGCGAGGGTAGGTGTTTCTTCAAATACGCAAGAAAGGCATCTGGAATGGGATTGTTCAACGTGGTGAAGGTCCCAACCCAATGAGTAGACAGGCATGCTGCTCCGCCAAATACTCTTGGATATTCGCATAAGGCATACATCGAAATCAAGCCGCCCATGCTTGATCCTGCAATGAATGTATTTTTCCTATTGGTGAGGGTTGAGTAGTGGCTGTCGATGTAGGGCTTTAGCTCTTTCACAATAAATTTTAGGTAGCTATCCGACCTTACCTTTCCGTCGAAAAGTGAGCTCTCCCCATTGCGTTGCACTTTGCTCAGCAAGGAATCTTGCAGCATGGGTGAAAGTGATTCGAAGGGCTTCTGCGGAAAATAGTCAGAGTGCCTACCCTTGCCTGTATTCCAAATACCCACAACAATACAGTTCCGGATTTTTCCCTCCTTGAGCAGGGCGCTCATGGTTTCGTCGACTTCCCACTCCTGGTGATTCCAGGTTATGGTGGAGTCGAAAAGCATCTGTCCGTCGTGCATATATAGCACAGCATACTTCTTCTTGGAACTGTAGTCTTGTGGAAGCCATATGTCTACATTGCGCGGTGCAATATACTTTGATTGAAAATTTTCAACTCTAACTACTTTCCCTGAGGATACCTTGGGTAGTTGTCCATAGGCAACACTATTGAGTAATGTTAATGTAGTAAAAATGGTAAAGAGCAATTTCATATTCTAGCACATATTATTAGTATCTGATGCAAAGATAATGGAGAATAATATGGTAATTACTATTTTACATTACCGTGTTTGAGACTTAAGATGTTGGATGCTGATTTATAAAAAACAATCGCCATTAACTGTATAAGTCAATGGCGATTAACGTATTTGGTTGTTCCTTAAGAGTTATTCTACCGGAACATTCTCTCCAAAAACAGTTAGCTTTGATATGGTTACAATTGGGGTTACCCCTGTTGTGTCATACTTCAATTCTCCAAATAGATGCATCAGCGTTTCAACTATTGTTTTCCTTGATGTTGCTATAACCGTTGCCTTGTTTGTTCGATTGCTTCTACCCAAGATATCTTTGGCAATGCTCTCTTGCCAACCCTCGAGTTTGTAGTCCTCAATATTCTTTCCAGAATACTCACTTTGTTTAATGGTTTTTGTGAGTGTGGTCAAGTATTGTCCAAGGTATTTATCTGCTTGGTTACCTTTCTCATTCCATGTTAGGCTTGAATTTACCTTTGGGTATCCAGGCTGAATATTAAAATTGAGCATGTCGTTACCGTTGAGCTCATCCACTCCAATTTTCAGCACCTTCGTTTTCTTGTTGTAGTCGAGATGCAGTTTATCTAATTCTACCTTAAACTGGATGGCGAAAGTCCAAGCGTACTCCACCTTTATCCAAGGTTTTAGCCCTTTGCTAGAGGTGTATTTCCTACTTGCTTTGTAGCCGCAAGAATCAATGGCTGTAACAATCTGCTTCTTTGGAACTACAATGCTAAAGTTGCAATCGGCAAGTGACTGGTTACTACCTCCTTTGTGGAAGTATTGGTAGGCGAAATAACCTACAACAGCAAGTGCTGTTACAATTAAAATTGTTTTAAGGGTTTTCATGGTTTTTGGTTTTGTGATTATACAATGGTTGTATGCTTAGAGCATACTGATTTATTTGGCTAATTAATGGTAGTTGGATTTCACCGCTCGTCTTGTTCTATGTTTTGCATACAAGTTAGAACGAATTTGCAAGTAACACGCATTCTTTGATTTTTTACCGCTGATGAATTAGAATTTGTGCTAATTGGCTGCTTGAGGAGCATGCTGTGTAAAATATTTGCGTGGCTTTTTGGGGATTGCCTTTATTCATATTTCTCGTTACTTTTATCCTAAAATACAATGTATGGGAAGTTGGCTTAATAGAGCAACAATTTATCAGGTGCTGGTCGATCGATTTGCTGCTGATGGCGATATGCTTCCCGATAGGGGCGAGAATGAATTTTTGGGAGGGAGCATTAATGGAATTCGAAGCCGACTTTCCCATATGCAAGCAATGGGCATAACCTGCCTTTGGCTATCACCATTTTACCAAACGCTCCAGTATCACGGGTATCATATCACCAACTTTGAAAAGGTCGATCCCCACTTTGGCTCTTTAGCCGATTTGCGCGAGTTGGTGGACGATTGTCATGCGCTTGGTATGCGGATAATCGCCGACTGGGTACCCAATCATTGCTCTACTGAGCATCCCTTTTTTCAAGAGGCACTATCCAATAGAAACAGTCCTTACCGTTCGTGGTTTTATTTCAATGATAGGACGAACGGCTATCGCAGTTTTTTGCACTACCCGGAATTGGCAAAGTTCAACCTTAACAATAATGCTGATGCTCGCAACTACATGCTCAACAATGCACGCTTTTGGCTCTCTTTTGGCTTCGATGGTTTTCGTATTGACCATGCCATTGGCCCCGGAATGGGGTTTTGGCGAGCATTACGCCGGTTGGTCGACCGGGAGTTTCCGGAGGCAGTGCTGTTGGGAGAGGTGTGGGGGGCAGGAATTGTTCCGTCCGATTTTATCACATTAGGGATACTCCATAAGCAACGTCGCCAGCGATGGGGAATCAACCAGCAAGAATTGCAGCTGGATTACCAAGATGTGTTTCATGGAGTGCTCGATTTTCATTTTGCGCATATGTTGCGCACGCATTTTTCGAAAAAGAGTAAGGCTGGCGTTGAACTTCGCAATGCCAGCCTCGACCATTTTTCGTTGGGGTATACCAGCGCGTTTTTGCCCATACTCTTTCTCGACAATCACGATCTCGACCGATTTTTGTTTGTTTGTGGCAATAGGAAGTCACGGTTACACAGTGCGCTATCCTTCCTATTTTCCTTTCCTTGCCCCAAAGTTATTTACTATGGAACAGAGGCACTCATGGGGCAGGAGCGCTCCATTCATCTTCCAATACCTAATGCCGACCTACAGGCCCGTAGGCCTATGCCGTGGAAGAGTGTAGATGCATCTACCGTAAATCTAATCCAACGGCTGAGCTCCTCATTCTGACGCAAGGCTTGCGCGATTCCGAATTTTATACATCGGTTATTGATTGTCGCAATCGATGGAAAAAAGGGTGTTAAACTGTTGTAAAAAATCTTTTTATAGTTTCAAACTAGAACCAAAAACTATACTTTTACCTCAAATTCAAACGTAGAAAACATGACTAGAGATACACAGATATTTGACCTTATTGCTAAGGAGCGTGAGCGTCAAATGCATGGTGTTGAGTTAATTGCTTCTGAAAACTTTGTTAGCGAACAGGTGCTGGAAGCCATGGGCTCCGTACTCACTAACAAGTATGCCGAGGGCTATCCTGGTGCCCGCTACTATGGCGGATGCCAAGTGGTAGATCAAACCGAACAGCTTGCCATTGATAGGCTGAAGAAGCTTTTTAATGCCGAGTACGCCAATGTGCAGCCACACTCAGGTGCACAAGCTAACATGGCCGTATTTATGGCTTGTCTAAAGCCCGGTGATACATTTTTGGGCCTTGACCTTTCACACGGTGGGCACCTTTCCCACGGTTCTCCTGTAAACATGTCGGGTATTCTCTACAATGCTGTTTCGTATGGTGTAAAGGAGGAGACTGGTCGTGTTGACTACGACATGATGGAGCAAATGGCTATAGAGCATAAGCCTAAGCTCATCGTTGGTGGCGCATCGGCCTATTCACGTGAATGGGACTATGAGCGTATGCGCGCCATTGCTGACAAGGTAGGCGCATTGCTTATGATTGATATGGCACACCCAGCAGGTCTTATTGCCGCTGGATTGCTCGATAATCCGCTTAAGTATGCACACGTCGTAACATCTACTACCCACAAAACTCTCCGTGGACCACGCGGGGGCATCATTCTTTTGGGTAAAGATTTTCCAAACCCATGGGGCTTAACCACTCCAAAGGGCGAAATAAAGATGATGTCGCAAGTGCTTAACGGATCGGTATTCCCCGGCATTCAGGGCGGTCCACTGGAGCATGTTATTGCTGCCAAGGCGGTATCTTTTGGTGAGGCGTTACTTCCAGAGTATAAGGTTTACCAAGCTCAGGTAAAAAAGAATGCAGCGGTTATGGCCAAAGCATTTATGGATTTGGGATACAAGGTCATTTCGGGTGGAACCGACAACCACTCCATGCTTATCGACCTTAGAACAAAGTTCCCTGATATTACAGGGAAAAAGGTGGAAAACACGCTTGTGCTTGCCGATATCACCATTAATAAGAATATGGTTCCGTTTGACAGCCGTTCGCCTTTTCAAACCAGCGGGTTGCGCGTTGGAACGCCAGCTATTACCACCCGTGGTTTAAAGGAAGCACATGTAGAGCGAGTTGTTGAGCTGCTCGATACCGTTATTTCTAACATTGATAGCCAAGCCACTTTAAGCTCAGTTAGGTCAGAAGTGAATAAGCTGATGAAAGATTTTCCGCTTTTTGCATGGTAAGATAAGTGTGTATTGTTATGTAAAGAACCGGGTAACCCCGGTTCTTTCTTTTTTGTATAGGGCTCATTTCAATCTTTTTCAGGTTGTTGTGTAGGAGTTGCAATTTGGGTTTAGTGTTGGGCGATTTTTCTGCCGAGCAAAATTATTTAGTCAATTTCTCAAGAGAAGAGTGTCAAATTCTCTAAAGGTTGAAATTGTTAAGTAGACGGTGCCCAACTAAGAAGTTTTTTCAATAACTTAGAGTCGTAAAGCGAGGCTTGCATGAAGCATTTTTTACACTACCACATGATTCGTAATACACTGTTTTTGCTTGGCTTTTTGCTAATGCAAACCAATTCCTTTTCCCAAAAAATTGGAGGGAACGGCTACGACTATTTTGGAGAGTTTGTAAACGGTCGGGCATTTGTTTATTCTGCTGGGTACTGGGGAATAATCGATGAAAACGGAAACGAAATTGTTCCTCCGAAATATCAAAAAATCTATCCCTTTGTTAATGGGCGTGCCAACGTAGTGGTGCATGGAAACTGGGGCGTAATAGGCGAGGATGGAAAGGAGATAATTCCTCCCATATATACTAAAATCTACCCTTTTGAAAATGGCCGTGCCATGGTTCTTGGTCAAGGGAAGTTTGGGTATATCGATGAAAGCGGAAAGGTTATTGTTCCAGTAGTGTATGTGCGTATTGCTCCGTTTGTAAGGGGGCGGGCCTTGGTGTATCGGGACAAGCATTGGGGGCTGATTGATACGCTTGGGAATGAGGTTGTACCACCTAAATACGACAGGGTTGGTCCGTTTAAGGATGGCTATGCCGAAGTTTGGTTGGATAAGAAGGTGGGCTTGGTGGACGAAACGGGCAAGGAGGTTGTTCCGCCGCAGTACGACAAGATAACCGATTTTCAGGGCGGAAAGGCACTGGTATTTATTGAAGGACGTATTGGAGTTATTGACCAAACGGGAAAAGAGCTTGTCCCTTCTGCATACAACAAGATTGGTCCATACGTTAATGGTCGGGCCATTGTGGTTAAGGATGGGAAGTTTGGCATTTTGTCAAAGGATGGGAATGAAATACTCCCTCCTGTTTACGATAAGATTGGCCCATTTGAGGAGGGACGGGCCGTGGTGTATAAGGATGGTCTCTGTGGTATTCTCTCGGAGGAGGGAAAAATAATTGTGCCACCTCGTTACGATAAGATTACCTTTATAAAGAACCGTCGGGCAAAAGTGCTGCTAAATGGCCGTTATGGTATTATTGATGAGGCCGGAAACGAGATTATCTCCCCAAGAAAGAAGAAAAAGGAGTATTAATGGAGTGGTATGTTTACCTGCTTATTGTAGCAGCTGGGTTTATCGCCGGTTTTATTAATACCCTTGCTGGCGCCGGGTCATTGCTTATTCTTCCCCTGCTTATTTTTATTGGATTACCTGCAACTGTTGCCAATGGAACTAATCGAATTGGGGTTTTGCTGCAGAGCATAGTTGCAACAAGGAGCTTTAAGCAGAAGAAACTTTTTGAGTGGGCCGAGGCTATTGAATACCTTATTCCTGCAGCAATGGGCGCTGTGGTTGGTGCGGCATTGGCCGTGTCGCTCAATGAGCAGCTTATGCAGCGGATTATTGGCGGTTTGCTGGTATTCATGTTTTTTGTTGTTCTCTACAAACCCGAGCGGTGGATAAGCGATGCAAAACCTGTGGTGCTGAATCCATTTATGCGCATCTTACGGGGTGTTGCTTTTTTTCTGGTTGGCCTTTATGGCGGCTTTATTCAGGCTGGTGTGGGATACTTCCTTCTGGCCGCCTTTGTTTTTCTTACAGGTTCCAATTTGCTTAAATCCAATGCGCTAAAGGTGCTCCTAACCATGGTGTTTACCGCCTTTGCGCTTGTAATATTTATGGTTAACCGCGAGGTCGATTATGTTGTTGGGTTACTACTCGGGGTGGGCAGCATGACTGGTGCATGGCTTGCTGCAAAGCTTGCCATAAAGCGGGGGGCAATATTTGTTCGCTACTTCTTATTGGCAACGCTTCTCGCATTCTCCATTAAGCTGCTGTTCTTTTAGTCGAGTTTCTTCTTTATGTGCTTGGCAATTAGCTTAAAGAGCCTCTCTTTCGACACAGGTTTTGCAATGTAATCGTTGCATCCCGCTAAAAGGCATTTTTGTTTGTCCTCATCGGATGCGTATGCCGTTTGCGCTATAATGGGTGTTGTGCTGCCGGCCTGTTTTATTGGCTTAACTAAATCGAGCCCGTTAGTATCTGGGAGGCGAACATCTAACAGAACGATATCTGGGATATAGCCATTGCTTAAAAGATGAAGGACGGAATTGCCGTTCTGTGCCAGCGTTAGATTTGCGTTGGCCGAGGTGAGTAGCTCTTCAAGGTATCGAGCGTTGAAGGTGTCGTCCTCCACAACTAATACATTCAACTTTTCTAGGTCGTAGCTCCTGTTGTACGCTGATACCGAGGGACGAGAAGGTCGTTCAGTGGAGATGTATGGAATGGAGAAGAAGAATGTGGAGCCCTCGTTCATGGTGGACTGAAGCCACATGGAGCCGCCCATGAGTTCAACAATGCCCTTGCAAATGCTGAGTCCAAGACCAGTTCCACCGCCAGCGTTTGGCAGTGACTCGTGCGCTTGCCGAAAGCGTTGGAAAATAAGTTCCTGCTTCTCCTGCGGTATGCCAATGCCCGTATCCTTAACATAGAACATTAGGCTACCTGGAACAGGTTGTTCACATCCAATTTCAATGTATCCGGTGTCAATAAATTTCAACGCATTTTCAATCAGGTTTACCAGCACTTGCTTCAACCGGCCAAAGTCGGCCATTATTTGGTCGTTGTTGAGGCTTAGATTGTTAGCCAGCCGGATAGCAATGTGTGGTTTGGAGCCAATAGCCCTTTTTGAACTGTAGAGATCCAGTAGGTTGTTTAGCAATTCGCTTACCCTACCTGAAGTAGGCTGCAGCTTTAGCTGATTTGCCTCAATCTTCGAAATATCCAAAATGTCATCAATAATTTTGAGTAGGTCGAGGGAGCGTTGCTTTACAATTGATGCAAAGTGATACTGCTTGTCTTTAGAGATGTTTGGTTCAGTTAGAAGGCCGGAAAAACCCAGTATGGCGTTCATTGGAGTTCGAATCTCGTGGCTCATGTTGGCCAGGAAGGCGCTCTTTAATCTGTCCGATTCCACTGCTTTTTCCTTAGCCTTCAGCAGCTCCTCATTCTGGGCAGCATATTCTTCGTTCAGCGCAGCATATTCCTCGTTTCGCTCTCTAAGTTCCTCGTTTATGTGGATAATTTCTTCCTGAGCTTGACGTTGTAACGTAATGTCTCTGCTAATAGAAATAATATGTGGCACACCAAGTATAATCACTTTTGAGAGCTGCACATCTTCCCAAAATATGGTTCCATCTATCCGTAAATTTTTCCATTCAAAGCGGTGCGTGCCAACTTTTTTTGCCTTGTTGATGTGGTTCATTGCATCCTCGTAGGCGTATGGTGGTTCATTCCAGTAGTTGAATTGTTTGAGCTCTTCCAGCGTTGATAACCCATAGGATTTTATGGCATTTATGTTGGCATCAATAACCTCTCCAGTGGAGAAGTCGTGAACCATAATGGAGTCGGAAGCCAGCTCAAAAATTGTTCTGTAGTTGTTTTCCGATTGTCGGATTTTTTCTTCAGTTGTCTTCTGATCTGTAATGTTGGTTATTACAATTCTATACCCAGCATGGTTTCCTTCGCTAATAATGGGGGCACAGTTGATAATGGAGGGGAAGGTGGTTCCATTTTGCCTAACTAGCAGGTAGCCGTTGTCTAATTCCTTTTCTTCAATATTCTGGAGTAATGATTTTTGGGCCCTTTCCCTATCGCTTGCTGCGACCAAGCTGTATATGGCAATACCATTTTGAAAATCCTTGGCCGAATATCCAAACTCATTGATGGCATGCTCGTTGGTAAGTGTAATATTACCCTTGATGTCCGTTTCAAAAACGGTTTGCGGTAGAAGGTTAACCATTTGTCGAAAGCGCTCCTCGCTTTGCTGCAGCTTGAATTCTGCAGTTTTTTGAGCGGTTATGTCTCTTCCTACTCCAATGATGGCGATAACTTCCCTTTCTTCGTTTAACACCGCGCTATTAGACCATGCTAGCCACCTCCATCCATCTTTTGTTTTGGCTCGCTGTTCGTGGTAGCAGGTGTAAGGTGGGAAGTAAATTGATTCAAGAGACTTCGCGGTGGATTCCCTGTCATCCTTGTGCACTAAGGGCATGAATTTCTGTCCCACCAGCTCTTCTTCTGTCTTGCCAAAGGTGTGACAGTAGGAGGGGCTCACGAATAAAAAGTGCCCATTGTTATCTACCTTAACCACCAAGTCCGTTTGGTTTTCAACAAGGAGACGGTAATTCTCTCGACTTGCCTGCGCTATAGCTTCCTCGTCCTCCTTTGGGGCGCCATCTTTCTCTTTTGCTATGGCGACCTTTTTTATGGACGATGCGGGCTCAGTATTTGGAATAACAGCCAGTAGCAAGCAGCTGTTTCCGTTGTTCTGGTATGCATTTACAGTTACCTCAACATTTAAATGTTTCCCCGATTTGTTGAGATGTTGAGCCGAGTAGGTGGTGGGGTTCGCTAGTTCTTTCTCCAAAGAAACGTTGACCATTTCAGGACATATTGTTGCTAGCGGTATTTTCAACAGTTCCTCAATGGAGTAACCATAGAGGTTGGCAGCGGTGGTGTTGGCGTGTAGAATAATTCCTTTGCCAATATCTGCAATAAGAAGAGCATTGTGGCTAATGTTTAGCAGCTGGGTGAGCACACTGAGGTTAATGTCGCCATTGCTTTTGCTAATCTGCTTTCTAATCTTCGATTTTTTATTGCGATCCTTCTTTCTTGCCATGTGCTGGACTTCTAGTAGAGATGACTAATACTTTGCTTAGGAAGGTTGCGGCAACGAAAGATAGATAATAATTTGTTTAGTTCTTATCGGGGGGTAACTACGGGTGGATTTTTTGACAAAAAAAGAACCGACTGTTTGTCGGCTCTTTGTAAGATCTATTATTTGCTTTCCTACTGTAATCGAAAGTTGTAGGTAATGGTTCCTGTTTGGAACGGAGGAGCATCATGTTTTACGTTAAACTTCGCCTTTAGTGCGGCATCTCTTGCCGCTTCGAAAAGTCTATCGTCCTGAACGGTAGATCCTTTGATGGTTGGACTCGCTTTAACCACATTGCCATCGCGGTCGACGGTAATTTCTACCACAACCTTCCCTTCAGCCTGAGAGGCATACTTTGGTGTGGGTAATGTTAAGCTACCTCTGCCAGCAAGGCTAAAGGAGGGAACATTGCCGTTTCCATTTCCTCCGCCAACTCTATTTCCGGTGAGTGGTGAGCCATTAGGATCGCCCTGATTTCCCTTTCCTCCAACTTCACCTTCGCCTTGATTGCCTCCATCGCTCTTTTTCCCAGGGAAAAGGGCTTTGGGGTTTATTTTTGGTTGAGGTTCAGCCTTCTGCTCCGTTTGCTTGTTCGACTCCACCGGCTTGGTGACTTTTGCCGTCTCCTTTTTCTTTACCGGTTTCTTTGTCTCTTGCTTTTTTACAATGGCTGGCGCGTCCTCATAATCCTGAGTCATCGGCGTTTCATTGTCTGCCGATTTCGCCACTTCGGCCTCTGCCGGTTTGGGCTGAACATCGGTGGCGGGTTCGAGCCGGCCAAGCCCAGTGTTATCAGTGCCAAAGTTAATAAGGATACCAGCCTCTTGTTGAGGAGGAGTTGTTGCGCTAAAGGTAATGAATAATAGCAGTAGCAGCACAGCCACGTGAAACAATATGGTGACTGCTAACCCTTTTGCTTTATCGGCTGGTGTTACCTCTGTCATGCTATTGCTCTGGACTGGTGGCCAAAATTAACCGATATCGATTGTTACGGGCAATGTTCATTACCTTAACAACCTCATCAATGGGTACCGACTTGTCTGCATGCAGCGCAAGGGTAGGCTCTTCTTCCTTCATCAACTTTTGCTGAATTATACCTTCCAGCTCCGAAAAGGGAACCGGAGTGGACTCCACGTAGTATGTCAGATCTTTCGTAATTGATACGGTGATTATAGGCTTTCCTTTGACCTGGCTATTGCTGCGTGGCAGCTGTAGTGGCAAGGCATTGGGCGAAATAAGGGTCGATGATAACATGAAAAATAGCAGCAGAAGAAATACAATGTCGGTCATCGACGACATGCTAAATCCACTCTCAATTTTTACGCTTCGTTTTAGTCCCATTGGAAAATTATTTACTCAACAGGTTCATTTAACAAATCCATAAACTCCGTGGTGTTGCGCTCCATGTTGAACACAACTTTTTCAACTTTAGCAACGAGAATGTTGTAGGCAAAGTAGGCAAAAATGCCAACGAATAACCCGCCAACAGTGGTAACCATAGCGGTATATATACCACCCGATAGAAGTCCCATTTCAATGTTGTTCCCAGCCTTGGACATCTGATAAAATGCCTCAATCATACCAATTACGGTACCAAGGAATCCAAGCATGGGGGCTCCTCCGGCAATGGTGGCCAAGGTTGGCAGTCCTGCTTCCAACTTCGATATCTCCAAGTTGCCAACGTTTTCGATTGCTGCGTTAACATCGGGTAGCGGTCGGCCAATTCGCTCAACCCCCTTTTCAATCATCCTCGCAACAGGTGATTCCTTGGATTGGCATAGGGCTTTTGCCGCATCAATCTTATCTTCATGGATATATTCTCTAATTTGGTTCATAAAGTTGAGATCAACTTTTTGGGCCCTGTAAATGGCAGAGAAGCGTTCAATGAAGATGTAAACTGCTATTACCGATAGAACAGCAAGAATAATCATAATCCAACCACCCTTAACTGCCAAGTCCATTAACGATAGTGAACTTTGGCTGCTTTGCTGTGGAATTACGGCTGCAGTAACAGGTTCTGCTTGTAGTAAGAACAAAAAGCTACTCATGTTTATTGTTATTATAGATTGCCCGAATTTACAAAAAAAACGATAGATGAACGTTTTTATTTTGTGGCGTTACCAGTAGTGTCGGCGTTGGTTGGAGCAATAACTTTAGTCTCAGTGGGCAAATTTCCCTCCCTGTTGGTTGAGTCTGCAGGAGGGCGGTTTTTTTTGTCTTTTTTTGCCTTGCTGCGACCGAAAATTTTGTTCATCAAGTCGCCAAAATTGTCAAACTCCTCCCTGTAGGATATACCAATCCCTTGTGTGTTGGGAGACCGTTCATAAATTAGGTTGTCGTTGGATCTGGTAAATCCCTTCACGCTAAGCTTTGGCGTTATCTTATATTCAATGTCGAAGTCACCGCCCAATCCATTCCCGGAGGTTTTGTTGTTTCCTCCCATGTCCACGTTGCCGTTTACGGTAATGCGATCGTTAAAAAGCTGGGTGGAGATGGCCACCTCTACCTCGTCGTTGGTTACTTGGTCCCCTGGACGATACTTAAATCCGACGTCGAAGGTTTTACTGAGCTGTGAAAGCCAGTTGCTAAGTTGATTCGACAAAAATTCACTTGCCGTAACACTTACGCTTGCCGCTCCAAAACTTTGGCCCGCTTGTCCACTTTGGCCCTGCATTTCATTGAATGCCATGTCGGGGAAGAAACTGTTTATAACCAGCAGGGAGAGAAACTGTTTGCTAATCTTTTCATCGGTGTTGAGGGCATTCAGAACCTTTCCCTGCGTCTCGGCATCGATGCCAGGAACAACAATGTTGAACTTAATGGTTGGCTGGGTTAGCTTATCGCTCATGAGTATTTGGCACTCCACCGGAATACGGCGCTTATACACTGCACTTGTGTCGTTGAGCAGGTCGCTTAGCGCCGCTTTGAGCTTATACACTGCCTTTATGTCGATGTTGGCGTTGGATGCATCGCCGTTCCACCGAAGGGTGCTGCCGTTATCAATCTTAAAGTGTTTGTTTATAACATTCTGCAGCGTGAAGAGATAGTCTCCTTGGTCGATGGTGTAGTCTCCATATATTTTGAAGATATTCTGGTTGGGGTTTATCTCCATTTTAAGGTTACCGTTGCCAGTGGCTTTAATGATGTCTCCAACCTTGGGGTCTATGATGATTTGTGCCTCTGCATTGGTGTTAACATTCAGCATCATATTTATTTCGAACTGCATCTGGTTCTCCGCCTCTTCCTGCTTCTTTTCCTCAATGACTATTTCGTCAGTCTTGGGCTTTTCAATGGTCACAAAATCGGAGTTGCTAACCTCGCTAGCCGAGTTCAGCGGAATCATCATGCTGGTGTTCTTTTCGGTAGTGGCATTAACGTTTATGAGTAGCGCATCTGCTTTTCCCGATATGGTGGCCGTCCCACTTACATAGGCCGTTCCATAAAATTGCTCGTTTTCGCGCTGGGTAGTGTGTAGGCAAAGAAGGTTTTTGGGGTAGAGGTTGATCTTGTAAAAAATGTCGCTGAAGTTATTGTGGGTAAGGCTTGCATCAAGTGCCGCAGTACCGCCTTTTGCATCGCGCACTTCTCCCTCCTTTATGTACACCTGTCCATTCTGTATTTCAATTGGGGCATTCAGCTTGTAGTGAGTGTTGAGGTAATCTACGGTGAACCCCAGATTGTTTGTCCTTAGGGTTCCGTTTATTACTGGTGCCGATAGCTTACCTACAACACTTATGTTGCCCACAAGGCTTCCCTCGGGTTCCGATAGAACACCCGTAAGAAATGGTGTAAATCGCTCCAGCATAAGGGAGTGGATGTCTGCATTCAGGTTCAGGTTATCCTGCTTGGGTTCGTAGCTCCCACTGAGGTCGAAAATGGTGGTGTCGTTTCTGACTGTGGTTACCGAAACGTTAAGCTTCTCCGATTCGTCGTCCCAAATGCTCTGGATTTGCGAAGTCCCAACCAACTTATCGTTTACTTGTAGATCCTTCAGGTAGAGATTGGAGGAAAATACAGGGCTGCTAAAAAGGTTGCCAAGTTTGGCCCTCCCATCAATCATTCCTTGGAAGCTATAGCCGGTTGGTTCTGTTAGGAAATTTATGTTGGAGATGTCGATATTATTAAATGAAACATCGATGGAATCCTTAGGCATTCCGCTGGCCCTTCCTGATATGGCCATGCTTTGATGCTTGTTGAATAGGTTGATGTTATGTATGGCAATAAGGTTGGTATCAAGGTCAACTGTTGATTTTCCGATGCTCCAAATGGTGTCGTTAAGGGTAAGAGTGGATGGCTCGAAGGTAACTGTGGCGAGTGGCTTCGTAGAGTCTCCCTGTTCAAAAAGGTTCACTTTCCCTAAGATAGTCCCCAGGTTTTTCTTCTCGCTTTGGTTGTCCCAACTTATTTTGAAGTTGGAGATGTTTTTGGCCGTGGATGTGGCAAATTCAACCTGCTTAAGCTGCACTCCGCCTGCATCAAGTTGGTTTGCGCTGAATCCCGCTTCAAGCAGGGAGTCGGTAGTTTGGGCAGTTATGGTTAGCTCCTTCATTTTGTTATCGTCAAGGCCAATTTCGGGGAAACGTGCCCTGATGTTGACGGTTTGAAGCACGGGGTTATATATGGAAAAGATGGTTGAGTTATTGCCAACGAGCAATCCTGGAACAATATCGCTGAGTAGCTCGCTGCCAGCCTTTTTTACCTTCGCCTTCAACATGTAGTTTTGGTCGCTGTTCCCATCGTCTGGTTCCACGGAATCAGTAACCTCTTTCCCTTGCTGCGTCTGTAAGGCCGGAAGGTATTTTTTGAGAAATTTTGCAAACGAGATGGAGATGTTAGCAAAGCTATATTTACCCCTAAGCTCTGCGTCCACCATATCCGACTTTAGGTTCAGGCTATGGCTAAACGCGCTGCTGGCAGCATTGAGCTGAATGTTACCCAACTTGTGATTTTGGGCTGAGGAGCGGTATATCGGGTTTTGAATGCTCACTTCACCGTTGAGGTTGTCGAGGCTGTTGCCTGATATTTTAGAGGAGAGGGCAAACGAAAGTAGGGATACGGTATCCTTGTCGTAGAGTTTTAGTTGGTAGAGGTTTGCCTTCGCCAAGAAGAGAGAAAAGTCGAAAACGGGCAGTTCCTTGGAGAAGTCTATTTTTCCTGTGAGATTAAACTTTAGGTTGGGATCCTTGCTCACAATGGAGCCATCAAAAGAGTTTTCTGTAGCTTTCCCATTGAAAAGGATATCACCATATGAATATCCTTCCAGGTCAAGCCTATCTATTTCGGCATCCACGTTGGCCTCCACGTGATGTTTGTCGAAGTAACCTTTTCCTTTAATCCTTGCTGTGGCTTTGCCCAGCAGAGTGTCGGCCAGTAACTTTGCTGCATCTAGTTCCTTGAACTCTAGACTACCGTCGAAAATGGTTCTTTTGTTTTGGGGCTTCATGTAAAAGTTGGCATTCAGGAGACCAGCTGCGCTGCTCAGGTCGCCAAATGTTACAAAGTTTTCAATGTAACCGTTGAAACTCCACGATAGATTGAACGGGCTGTTTTTTTGCAAGTTATCGGCAAATCGTATTCCGTTGTCGGGCATGAGGTTGTTGAGAATGGTTTCAACCTCGTTGGGAGTTGAACTTAGCGACTCAATGTTGCAGAGGATAAGGGTGTGGTCAATGTCAGGAAGTCCTCTCAGAACAAATGAGGTTTCGAGTGATGTTTTCTGAAGCGTTTTTACCTTAACTTTTTTAGCGTTTAGGTTCGCTACTGGTCCATCAACGTCGAGGTCGATGAAGTAGATTCCCTTCATCTTCTCAAAGTCGGGGACAAAGTAGCTAAGCGTTTTCATGTCGAGTACCGACTGCGGAATCAACCCCCTCATTCTAATCTTATTGTCAAAATCGTTGAAGTCAGCGAGGCTGTCGTAGGAAAATTTCAGCTCCTGAAGGTGTAGAGAGGTATTTCCGGCAATTAGTTCACCCTTGTATATCGACATCGATTTGGGTGTCATTAGGTAGAAGCCGGAGAGCTTGTCGAGCTTGAACCCCGATTTCTCCTCTAGGTTGATATAGTCGATGTAGCAGGAAAGGCTGTCGTCACTTGTTTTCAGATCCGAGATGTTGAGGTTTAAGTGATTGACGCGTAGGTCGTCGTAGTTGACACCCCATTCTGGCTTGTCGTTGTTTTGCTGTTTGTAGGCAAAGTTCAAGTCGTCAATGGCGAGGCTGTTTAGCTCAACTTTCCAGCTGGGCGACTCGCTGGTGGTAGTGGTTGTATCGCTTGGAGAGCTGAGGGCATCCACCAGAAAATCAAAATTTGTATTTCCCAATGAGTCGGCATGAAGTTTTGCGGTGGTCGATTTCAACAGAATGCTGCCAATGGTAAGGCTTCTCCTTTTGAAGCTAAAGCGAGTTAGCTTAGCTGCAATCTCTTTGGAAAAGAGTAGGGTGTCACCTTTTTGATCGGCAACAAAAACATTTTTTAGGACGAGGCTGTTGAACGGTCGAAAGGTCACCGCTCCAATGGAAATGGACGTGTGAAACCTGTTGCTTAAATTACCAGCAATGGTTTGGGTGAGGTAAGTTTGAACCTTGGGGCTCTGGAGAAGCAAAAAGCCTCCCCCTGCCAAAAGCAGGATGATGCACCCTAGGGTGATGGCCGAAATTCTTAGAAATTTTTTGATACTTTTACCGAGCATTAACTTTACAAAAAAAGCAAAAAAAAAGGTAAACTGAATCATGAGTAGTAGCGAAAAGTGTGTGGTTGTTCTAGGTATTGAGAGTTCGTGTGATGATACCTCCGCTTCGGTCCTTCGCAATGAGTATATTTTATCGAACGCGATAGCTAACCAAGAGGTGCATAAGGTGTATGGTGGAGTAATTCCCGAGCTGGCATCGAGGGCACATCAGCAAAATATAATTCCAGTTGTAGATAGGGCTCTGAAGCTTGCTGGCGTTACTCGCGAGGAGGTAGATGTTGTGGCATTTACCCGCGGCCCCGGACTTCTAGGGTCGTTACTCGTTGGAACCTCCTTTGCAAAGGGCTTTGCCTTGGGTTTGAATATCCCGATGGTGGAGGTTAACCACCTTCAGGGGCACATCTTGGCCCATTTTATTAAGGAGGAGGGGAAGGATAACCGTCATCCTCAATTCCCATTTATCTGCATGCTTGTGTCGGGGGGACACACCCAGCTCGTGCTGGTAAAGGATTACCTCACCATGGAGATTGTTGGCCAAACGCTTGACGATGCCGCCGGAGAGGCTTTCGATAAATGTGCTAAGGTGATGGGACTTCCTTATCCTGGTGGCCCGGTGATTGATAAGTTGGCCAAGGAGGGGAACCCTAAAGCGTTTGCCTTCAACAAACCGTCCATTAAGAATTTCGACTATAGCTTTAGCGGGTTGAAAACATCGTTTCTCTACTTTTTGCGCGATGCGGTGGCTCAAAACTCCAACTTTATTGAGGAGAACAAGGCTGACCTTTGTGCTTCCCTGCAGGCAACAATAATCGACATTCTATTTGACAAGTTGGTGAAGTTGGCCAAGGAAAAAAAGGTTGCCGATATAGCCATTGCGGGAGGCGTTTCTGCCAATTCTGGTATTCGTGCCCGACTGGTTGAGGATGGGGCAAAAAGAGGTTGGAATGTGTTCTTACCGGAGTTTAGGTATACCACCGACAATGCCGCCATGATTGCCATTGCTGGTTACTACAACTTTCTTAAGGGAAATCGTGCTGGATTGGATATTGCTCCTCTTGCCCGGATGGCCCTTTAGCCGTTTTCCTCGTTGAATTTTTCTGAAAATTCCTGAAGTTTTTGGAATAGTTCTTCCTGAATAATTGGCTTAACAATGTAGTCGTCGCATCCAGCCTCTAGGCAGCGGTAGCGATCTTCCTCCATGGCGTAGGCGGTTTGAGCAATGATGGTTAGGTTGGGTTTCTCCTTCTTTATCATCCTCGTAGCGTCCAATCCGTTGATTTCTGGAAGCTTGATATCCATAAGTATCAGCTGAATTTGGTGGTTGAATAGGGCAAAGTCAACCGCTTCCCGTCCATTTCTTGCAATTACTACGGTTGCTCCCCGCTTTTCAAGCATGGCCTTCAGCAATAGGCTGTTGCTGGGGTCGTCTTCAACAACGAGCACTACTAACTTTTCCAGCATTTTATAGGGGTGGACACCCTCTTTGGCTTGGAGGTGCTGTGGTGGAGCAGCGATAAATGGAATGGATATGTAGATAGAAGTTCCATTTTCTGCGCTTGTTTCAAACCACAGGTTGCCGTTGAGGAGCTTAATTAGCTCCCTCGATAGTGATATGTTTAAGCTTACACCTTCTGCTAAAGGCTGCATTGGCTCGTTATACACATCCTGATCTTCGAGCAGCTGCCGCATCTCGTTTTCGGAGATTTCTTTGTTGTTTTCCCTGATTACGAAAATAAGGTTGCCCGAATCCTCTTTTGTGAGCAGCAGGATTTCACCCTCTTCAATGATCCGTGAAAAGGAGTTAGCTAAATTGCAGATGGCCTGTTTAAGGCGTCGTTCGTCTGTTCTTATGTAAATAGGATGGGAGGGAGCCTCTACCCTAAATTGAACCTTTTCGCGTAGCAATGGTGCTACCTCCTCATGAAGGTATGTAATGCACTCCTGCACAAGCTTGTCAATGCTAATTCGGCTGGAGTTTATCTTCAGATTTCCGGTTTGAATTTTAGAAAGATCGACTAAGTTGTCGATAACCTTTAGCAGGCTGAGGCTATTCTTCTGAATTATTTCAAATACTTCACGGTATTTATCCTCTTCAATCTGCCCCTTTTGAACAAGGTTGGAGAACCCCACAATAGCATTCATTGGAGTTCTAACTTCGTGCGAAAGGTTTGCTAAGAAAGCGTCCCGTTGCTCTGCAAAGCGCTTACCATCGTGCATGTGAAGGTTGAGCTGATTCCGCGATTGGGTGAGCTCGGATATGGCCTTCTCCTTATCTTTTCGCTCCACTTTAAAGAGGGCAATGGCCCTTCGAAGTTCTCTCTTTGTCTTTTTAGCAACGGTAAAGTAGAAAAAGGTGAACCCCAGAGCTACAAGCAACAGACCTAAAAACGAGAAGACGAGGGGGATTAGATCCTTGGCGAGACGCTCATCTCTTTTAACATAAATGAACTTGTCGAGTGACTTGTCCGATTTTGCAAGGCCAAGCTTGTAGTAAGTCTGGGCAATTTTATCCCACCGTTTTCTGTCCATATGCCCCACTTCAATTACTTCGGGCATGATGTACTTGTCCATTATTTGAGCTTCAAATAGCAGGTGATCCTTGATTTTTGTGGGGTTGTATTTTTCAAGAATTAAATCAGCTATCTCCTCCTTATGGCTAAGTGCGTAGTCCCAGCCCTGCAGCGATGCTTCTAGGAACTTCTCCGCCACTCTTGGATGCTTGCTAATGTAGCTTTGGGTAGAAAAGAGGCAGTCGGCGTAAAAATTTATGCCGTAATCTTCCGGAGAAATGGTAGTGTAGTCGATGTCGAACTTCTGCAAAAAGTAGGGTTCGTTGGAAACATAGGCGTTGAGGGCATCAACTTTACCTGAAAGCAGCTCGTTAAGGCTAAATGAGGGTGGAACAATTTTGTAGTCTCCGTTATTTAGCCCAGCCTCTTTTAGCATGGCGTATATCTCTCCCGCGTAGGCTGTTTCACCTAACATAATTGTTTTTCCTCTCAAGTCCTTTGCCGAGGTAATGCCGGATGATTTCTTTACTAGGAGCACCGAAGGTGAGCGTTGGCATATGGCAGCCATCACAACCACTGGCTCTCCATTGAGGTAGTGCACCACAATTCCCGAGTTGGAAATTCCAAAATCGTAGTTGCCCTTTACCACCTGATCTATGGTGTAGGCTTCCGATTCTGCCTCCTGAATTTCTACATCCAAGCCTGCTTTTTGGTAGTATCCCTTTGCAATGGCGGCGTAGTAGCCAGCAAATTGGAACTGGTGCTTCCATTTAAGCAGCAGCCTAACCTTTTCAAGAGCAAATGTGTTGGACGGTGCTAATATCAAGAAAAATGCAACCAGCGCTTCCAGAACAAGCCTTTTAACCTTTGTGGTGATAGTCTGTATGCTGGTTTTATTTAACTTTCGAGTCAAATTGCTGTTTCCCATGGGAAGTTGTATCTGCCCTTTATTCGGAAGGCAAAATACTAAAAAAAGCCATGTTGACAATTTTATCGCCATCAAAAACAATAAAATTCACACCTCCTGAATATAAGGTTTCGGGGCCCCAGCCTAGGTATTTGCGCTATGCAGCAAGCCTAGCTCAACGAATGAAATCCATGGATATGGATGAAATTTCCACTCTCATGCAGATTAGTCCCGATCTTGCACGGCTTACGGTTGAGCGGTTTCAGCAGTGGCATACCCCCTTTACGGAGGCAAATGCTACACCAGCGCTCTTTACCTTTAGGGGTGATGTGTACGAAGGGCTTGATGCCAACTCGCTATCTCTGGATGATGTGGAGTTTGCTCATGGCTCAATTCGAATACTTTCTGGACTGTATGGCGTTTTAAGACCGCTCGATTTGATGCAACCCTACCGACTGGAGATGGGGCGCAAGGTAACCTTGGACGGCTTTGCCAATCTTTATGAGTATTGGGGCAATATGCTGGTAAGTGGTTTGCTAAAAGAGCTGAAAAGCCAAGCTGTGCCGGTGCTAGTAAACCTTGCGTCGCAGGAGTATTTAAAATCCGTTGCGCCCATTTCCAAACAGATAAGGGTGGTTACCCCCAACTTTTATGAGTCGGCTAGCGGCAAGCCACGAATGGTGGCCATTTATGCCAAAAGGGCCAGAGGGCTAATGGCGCGATTTGTTGTGAAGAAGCGCATTGAAGATCCTGAGCAGCTGAAACTTTTTGATGCTGAGGGGTATGTATTTAGCCCCAATGCCTCCAAAGGCGACACTTGGGCGTTCATACGGTAACTCCCTTTATCAGTATTTCACTATGCCTTTTCAATCATTGAAGAGGCTGCTACTCAACGTAAACAACCAGTCCCTTGAGGTATTCTCCTTCGGGGTGGTATATGTTGATGGGATGGTCGCCCGGTTGCGATAGCTGGTGCAGAATTCGAACTTTTCGACCAGCGATGGCGGCTGCCGTAAATACGGTGTTCCGAAAATGTTCCTTGGTGACTACCTGTGAACAGCTAAAAGTAAAAAGTATTCCGCCGGGTTCAATCTTTGAGAATGCAATGGTGTTGAGCCGCTTGTAGCCTTGAAGTGCATTTCCAAGCACTTTGCTGTGCTTTGCAAAGGCCGGTGGGTCAAGAACAATAAGGTTGTATTTAGCCTCTTCCTTGCGGAAAAAGTTGAATACGTCTTCGGCAAAGGCTTTGTGTTGCGTAGTGTTAGCAAAGTTGCGCTCCACGTTGGCGTTGGTGAGCTCAATGGCGCGACGAGAGCTGTCTACGCTGTGCACAAGGTTAGCATTGCCGCGTAGGGCATAAACGGAGAACCCTCCTGTGTAACAAAACATGTTGAGCACATTTCTTCCAGCGCTATATCGTTCGAGCAGCATGCGATTCTCCCGCTGGTCGATAAAAAAGCCTGTTTTTTGTCCTTCGGCCCAGTCGATGTTGAAAAGCAAATCGTTTTCCTTTGCCCAAGAACTACCCATCTCCCCAATGAGAAATCCATCCTGAGGATTGAGTCCCGCGTTGAATGGGAGTGTTGTGGAGCTTTTGTCGTATACCGATTTAAGCTGTAGCTCGGGCATGGCCATCAGCGATTCTGCTATTGTAAGCCGGTTACGGTAGATCCCAACCGTGTGTGCCTGCATTACTGCCGTGGTGTCATAAATGTCTACAATTAGCCCGGGCAACCCGTCACCCTCTCCATGTATAAGCCGGAAGGAGTTTGTATGGCTGCTTTGTATCAATCCGAGGGCCTTGCGCAGCTTTACGGCTTCCGTAATTCGTTCTATCCAGAAGTTGTCGGTGAACTTTTCGGGTTCAAAGCAAAGCATCCTAACGGTAATAGAACCAATTTGATAGAGGCCAGTTCCAATGGGGGCTTTTTCGGCGGTAAATACCTCAACTAGGTCACCTTCGGCAGGGTTTCCTTCAATGCGGGCAATGGCTCCCGAAAATATCCAAGGGTGAAAGCGGAGCAGCGATTGCTCTTTACCTCGTTTTAAAACTATGTTGGCTGTCATGCAGGGGTAATTTTTTTAAAGCAGGAGAGTTTGTTGTAAATCTGAAGACACATGTAGGCATCGGTTGCCGCGTAACGTTTTTGTGCCTCCGTTAGCGTTGCATTTTCCCAGTTGGAGAGCTGCTGCGATTTGGAAATCCTCACGCCCAGCACAATGGCCGAAAGTTTTTTGAGACTCTTTCCTTCAATTCCAAAAGGTGTGCTGAAATTTTGCAGATCGATAAAGCCGGCGGGGGTAAAGTCGGACAGGGCGCGGAGAGAGCGGATGTCGTCCTTAATGCCCACCCCAATTTTCAGAATATTTGACCGGGAGAGAACCTCCTTTAACCGCTGAGGGAGACCTGTGCTGCCAAGCTTAAATAGAAAAGCCTCCTCTGCCGTAGAGAGCTGCAGTAGCGCTACATTGTTGTTTTTTCCTTTTCGGAACGAAGGGCGCGTTTCGGTATCGAACCCTATGGCGTTTTTGTGTAGTAGGTGGTTGGCCACACTTTCAGCTGCCTCAGGAGTATCGATGGTGATAATTTTTCCCTCGAAGTGAAAGAATGGTAGCTGTTCTAACTCCTCCTTTTCTATGTTCTGCTTAAAACCGTTGGTCATTGTCCTTTTCTATACTCCTCCTGCTGTCTTGAAATTATCCAGCTGCTAGTGTCTCGTTCAATATCCTCTACCTCATCCGAGTTGGTTAAACTTTCCGGATTTGCCAGCAGCTTATGTATGGTGTTCATGGTGGAAAGCACCTTTATGCCCCAGTATCGCTGGAAGTTGTACTTAACTTCCCAAAGAGCATCGTTCATTACCTCTTCGGCTCCAATTTGAAAGAGCGAGCTGTAGTCTTTCAGGTCCTGGTATATATCTGCAAGGTTTTCTGAAATGGAGCACACCTTTGCCTCGTCGGTTTCCGCTTCCTCATCCATCAGCTCCAGATAGCTGTCGTACTTGCCAACAATGGAGAGCAATCGGCTGTGAATGGATTGCCAATCCTCCTCTGTTACAAATTTCTCGTTACCGTCGTCAAAGAGCAGTTCGGTTTGTGGAAGTAGCGTTGCCTTCATGTAGAGGAAAGGCAATACTTTTTGGAGTGTGCTGAGTAGGGAAGCAACCTCAGTGGAGGTTGGATTCTCCAGAAACTTACACACCTCATTAGCAACGGTTGTAAATTCCAGTACTGGTTTTGAATATACCAGATGCCCAGTCTCTTCAAATTCTGTCATTATTCAATTTTTATGGCGCCAAAGATACAAAACTATTGCGGATTACTCCAATGAAGATGGTTGTCGCTGAGTGTTAACTTCTCATGGTCGAGCAGCCAGCGGATAACCTTCGCCGTTTTGTCGGATGGAACTGCAAGGGCATCTGTGAGTTCCTCCAAGGTCTGGCTTTTTGCGGAAAGGGCCTCCTTTACCTGCTCCAGTATGTTGTCGAACTCAACCTTGTTGAGGTCGACCTCGTTTCGCTGCTTGCACACATCGCAGAGCCCACAGCGGTAGCTGGTTGCTTCGCCAAAGTAGGCAAGCAGCTGCTGGCTACGGCACTTGGTCGTGGTTTCGGCATAGTGGAGCATGGCCTCAATTCTATTCTGGTAGCGCGTTTTGCGGTTAAGGTAGCTGTCGGGTGAGATGCGCAAGTTTTTGTCGTCGAGGCGCTCTTCCTGTATTATCAGAAGCGGTGTTCTTTTCTTTGGGAAATAGCTTACCACATTTAGCTTGTCGAGCTTTTTTATCAGCTCCTTCATCTCAAATCCGGTAATACCTGCGCGTTTTGCAAGTGCTTCTTCCTCTATTTTTACAAACCCCGAGAATAGGCCGGGGTAGGTACGGAGCAGGAGCTTGATAACCTTGTCGAGGTCGGGGTTGGTTACCTGCAGTTTGTAGAGATCGTCGCGCTCCATGATGAACATCAGCTTGGAGGGATTGTCGATCTCATCGGTGAGTTCCAGGTAGCCCTCCATCTCCAGTATTTTTAGCGAGTTGAAGGTTCTTAGCGCATTTAGCTTGTATGATGATGAGAAATCTTGCAGCTTAAAGTCGTGAACAGTATCTTTTCCACCGCCAATGGGCAGCTGTAGGAAGTTGCCGAGGGCGTGGTAGGTGCTTTTTACCTCGTCAATGGGGGGAAATGTGGTTTCTATTCGTTGGTGCATTTTCTGCTTATCGGATGGGCTGTAGAGCAGGATAGCAAAGGCTGTTTTTTCATCACGACCAGCTCTTCCTGCCTCCTGAAAGTAGGCCTCAGGAGAGTCGGGCAAGTCGGTGTGAATAACAAAACGTACGTCGGGTTTGTCAATGCCCATTCCAAAGGCGTTGGTTGAAACCATAACCCGTATTTTTCCCTGCTTCCACTGATCCTGCTTAAGGCTTCGTGCGTCGGAGCCCAGTCCGGCATGGTAGTAATCGGCTGAGAAGCCATGCTTAACTAGCAGATCGGCCATATCCTTTGCCGATTGCCGATTTCTTACGTATACAACACCGCTGCCGGGGATTTTCTCCACCAGCTTCACCAGTAGCTTCTGCTTATCTTCCGTTTCCCGAACCACATACACTAGGTTTTTTCGCTCGAAGCTTTTCTTTAGTAGGTTTTTTTTCCTGAAATGGAGCTTCTCCTGAATGTCTTCGGCCACCTCTGGCGTCGCTGTTGCCGTGAGTGCCAATATGGGAACGTTGGGTAGGTAACCTCTTATCTCCGCAATTTTCATGTAGCTGGGACGGAAATCGTAACCCCACTGTGAGATGCAGTGGGCTTCATCCACCGCAATGAGATTTACGTTCATCCCCTTCAGCTTGTCGATAAATATTTTGGTGCCAAGCCGTTCCGGCGATAGGTAGAGGAATTTGTACTGTAACGTGGCGGCCTTTTCCAGCACATTGTCGATCTCCCTACGGCTCATTCCCGAGTGTACCGCCAACGCCTTAATCTCTTTTTTTGCAAGGTTTTCAACCTGATCCTTCATTAGCGCAATGAGCGGCGTAATTACTAGGCAAATTCCCTCTTTGGCAAGCGCTGGAACCTGAAAGCAGATGGACTTACCGCCTCCTGTTGGCAGAAGGGCTAGGGTATCGTTGCCGTTGTACACCGACTGAATAATCTCTTCCTGAAGAGGACGAAAGGAGGCGTAACCCCAGTAGCGAAGTAGTATTTGGTTAAAGTTATCCATCAACCACAAATGTAGGGTTTAACCCCAACTTGAGCAAGCTGGCTAAACTGTTAAAAATAGCTATTTGATGATAGTGCAACTCCTTTTATGATAAGGAAGAAAATGCATTGCGTATTTTTTTGTACTTTAGCGCAATTTTTAACAAAAACGCTACCCCATGTCATTCCTTAACGAAAAGTTGGTGGGCGAAGGGCTAACCTTTGATGACGTTCTTTTGGTTCCTGCCTATTCAGAAGTTTTACCCCGCGACGTAAATATTTCGACTCGCTTTAGCAGAAACATTGAGCTGAATGCTCCCATCGTTTCTGCCGCAATGGATACCGTTACCGAGGCGGCTTTGGCCATTGCCATGGCACGGGAGGGAGGTATTGGTGTAGTTCACAAAAACATGAGTATAGAGAAGCAGGCTGCCCATGTCAGGGCGGTTAAACGGGCCGAGAATGGTATGATTTACGACCCTATCACCATAAGCAAGGATGCAAATGTTGGTGATGCTCTGGCTCTGATGCGCGATTACAAGATTGGCGGAATTCCTGTGGTAGACGATGCCCGTCGCTTGATTGGCATAGTTACCAATCGCGACCTGCGCTTTCAGGAGGATGTGAAGCGCCCGATTTCAGAAATTATGACCAAGGATAACATCATCACAACTGGACCGGGAACCGATTTGTCCCGCGCCTCAGCCATCCTTCAGCGTCATAAGATTGAGAAGCTTCCCGTGGTGGACGATAACAACAAGCTGGTGGGGCTACTCACCTTTAAGGATATTACCAAAATAAAGGATAACCCCAGCGCAAGCAAGGACAGCAAGGGGCGTTTGCGGGTTGCAGCAGGGGTGGGAGTAACCTTCGATACCATGCTTAGGGTTGATGCACTGGTGGAAGCACAGGTGGATGCCATTGTGATTGACACGGCTCACGGCCACAGCTTGGGCGTGGTAAACATGCTCAAGGAGGTTAAGGCTAAGTACCCTCACATTGATGTGGTTGTTGGGAATATTGCAACAGCGGAAGCGGCCAAAATGCTAGCAGAGGCTGGTGCCGATGCGGTTAAGGTTGGCATTGGACCGGGTTCTATTTGTACTACCCGAGTTATTGCTGGAGTTGGAGTGCCACAGCTTACCGCCGTATATGATGTTGCCAATGCGCTTAAGGGAACAGGTGTTCCGGTTATTGCCGATGGCGGTATTAGATACTCGGGTGATATTGTTAAAGCTCTTGCGGCTGGTGCCGATACCATTATGGCCGGTTCCCTATTTGCCGGAACAGAAGAGTCACCCGGAGAAACCATTATTTACAACGGAAGGAAGTTTAAATCGTATAGGGGTATGGGCTCTGTAGAGGCCATGCAGCTAGGCTCCAAGGATAGGTATTTTCAGGATGTGGAGGACGATATTAGCAAGCTCGTTCCTGAGGGCATTGCTGCTCGTGTTCCATATAAGGGATTGCTGAGTGAGGTGTTCTACCAGCTGATTGGTGGGTTGAGGGCTGGCATGGGCTACTGTGGTTCGCCCAATATTCCGGCACTCAAGGAGTCTAAATTTGTGAGAATTACCAACTCGGGTATCATGGAAAGCCATCCTCACGATGTGACCATTACGCGCGAGGCACCAAATTATTCCCGATAGACAAAAGAAAATAGAATCGCTTTTTTCTCGTTTTGAGGAGGAAGAAACGTTTTAATTGCCTTATGCTGAAAAAAATTGTTGCCGTTTCAATGCTCTCCTTTTGCCTGACTAGCATTGCTAGCTCGCAGGCATTAGATAAGGTGGCATTAACCATCAATGGAAAGCCAATTACCTTGGCCGAGTTCAACTACCTGTTTAGCAAAAATAGGGATGCGAAAGCTCCAGTGGATAGTCAGCAGGTTGCCGATTATGTCAACCTTTTTGTGAACTACAAGCTGAAGGTAGAGGATGCTCTTGCCCACCGGCTCGATACCTCCGCCTCGTTTGAAACTGAGCTTGCGGGTTATCGGAAGCAGCTGGCCGCTCCTTATCTCACTGACACAACGGTTGACCAGGAGGTTATGCACGAGGCATACAGCCACATGCTTTTCGACGTTAGGGCATCGCATATTCTTATTCCGCTAAAGCCAGACGCCTCACCTGCTGATACGCTTAAGGCCTACAACAAGGCAATGGAGGTGCGTAAGCTAATCGAGGAGAATCACCCTTTCGATTCTTTGGCCATTGCCTATTCGGGTGACCCTTCCGTAAAACACAATGGGGGTGACCTTGGGTTCTTTACGGCTTTTCGAATGGTTTACCCTTTCGAAGAAGCGGCCTACAGGCTTAAAGTTGGGGAGGTTTCCATGCCAGTGAGAACTCGATTTGGTTACCATATAATAAAGGTTACCGATAGGCGGCCTGCACGAGGCGAAGTTAAGGTGGCGCATATTATGGTGATGGTGCCCAAGGAAGCCTCTGCACAGGACTGGAGCAATGCACGTGCAAGGATTGAAAGTATTCGTGATTCGGTTATGCACGGTGCCGACTTTGCAAAAATGGCTGCCCAATATTCCGACGATAAGGGAACCGCCCGTAACGGAGGGGAGATTGCCCCATTTGGTATTGGGCGCGTTATTCCTTCATTCGAAAATGCTGCCTTTGCGCTCTCCTTTGTGGGGGAGGTAAGTCAGCCAGTTCAATCGCCTGCAGGTTGGCATATAATAAAGCTGCTGCAGAAATATCCCATCCCCTCCTTTAGTGAGGTTCGTAATAAAATAAAAGAGGGTATTACCCGTGATGAGCGCAATGGGGCAGGACAAAAGGCCTTTGTGGAGAATTTGAAGAAAAGCTATGACTACAAGGACAACCTTAAAAACGCTCTGGCAGTAGTTAGCTTAATCGATTCTTCCTTTGCACAGGGTAAGTGGAGTGCTCAGGTGGCAAAGCGTATGTCGAAACCGGTTTTCACCTTTGCCAAGAAAAAATACACACAGTACCAGTTGGCTCAATACCTTTCGGGTCACGAGGGGAAAATGCCCACGGACAGGATTTCCTTCGCTAACGAAATGGTAAACGCAATGGCCTATGATAGCCTTCTTGCCTTTGAGTCGTCCATGCTCGAAAGTAAATACCCCAACTTCCGCTTTCTCATGAATGAGTATCACGATGGTATGCTGCTCTTCAATATATCCTCCAGCATGGTTTGGAACAGGGCCTCGGCGGATACGGTGGGGCTACAACGTTTCTTTGAGGAAAACAAGGCTAGCTACATTCAACCACTGATGGAGCATGCAGCCATTGCTGTGTATTCCGATGCTGCCTTGGCACAAAGAGCCAAGCATGTTGTCGATTCTATTGGCGTTGCACATCTTGTTGTTGACTCCTTGTCGAAAGCACTAACAGGAGGGCTCAAGCCCATGAATTTTGCAAGCGGGTGGTACCGTCCAGAGGATCATATACTGCTGTCGAAGTTGCCTCAGGAACCGGGGGTGTATGTTATGTCGGATAAGAATTCGGCTCCTGCCCTTGTTGTTATTGACGGTATAAAGCGCAACTACTTGCCCGAATTGGACGAGGTTAAAGGTATGGTTGCCTCCGATTATCAGGGCAAACTTGATGAGGAGTGGGTTAAGCAGCTAAAGGCAAAATATCCGGTAACGATTAACTGGAGCGTTTTGCAAACCCTCGTTAAGAAGTAGAATGGCGATGTTTAACTCGATTAATTTGAGCTTACATTCATAACTAATGCTTTCAGGTGTGAAAAACTTACTTGTCGGAATCTTGCTACTCTCCTTACTCTCCAGCTGTAGCTTCTTTTCGAGAAAAACAACGGAAAAGCCTATAGCCCGTGCCTATGGAAAGGAGCTATTCCTGTCACAAATTCAGGAGATATTTCCAGAGGGAATGAGCAAGGAGGATAGTGTTCAGTTTTTAAAAAACTATGCCGAGAGTTGGGTTAGAAAACAGGTAACCCTACAAAAGGCAGAGGCAAATTTGAGTGAGTCCCAAAAAAATGTGGACCAGCTGTTGGACGATTACCGCACATCGCTGCTGATATACAAGTATGAGCAGAAGTTTATTCTGCAAAAGTTGGACACGGTGATTACAAAGCAGGAGGTATCGGACTTTTACAACAACAATAAGAGTAACTTAGTGCTGTTAAATTCCATTGTAAAGGCACTATACATAAAGCTGAAAAATAATTCACCCGTGTTGGAGAAGGTAAAAGCGCTGTATCGGTCGAATAAGAGTGAGGATGTTAAGCTGCTGGATGACCTTTGCCTTCAAGGTGCCGAGAAGTATGACTATTTCAACGAGCAGTGGGTTCCCTTTAGCTTGGTGCTTAAGGAGATTCCGTATCAGCCCGATAATCAGGAGGATTTCTTGCGGCGGAACCAAAACTTGGAGTTTCGTGATAGCTTAAACACCTATCTAGTGAACATAAAGGACTACAAGATGAAGGGGGAGCTGGCTCCCTTGGAGTATGAGGAAGATAATATCAAGATGATTATTCTTAACCAGCGCAAGCAGGTTCTGATTAAGGACTTGGAGTCCAAGATTTACAACGAGGCTCTTAACCATGAACAGTTTAAAGTATTTGTACAATAGAGGAAAAAAAGATGAATAGAGTAACGAAATTGTTTGTAGGATTTAGCGCTATGGCGTTAGTCTCCTTTTCGCCAAACGCCTTTTCCCAAAAGGTTATGGTTGACCAAGTAGTAGCCGTTGTTGGGTCAGACGCCATTCTTGTTTCCGATGTTGAGCAAGAGATACTTCAAATGAAGGCTGAGGGATTGCCCGTTAATGATAATACCCGTTGTGAGGTGTTGGAAAATCTCATGACGCAGAAAATTCTGCTTAACCAGGCTCGTATCGACTCCGTTTTTCCAAGCGAAACACAGGTTGAGTCGCAGCTGGAGCAGCGCTTAAGCTACTTTTCCAATCAGCTGGGATCGCAAAAGGCCATAGAGGACTACTTCAAAAAGTCGATCTATGAAATCAAAGCCGACCTGAAGGAGAGCCTTAGGGAGCAGATTCAAACGCAGCAAATGCAGGCGAAAATTACCGAGAAGGTAACAATTACCCCTTCGGAGGTGAAGGCTTTTTACAAGTCGATGCCCGCTGATAGCTTGCCAATGATTAACCTCCAGTATGAAATTGAGCAGATAGTAAAGTATCCTCCAGCTGCATCGCAGGCTAAGTTTGAGGTAAAGCAAAAGCTGCTCGCGCTGCGTCAGCGAATTCTTGACGGGGAGAAATTCTCAGCTCTCGCCATTTTGTACTCCGAGGATCCCGGCTCTGCACGTAGAGGTGGTGAGCTTGGTTTTAGATCGCGGGGAGAGCTGGTTAAGCCCTTCGCCGATGTGGCATTCAACCTAAAGGTGGGTCAAGTTTCGCAGATTGTGGAAACCGAGTATGGCTATCACATCATTCAGCTTATAGCCAAGAAGGACGATAAGGTAAATGTTCGCCATATCCTTATGAAACCAACCTTTTCTCCTGAGGACGAAATTATGGTACAGCGAACCCTTGATAGCATTGCCACTGCTGTGCGTCAGGATAGCATTACCTTCGAAAATGCGGCTAGAAAGTATTCCGACGATAAGAATACAAACCTGAATGGTGGTATAATGGTGAATCCGCAAACTGGCTCGTTCCGGTTTGAAAAGGATCAGCTGATGCCTGCCGACTATTTTACCATTAAGGAGCTCAAGGAGGGCGAGGTTTCCAACGCATTTGAGTCGAGAGACGATATGGCCAACATGATTTACAAGATTGTGACGGTGAAAAAGATTATTCCGGCCCATCGTGCAAATATCAAGGACGATTACGACGTGATTCAGTCGCTCGCTCTACGTAAGCTGCAGCATGAGTATTTCATCAACTGGCTTAATAAGAAGAAGAAAACCATGTTTATTCGCATTGACCCTCAATTTGCCACCTGTAATTTCCGTCAGGAAGGTTGGATTAAATAGTAGTTTATTGATAGTGGTATATGCGGTTTAGCGTTCTTGTTTTTTCGACATTCTTGGCTTTTAGTGCACTTACAAACCCCCTATTCTCGCAGGGGGATGGGGTGTTAAGCATTGAGCATGCCGACAATGCTTTTGGTGTAAAAGGTGCGAATGGCGAGTCAGTTCAAAAGTTGATAGGCCATGTTAGAATCAAGCACATGGGCACGCTCATGCTGTGCGACAGCGCCTACAAGTATAGCACTGGAAAGCTTTTTGCCTACAACAATATAAGGGTTATTCGCGAGGGTGTAACGCTTTACGGCGATCGGCTATCGTACGATGCCAACGTAAAGCAGGGGGTGGTTACGGGTAAGGAAGTGCGCATGGTGGACGACTCCACCGTGCTGGTGACTACTGCCATTAAGTTCGACACCAAGATTAGCTCGGCAGAGTATACCACAGGAGGTACCATTACTAGCCCCGATGGAAAGCTGGTGAGCCAGTTTGGTTACTACTACAAAAACGATAAAAAGGCGGTATTCAAGGGAAAGGTGGTGATTGTATCGGACGATAGGGTTATCAAAACCGACTCCATCATGTACCTTACTGACTCGAAAACTGCCGTTTTTATTGCACCTACAGAGGTTACTACCCCTAAGGAAAAGTTGACTTTTCAACGGGGACGATACAATAGAGCCTCCGGTTTAATGGAGGCCTTTGGTAATGTATTTATGGTGGATGAGCACCATCGGGAGGTCTTGGCCGATACCATTAACTACTTCAAGGAGAAGGGACAGGCGTTTCTCTACGGTAATATTCAAATAGCCGATTCAGCACGCAAAAACTTTATCTTGGGCGACTATGGCTACTTTAACAAAACCCCGGAGGAGATGCTTGTGGCACGAAAGCCGGTAATGGTTTCTGTTTCCAGTGAGGGCGATACCGTTTTCTTAAGGGCCGATACCCTAAAGTCTATGCTGACGTATGGCGAAAAGGGCGATACCATTCGGAACATGATAGCCTTTCACCGTGTGCGCTCCTATGGAAAAGACTTCCAGTCTAGTTGCGATTCGATGTTCGTCTCTGGCGCCGACTCCACCGTTACCATGTTTCACGACCCCATTCTCTGGAGCGAGAATTCGCAGATAACGGCCACCACCATTAAGTTCTTTTCGAAGAATAAGAAGATGGTTAGGGCAGAGTTTACCGACCAACCGTTTATTGCCCAGCAGGTTGATAGCGCTAACTTTAACCAGCTGAAGGGAAAGGATATGACGGCCTACTTTGTGGATAATAAGATAAAGCGGCTCGATGCCGTTGGGAATGGGCAAACCGTGTACTACATGCAGGACAACGATACGGTGGTGGTGGCTGTAAATATTACGGAGTGCCAAAACCTATCCATGTACTTTGCCAACAGTAAAATCAGCCAAATTACCTTCCGTGCTAAACCCGACAGCCGTATAATCCCCATGGATAAGCTGGAAAAGGGAGAGGGCCAGCTGAAGGGATTTGTGTGGAAAGATACCCTTCGACCAAAGTCGCGGCAGGATATTACCCTGCGCCGTATTCGCATGGTAGGCGATACGGTGGCGGTGAAGCCTACGGTAAAACCTGCAGCCCAACCAGCCCTCAAGCCTGCTGCCGAAGCAAAGAAGCCCGAGACACCGCGGGAACTGAGGAAGGAAAAGCGTAGAAGAGAGAGAGGTAAACTGGAGAAATAGCCCCGAATCCTGTAATATTCTAATAGCAGTCTCGCTGTTGGTAATTGTTCCAATGGCGGCATTGCTGTGCTTACTGGTGTTGTAGCATATTTTGCCGCTAATGGTTTTTCGTAAAGGAAAACCATTAACTTTGGTAGTAACCAATAGTTTATAGCCATGACAAAAAATGCCAAAAAGAGGGTTTTGCTGTTGCTTTCTCTGCTTTTATTTGCGCTGTTTAATGCCGTTGCTCAGCAGCCACCAACCTGCAAGGTTTTGTTGAAGGAGATTTCAGCAACCTACAGTGGTGAATGCCACGATAGCTTGGCCAACGGTAAGGGGAGTGCAAAGGGGGTGGATTCCTACACGGGAACCTTTAAAAATGGCCTACCCGATGGCAAGGGAACCTATACCTACAAGAATGGAGATGTGTATTCGGGGGAGTGGAGCAACGGGCTAAAAAATGGGAAGGGAAAATTTAAATACTCTGTTAACGGAAAGGCCACCACGCTGGTGGGGTTTTGGAAAGATGGGGAGTATGCAGGACCCACTAAGCCAGCGGAGGACTACCGCATAACCAATATTTCCGGCATAGAGAACTACTCCATTAAACGTACCGATAGCAGCGAAAACGTTGTGCTCATTTCGTTTGAGAAGGTGATGCGCAAGTACATTCCGGGCGATTTGGAAATTACCTTCACCTCGGGCCATAAGGTGCTGCAAAACCTTAGCCTAGCAGTGTTCGACTACACTTGCCCCTTTACCTGCTCCTTGCATTTTGTAATCTCTACCGCGGGTGGTAATAGGGAGTGCAACTTTGGATTTGAGGTTTTAAAGCCCGGCAAGTACGAGGTCTTTATCTCAAACAACTAGCAGCGCTGAGGAATTTCTCTGTATAAGCTGTAGGCGTAGTATAAATTGGTGCAATTGAGGAATTTGCTTTTTGAATGTTTGGATATATAATGGTTTTATCATACAATACATACCACCAGAGGATATATTGTATGATTATATCATACATATAAACAAGTTATACACAATTTTTTAGAAGAAACTTAAAACTTAGTACATGAGATACATTATTTTAATTCTTATAACCGTGATAGGTTTTTCTTCATTCTCTCAGGTGAATAATAAATCTATTGTATATCAAAACGTAGATAGTATTGTAAAACTACTTGAATCTAAAATTAACTTGGAACGGACAAGAAAAGAAAAATTAGATAGTTTAAATACTTCTCTGAAAAATCAATTAATAATTTATAAAGCAAAGGAAGACTACTTTGCTTCAGCCCTAGAAGACCAATCTAATAGATTCTCATTAATTGTTACTGTCCTTATCGCTTTCCTCGGCTTTATTTCTTTTTCATGGTATAGAGTTGAAAAAATAAAAATTAACAATAAATTTAATTCATTTAGTGTAGAATTTAATCAAATTAAGACGGATAGTAATAAACTCAATAGTAGATTATGTATAACAGCAGGAAATTCAAATGTCCTTATATCAAGAACATTTAGAGATAAGAAAGTTTATATTAGTTCTGCTAATTATTCAATGAAAGCAGCAAGAGAACATCTGCAATCGACCGAATTTGATTCAGTAAAGGATTATACTGCTGTAATTTCAAATTTAAAGGGTGCACTTAATGACTTTACTGAAATCAAGAAAAACAATTCCTTAAAAGACAAACTTGCTATTGAAAAAGAATCTTTCTTTGAGAATATTGAGATTATTCAGAAAGCAGAAAATGAGGAAGTCAAAAATATTTGTGCTGAGATTCGGGTTGAAATAATAAACTATTTGAAATAAAAACTGTGTACAACACGTGGTTAAGCCCACTGGGGCTGATTTGCTGACAAGTAAGTTTTTTGTATTTTAGTAAAAGTTTAACGAGGGACAAAGACGCAGCAGCTTACGCCCCAGCGTGTCCAACCACGGGAACGTTAGTAGCCACTATGAAATTAAAATACCATGAAACTAATATCAACGATTTTTCTGATTCTAAGTACTTGGACAATTTCGGCTCAAAGTAATAATGAACCGTTCGATAAGATGATGCTAAAATGTCAGAGATTTGTTGATAATTATAAACCAACCTATATCATTGAGAGAGATACGCTGGTTGTATCAAGATTCACGTTGCCTCCAACTGACGTAAATGAGTTTCTTTTTGAGTGTATAAAGAAAAATGATTTTAGACCATTAAAGTATAGTTGTGTAATCGTGATGAAACAGAATCAAGAATATTCGAGAGTTAATCATATGGATTATATTCTTGACGATCCCTCTTATGCACAAAATGGATTTATTGAACTTTTAAGATTAAGAATGGGAATACCTCAGAATGAGATAGATTATATGGCTCCAATGTTTACGGGAGACATTTGCAGGTGGATTCGTGACCATAAGAGGGAGATTTTTGATCATCAGTATATTGAAACATATAAGAATGATAAATAAATGGCGGCTGCTAACATTTTGCAAATTGCATTGCGGGTGCAGTGGTGTTCGTTGTCTCTGCTCCTTTCTTAACCGTCATGTCCTGGCGGACACTGACGCTCTTCGAAATCCGCAACGACAACTTACAAGTGACCGTTGGAAGACTTTAATGTGGAATAAAGTGATGACCAAAAAACAGTTACAACCAAGCCAATCGTATATGTTAATGATAGGTGCTGCGGCTTTACTCGTAGTGCGATTTCTTGAAAAGGATATAAATGCGTGAGGGAGTATTGATTATTATATAGGAGTCGTCTGCGCTGGAACAATATTATTAGCCGTATTTTCATTGTTTAGGAATAAGTGAACTGATAGGACGTATTCTACGGTGATGCCCTTTTTCACTTGGCCATCCAACCAACGCAAGGCTCAGACGGAGCCGTCGAACAGGCCGGTTATGTCGTATAGTCAGCCTGCTGCACGCTAATTCCAGCAAACAAACGCTAAGCACTTTGCCGTTTTTGCATTTCTATTTTTACTACATTTAGGTATTGGGTGATTTTATCATACAATACATACCACCAGAGGAGATATTGTATGATTATATCATACATATAAACAAGTTGGGTGCAAGGTTGACCAAGCACCGTTCATATATCAGCAGGCAGACAAAATGAACAAACAAGTCCATCCGCCATCCAAAATGATTGAGATTTCATTTTGACTACAACGACAGATGTTTTGGATACGTCCTTTTTGGGAAAGCATTGCAATTTTGCACTGACAAAAAAATTCAAAATAACGCTGACGAAAAAATCAATATGAAAGCAGTAATAATTAACGAATTTGGAGGAACGGAAGTTCTGAAAATTCAAGAAACAGAACGTCCAATTCCTATGGACGATGAAATTTTAGTAAAAGTATTTGCAAGTGGTGTTAATCCTGTTGATTGTGCAATTCGCGAAGGTGGAAATGACCTGTTAAGGCCTCTTTTGAAGTTGCCGTTGATATTAGGTTGTGATGCAGCAGGCATTGTGGAAGAAGTTGGCGCTAATGTAACTAGCTTCAAAAAAGGCGATGAAGTATTTGGTTGCCCAAATTTTCCCGGCAACGGAAGCTATGCAGAATTTGTCGCAGCAAGAGCAACTCAATTTGCATTAAAACCTAAAAATATTTCTTTCAATGAAGCCTCTGCCGTTCCCTTAACTGCACTTGTTGCTTGGATGGGACTCTTTGAACTTGGAAAACTACAAGCCGGGCAACGTGTCCTTATTCTTGGTGCTTCGGGCGGAGTTGGTAACTTTGCAGTACAAGGTGCAAAGGCAAAAGGTGCGTATGTTATTGCAACAGCTTCGTCAGGTAACCTTGAATTTTTGAAACAAATCGGTGCTGATGAAGTGCTTGATTACAAAACACAAAATGTTGAAGAAATACTGCAAGACATAGACCTTGTGTTTGACGCTTCGCCAGTTCGTGATAACAATGAACGCTTGAAAAGCATAAGCGTATTAAAAAGCGGTGGCATTTATGTAACTGCCAATGTTGATTTTCCTTTCAATGAGAAAGTAAATGAACTATTTGCCCAAAAGAACATTAAAGGAGAAATGGTTGCAGGGCAAAAACACGAACATTTGACAGAGATAGCAAAGTTGATTGATGACGGGAAAATTAAAGTTTTTGTAAGCAAAGTTTATCCGTTGGAACAGGTTGAAGAAGCGCATAAAGAAAGTGTAACCTGGCATGTTCGTGGTAAACTTGTTTTGGAAGTGCAAAAAGAAAAATAGAATGACAAAAAGAATTAAAACCATAGATGAGTTTCATCGGCTAAGAAATTTCCCTAAACCTGAACACCCGCTAATCAGTGTAGTAAATGTTGAAAATGCAGAACATTTACACGCTGATAAACCTGAAAATTTAGTATTGGATTTTTATATGATTGCCTTAAAAAGGGTTACGAATGGTAAACTAAAGTATGGGCAACACCAATATGATTTTAACGATGGAATTATGTCTTTTTTGTCGCCCAATCAAGTTTTCAGCATTACACTTGACAACAAAGATGAAGAATTAAAGCAATCAGGGTGGGTATTATTCGTTCACCCTGATTTTCTTTGGAACACAACACTTGCGAAAAAAATTAAGCAATACGAATTTTTTAATTATTCGGTAAACGAAGCCTTGTTTCTTTCAGAAAAAGAAGAAGCCACGATCAACGGAATTATAGAGAACATTCGGCTAGAATATCATTCTAATATTGACAAATTTAGTAAGGAAATTATTGTTTCACAAATTGAAACATTACTTAATTATTCCGAAAGGTTTTACAATCGTCAGTTCATTACCAGAGAAAAAGCCAATCATCAAATTTTGGAAAGTTTGGAAAAATTATTGATTGATTATTTTAACAGCGACAATCTGATTTCAAAAGGATTGCCTACAGTTCAATACGTTGCTGATAAGTTAAACGTTTCGCCAAATTATTTAAGTAGTTTGCTTAGAACACTGACAGGACAAAACACACAGCAACACATTCACGAGAAACTAATAGACAAAGCCAAAGAAAAACTATCTACCTCCGAATTGTCCGTAAGCGAAATTGCCTATGAACTTGGCTTTGAACATTCTCAATCATTCAGCAAACTTTTCAAGGCAAAGACGAATTTTTCGCCTCTGGAATTCAGACGTTCGTTTAACTAAAAAATGTAACCTAACCAATGAAAAAGAGAACCCAGCACCCAACAATGTGTATAATTCATAAGGGTTTTAGTGGTTATCAGGCAGTATCGGGTGGCAGCTTGAAAGGTTTGAAGCCCACAATCCCTTACGAAATCTTACACTTGCCGTTATCAGCACCCTAGTGCACCCTCTAAACAATCAATAAACTAACAAATTTGACAGACCTACAAAATGACAGAAAGTGAAATTCAATACAAAAAAATATTTCCTGATAAGTCAATTGCTGATTTTGTTGAATGCTTCTGGATGGTAGAAAATCCATCGGGAGTTGATAAGGAAGTTGTTGTTTTGCCCGATGCAAATTTTGATTTGTTTATATCAAAAAGTGAGGGCGAACAATTTCAGATTTGGCTGATTGGGCTTAATACTGTTGTCAAAAAAGGTATAATAAAAGCCAACTCCAAGACCTTTTTTATAAATTTAAAACTTTTTGCAGCTGAATATTTGTTCCACAAGCAGATAGCAAAACTAGTAAATGGGGTTCAAATATTACCAAGCAATTTTTGGGACTTAGATGAAACTGACCTAAATGATTTTGAAGAATTTTGCTCAAAAGTTACCCAAATAATAAAACAACTTTTACCAAGCGAAATAGACAATAGAAAACTAAAATTATCTAAGTTGTTATACACCTCTAAAGGTTCAATGACTGTAACTGAATTATCTGAAAATATATACTGGAGTAGCCGACAGATGAATCGTTATTTTACAGATTATTTTGGCATTACATTAAAAGCATATTGCAACATACTCCGTTTTCGGGCATCATTTGAACAAATTAAGGAGGGAAAACTGTTCCCCGAACAAAATTATTCAGACCAAGCACACTTTAGCCGAGAAGTAAAGAAACTTTCGGGGGTGAATCTTAGGGAGTTGCATAGGAATAAAAACGACCGATTTATTCAAGTTTCGCTCAGCGATAGGAAGTAATTTTGTGCCATAAAATTTAAATACAATATTATGGCACAAGAGATTAAAAAAGAAGGGGCAATTTCTGCCAATGGACAACCCGGTTACGTAATTAAGATGGTCGCAAGACAGGGTAATATAGACCTTTTGCGCAAACTTGCCACTGATGGGATGAGGTTAGCAAACCCTGGAGGCAATTGGGTACACTGTGTAGTAGAGAACGAGCCAAACACGTTGTGGACATTTGAATTCTTTGAGAGCGAGGCGACGAAGGCTAGCTATGAGGAAAGTGACCTTGCTGATAAGCTTCGTGATGAGATTATTGACCTCCTTGCCGAGCCGCCTATACGTATCTCTGTAACCCCATTTTCTGCCAGCTGGATACAATTGAATCCCTAGTCTGGATTTTCCGTACGAAAATATGGGCTGCCGATAATAACAGCTCATACACAAAGCGGGTTTCAGAGGTTTTGCAAGTTCAGTTCCCGCAGGCAAGGTTTGTATCGGTTGATACAGATGTAGCCATGCAATCCCGTACTGCGCATAACTGCGACTGTTAGAAGACTTTAAAGTGAAATAACGTGATGCTTCAAAAAACAGTTACAACCAAGCCAATCGTATATGTTAATGATAGGTGCTGCGGCTTTACTCGTAGTGCGATTTCTTGAAAAGGATATAGATGCGTGGGGGAGTATTGATTATTACATAGGAGTCGTCTGCGCTGGAACAATATTATTGGCAGTATTTTCATTGTTTAGGAATAGGTGAACTGATAGAAAGTATTCTGCTGCCCGCTTATTCCAGCAAACAAACGCTAAGCACTTTGCCATTTTTGCATCTCTATTTTTACTACATTTGGGTATTGGGTGATTTTATCATACAATACATACCACCAGAGGATATATTATATCATACATATAAACGAGTTGTGGGGCATATGGAAGAATTAGAAATAGCAAATTGATATGACTTGGCAAGAATACGAAAAAGAAGTTTTTGAAAATCTATCTGTGATTTATACAGATGCTAAGTTAGAGTTTAACAGCAAACTGCTTGGGAAATATTCTAATGGGCTACGGCAATGTGATACTATAATAAGACAGGTAATTAACGGAGTTGAACATGTGACTTTAGTTGATGCTAAGTATTATTCTGACAAAATAGATGTAAAAGATGTTGAAACATTTATATCTATGGCAAATGACATTAATGCTGATTTTGGAATACTTGTTTCACCAAAAGGATATTCAGAACTTGCTTATAATAGAGCAGAGAACGACCCTTCACCAATATTACTTGATATATTGACATTAAAAGACCTAAAACAATTTCAAGGATATTGTGCTATTCCATATGCTGGAGAAAATGGAGTGATTTTAGCACCAGCATTTGGGTGGATTATTGATGCGACACAAAGACATGGAATGATTGCCTCTAGTTATAGGAGGGGATTCGATTTTAGACAAGCATTTGAAGAAAAGGAATTCATCTATTTTCAATTTTGGAATACAAGAAAAGACCCGATTTCGGCAGAAATTCTATTACGTAATCAAGAAGATTTAATACGAGAAACATCAAAGATTTATGAATCTAAAATTGAAAAAATAGACTTTAACTCTAAAGAACTAATTGTAAGAAAAACAATCGCAGAAAATTATTTAGCAGTCGAATATGCCTGCGCAATTGAACACGATGGCTTTATCTTTTTTGGCATTCTTATTTCTCCATCAAATAGAGAATCAGTCAATAAGAATAAGTTATTGCAAATGGTTGTTAAAGCGTTGCCGATTAAAGTAATACAGAAAAACTAATAATAAATACGCCCCACACAATGTATATACAAAATAGGCGAAATAGCAGTAAATTCAATGGTTGTAGCCCGCTTCGAAATTGTAACGGCTTGATAGATTTGAAGTCCGCAATCGCCTACTTTGCATATACTAAACGTTAGCGCAAACTTAAAAACTACACCACAGAATCAACTGGCTGATTTTGACAATAATGTAAATAGACAAATAAATGACATTAAAGGAGTATCAAAAGAGATTTAAAAAGAAAAACGGATTTGAGATAATTTTATATTACTTGATGAGTATTATTGTAATAATATTCGGATTGATTATGGTATATAAAATTGGGATTGCAAAAACATTTCAGGTAAAAGGCAATGAGCCGTTTGCGATTTTTGCATTTTCTCTTTTCATTTTGCTTGGTGTGTCCGGTCTTTATGCTTTGTCAAAGAGATTTAAATTAACTTATTTATCAAATGGATTGACAAAACAGGGGAATATTGACCTGATAAACAGTGTTGTATCTGAATTGATTGACTTTGCAGAAAACTCTCAAAAAGATAATCGAAGTTATACATACAAGAAGTCTTGGTGGAGATTACCATATGAGATAAATCTATTTGCTGATAATAATTTAATTGCGATTAATGTAGAGGGACAAGACTATCAAGGAGGATTTATTGACTTTGGTGCATCTGATAGATTGAAAAAGAAAATAATTCGAATGATTAAAAAGAGAACAGAAATTAAAAAGATTTATAAAGATTGACAAAAAGCCAGCCACTAACAATGTATATAGCAAATAGACGGTTCAGTAGTAAATTAAAGGGTTGTTGCCCGCTTCAACTTTCTTGTTACTCGACAGGAAAGTGTCACGCAATCGGCTACTATTCTTATACTAAATGTTCTCGGCAAGCATACATAGGTTCCCGTGGATAACAACTACTGATAAATAGACTGAAAGAGGTTTTAGGTTTTATTATTCTTTATATCTTTGCACCTGTTAAAACAATTGGATGCTATTATCTAATTCGGATATTGTTCTGTAAACAATCTATACTCTTTGTGTAGGTTGTCTCTTTGTTTATTCTCGAATAACCCTTTTCGAGACTTTTTTCTATTACCTTAATTTAAGTTTTAATCTGCATACAGCGATGAAGGCATTGTGATGCATTTCGTGTATGCAACAAAACAAAAGAAAATGAGCAACGAAAAACAGACAATTCACGAATTTGACTTGAATACTATTTACGAATTTTTTTCAAAAGCAGAACGTCAAGGTCCCGGAAGTCCCGAAGAAACGCTTAAGGCATTGGGGTTTATAGCCGGTCTAACCGAAAAGTCCAAAATTGCAGATATTGGCTGTGGAACTGGTGGCCAAACAATGGTATTGGGTGAAAACACTCCATGTGAAATTGTTGGTGTTGATACTTGGCCCGATTTTATAAATCAGTTCAACCACAATGCCCAAATCAGAAATCTTCAAGATAGAGTGACGGGTATTGTTGGCAATATGGAAAATCTTCCGTTTCTGGAAGAGGAACTAGACTTGATTTGGTCGGAAGGCGCGATTTATAACATTGGATTTGAGCGCGGACTGAACGAGTGGCGGAAATTTCTGAAACTGGGCGGATATATTGCAGTTACGGAAAACACCTGGTTTAGCGAAGAGCGACCTGCCGAAATTCAGGAGTTTTGGCAAAGGATCTATCCCGAAATAGATACAATCCCTAACAAGGTTGCTCAAATGCAAAAAGCTGGCTATCTCCCGATTGCTACCTATATCTTGCCCGAATCTATTTGGACAGACTACTATGCGTGGCAAGCGTTGAGGCGTGAATCTTTTCTTAAAAAATATAGCGGCAACCATGCCATAGAAGAATTTGTCGCCTCCATGCAATATGAGGCAGAGCTATACGATAAGTATAAAGCTTACTATGGCTACATGTTTTATATCGGAAAGAAGATTTAACGTATGATGAAGTCTGCCATAAATGTGCGGCTTGATTAAAATTTGAAATTGAGAATTCCTTTCGTGTGTGAGCTTTTACGCACGAAAGGTTTTTTCTTTCTTTGATAAACGCCCATTGAAAGAATGCCAGATGACAATAGCGTGACGCGTCCTAAAAAGGCGTGTTGCGATATCAATTCGTAAACGAGGGCTGATTTTTGTCTCTTTGGTCGTGCTCGAATTTATAACGATATTTACTCCGCCAATGCATCAATAAGTGCTGTTTGTCGATCCTCTAACTTCTGTATAACTTCTGTATAACTTCTGTATAACTTCCGTCTAACTTCTTCTCTTAATCGCTGGTGCTCCCACAAAGCTGTTGTTCGTTGGAAGGGTTTCGCTCTTCATGAGCACCGAAAGCGGTTCTAGGGTGGAGCGATCCTCCATCTTGGAGTCATAGAGCACCACCGCCATACCTCCAACGCTACACTGCTTGCCAATGTCCACATACGACATCTTCATCACCCGGTCCTCAAACAGGTGGGTTTGCAGGGTGCAGTTGTCGTTTAGCACCGAGTGGTTGTCAATCTTAATGAGGTCGAACTCGGTAACTTGGGTGGTGTAGAGGCAAACGCCCTTCCCAATTTTACAGCCGAGCAATCGCAGTGGATATTTTATAAAGGCAGTTCCGGTGAGGATATTCATGAAGAAGAGCACCAGAAAGTTTTCGTATACCCCCGTTATCAGCTCGCTTCGCCAAACGTAGCTGCTCCAGAGTGGTTTTTTATCGGGCACATACTTGCCAATAATGGCCCACTTCAACAGCGCCATTACAAATACTCCAACAATGGCGGCACCCAAGTAGAGAAAGGGAAAGTAGAGCAGCAGCTCACCCAGATCCTTTTCTACCTGTAGATACGAAACGGCATTGGTAATGAGAGAGGCAAATAGAATGAAGAGCGTTGCCGGTAAAATTACCCGGAAAAATTCAATGGAGTAGCGCAGGATAAATAGCTTTCGGGTGGGTTTATAGGTGCGCTCAGCCGAGAAGTCCTGGTTGATATCGCGCTTGGGCAGGTAAACCGCCGGCGATCCAAACCAAGAGGTACCATCCTTTGCCGGAAGATCGTTACTGCTCATTTTGGAGAGCACCCCCACCAGCACATTGTTTCCTAACCGCGTGTTTGGGCTAATAACGGCACTGTTTCCTACAAAAGTGCGGTTGCCAATATAGGTTTTCGCAATTTCAATGTAGCCGTTTCGTACGTGCGATGCTCCAATGGATACGGAGTCGGCCAGAAAGCACTCGTCGCCGGTTACAAGCAGGTCGGGCGAGATGAACTCAACGGTTGATATCTCCACGCGCTTACCCATCTTTACGCCCAGCATTTTGAACCAGAATTGAAGGTAGAGCGTTGTGTAGAGCGTTCCAATTACCTGAATGCTCAGCTTCATGAGCTGGTCGAAGAACCACTTCTTGTAGTAAAAGAGGCTGTTTACGGGATACCTTCCCTCCTTAATGTTGCCCAGCAGCGCCCACTTTAAAATGGTGATGATGGTGGTAAGCAGCACAACAAACGAGAAGCCCACAACCAGCGTCATCCACAGGAAGCCGTACCTCTCGGAAGAGTAGTCGAGGTGCGCAATGAGCATCATCCCCGGGAAGTAGGCCACCATGGTAATAAGCGGAATGAAGAAGACCCCGGCAAACGAAAGCAGCGAGAATTTCTTCGACCAAAGAGGAACGTTTTCTTGCGGTGGGTTAACCCCAATTTTAATTGCGGGCGATCCTCCCCAGTTCTCGTTGGCCGGAATGGCGCTATTTTCGGGAATGAGCGTTAGGTCTTCAATGGAGCTGTTGTTCCCCATTTTGGTGTTGTGGCCCAAGCTGCATCGGGTGCCAACAAAGGCATCGTCACCAATTTCGATACTCCCAATATGCAGGTAGCCATCGGCAATGGTGTAGCCTCGCATGTGCGTATCGGTGCAGATGCTCACGTTGTCGCCAACGGTAAGCAGGTCGAAGGCCGAAATGGCTGAGGTGTTGATGTAAACGTTCTTACCCACCTTGGCACCCACCGATCGTAGGAATACGTTCATGAGGTTGGTGCCCGTAAAGTATACCACTGGACAGATGTTGATCACCTTATCCACAATCCAAAACCGGAAGTAGTAGCTTCCCCAAAGCTTATACTTGCCGGGCTTAATCTTTCCAAGCACGGCCCATTTCAATCCAATGGCAAATGCCGAAAGAATGGGCAGAATGGCAAAGTAGGCAAGGAGGCTGAATATCAGCGAGTCGATAACTCCATTGTCGGCTTGGTAGTAGTAGGAGTAAACAAAGAAGGGGCCAAGCCACTCCATCCCGAAGAGCAGGATGAGGAATAGCAGCGATACACCTTGAAAGAAGGTGCAGGTGTAGTAGCTGAGCCTCGATGGTGTGTAGATGTCGCGCTCACTGCTCACCGTTTCGGTTTCAACGGGTTTCTTCTTCTCCAGCTCGTTTGCCAAATCTGCTAGGATGGGGAACTTGTAAACGTCCACCACCGACATGTTCTCAAATATTTTTAGCTCCCGCATCTCCGAAACTACGATGGCCGCTAGCAGCGAGTGGCCGCCCAAATCGTTGAAGAAGTGGTCGTCCATGGAGATGTCGTCGCGCAGGATGTTTTTGGCAATGATGTTCACCATCTCCACCTCGAGGTGGGAGGTGGGGGCGATTATCGTTCTTTTAGCAGAAAAGGTTAGCGGTGTTTGGGGGGGCGGGAGCCTTTTTCGGTCAATTTTTTGGCTTGAGGTCATTGGCAAGGCTTCCACTATATCGAGCGTGGAGGGAATCATGTAGTAGGGGAGCATCTCGCGGAGGAGCCTAGCCGTTGCTTCACGGTTTATCTCCTCGTTGCCTCGCTTAACCACATAGGCTGCCAGCTGCTGAGTATCGGTGTCGAGCGCAACTGCTGCTGCCTGTATGCCTGTGCACTTGGTAAGCAGCGTCTCAATTTCAGCCAGCTCCACCCTAAAACCTCTTACCTTTACCTGAGCATCGGCTCGGCCAAGGAAGATGATTTCACCATTTGGGGCGTACTTTGCCAAATCACCGGTACGGTAGTAGCGTTCCATTACGCCTTTGAACCTATCGGTCTCAATAAACTTTTGAGTAGTTAAATCGTCCCTGTTGAGGTAGCCGCGCGCAATGCTTTGGCCGCCAATAAGTATTTCCCCCTCTTCACCTTGGTTAACCAGCTCGAGCTTATCGTTCACCAGCAGCACATCGTAGCCTTGGAGAGGTCGTCCAATGGTAACCTCATCCACGGCGTTAAGCTGTGCGTAGGTTGCAATCACAGTGGCCTCGGTTGGCCCATAGGTGTTGAATACAAAACGTTCGGGCCTACACCAGCGAGCAGCAATTTCGGTGGCGCAAACTTCACCGCCGAAGATGAGGATTTTCAACTTCGGGATATCCTCCCTCACCATGGACAGCAGCGTTGGAGCGCAGGAGAGAAAGGTGATGTTAAGCTTGTTGAGAATGGAGGCAAATTGGTCACCGGAGCGCATGATTTTGAAGGTGCCAATAACCAGCGTTGCCCCTACCGAAAATGGCACCCAAATCTCCTCCACCGAGGCATCGAACGAAACGGAGAAACCCTGCAGTGCTCGGTCGGTTTGGGTTATGGGGTAGATGGCCTGCGCACCGCAAATGTAGTTTGCCACATTGCGGTGTTCCAGCAGCACCCCTTTGGGCTTTCCGGTAGTGCCTGAGGTGTAGATGATGTAGCAGAGATTGTTATCCGAACGGTTTGTTTCTTCAGGTTTTGTGCTAGGGAAGGTGTCCAGTTCGGTGAACTGGTGGTCGATATTAAAGATGGGATTGGGGTTCAGCTGCGATCCTATACGCTCAAGAATTTCGTCGGAGGTGATGAGCAGCTTGGCGTTGGCATCCTCCATGATGAAGTTGACCCTTTCTGCGGGAATTTCTGGATCGAGCGGAATGTAGGCACCCCCTGCCTTTAGCACCGCCAGCATCATAATGGGAACCTGAGCGCATCGTGGCAGCAGTATTACCACCTTCTCCTCTGGTCCAACGCCTTTTGCTTGTAGGTAGTGCGATAGCCGGTTGGCCAGCTGCTCCACCTCGGTATAGGTATACTTTGCTTCGCCTTGCTCAATGGCAATAGACGCAGGGTAGAGCTTTGCCGAACGCTCGAAAAAATTCTCTAAAAACATAACCATTAGGAGTTTGCCGTGCTATCTTGTAATGCTAAATATCGTTACTTCCTTGATGATTTTATGGAATTGCTATCGTTGAAATGTTGCCCCATGCGGTTTATTGGCTCGCTTGCCTTACCCCAGATGGTATTTTCGCCGCAAGATAGGTGTCACGGTGCGCCGATGTTCTGCATTAAGAATTTTTAACCAAACATAGCTGAGTGCTCGCCATGGTAAATCGTAAAACATGCTATTAACTCGATAAAAGCTAAGGAGGAAAAGTTATGCCAGTCGTTCAAATATCCATTCTGCCACAGTCCACTGAGAAGAAGGCAGAAATATCGAAGGTGATAACCAATGAAATTCACCGCATTACAGGGGTTCCGAAGGAGGCTATGGTGATTATGTTTCAGGAGTTGCCAGCCGAAAACTTTGCCACCCATGGCGAGCTGCTTTCGGAGCAGTTTAAGCGAACTCCTCAAAAGTGATGTGATTGCATATGGTGATATGCTTTTTTAATACCGCAGCCCTTAGGGGGTGCGGTATTTCTTTTGGTGGTTACTAGGTCTATGTATAACTTTTTTATATTTGTGTAATGTCCTTTATTCACAGTAAAGCACGGTGTTATGAAAACCTTTAATCTGTTTCTCGTACTAATTGGCTTTAGTAGCCTTGTGTATGCTCAACCATTTGGGGAGGCGGCCGTTGGATTTAGAATTATAAAATCGATATATGAAAATGGCTCAGGCGAGAAAGGACGGACCTATTTTATGTATGATTCCGATAGTAGGTTGGTGAAGTCTTTTTGGACACTCGACAATAAAAGTAGGTATTCCAACAATTATTACGAGCACGATTCTAAGGGCAATATAGTGAGTGCTTTTAGAGATTTTTCCGATGGTTTGACTTCGTTCGAGCTGTTTTTATACGACAGTAGCGGCAATAAAATATCGGAACGATTTTACCGATCCGATCGCGTCTCGGGTTTTGCAACATATCAGTACGATGCAAACCTTATGACAAAGGCTTTTCTTAAGAAGTATAAGGGATGGATGAATGGTGTAGTTAATTACGAGTACGATAAGCAAGGCAGAAAAGTAGGGGGAATGCTTACAAATGGGGGAAAAAGCGTTTGTAAAATAAGCTATCAGTACGACGCTTCTGGCAATCTTGTTGAAGAGTACTGGGACTACTTAGGAAAGTGGAGCCAGACATTTCACTACGTGTATGAAAAGTTGAACTCAAAAAGGTTTTACTATTCCAGCCCCTACCTTGATCCGCGAAATCACCGAATTGTAAAAGAGTTCTATACCTATAACAACGAGAAAGGAGGACCTTCATCGTATGAGTATAACGACTTGGGGCTGTTGGCCCAAAAAGTGTTTACGCGCGATGATGGATTGTCAACTACTACGCACTACCAATACGACAAAGGTGGAAGGCTGCTAAGCTCCATTCGCACCTTTCCTAACAATGGCACAATGGAATTTAAATACACGTATGATGAAAACAATAAGCTTGTTGAGCGCTGCTGTTACCAACACGATACGCTAATAGGCTTTGAAGCCTTTCTCTACGATGCCGATGGCGCTTTAAAAAAGGCCTACCTCAAAAATTTCGATATGTGGCTAACCGGTACAATTGCGTTTGAAAACAATGCACTCGGCGCCGTGTCTTCGGGTAGGTTTAAGGGCGAAAATGGATTTGATGCCGATATTATTTTTCACTACGATGACAATCAGCTCTTGACGGAAATTATGTGGAATTTCTCCTTTGGAAAATTTCAGCGCTATCAATATGAATATGAAGCGCTATGATTGTTAGCTTAAGAGCAATGTGAAGCACAAATTAAGGACTAATGAAAAAGGCAATCATCATTGGGGCAACATCAGGAATTGGCAGGGGGATTGCGGCGCTGCTTGTTGGCAAGGGTTATGATGTTGGGATTACCGGACGCCGTTCCAATTTGCTAATGGAGATAAAGGCGGAGAACCCCGACAGGTATTTTGTCAAGCCATTCGATATTATTGATACCAGCAGCGTGCCAAATCGGCTGGAGGAGCTTGTGAGCGAGCTGGGTGGTCTCGACTTACTGGTAGTCTGTTCCGGGATTGGAGACCCAAATCCAGACTTGAATTTTTTACTCGAAAAGCAGGTAATTGAAACCAATGTTCTTGGATTTACGGCCGTTGCCGACTGGGCGTTTAACCATTTTGAAAAGAGTGGAGCTGGACATATAGTGGCCATAACTTCCATTGCCGGCCTCCGTGGAAATAGAGTGGGACTTTCGTACAGCGCAACAAAGTCATACCAAATTAAATATCTGGAAGGACTACGCCAAAGAGTGAGTAGAGCTAAGCAGTCCATATTTATTACCGATATCCGTCCTGGATTTGTGGGTACCGCCATGGCCAAAAGCGATAAGCTCTTTTGGGTTGCATCGGTCGACAAGGCGGCAGGGCAAATTTATCGCGCCATTAGGAAGCGGCGAAAGGTGGCTTACATAACTCGGCGATGGTTTGCCGTGGCTATGGTTTACAAAGCATTGCCGAGCTGGATTTATGACAGAATGTAGCAATGTGAAAAGTGTCCGGTTCTACTTCTTTGCACATATTCTTTTGGGGTGTATATTAAGCTGTGTTTTTTTCTTGATAAATGTGAAAGAACCATAAGCGGTATGGTTGGCGCTGGGTAAGTTTTGTATATTTGAATACTGTATGTCTTAAGGATGCGTGCTAGTAAACGAGAAGAAGTGCTTTAAATAGAAAGATGATTTGAATGAAAATATCGGATTTCCTCAAACGAGAAAACAATAATCTTGATCTAATAAGAATAATCCTCGCGTGTATGGTGATAATTGGGCATTCACCAATTCTTAATGGACAAAGTCGTGTTTGGATTGACCCCATTGGACATTTTTTTAAGTTTACATACTCCGGAGCCTTGGCGGTAAAGCTGTTCTTCTTTATAAGTGGTCTTGTGGTTACCAATAGCATATTAAATAAAAAGAGTCCTGTTCACTTTGTTGTTTCACGCTTTTTTCGTCTTATTCCGGCACTGTTTTTTGTGTTAATTGTTACCGTTTTTATATTTGGTCCCATACTGACAAACCTTCAGCTGCACGACTACTATTTAAATTTAGATCATCTACGGTATATTCGGCACAACCTAGTTTTTAATTTAGATCTTCTGTTGCCAGGTATATTCCATAATAATTTGTATCAAGATACGGTGAATGGTTCACTGTGGAGTTTAAAATACGAGGTGGGGAGCTATATTACCCTGCTCGGTTTGTTTCTCATTCTTGCAAATAAGAATAAATACTATTTGAATATTCCCATTGCAATAATTATTCTCGATACGTTATTACCCACAAGGATACTTTTTAATTGGCTTGGAGACAATCCTGAGGTCTATTTGCTCCCTGCTTCCTTTGCATTTGGAGCCTTTTTTGCGGTTAATGCCGACAAAATAAAAATGAATTTTGGCATTGTGCTGGGCTCGTTTTTAATTTACTACATCTTCAGCAGTACAAGTTACGCTCAAATTATTTTTACGTTTGCATCGTGTAACACCGTAATTTACTTGGCTTCAAATGAATTCGTGCTAAAGTTTAAGCCTAAAATTGATATTTCATATGGTATCTATTTGTGGGGCTTTTTAATACAGCAGTCTATCTATCATTTCTTAGGCCATATCTACGTTGGTTTACATTGCTTTATTGCTTTGATAATATCTACCTTGCTGGCTTTGATAACTTATGTAATCGTTGAGAAGCCATTCATGAGTATGGGCAAAGCAACTATTAAGATTTTAAACGATAGATACCCCCACTTTAAATAGCGGAATGTGCGCATTCCCTTTAATATGGACCTATGGAAATAGGTGTTATGGGCTATGTCGATATTGGTTTCTTTCTGATAGAACTATCGTGGCGTGAACATCGGGTTGTTTTGTGGCTATTGGGTATCGTATTTTTATGGCATATAAAAACGAATTAATTGTCATCAAATGAAGGCACAAATTGCGGCAGTTGAGAATTGTTTGTTGAAGTGTTGGAATACCAAAACCAGCAGCAAGTGGACTCCAGATAATCCATACTCTGGCCAATGTGGTGTAACTGCGCTTGTAATCAACGATTTGTTTGGTGGTTGCATCTTGAAAACAATGGTCGATAATCAATGGCACTACTACAATAAAATTAAGGGGCAGCGATGTGACTTTACAAGTAAACAGTTTAGCTTTGAGTTGGACTACCAAGATATTGCATCGAATAGGGATGAAGCATTTTTGGACACAAATGAGGTTCAATACAAGGAACTTAAAGGGTTAATGGAAAAGGAATTTTGTGGAATAGTTGATACTGCAAGTGCCGAACACTACACCTGGGGCAATAATTGTGATGGTTGGCACCTTGTTAAATCTGATAGCCTATCGGTTATTAAGGAGACTATGCCAAGCATGACAAAAGAGAAGCTACACTATCACAAAAAGGCACAGCAGTTTTTTTATGTTTTATCTGGCGTTGCTACTTTTGAAATAGATGGATTGACTTACAATGTTGAACAAAATAGGGGAATTTCCATAAAGCCAGGTGTCAGGCATCGAATTTCAAATGGTAGCTATTCTGATTTGGAGTTTATTGTCGTTTCGGAACCTCAATCGCATGGTGATAGGGTGGATATTGATGAGGGTATGCGGGGGTAATCGCCTCTGATGGTTTAATTCATGCTGCGTTGGGATATGTAGACGCTCCATTATGTATAGAGAAGTGTAAGCGTTTGCTCGTGCAAGCCATAAATTAGCAGTGGTGCCAGCTGAATAATAGAGTTCTCTACATCTTTTAAATGTATTGCTAAAACACCAAGCCTCCTTTGCTTATAGCGTCAAACGCCTTTTCCATCTTCCTGTTGAACATTTTTACGAGATATCACACTTTCTGAGAAGAAGAATTATTCATCTAAAATGTTTACTCGCCAATAGTGTGCTTCAAGATCAGTCTGTTGCCTTTTTTTAATACCTTTGGTATTGTTAACTGTGGATAAGGGATTGTTTGTGGGAAGCATAGGGTTTCTTTATCCATAGCATAGAGCAGGAGGATTGGCAATGAGAAAGAGCATACTTACGCTACTGGTGCTAGCTTGCGCTTCAGCTGCAGGGATGGCCCAAGCTGCCTATGCCGACTATTCGGGCGACAATCGGCAGGTAGTCTTCTTCGACAACTTTAATAACAACCAAAACCACTGGTGGGTCGATTCCAACGCTGAGGCATCGGCTTTAATAGAGAATGGAACTTACCAACTGGAGTGGCGCGGAAGCAGCCCTATTTGGAACGACTGGCTGGGCATTTCCATGGACCTGTCGCGCGATTTTGAAATGGAGGCTCGCATAAAGCAAACGAGCGGTAGCCTCGACAACCTTTTTGGGCTGGTTTTTAACCAGTCGGACAAGGGTAGCTGTGGCTTCGTAATTAACGGCAAAGGAGCCTCGGTGGTGTATCAGGATCGCACCAATCAGGATCGGCGGTTTATTAAATCCGGAGGCGATCAGGTTCCCGGCATCACCGTTTTTCCCAACGACTACAACAAGCTAACTATTCGACATATTAAGGGCCGCGACTACTTCTATGTAAACGAAAAGCTGCTTGCCGAGGGCGATGTTGTCGATTTCAGTTCGGCCTTGGTTGGCTTTCAGCTGTGGTATCACTCCTCCATTGATGTTGATTACCTAAGGGTTTCCTATCTTATGCCAAGCGCTAAAGCTCCACTAGTGGCCGACAATACTCCCTGCAGCGCCTCCGATGTTGATGAGAATATTCCGGTAACCAAGGTAAACAACGACAAAACCTTTGCCGTGGTAATAGGTAACGAGGTTTATGCCAAGGAGATTCGGGTGAACTTTGCGCAGAACGATGCCAGCGTGTTTAAGCAATACCTTATAAGGACTTTGGGCCTGCCCGAAACCAATATTCAGTATCTTGAAAACGCCACCTACGGCCAAATGCTCGACGCCATTAAGTGGATTGGCGATGTGATGAAGGTATACAACGGTGAGGCCAAGGTGATTTTCTACTATGCCGGTCACGGTATGCCCGACGAGCAATCGCATAGTGCCTACCTGCTTCCGGTCGATGGCAACTCGCAAAACCCGGCCACCGCGGTAAAGTTAACCGACCTGTATGCCAAACTGGAGGAGAATCCCGCAACTTCGGTTACGGTTTTTCTCGATGCATGCTTTAGTGGAGCAGCAAGAGAGGCTACAGTTACTATGATGGCGCAAGGGCGCGGGGTGAAGATTCGGCCTCGCAGCGACGTGGTTTCTGGCAATATGGTGGTGTTTAGCGCAGCCACAGGTGATGAAACAGCTCTCCCTTATACTGAAAAGCAGCACGGTCTCTTTACCTACTACTTGCTGAAGGGGCTAAAAGATACTGAAGGAATGGCCACTCTTGGAGAACTAAGCCAATTGGTAATTACCAACGTATCGCGACAGGCGGTGGTGGTAAACCATAAACCTCAAACACCATTGGTAAATGCCAGTACTCAGATGCAGAATGTTTGGCAGACCATGCGGCTGAGGTAGGCGAGAAAACTTTGTGAGCCTTCACATAATTTATGGATAGACGATAATCGAAATCGAGAGCTACTTTTACTTTTTCCCAAGACCGCAATAAGCGTTTTTACTCACATTAAAATTCCCTCCAAAAGCCGCATTACTTCCTACATTTTGTAAGTTTACGGGTGCATTCGTGAGAATCGAAATGAGTCGTAAAACATACATGTCATGGATTTAACGCTTAAGAAAAGGTTTCTGGAGCAATGGGCAAAGTATTTCGGTGCTACCGAGCTACCCATTGTGTTCTACTACAGCAAGGAGGTGCGTAACGCCAAGTTGGTCGAGCCAGCCAAGGGGCATGGCTGCCTTATTTGCGAGTTGGCCAAGGTGCGGAATGGCCAGTCGTTGGCCTTCAATGCCGAGGCCATTGCCTGTGGTGGAGCCAAACGCTACCTAGGCTTTGCCGATACCATGCGCCCAAACTTCGAGTATTTTCTATCGTGCGGCATTCCCAACCAAATGGAGGGGGAGCGCTACATCCGCACACCCGAAATGGTGGTTGAGATACAGAAGCACCAGCGGGCTATTCCCGATGCTAAAGGAAGCTACATCATCTTTAAACGGTGGGACATGCTGGAGGAGTTCGACACCCCAGCGGTGGTCATCTTCTTTGCCAAACCTGATGTGCTCTCGGGCCTCTTTACGCTGGCCAACTTCGACCAAACCGAGCCCAACGGTACCTTTACACCCTTTGGTCCCGGTTGCGGCACCATAATCCACTATCCCTATCTTGAGAAGGACGCTCAACGACCCCGAGCCGTCATTGGTATGTTCGACCCATCGGCGCGCCCATGCGTTCCCAAGGATGTGCTAACCTTTGCCGCTCCCATGGTGAAGTTCGAAAAGATGGTGAGCTACATGGACGAGAGCTTTCTCATTACCAACACCTGGACTAACGTAAGGAAAAGGATAGAAGGTTAAGCCGCTATATGCACTAGCATGCAGTGCCTTCTATTATTGGGAAAAGTGGTATCTTGGTTAACGCAATGAAATTTGCAAAATGAGAAACAAGACTTTCAACTACCTCACGCTTATCGCAGTGGTTGTGGCCACGGCGATACTTGTGGCGCAGTATTTTGCTGCTGGTTTTCCTGTCACCTTTAGCACCTATGCCGGGTTGCTGCTCATTGTTCCATCGCTGGTGCTGTTTGCCATGGCCCGCATCCAGCTGGGCAGTGCCTTTCAGGCATCAGCCGCCGCCAACCAGCTGGTAACTTCCGGTATCTACAAGAAAATTCGCCATCCGGTTTATCTCTTTGGTCTTTTGTTCATGCTTGGGCTAATAATCCTATTCCAAAAGTATGTTTTGGTAATCATTTGGATTGGCCTAATCTTTATGCAGCAGAGAAGGGTAAAGGTCGAGGAACAGATGCTGGAGTCTACCTTTGGCGAGCAGTACCGAAATTATAAGAAGGGGACGTGGTTTTGAGAAGTAATGAACTAGCTTAGTGGGGAGGAACAACACCGTTGTAACATTCAACTATATTGCGCCTTATCTGTAAGAAGTAAAGTTGGCCAAACCTTCACTTGCCTCTAATTTTCCCCATTCCTCTTTAACTAGCGAAAGGTTTACTACCTTAGTGGCAACAACTCTAAACATCATCATCTATGAAGCAGCTATACCTATCCTTTGCACTACTATGCACTGCCCTGATATTGCGTGGACAGGATGCCCCCGACGTTAAAGCAATGATCAACGACCAGAACACCTTTTTGCAGCACCGCCTCGATCAGGTGGAGAAGAAGGTGGACGATCTGCTTTGGTTTCAGCGTGTGGGCGACGTGGCCTTTATCGATAAGGTTTACATTGCCGGGCCACCTCGTGCCAACGTGAAAAACCCTACCGCCATGGGAGCGCAAAACCCGCTAAAATTCTGGAGCTATGTGTTTATCCCCAAAAATATTGATACCGATAAGAAGTATCCGCTGCTAGTGTTTCCGCACGGGGGTGTTCATGGTAACTTCGACACCTACTACACCCATATCATTCGTGAGCTGGTTTACCAGGGCTACGTAGTAGTGGCTCCCGAATACCGAGGCAGCACAGGCTATGGTGAGGCTACTTACAAAAACATTGACTATGGTGGGTTGGAGGTGGAGGATTCTCAGGCCAGCTGCGAGTATATGCTCAACAACTACGACTTTGTGGACAAAAGCCGCGTGGGGATTATTGGCTGGAGCCACGGTGGGCTCATTACCCTTATGAGCATTTTCAACCATCCCGACACCTATAAGGTGGCCTTCGCAGGTGTGCCAGTTTCCGATTTGGTTATGCGCATGGGCTACTACGACGATGAGTACCGCGACCTCTACTCAGCCGACTACCACATTGGCAAGACGGCTAATCAGGACCTAGCTGAGTATAAGCGCCGCTCCCCAGTGTGGAATGTGAGCAAGCTCAAAACTCCTTTGCTTATTCACACCAACACGGCCGATGACGATGTAAATGTGATTGAGGTGGAGCACCTCATCCAGGCCCTTACCTTCGAGAAGAAGGATTTTCAGTATGAGATTTTTAAGGATGCCCCTGGAGGTCACTCCTTCGACCGCATTGACATAAAAAATGCACGTCAGATTAGGTTGAAAATTTACAAATTTATTAACGGCTACCTCAATCCACAGCGACCCATTAAAACGCTGAAGGATATGGATCGAGCTGCCTATATGCCCTAATTGTAGTCTTTTCTTTGTGAATCAAGGATGTTTTTTGTCATAAATATTATTCGAAAAGGTTTGGTGCTTCAATAAAAAGTGTTACTTTTAAAATAAAAACACACAATGAAGCACATTTTCCTTTTGGGCATAATCTCCTTTTGTATTAGTGCTAGTCTAAGTGCTAATCCCTATAGATGGGGTAAGGTGTCGGACACAGAACTAAAGCTTACTATATCAAATCTAGATACTAGTGCAAGTGCAGTTGTACTCTTTGATGTTGGAACGTTAAGATTCGAATATGGTAGCAAAATTTTCTTTACACGTCACCGACGAATTAAAATTCTAAAAAAGGATGGGCTATCGTATGCCGATATTCAAATTCCTTACTATAAGAAAAATGATTTTGAGGAGATATCCTTCATAAAGGCAGAAACCATTAATGTTGATTCAGCATCTGGAAAAATTGTTTCCCAAAAGGTAGACAGCAAAGACTTTTTTACAATCGACATCAATGATCGGTGGAGTGCCAAACGGTTTACCTTCCCAAATGTTAAGGTTGGCTCAATAATAGAGTATTCCTATACTGTGATTTCTCGAAGTTACCTGTCACTTCAGAATTGGGCATTTCAATGCGAGGTACCAACTCTTCACAGTGAGTTTACTGCTCTGATACAGGAAGGGTTAGATGTTCAAGTTTTCTATCAAGGTGTTTTACTTCGCAACAAGTATGAGACAGAACAGACTAAAACATGGGAGTTGGATAATATGCCCGCAGTGGCACCTGAACCGTACAGCCCCGATGAAAAGGACTATATCGAAAACATTACTTTTCAGTTGAGAGGCTTCTATAAGAGCGATCCTATGAAGGGAGTCGAATACGTTAATATTCTGGATACATGGGATAAGTTGGCAACTGATTTTAGAGAGACTGATCACGTGCCCAGCTATTATGCTACAAAGAGCTTTACCGAACCTCTACTTGCCACTATAATCACAGACAAAGATTCAGATGTTGAAAAAACAAGGAAGATTTTCTACTATGTTGAAAGCCATTTGCGATGGAATAAACGTTTGGGCATATATCCAACGGCAAGTTCAAAACAGGTCTTGGATGCCGGGGTGGGTAATTGTGCCGATATAAACTTGTTTTTAAGCCTATTGCTGCGGAGTGCTGGTATTGCTGCTGACCCTGTCCTTATTAGCACCAAAAGCAATGGCTTACCCACTAAGGTATACCCATTGCTAACCCAGTTTAACAAGTTGATTGTTGTTGTCAACCTCTATGGGAAGAATTATTTTATGGATGCCACCGGTGCCGATTATCCATACGGTATTATTCCAGCCGAGGATATGAACAACCTAGGATTTAAGATAGGTAGCTCATCATCCGATTGGGTTTCAATTCCAGTGGTGGGAGCAAGTAAACTCGATTGTTACTACTCGGTTGATCTTTCCGATTTAGCAAAAGTTAAGCTTACTGCCCAGTATAGTTTTTCTCAATTTGCCGCAGTCGGTTTACGAACTGCACTCAAAAATGCATCAGACAAGGAGGAATACGTTAAGGAACACATTGCGTTGCTTAACCATGTGTTTAATCTCGATAGCATTAGCATAAAGAATCTTGATGACCTGAACTTGCCTTTGAGCATTCGCTGCTATTTCTCGGGCGGTGATTATGATAGTTCGAATATTATTTTGCTTCGAACTATGGGCCAGTCAACGTTCGACAAAAATCCATTTACGTCCAAGAGTCGTACGTTGCCTGTTGATTTCGATTATCCCATCGAAGAGTCTTACACCACCACTTTTACCCTCCCTAGTGGGTATGCAGTGGATGGTCTTCCAATAAATGAGGCCTATCAGCTACCGGATAAAATGGGGGTAGCAAGACTTGCCTCTTCATCAGTCGGTAATACGGTTACAATTAGAAGGACAATGTCGCTGACCTCAAGTTTATTTCCCCCTTCTGACTATGATTTAATCGTGAAGTATTTTGACTTGGTGAGCCACTTTAAAACGGCCACGGTGGTGGTGAAAAAGAGGTAAGCCGCTAGCATAAGTGCAGTAAAGGGTGTTCGATGAAACACCCTTTATTCACTTGGTACAACAATGGCATTTGCCTTCGGATATTTTTGCCAATTACCAGCACTCTGCTTTGGTGCCCCAAACGGAGTGTTTTTGTTTCAATATAAAAAGTTTAAAATGGTGAGACGATTGTTGATTTTTGCGACCCTCTTTGTTTCAGTTAGCCAGCAAGTTAATGCCGAGCAGTATAAGTGGGGTAAGGTTACCAGTGCAGAGTGGCAGCTGAAGGAGACTCCGCTTGATACCAATGCCAATGCTGTGGTACTTTCCGATGTGGCTGAACTTAGCTTTGCCTATGGAGCACCGGCGGTGTTCCGACGCCATAGACGCATTAAAATTCTAAAGCAGGAGGGCGTTAAGGAGGCTAATATTCAAATACCATACTACAGCAAGGATTTTTCTGAGAGCGTCAACTTTATTAAGGCAGAGACCTTAAATATGGATCCGGAAACTAAACGGGTTGAAGTTTTGCCGGTGGACGAAAAGGATATTTTCGTTATCAATATCAACGAGAACTGGAGCGCTAAAAAGTTTGCCTTTCCCGGTGTTACGGTCGGATCCATTATTGAGTACTCCTATGTGGTGGAGTCAAAACATTTTATTGAACTCAAGGAGTGGAATTTTCAGTGTAACCTACCTACAAACCATAGCGAGTTCACGGCAAAGATTGATCAGGGCTTTGACGTAAAGGTTGTGTATAGAGGGTTTCAGCTGCCAGCAAAGTATGGTAAGATAAAGACAAGCCATTGGGAACTCGATAACCTAAAAGCCATTAAGAATGAGCCTTTCTATCCCAATGCCGAGGACTATGCCGAGACCATACGTTTGCAGCTTGTTGGATACCTTGTTGGCGATCCAACGGGAGGTTCGGAATACATTAAGGTAATCGATGGCTGGGAGGCTATTGCAAAGCGATTCAGGGAGGGCGATTACTACGTTACCTACGTTAGGGATCGCGATTTCACCAAGCCAATTTTGAAATCCATTGTCGACACCAGTGACAATGCCCTTGCTAAAGCGCAAAAAATATTCTACTATATCCAGAAAAATTATACATGGAATAAGCACCGAGATATCGATCCAAACCTATCGTCGAAGGAGATGAGCGAAAAAAGAGTTGGTACAACATCGGATATTAATATGATGCTAATTTCTCTTCTGCGGAATTCGGGGTTGGATGCAAGCCCTGTCCTAATCAGCACAAAGGACCACGGACCCATAACCAAAGCCTTTCCACTTCTTTCCCAGTTCAACCAGCTGATAGCCTCTGTTACAATTGATGGCAAGACATACTTTCTCGATGCTGCAGATGATAGCTATCCTTTTGGTACACTTCCACCTGCCGATATAGCCACTGCTGGGTTTAAAATTGGACAAAATGATTTTACATGGATAGATATTCCTTTTAGTAATAAATTCAAGGCCGATAGTTACATGAAGGTTGATTTTAGTGACCCGTCGGCATCAACAATGTACTGGCGAACCCAGTATGATGGTTATGCTGCAGTGGTAATAAGAGAAAAGTTGGAGGCTGAGGGTAATGATGAGATGTTTGCTCGCAGGCTGATTCTAAGTGATGGTTACAATTGGGATTTGGATAGCTTATCAATTCAAAACAGGAAGGATAATCAGAAACCGCTGGTTATTGCTTGCTATTTTCATCGCAGCGATAGCAATTTTACAGCAAAAGATAGGATATTCTTAAACTCGATTTCCCATTTTTCGTTTGAGCATAATCCTTTCACGGCACCAACGCGCACGCTTCCAGTGGATCTTGGTTACCCTTACGAAGAGAACATGGTGGTGGTATATAAGCTTCCCAAAGGATTTATGGTGAAGGATAAACCGGCTAAGAGCGACTACATGCTACCCAACGGCAAGGGAGCCGCTCACTTTATGGCCAGCACCAGCGGTGTTTTTTTAAACACCAAGCTGTCGTTTACCGTTTCCAATCCTCTGTTTTTCCCCAATGAATATCCAATGCTACAGCAGTTCTTTAACTACATAAGTCAGGAACAGGATCAGGTATTTGTGTTTGAAAAAAGCGGCAGCTAAACTATTGGAGTGGAGGTTGTTTTATTGCAGTTAACAGTAAAAAAGGGTGTCCGTTTAGGGCACCCTTCTGCTTTATAACCATGCTTAGTTTACTTCTGCTTTAGCTCATTTGGCTTTTTACCCAAGCGCCAGTGCTCCTCAATATCTTCTAGCGATACGCCCTTTGTTTCAGGAATATACTTCAATCCCCATAAGATGCCTGCAATGGCAATGGCGGCATATACAAAGAATGCTCCGGCAGGGTTGGGATCGGTTGTGACAGTTCCTTCTGCCGTTTTATTCATAATCTCCATTCCAGAGCCGGTAAAGAGCCAGGCCAATTTTAGGAAGGTAAAGGTTACTATGGCGTTGAATAGCCAGTTCGAAAGCGATCCGATGCTCATACCCAACCCTCTTACCTTAAGCGGGAATATCTCGGAGATGATGAGCCATCCTAGGGGGCCAAGGCTTATGGCAAAGAAGATGATGTAAACCAGTACAGCACCTACAGTGATAAAGCGGAGATTAGCGCCAAGTGCATCCTTAAAGAGAAAGAATGAGCCGAGTGCGAGCAGCGATACTCCCATTCCGATTAGCCCAATAAAGTAGAGCTTGCGCCGTCCAATTTTGTCGATAAGGAACATGGAGAGCACGGTGGCCAAAACGTTCACAACTCCAACGCTCACGGTGGCGGCAATGGCAGCCTTGGCTCCTGAAAATCCCGCAATAATAAATATGGTAGGGGCATAGTATATAACGGTGTTTATGCCCACAAACTGTTGCACAAACATAATCCCAACGGCAATTATCAGAGCGGTGCGGAGGTATGGCTTAAATATTTCACCTACGCCAACGGTGTTGTGCCTATCAGCTTCAATTTCTGCTTTGAGCTTGGCTATGGCGGCCTCTACCATTGAGGGCTCCTCAACCATATGCATCACACGGCGACCCTCTTCTTCCTTGCCTTTACCCATAAGAAAGCGGGGCGATTCGGGAAGGAACATCATGCCAATAAACAGTATGGCTGCAGGAAAAATTCCAACGTAGAACATCCATCGCCAAGAGAAAGGGTCTGCCTCGTTGGCAAAGGAGAGGTCGCTGAAGTAGGATACCACAATGCCTATGGTGATCATTAGCTGAAAGGAGGATACCATGGCTCCCCTTGTTTTTGTGGGGGAAATTTCCGCTATGTAAAGCGGAACAGTAAACGAAGAAACACCAATGGCTACACCTAGCAAGATACGCGCAGCAGCCAAAAATCCTGGTCCAGAAGCAGCACCGGTAAGAATGGAGCCTACCGCAAAAATTACTGCTGTAACCAAAATTACTTTCTTCCTTCCGAATATGTCGGTTAACCTACCCGACGATAGTGCACCAATTACTGCACCAATTAGGGCTGCGGTTGTTACCCACTCCTCTTGATTGGAGCTGAGGTTAAAACTTTGCTTTAAGAAGGGCAGTGCCCCTGATATAACGCCGGTATCGAACCCAAACAGCAGTCCGCCCGTGGAAGCGATGGCTGCAATTACAATGACCAACGCTTTGTTCTGGCTAGTGTTATCTTTCCCCATGGCAATAAATTTGTTTAGTTTGAACAACCACCTAAGATAGCAACATCGCTATACAATGCACAAATTGTTCTCCTTTTTTTGTCTATCCGTCGATATTCGTCTCTGCTGGTGATTGTTGTAGCTTTTCCTTCCTGCCTTCAATCCACTTATACACCGCTGGAATAACGAGCAGCGTAAGTAGGGTAGAGGTTATTAACCCTCCAATTACAACCGTTGCCAATGGTCGCTGTACTTCGGATCCTGGACCTGAGTTAAAGGCCATGGGGATAAAGCCTAAGCTGGCAACTAACGCCGTCATCAATACCGGGCGTAGGCGGTCGGCGGCACCATCAATCAGCGCTTTGTTGAGCGGAACACCCTTGTTGCGCAGCTCGTTGATGTGTGAAACGAGCACAATGCCGTTGAGCACAGCTACACCAAACAGGGCCACAAAACCAATGCTCGCCGATACCGAGAGGTACATTCCCCGCATCCAGAGCAGGAATACCCCTCCCGAAAGGGCAAAGGGCAGATTTAGGAAGATGAGAAGGGCGTAGCGCATTTTGCCAAAGTTGAGGTATAGCAGCCCGATGATAATAAATAGCGACAGTGGCACAACCAACAGGAGGTGGCGCATGGCACGTTGCTGATTTTCGAATGTTCCACCGTATTCTAAGAAATAGCCCGGTGGCATTATGTTGGCTTTCTCTATGGCATCCTGAAGATTGGCTACGTAGGTTCCCATATCTATATTGTGGATATTGACCCCCACAATTAACCTTCGCCAGCCGTTTTCGCGCTGGATTTCACGGGGACCCTCCTGTGGCACTATTCGTGCAACCCGCTTGAGCGGAATAAATTCACCGTTGGGCAGATGAACGGGGATGTCCATTATTTTCTCAAATGAGTTGCGTAGCTCCTCCGGGAAACGCACAACAATGTCGAATCGACGTTGGCCCTCAAAAACCTGACCAGCCGTTTCTCCACCTATTCCTGATTCAATGACCTTTTGCACATCGTCCACATTGATGCCGAATACGGCAACGGCCTCCCGATCGATTTCAATGGTAAGGTATGGCTGACCAATTGGCTGGTCGAGGTAAAAGTTGTCGGTGCCGGGCAGGTTTTTTACTAGCGCTGAAACTTTCTCTCCCAGCTTCTTTAGCGTTTCAAGGTCTTCTCCGTAAATTTTCACAGCAAGGTCCGATTTTACCCCGCTGGTTAACTCGTCCACACGCATGGCTATGGGCTGGGTGAAATTGTAGGAAAGCCCTGGTTCTGTTTTCAGATACGGCTCAATGGCGCTAATTATCTTTTCCTTGGTAATTCCTTTGCGCCACTCCTTCTGTGGTTTAAGTATTATCCAAACGTCGGTTTGGTGAACCCCCATCCAGTCGTTGGCTAAGTCGGAACGACCTGTTTTGGGTACAACGGTTGCAATTTCAGGAATATCCTTTTTGAGCATTCCCGCAAGCCAGTTGGCATTTTCCATCGATTCCTGCAGGGTAACAGAAGGCATTCTAACCTCCTCAATTAGAATGGAGCCTTCATCGAGCTCGGGGAGGAATTCGGTTCCAAGCCTCATCATGACAATTACCGACAGGGCAAAAACTCCGAGCGCAATGCTGAATATGGTTTTACGGCTGTTAAGCTTGTTTTGAAGAAAGCGCTCATACCGTGGCTTAAGCCAGTCGATAAGGTGTGTTTTTCGAACTTTTACTCCTCTATGGAATGCCAATGCGGCAATGGCTGGAATAAAGATGAGGGCAAGCAGCAGTGAACCCAATACGGCAGCGGCCACCGTTATGGCCATGGGGCGATATAGGATACCCTCCATGCCGCTGAAGGTCATGATGGGAACATACACCATTAAAATAATGAGAACGCCAAAAAAGATGGGCTTTACAACTTCCTTGGATGCCTGGATAACGGTGCTGTCAGGGTCGTCGTAAGATTCCTTGTGGCGGAGTCGGTGAACAATGTTTTCCACCATTACCACAGAGCCATCCACCACCATACCAAAGTCTATGGCTCCCAAGCTCATTAGGTTTGCTGCTAGACCAAACTCTTGCATACCAATAAAGGCAAAGAGCATGGAGAATGGAATTACCATGGCCACAATTATTGCTCCGGTAATCTCCCCCAGCAGTAGTAAAAGCACAACGATAACCAGAAAGCCACCCTCCAAAAGGTTGGTGGAGATGGTGGAGGTGGTTCGGTTGATGAGGTCACTTTGGTCGTAAAATTTCTCTATGGAAACACCCTTGGGTAAGCTCTTGTTGATTGCTGCAATTTTACTCTCTATCTCCTTGATTACCTCTCGTCCATTCCCTCCCCTAAGCATCATAATAATCCCTGTAACAACTTCGCCTTTCCCATCCTGTGTAACACCGCCTTGCCTGATTTGCCTTCCAATTTCTACATTGGCGATGTCTTTTATGAAGATGGGTTTGTTGTGAAGGTTGGCCACCACAATGTTTTGGATATCCTCACTTTTAGTAATCTGTCCAACACCGCGAATGATGTATTGTTCCCGGTTATGCTCTAGGTAATTCCCCCCCGACACGCTATTGTTATTGGCAATGGCATCTCCTACTGCCTTTAGGCTAATGCCAAAAGCGCGCAGCTTTCCGGGTTGCACAATAACCTCGTAGTCGCGCACATAGCCGCCGAAGGAGTTGATTTCGGTAACTCCTTTAACCGTCTTCAGCTGGGGTGCGATAAGCCAGTCCTGAATTTCTCGCAGCTGGGCAAGTGAATAGCCGTCGCCGTGCACAACATACTGGTATATTTCGCCAAGGGCTGTTGAAATGGGACCCAGCTGTGGCGAGGAAACGCCCAAGGGCAGCTCATCGCGAATGGCCTGTAAGCGCTGACTTACCATTTGTCTAGCAAAGTAGATATCTGTTCCCTCGTCGAATTCCACCGTTACTGCTGAGAGGCCAAACTGCGAGATGGACCTTACCTGCTTTACGCTGGGGAGGCCATTCATTGCTGTTTCAATGGGGTAGCTCACCAACTTTTCTACATCGTAAGGTGCGTAACGTCCTGCTTTGATGATAACCAACACCTGTACTGGTGTAACATCGGGCAGTGAGTTGATGGGGATTTTCATTAGCGCCGATACTCCTGCAATGCTCATCAGCAGCACCAGTGCCAGTGCTACAAACTTTTGCCGGACGCTGAATTCCACTATTTTATTTAGCATAGCATTTGAATATTAGGAAATACTACTCTTCTGCAAATTGTGAAAATCGTGCTAGGGCTTTAAGGCTAAACACCTGCGAAACCGCGACCTCTTCATTATTCTCTATTCCTGATTCCACAAAAGCAAGCTGGTCGCGTATTTCCCTTATTTTAAGCCTACGTTTTTCAAAGTGTCGACCGTCGTGCTTCACAAAAACAATGGGGTCGTTATCCTCATAGGTTATGGCATCTATGGGGACTGAAACAATGTCCACAGCGCTTGCCGTTTTGATATCCACCCGAACATTCTCACCCGGCTTGGGCCATCCTTGGCGGGTGTTGAGAATGAAGTTGATGGTCAACGATTTATTGTTTTCGTCAAGGCCTGGATTAATGGTGCTGATGCTGCATGGAATTGGATTTTCGCTGGTGAGCCTCCGCGTAATTTCGGCACTATCGCCCACCTTAAGGTATTTCCCGTCTTCAGGGCTGGTATAGGCTTTTATGAGCACTTTGTCGAGGTTGATGACCGATGCCAGCTTTTCATTGGCGTTGACTGCCTGTCCCAGCTCTACCATATGCTGGTCCACTATTCCGTTGATTGGCGATAGTATTTTAAGCTTAGGGGTGATTTTATCGCTTACAGCATAGGTCTCCAGCTCAGCGTTGCTAACTCCAACAGCTCGTAATTTGGAGTAGGCTGCATTGGCTGCCGCCGCCGCCCTTGAGTATTCAGCTCGAGCCTTTTCTAGGTCAGCTTCGGAATTGATCTTTTTTTCGGTTAGCTGTTCTAGACGATGCAGCTGGTTGCTTTGGTAGTTTTCCTCTGCCCGCGTTTGCAGATACTCCGCAACCAAATTGCCAAAGGTTAGGCTTTCCAGCTCCATCACAACTTGTCCTTTTTTAACCGACTCTCCTTCGTTAAGAGGAAGAGATACAATCCTACCATCAACTGGGGCGCTAAGGATGGCGATGTAATTTGGTGCGGGCATAACAACTCCAGGAGCTGAAACCATAAAGGCGTGTGTGGTCTTCGAAACTCTTGCGGTTTTAATGCTGAGCTCGCGCTCCTCTTTTTCCGACAGTAGGAGAATTTGGTTCGTACGTTCCTTCTTTTCTGCCAATGATGGTGGAACCTTTGCAATTTCTTCCTTGGAAGATACCTCCTTTTTGGCGGAGCAGCTTACAATGGACAGCACCACAGTCATCAGTGCAATCCATAGCCAATAGCTTCGGTTGAGATTTCTTTTTTGATTCATGGGTGTCGTTTTTATGTTTCTTTTCCAAAAGTATCCGTTCGCTTATGTGCTGGGCTTGTGCTAAAAAACTAGGTTGAAATCGATATACTGTTCCAACTCTACGAGGGTGAAGTAGTAGTCTCGTAGAGCGTTGAGGTAGTGCTCTTGGCTGCTGAGGTAGAGTTTTTGGGCGTCAATCAGCGTTACCATATTTATTTGACCTAGCTTATACGCTTCCATCGTTAGATTTTGGAGCCTTTCCGATTTATCTCTCATTGTTACCTCAAAGCGATCGATTTTATTTTTTGCAGCATGGTAGCTGTGCCACGCGAGCTCAATGCGTTTTTTCATCTCTAGGTAAACGGAGCGCTGAGCCCATTCGAGCTGCACCTTTTGTGCTTTGGCTTGTTGTACCATGCCTCGTTGGTTGAAAGCGCCCCATAGCGGAAATGAAAACCCCACTTGAAAACCTCGGTAATTATACCCACCACCGTAGTCCTGAAAGTAGTACCCCAACTTTAGGTTTGGGAGGTAGGACGATTTTTCTTGTGCCACGTAACTGCTCGCTGCTGCAATATCGCTGGAGAATGATTGGTATTGCGGCTGTTTGTCCAGGTATTCCAGCGCCTCTTCTTGCGGAATGTTCTCCTGCTGGCTAAAGAGTGTATCGGTAAAGGCAATGTCGTAGCGCTGCTTTTCGGGGTCTAACCCCATGGAGTTAAAAAGGCTATAGCGCGCTTCATGAAGCAAGCGCTCCGCGTCATCGTTGCTGTTTTTGGCCTCATCGAGCCGCACCTCTGAAGAGAGCATGTCAATGTCATTGCCTACACCACTCTTGGATTTCAGCTGAGCAATATCTCGTAGGTCACTGGCTAGTGCAATTTCGCGCTGGCGTAACCGTCTGATGTAGATGCTGTAGAGTACGTTGATATACCTGCTTTTGATTTCTGCGGTGAGCGTTTTAATTCTCCACTGCAGCTGAAATTCCAACGATTTTTGCTCATTGCTAACTTTCTGCATGCGGTAGTAGCTGGTAAGTGGAAAGCTAACCTCCTGCTCCAATGTAATGCGCTGCTCGCTAAAGCCTCCATTGTTACCCTTGGGTATCCCCTCCTTGGAATATAGCAAAACAGGATCGCTGAGACCAATTGCTGTTTTTCGTTCAACCTCCTTTTGTCGAAGCCTTGCTTTTAGCTGGTTGATGTCGGGATTATTGTCCATCGCCATTTTAATGGCATCCTGAATAGTTAGCCGCTGCTTGTTATCCTGTGCACTTATTACAGTGACCAACAAAACGCCAAGTATTAAAAGTAACCGTGCTTTCATACTTATTAGGTTTATTGAGAGTGTTGGCTATGTGCATGTTGAGTTTTAAACTCATACAAATTACAAAAAAAATGAACGCTAAACGATAGCCGTTATTTGTTCCGTATTTATAAAAGAAGAGCAGGCTGTAACGGCTTACAGCATAATGCGAAAATGATTTTTAGGATAGAGTTATTGGACTTTTAATTGGGTGTATACCGGTGTTTTGCTTTTGGCGCAATTCCTCACATCTGCTCTGCTATTTCTGCTCGCATTGAGTGAGGGCAAATTGGGAAGAGATACCCACCTTGTTGAATATGAAATTCTTTTGGTTAGAAGCTACTGAGGGTAGAAAAGTCTTAGGCGGAGAGAAGACCGTTTTACTGTGCCAAAACGACTATCTGCTCTTTTTCCACTCAGCAAATAGTTTTTGGGCAACGGCAATAAGAACTGCGGCAGCCGTAAGATTCATCAGAATGTTAAAGAAGGTGTAAACGAAAGTCTTTATGCCAATTATTCTTAGTAAAACCTGGATTGCAAAAAGTGCTAGCGTGACCCATGCCGAATATCTACTCCACCTGGGAAGATCAGAAAAGCGCATCGTTTTTTCTTTCAAACTTAAAAAAAATCGCAATTCCCCATTAATATCTTCCAGAAAATGCAGCGATAAACTTGTTGTTTGCTGATATACAGCTGCTAAGTTTGGTACATGGTAGGTGTAGTGCGCTTTCGAGGCGCTATTCATCTCATTTCTGCTATATTTACAAAAAAAATAGCGGCCATGAACTATCAGCGGTTATTGGATGAGATTGCATTGGAAGTGAATCCTCTACTTGGGCAGGGGAAGGTAGCCAGCTATATACCGGCTTTAGCCGAGATAGACCCATACAGCTTTGGTATGGCGGTTGTAACCATTGATGGTAAGGTTTTTACCGTAGGGCAGGCCACCACCCCTTTTTCTACGCAGAGTATTTCAAAAGTTTTTAACCTTGTGCTGGCCTTTTCTACCCTTGGTGAAGCCATTTGGAGGAGGGTAGGAAAGGAACCATCGGGTAATGCGTTTAACTCTCTGCTTCAGCTGGAGTATGAGAATGGCATTCCACGTAATCCTTTTATCAATGCTGGCGCCATTGTGTTGGCCGACATGCTTTGTGAACACTTTTCCAGCGCTGACGATGCGTTGATTGGCTTTGTGCGCAAGCTGGCAAATAATCCAACCATTGGCTACGACCAACGAGTGGCTACCTCCGAAAAGGAGACTGGAAATCGGAATTACGCCCTCGGCTACCTGATGAAAAGTTTTGGCAATATCCGAATGCCCATCGAAACGGTGATGGATTTTTACTTTAAGCAGTGCTCCATTGCCATGAGTTGCGTTGACCTAGCCCGTGCTTTTCTGATGCTAGCCAACCACGGTGAGGTGCCCTATTCAGGGGAGAGAATACTTACAATGAGTCAGGCAAAGCGCATTAGCTCGCTGATGCTTACCTCTGGGTTGTACAATGAGGCAGGGGATTTTGCTTTTAGGGTTGGCCTTCCTGCTAAGAGTGGGGTTGGGGGCGGAATTGCTGCAATTATTCCACAGCTACTAAGCGTAGTGGTGTGGAGTCCTGAGTTAAACGGCTACGGGAACTCGTTGGCCGGAATTCAGGCTCTTGAACTTTTTACCACAAAATCGGGCATATCCATTTTTTAATGAGAAAAGATTTTCAGGGCAACATTCCTGTTTACCGGTTCAATAATTTAGCTAGCTACCCAGAGTTGTTAAACTTTGTAACCACAAGGAGTGGAGGTGTAAGCACAGGCGGAGATGCCTCTTTCAACTTGGGCTTTCACGAAAGCGATTCTGTTGAAAATGTCAAGGAGAACAGGGCTCGCTTAGCGGAGGCATTGACCATACCTGTTGGTGCATTTACCCATCAGGTACAGGTGCATAGCGCTAATATTACGGTGGTTGATGGTGGGCTGCGAGGTGCTGGAGCCATGGCTCAGGAAACTGCCATTCAGCAAAACGATGGTTTAGTTACTCAGCTAAAGGGCACTTGTCTTATTACAAAAGCAGCAGATTGCGTTCCCATTCTCTACTATGATCCAGTTGAGCGAGTGGTGGCGGCGGTTCATGCCGGATGGAGAGGCATGATTCAAGGTGTTGCCGGCAAGGCTGTTGAGGCAATGGTGGGTAATTTTGGTTGCAGAGTTGAAAATATTGTGGTGGGTATTGGTCCCTCCAACGGACCATGCTGTTACGAGGTGGGCGATGATGTTGAGGCTGCTGTTGCAGGGGTGTTTGGGAATGTGGATGGGCTTTTGGTGAAGGGGAAGAAGGTTCGTCGACACTTAAACCAGTGGGAGGCTAATCGACGGCAGCTGCTACAGGTGGGCATTCGTGCCCGGAATATTGAGGTTGCAGATCTCTGCACTCAATGCTTAGGTGATGAGTTCTTTTCTGCCCGTCTGGGACATACGGGCCGTTTCGCCGCTGGAATAATGATGGTTTGAGCATTGGTCCGCTCTTCGCTGCAAAAGTTTGCTTTGAATAGAATGTTGCTTGGCATTTGTAAGAAGCTGAAAATTCATGAAAATGCCAGTTGCTGTGTTGAGAAGCTAAAGGCTTTTGTATCTTTATAAACAAATAAGCATCCCTGCTTTTAAAGATTGCGGCCATGCTTCAGCTTCTAAATATCTCCTTTGATTTTAGTTACCTTCCTCTTCTGGTGTTGGTTGCCCTCGCTTGGCTTATTCCCATGGTGCTCTCGCTGCTGCGTGTAAAGCGAGTCCCTTCGGTTATAGTAGAAATCGTGCTGGGTTATGCTGTGGGGCACTATCTCCTTGCACATTCATCTGAAGGAAGTACCTATATCCTGAATTTTCTGGCCCTTACAGGCTTTGTTTTCTTGATGTTTCTTAGCGGTCTTGAAATTGATATGGACCAGCTACTTGGGTCATTTCCACGCAAAAAGTTGAATTGGGTTCGATACCTCAAGAATCCGCTCTTGGTAGCCATTACCTATTTTGGTATTTCCTTGGTGCTGTCGATTCTGGCTGCATGGGGGCTATCGTTCTGGATTGCCGTTCCAAACGTATGGTATTTTTCTTTAATAATGGTCACAACTTCGGTGGGGATAATTTTGCCAGTGCTGAAGAATAGAGGGGAGGCTTCGAGCCTATTTGGACAGATGCTTATAACTGCGGCAGCGGTTGCCGATATTTTGGGCATTATTCTGTTCACCTTTACGGCTTTCATACTGAAGAATGGATTTCGGGTGGACATACTCTACATTCTTATTCTGTTCGCGGCCTTCTTCTTCTTTTATCAGATGGGAAGCCAGTCCCGAAGGTGGGTTGTGTTGCGAAAAATAAGCTTTCAGCTCTCGCATGCTGCCTCCCAAATAAGCATTAGGGGTTCACTGTTTCTCCTGCTCATTTTTGTGGTTATTGCTCAGTATATAAGTTCCGAAGCGGTGCTGCTAGGCGCTTTTCTCTGCGGGATGCTCCTTTCACTTTTCATGCACAAGGGGCGTTCACTGCTGCTGGTGAAGCTCGATGGAATGGGGTTCGGCTTTTTTATACCCATTTTCTTTATGATGGTGGGTGCAACCTTTAACCCAGCGGCACTTGGAGAGTTCGATTTGAGGCTTATCCCATTGCTCATTGTTATGCTGATTATCCTATTCGCTGTAAAAATAATCCCCTCCGTTATTTGGTTTAGACCGTTTGGTAGACGCAAGGCCATTGCTGGAGGTGTGTTGATGTCGTCGCGGCTGAGCCTAATTATTGCTGCTGCAGCCATTGGCTTGGAAATGGGGATTGTAACGCCTGGGTTAAACGCTTGCTTTATTCTGTTGGCGGTGGCCACCTGTTTTCTGGGACCACTGCTTCATGGTATTCTCGACTCTGTAAGAGGGTATTCGTCTGAAAAAACGGTAATTGTGGGTGGAAGTAGCGTTGGCGTGTTGCTAGCTCGGCGACTAAAAATACATGGAAAGGCATCTGTCATTGTCGAGAAAAATGAGAAACGCTTTAGTGAGCTGCAGCAGAAGGGCTTTGTTGCTTATCTTGGCGATGGAACAGATATTAATACCTTTTTGGACATTAATACTTTGAGGGAGAATTATGTGGTCGTGATCACCGGTTCAGATGCCACCAATATTCAGGTATGTGAAATGCTTAGACGCGATTTGAATCATGAGCGAATTATATCCACGGCCACGGGCCTTACCGTTGAGCGAATGTTAAAAAAGGTTGGTGTGGAATCGGTTGATACCACCAGGGTTATGGCCACTACTCTGGAGAATCTGATTCTTCGACCCACAACCTACCATGCACTCATAGATAGTTTTGAGAACTTTAGTGTAGAGGAGATTTCCATTCGGAATGCATCTGCAGATGGGCTTCAGGTTAAGGAGGTTGCTTTTCACAAGGATGCGATCCTAATTATGCTGCGGCGAGGTAGCTCGCTTATAATTCCACATGGCGAGTCTTACCTTCGGGTGGGAGATGTGCTTACCGTTTTTGGAACAAATTCAGCTATGGAGGATGCCCGCCTTAAACTCTGGGGTAGTGACTACGTCTAAGAATTTACTTAAAGTGCGGTAAAGTAGTCATTCCCTTATAACAAGGAGACTTGATGCTTTGGACTGCAAAGGCTTTTAAGCCCAGCCCTTGGTTGGATGAATCTGCTTTTGTATCTTGCGCCACTCTTTTATTACCTTACTTTTCACAGTAATTAACCTTAACAGCTAGAAGGTGTGGACGGAGGTAGTAAATCAATACATATAGTCAACAATATAGGGGGAAGCGAAAAATGGGAGAACTAGTAAGGCATGAACGAACGGAAGAGTTTCATTCCTACTTTCAAAAAATGGTAAAACACTCTCGGATGCACGAGGATACTGTAGTTACACCCGATAATGTTTACCAGGAAGCCCACAAGGCTAATCGTGATCTATTGTTTGAAATTATTAGCAAGTGTCACCTACCCGGTAGCACAATCATGGGCGTGGAAAATGTTCTTGCCCTGGACGATTTGGCAAAGGAGGGCAAAGCTTGCCTAATTTTATCGGAGCATGTGTCTAATTTGGATGTTCCAAACCTCTTTGTGCGATTTTATGACCACAAAGAAAAGCGCCTAGCGAATATTTTTGAAAGGTTCATCTTTATCGCGGGCACAAAGCTTAACCAAAACCCAATGGTAAAACTGTTTACCGAAATGTTCACTCGCGTAGTGGTCTACGCAATTCGCTCAATCAATGAGCTCAAAAATTGTGAGGAGGGCAAGGAGGAGATAGAGCTTGCCAATAAAATAAATATACGCTCTACCCGAAAAATAGGGGAACTCCGCAACAAGGGTTACATCTTTTTTCTATACGCTGCCGGAACGCGCTATCGTCCATGGCAACCCGAAACAAAAAAGGGCATTACCGCCATTCACAGCTACCTCAATTCGTTCGACTACTTTTGCTGTGTATCCATCAATGGCAATACCATGCCCCCGCGTATGCATGAGGACATGACCAAGGAGGAGGTGTACGACGACGTAATGGTCTTCAACTTTGGTGAGGTAATGGATGCCCGTCAATACCTGAAGATGATGACCGAAAGGTTGCAGGAGCAAAGCCCTGAGGAAATGGAGAATATTAAGCAAGTTGTTGCCGATGATGTAATGGCTCAAATTGACCAGCTACACTACCATGCTGAAAAATGCCGGGCAGAATTTCTCCACTAAGATCAATACATAAATTTTTTAGAACTTCCTCGTTCTTGAATTGTTAGTAGCAAATATGGAAAAGGCAATGTACTTTGATGAGAGAGCCCAAGGATGGGATGAAGATATTACAAAGGTTCAACGAGCGCAAGCATTTGCTTCCGAGATAGTTAACTATATTGAGCCGAAGTCTTCCTACACGGCCATGGAGTATGGCTGTGGTACTGGTTTGCTTAGCATGCAGCTTCGGGAGAAGTTTACCAACATTACGTTGGTCGATACATCGGCAGGGATGCTTTCGGTACTAAAGCAGAAAATTGAGAATGGCGGAATTCTTAATTTCCGACCAGTTCTTTTGGACTTACAGCAACAAGCAGCCCCAATAGGCTCTTTCAACGTCATTTTTACCATGATGACGCTGCATCATGTGGCCGATATCCCTTCGCTATTGGTGGCTTTTGAGGAGAATTTGCAAACAGGTGGATATCTCTGTATCGCCGATTTGGTGTCCGAGGATGGCTCGTTCCATGCCAACGATCCTTCCTTTGATGGGCACAATGGTTTCGACCGCAACTTTATTGCTAGCGCCTTGGAGGCCGCAGGTTTTGTTGTTGAGAAATATGCTGTGTTTTATTCCATAAGCAAGGTGGTGGAGAATCAGAAAAGGGATTATCCCCTCTTTCTTGTTTTTGCACGCAAGCTGTAATTCGGCATCACTTATCTGTAAAACTGTTTTTTCCTGAATCTGATTTGCAGCTGCATATGCATTACGTTTTTGTATTCTATCCGGTGAACAGTTCCCTATATCCTTTAATGTGTGGTTGACCATGATTGTGCCTAAAATTTGGGACAAAAGTCGACAAAAAGGATTTTGAGCCCAAATCTCCTCGGACATCTTGCTTGTAGTCAGTGTTTTTATATTCAAACTGTTGGCTAAGCGAGGTGGGCAAATAAAGGTTACTTTTGCTCGTTTAGAATAGTTTTGTATTTTTAAAACCTGTAAGGAGCGTTTTTTTGTTGGGCTGTTATCTCATTTTGAGACAGCCTTTGTTACTTGTACCATCGCAACCGTGCAATTGCCACAAAAAAATGTGGTTAATCCACTTGCCTCTACAAATAGCTTTGCGTTATTCCGCTTTTTGCTCTAATGTTTGATAACTATTGTTTTTTAATCCAATACAAGTATGAGTGGAGCCCATTATTCAGTGATTGTTGCAACCGGTCGGTATATTCCGACAAGGGTTGTGAAAAATGAAGTGTTTTTGAAGCATAAGTTTTACAGCTCTTCAGGCGAAAAGCTCATAAAGCCGAACATGGAGATTATCGATAAGTTTAGGCAGATAACTGAGATTGAAGAACGGCGATATGTTGAGGATGATTTAGTTGCTTCCGATATAGGCTTTATAGCCGCCTCCAACGCTTTGGAATCCTCAGGAATAAGCAAAGAGGAGCTGGATTACATTATTGTTGCCCACAACTTTGGTGACGTAAAAAAATCGAACCCAAAGTCGGACATGGTCCCAACTCTTGCTGCGCGTATTAAGCATAAGTTGGGCATTGTTAACCCGTTTACGGTGGCCTACGATTTGCCATTTGGCTGTCCAGGGTGGCTTCAGGCCATGATTCATGCCAACTACTACATCAAGTCGGGTGATGCCAAGCGAGTTATGATTATTGGAGCCGAAACTCTTTCGCGTGTATCGGACCCGCACGATATCGATAGCATGATATACTCCGATGGTGCTGGTGCAGCCATCCTTGAATCGGTTGAAAGCGATACCCCTCTGGGCGTGTTAGCTCACCTCACCAGGTCGGATACCATTGACCATTCGCCACTTCTTACCATGGATATCTCCTACTGCCCAGAGTTTGAGAATGATGATATCTTCCTTAAGATGAACGGTAGAAAACTATACGAATATGCGCTAAACACTGTGCCTCAGACGGTAAAGACCTGTATCGATAAGGCAGGTTTACAGTTATCCGACATTAAAAAGGTGCTTATTCACCAGGCCAATGCAAAAATGGATGATGCCATTCTTTCGCGTCTATTCAAGCTATACAATGAGAGTGAAATTCCTGCCCACATTATGCCAATGACAATTTCGAAGTTGGGGAATAACTCGGTTGCCACTCTGCCCATACTGCTCGATTTGATTCGTAAGGGTGAGATGGAAAACCAGCAGCTTAATAGTGGAGACCACATTGTTTTTGCTTCTGTTGGCGCTGGAATGAATATCAATGCTGTGGTGTATCGATTGCCATAGTATTCGCCCAATAATATACTAAGCCTGCAGCGTGGTGAATCACTTCGTCTGCAGGCTTTTTTATAGATATGTTTTTCACGCATAGGATAAGTATTCCTTGTCTCTATTGCATATGCCGAAATGGAGATTGGAGCGCTAACTGTTGGTTATAAACTTACATTTGCTGGTAACCGTGAACTTCCCTCGTAAAATATCTCCATTGGTGCATTAAACTTCCTCTAGGGTTTACCCTCAAAGTAGCGTTGCATTTTCATCTTTTGTAAAGCAGGAAATGGCTAAGTTTGTACCAAAATAATCTTCTGTGAATCGTTTTTTAGATATCCGTAGTTACTTTCAGAGGATGGGCTTTGCCTTTCGGGCTTTGCAAAGTAGGAATTTTAAGCTATTCTTCTTTGGTCAGATTATCTCCCTGCTCGGAACTTGGATCCAGAATATTGCTTTAGGCTGGTTGGTTTATAGGCTAACCGATTCAGTGTTCTTGCTTGGCGTGGTTGGTTTTGCTGGCCAAATTCCATCGTTGGTGATTACCCCTATTGCCGGGGTGTTTGCCGATAGGCTTAACCGCCGAAATGTGATGCTTACCACCCAAACGGCCTTTATGGTGTTGGCCTTCCTTTTGGCCGCTCTTGTGCTGTTTAATGTGATTCAGGTTTGGGAAATTATTCTTTTGGCAACGCTGAATGGTGTTGTTCTTGCCATCGATACTCCTTTCCGACACGCTTTTTTGTTGGTGATGGTTGGGGAGAAGTCATTGTTGCAAAATGCCATTGCGCTTAACTCTACCCTCATTAATTCCGCACGTTTTATTGGACCAACAGTTGGAGGTATTCTCATTGCACTGGTGGGCGAGGGGTGGTGTTTCTTCCTAAATGGTATGAGCTTCCTTGCAGTAATTGCAGCTCTTCTTGCCATGGTGGTTATCGATACCCAGCAGGCATCGGGGAAGAGTTCTGTGCTGTCTGAACTGCGTGAGGGACTTCGTTATTCCTTTAACTTTGTGCCCATCCGATACCTGCTTATTTTGGTTGCAACGACCAGCTTTTTTGGTCTTCCCTTTCAGGTGTTCATGCCGGTGTATGCCAAAGATATTCTTGGCGGAGGAGCAGAGCTACTCGGTTTTCTCACAGGGTCGATGGGTGCAGGAGCTCTTGTGGGTGCCTTTTACCTTGCCAGCCGAAAAACACTCTGCGGAATTCCCCGATTAATATTGCTTGCCGCTGCAGTTTTCTCTGTGGGGCTTATGGGGTTTGCCTTCTCAACCGTGACTATTCTGTCGTTGGTTCTCATTTTCTTTATCGGATTTGGCATGATAGTGGAATTTGCTTCAACCAACACGCTGCTTCAAACTATTGTTGATGAGGATAAGCGAGGGAGGGTGGTGTCGCTTTACGGCATGTCGTTTTTGGGAATCACTCCGCTGGGGAGTCTGCTGCTTGGTAGCCTATCGCATGAGTGGGGGGTGAACGTTGTTCTTTTCGTCTCCGGTATATTCTGCCTGCTTGCCGTGGTCCTTTATGCCCGAAGGGTCCCCATAATTACGCATGTGGTCCGGTCAATCAATGAGTGCTCGTAGACTTCTTGCATCTATCGAGGTAGAATGGTGCTAGCCTGATGTAAACTCTTCTTTTTCTCAGCTCTTTTCTGGTGGCTGTTGTATACTTAATCACCAACTTATCGGTGTCGGCAGGCCATTCGATATACTTTGTTCCGTTGATGGTTATTACTGTTCCGTTGTGGCTAACAGGATAATCGTCATCCAATTTCCAGAGAAGAAAACCTGGGCGCGATGAATCATCAAGATTGGTGAGCTTAGAGTATCGTAACACCACGGTTGCATTTAGCTTGTTGTGCTCTACTTTTAGCTCCTTAAATAGAACGCTATCTAGCGAAACATCGAATACTATCTCTTTTATATTTTGCTCCCAATTATCCATGAAATGGTTGAAATCCTGTAGTGCTCTCTCCTTTGGTTTCTTTTCGTCATCTCTATCGGGAGTAGAGATTATGTTGTTGAGGTAGTATTTTGCAATTTTATCCTTTGGGAAAACATTGATAATTGTTTCCTCAAACCAGTAGCAACCTTGCATGCCACACAGTAGCAACAGAAGAACACCTACAATAACCTTTTTCATAGCACTAAGGTATATGGGTTCTAAATACGAGAACAAGGTACTAAATTTTGAGTCACAAGTAAATAGGTGGGCTTATCAGCAGTCAAATTCATTTATTTACATGTAAATGACCGTTGCTACTACTATTCTCTAATTATCACTACTTTTGCAGCCATATTATCGACCGATGGAACATACAGTATTATACATGGCTCCCATGCAAGGATTTACCGAATATCCTTTGCGAAATGCGTTTACGGCTGCCGGAGTGGCTGTTGATGGCTTTGTAGCACCCTTTGTGGATGCCCATGAATTTGCCAGAGGAAAGGCACGAAAGCTGAAAGATTTAGCCGCTGACAACAATAGCACGATTTCATTATCGCCGCAGCTGCTTGGCTCAAATCCCGATGAGCTGGTGATGCTTGCAGGGTGGTTTCAGGAACTCGGGTATAAGAGTATCAGCCTAAATATGGGTTGTCCATATCCAATGGTGGCACAAAAGGGTGCTGGGTCGGGCCTTATTGCTCAGCCCGATAGTGTTGACCCCATTCTGTCAAAGCTGTATGCCTCTTTTCCCGATTTATCACTTTCGGTTAAAATACGTCTGGGCTATACCGATCCATCAGAGCTGGAGCAGCTAATTCCTGTGCTGAATAGGTATAAGCTTGCGGAGGTAGTGGTGCATCCCCGTATCGGCAAGCAGCTCTACAAGGGTGACGTGGATTTAGATGTTTTCGATAAGGTGGCTCCTTTAATTGAGGCACCGGTATGCTACAACGGCGATATTCTTTTGTTGTCCGATTTTAAGCAAAGGCAGCAGCGCTATCCTTCCATACACCGATGGATGATAGGTCGGGGTGCGCTTCAGAATCCTCTGCTATTTGCTGAAATTAGGAGCGGGGTGGAATCCTCCGACGAGGAGAAGCTAAAAGTGATTGAGACTATTCATGATGAGCTGTTCCGCCACTATGTCGGCGTGCTGTCGGGTGATAGCCACCTGTTAAAGAAAATAAAGCCTTTTTGGGAATACTTTGGTGCTGGATTTCCTGACCGAAGGAAGTTACTTAAGAAGATTAATAAGGCAACGAAGTCGGAACATTATAGGTTAGCCGTTATTGAGTTTTTTAAGGGCTAGGATATGGTAATAATGCCATCAGATAGCCTAGGCACAATGTTAGATATATCCTGTTGCATGCAGTAGTTTACATCTGCAATAAATCCTTTTTTTATCAGCAGCTGTGCATGGTGACAGTTTTCGAGGGCAACCATTAGATTTCCCTCGAATCCCTCATACAGATACTTTAGGGTAAAGGCAAAATCGCTTAACGTGGCGGCAAACCGTTCCGTTAGTATTTTGGCCATCATTCCCGCGCATAGAGCATCTTCTAGCGTGTAGCTTTCAGCCGAACCGGCGCATACAATGGCAACATCTTCTCCTTCGTTGCCAAGCCAGTTGGCTACCGCAGTTGCGTTTAAAAAGGAGGCTACGGTAATGCTATTTGCTCCACGACTTCCCATTAATGCCCTTGTCCCATTCGAGGTTGTTAGGATTATCGTTTTTTCGGCAACGGTTTCCTTTGTGTATTCGAATGGAGAGTTTGCCAAGTGAAATCCCTCAATTCTTACAGCATTTCGTTCTCCACCTAAAAGTGCTCCCGTTTCCTTTATAGAGGTGTAGTATTGCCTTGCCTCATCAACATGCTCCTTCGGTATAATTCCTATGGCTCCATTCTGCAGTGCGGTTACAATTACTGTAGTGGCTCGTAAGATGTCGATTACTGCTACATTCTTTCCATTTACGGCCTTGGGTTGAAGTTCTGCCGGTGAACCTATAATGTCTACCCTCATCTTAACATGTTTTTGAAAGGTTCAAAGGTATGTAAAATCTGGTTTTGCCGTTTTCCCCATCGGGTATTTGCTTTTTTGCTGTAAACGGTTGCTTAAATTTTGAATAGGTTGAAAAAATGGGTGATATTTCCAACAGCAAGATAGTCAGTAGTCTCAATATTTATTGCAATTTCCGGCAATAACACCTCCATTATTTTAAATGTTTTTTAGTGAAGTTTTTTTTATCGCTATTATGGCTGTAATCCAATGCTATAAAGCAACGGCCCAATTTTTGGAGAAAAATATATTCGAAAACATTTGGAGTGAATAGGAAGAAG
>MTLE01000401.1_pt1 | contig 107864 bp, 98 predicted proteins | sample 1982461 | NCBI WGS metagenome assembly MTLE01 (sample SAMN05712605, study PRJNA340218) | biofilm metagenome | isolation source: sample SPL anode biofilm adapted to -200 mV | place: USA | collected 2012-02-03
TCGGCCATCTCGAAATCGCGGAGTCGAAGCGCGTTCTTGGCGCGGAGCAGATTATCGGTGCCTTTTCTGGCTTCCGTCATGGCGAGACCCTCGATGGCCGCGCGCTGATCTCGCGCGAAAATTCCCCGATATGGGGTGGCGTGGCGTCGTCATAGGCGGCGACCGCGATGAAGTAGAGTGTGCCGTTCTTGAGGCCATTCAGGGTCAGGCTCGTCGAACCAGCGCCCTTTACGAAAACCGGGCTGGATCCCTCTGTCGAGCCGGTGCCAAAATAGTCCCCCGATGCAAGACCATAGTATACCACATATCCCCGGACATCGGACTCGGAGACGCTTGACCACCGCACCGTGATGCGGCCATCGCCGCCCGTGGCGCGAACGGTCGAAGGAGGTGAAGGTGGCTCGTCAGGCAGGTAGCGCACCTTGATGGCGCCGACCGACGGGCTCTGCTCTCCCGACGCATCCGGATAGAGCATCAGCTTCAATTGCAGGTAGCGCCCCTTGGGGCCGGTGCCATCCGGCGAGGAGAGCTGGGTGCCAGGGGTGAACGGTATCCAGGCCGGCGCCTCATCCTGCCATCCAACCGATGAATCGGCGGCCCGATAGCTCCAATGGATCGCCGACTCGCCTGGCGTCCTCGTCTGGGCCTCGATCGCGTGAATGGCGGAATTCGTGGCTCCCAGGTCAATGATCGGTGATATGATCGTGCCGCCGGCCGGCCGGAAGCGTGCCAGCGCCGGTTGTTCCACGAAGGCCGACGAGATTCGCAGTTCGTCTATCATGCCGGTATAGTTCTGCGCCAGATCGAGCTTGCCCGAGCTGCCGGCTATGGGATTGAACACGGTGCCGGCCTGCTTCTTGGTCGAGGTCGCGTACTCGACGGCCTCGGTCTTGCCATTCATCAAGTACTCGACCATGCCGGTATGCGAATCGAACCGGACAAGGTGGTGCGACCAGATTCCTGGCACGAGGACCGAGGCCCCCTGCAGGCTGACCATCGTCTCGGCGCCCGATGGGTTGGCAAAGAAGTTGAGGAAGCCGAATACGATACGGTTGCGCAGGATGACGCAGGATACCTGCTGGGAGAGCCAGGCCTTGCCAGACCGCCTCGTGGCCTTCCACATCATGATGATCTCGCCCGAGTCTGCGCGGGTTGGTTTGAGCCAGAACTCGATGGAGAAGTCCCCCATGGGCAGTTCGGGCGCAAACAGGGTGCTCGAAACCGGCTCAAGCGTCAGTTTGGTGACCGGTGCCCTGAAGACGCCGGCTCCCGCGCCGAAGCGCGCAGCCGGTGATTGTTCATAGGGGCCCATCGTCTTGACCGACCAGTGACCGGTCGACTCGACGGGTCCACCGCCGGTCGACACAGTGTCAAAGGCAAGGAGCATGTCCGTGTTCTGGTCTACGGCCTCCGCGGCCGGGCTCAGCGTCAGCTCAGGGCCGGACGGGCCTTCGACGCGCTGTGTACCATCATGCAGCCACTGGTATGGTGAAGACCTGATGACCGTGGCGGCATCGATGATGCGCTCGTCGTCGGCATACACGCCCGCTGGAATGAAGAAGGCCAGCCCCAGCGTCAGCGCCAGGGATGCCAGCGTCGTGATCCGGACCGCGCCGCGATCGTTTGAATAGCTCTGTATACGGTCATGCATGGTGCCCTGTTCCTCTGTCATCAAGAATTGATTCGCCCCTGTATCAACAATCCATCCGGGGGAGCGTTGCCGAATGACTAGCACTTTTCGACAAAACCCCACTATCATAGTATCGAAGATTATGGACGAGAATAAAGCCCGGCCTTCTGCCACGGTGCGGAATATCGCAAAACAGGCTCCGGAAGCTCCCGGAGTCTACCTCTGGAGAGATCCGGAGGGCGTCGTCATCTACGTTGGCAAGGCAAAATCGCTCAAGGCCCGGCTCGCGTCGTATTTTACCGGCAAACGCGAGGTGAAGACGAGGCTGCTCGTCTCCAAGGCCGCGTCGCTGGAATGGATCCTGACCGAGACCGAGTATGAGGCCCTGCTTCTTGAGAACAACCTGATCAAGCAGCATGCGCCCCGCTACAACATCAACCTGAAGGATGGCAAGACCTACCCGTCGATACGGATCACCAACGAGGAGTTCCCCCGTGTTTTCAGGACGCGGCGGATCATCGATGATGGCAGCCGATATTTCGGGCCGTATCCCAGCGCCGACGTCATCGACCGGTATCTCGACATGGTCAGGCGGCTCTTTCCGTTGCGGCGCTGCAGGACGATGCGCAAGCGGCAGGCTCCGTGCATGTACTACCATATTGGCCGATGTTCGGCTCCCTGCGCCGGCAAGACCACCCGCGAAGAATATCTGGTGCAGGTCGAACGCGTGGCAACGCTGCTGTCAGGCGATTCCGATGCCCTGCTCGAATCGTTGCGGGCCGAAATGGATGCCGCGGCCGGTTCGCTGCAGTTCGAGAAGGCCGCAAGCCTGCGCGATGCGATCCAGGCCATTGGCGCCTTCAAGAGCGATTCGGGAGTGGTCGACTTCGCCTCCGGCGACCGCGACTACGTGGCCTGGGCCGTCGATGGCAGCCTGGTCGATTTCGTCGTGTTCCAGACCAGAGGCGGCCGCCTGGTGGGCCGCGACCTGTACCGGGAGCGCAGTTTCGGCTCGGAGCCGGAGGCGGTAGCCGAGTTCCTGTCGGCCTATTACGGGCCCGACAGGGCGCCGCCTCCGGAGGTCTTCGTGAAGGATGCCACCGGACTCGAGCTCGTTGTCGATTACCTGCGGGGCGAACTGGGCCGGGTCTTCTCGCTGGCGACGCCGGACGAGCATCGGCACGAGGCGGCGCTGGCGATGGCCGAGTACAACGCCCGCGAGGACCTGCGGAAGCGCCGCCGTGAAGCCGGCGATGTCGAGGCGCTGGAATCGCTCAGGGCGGCGCTTGGCCTCGAGGCGCTGCCTGCGTTGATAGAAGGCTTCGACATAGCGCAGCTGTCGGGCAAGCACACGGTCGCTTCGCTGGTCTCTTTCAGGAACGGGGCGCCGAACAAGAAGGGCTACCGCATATTCAAGATCAGGAGCCTGGATGGAGCGATCGACGACTTTGGCGCGATGCGGGAGGTCACGGCGCGGCACTACACGCATGTAGCCAACGACGAGGCGGAGGCTCCCGACCTGGTGCTGATAGATGGCGGGCGCGGGCAGGTCAATGCCGCGTGGGACATGCTCGATGCGCTCGGACTCGATATTCCCGTGGTCGGGCTGGCCAAGGAGAACGAAGAACTCTGGCCGCATGGCGCGAGCGAACCGATCGTGCTCTCGAAGGATTCCGCGGGGTTGCGGCTGGTTGTCGCCATACGCGACGAGGCCCATCGCTTCGCGACCGGCATGAACCAGCGCCTGCGCGGCAAGAGTGTCGGTTTCCCGATTCTGGAGGCTGTCCGGGGCGTGGGGCCGGCCAGGGCGCGTCGCATCATGGAGGCCTTCGGCTCGCTGGCCGCGGTCGCTGAAGCCGCGCCCGAGTACATAGCGGCCCGGTCGGGCCTGGACCGCGCGGCCGCCGCCGCCGTCAAGGATGCAGCGGCGCGGGCGGCCTCCGTCGGTCTCGACGCGGCGGCCGGGCAGTCCGGATGACTCGGACGCCTCCGTGGTATGGTGAGTCGATGCGGCGCCGCGTTCCCTATGCGACGATCATTGTCGTCGCTGTCATCCTGACGGCCGTCCTCCTGCCAGGTTCCAGCCTGCCCCGAGGACCAGCGTTTCCCGGCTTCGACAAGCTGGTGCACGGCGGCATGTTCCTGGCGCTTGCGCTGGCGGCCGGGCTGGATTTCAGGCTCGCCGGAGCGGGGAGGTTGCTTGCGGCGCTGGCGGCGGCGTCCATCTTCGCCGCACTGACGGAGGTCAGTCAGCTCTTCGTTCCCGGGCGTTCCTGTGACGGATACGACCTGCTGGGCGACGTGCTCGGCTTCGCAGTCGGTCTGATGCTCCATCGAATCGCGAGGGCCCGCGCGGCACGGTTGTCTTGACCAAGCCGCCCTGCGCTGCGTACAGTGGCGTCTTCTACTATGGGGTTGCAGACGTGGACATTCCAGGCATTGTACCCGCATCGCTGCTGGCCGAACGGCTCGAAGCGCTTGCCTATCTGTATCGACGGGCCGACGTGGCCGTCAATCAATTCGTCGAGGCTTCCGGCGTCTCGTGCGCCTTTGGCTGCGGCTCATGCTGCGAGGGCTTCGTCCCCGACATTCTGCCCCTCGAGGCGTCGTACCTTGCCGCGTGGTTTGTCGGATCGGATCGCGCCAGAGCCTACGAGATCGCCGCCGCAGGGTTGAGCCCCATCGACAAACCCGATGGCCGGCGCGGCTGTCCGCTGTACGCCGCCGACACTCCCTACCACTGTACCGTGTACGAGGCCCGACCACTGATATGCCGCATGTTCGCCTTCTCCGGGATCAGGAACAAGCATGGTTCGCCCACGTTCTCGGTCTGCAGGCAGGGGCTCTTTGCCGGCGCCGTGCGGGCTGCCGGCGGCCAGGATGAACTGATCCGGGTCTTCGGAGCCGAGCCCCCGGTGATGGCCGATATGGGTTCGGAGCTCGCCGGCATCGATCCGGCAACGTCCGGCGAGCGGAAGCCGCTGGATGTCGCCCTGCCGGAGGCGATGACCCGCGTGCTGTTCCTTGTCGGCATGAAGGGTGACGATCCCCTGGATGACGGACCGGATCTGCGTCCGCTGGTGCCACAGGCAGGCTGAGCATGGGCAAGCACCGAGCCACCCCGGACAAGCAGTCCGCGCTCCTTTCGCTGCAGCGCGGCTTGACCGGTGACAGGGTGCTGGCCGGCACCGGCTACATGGACGATCCGGCCCTGCTCGCGGCATACGCGGACTACTACCTTGAAGTGTCACGGGCGCAAACGCTCCGGATATGTTCGATGACCGGGCTGCATCCCCGATCGGTACTGGACATGGGCGCCGGCCCCGGCTCTGTCTCGCTGGCGCTTGCCGAACGGGGTGCCCGCAGGCTGACGCTGGTGGACCGTTCGGCGCCTGCCCTCGATTCTGCACGGCAGGCGCTTGCCCGGCTGCCGCGACCGGACTCCGCGCCGCTGGAGCTGGCCGTGATCCAGGCCGAGCTGGAATCGAGCGCGGCACTGCCGGCCGGCCCGTTCGACCTCGTCGTGTTCGGCCACAGCCTGAACGAAATCGGAACCGGCCCCGACCGTCTGGAGAGACGTCTTGCGCTGGTCAGACGGGCGGCCGCATCACTGGAAGCCGGTGGTGGCATCCTGATCATCGAGCCGGCGACGCTGGCCGCCAGCCGCGACACCCTGCAGCTGCGCGATGCCCTCGTGTCCCTGGGCTGGCGGGTGCGCGCCCCGTGCACCTGGTCTGGAGCCTGCCCCGCGCTGGAGGCAGGCCCGACGCACACCTGCCATGACGAATCGACCTGGGCCATGCCCGCACATGTCGTCCAGCTTGCGCTGAAGCTTGGGCTCGACAGGGAGCTGATCAAGATGACCTGGCTGCTCGCCGTTCCGGCGCTCGCCGTTCCGCCGCCCGCCGCTGCGGAGCGGCCTGAGTCGTACCGGGTCGTATCGGCGCCGATGCTGAACAAGGCTGGCCGCGTAAGGTACCTGCTCTGCGGTCCAGCCGGGCGCTTCCCGTTCTCGGCCAGGAAGGATGATGATGCGGCGATACGCGGCGGCTTCTTCCTGTTGCGCCGCTACGACCTGATAGAGGTGGCGAACCCGGAAATCAGGGAAGTCGGCTGGGGATTTGGCCCCCGGACGATCATTCATACCGTGAGCCCGACCGATGCGCTTGCCCGCCACGGCGCACCCGAACTACAATGACACCATGGGCGCCCGCTTCGCGTGTTTCATTGGCTGGTCCAATACCGGCAAGTCCGGCTTCATAGAAAGGTGCATCACCGAGCTTGATGTCCGCGGCATGTCGGCCGGCGCCATCAAGTGCGTGCACCATGGGGCGAGCTTCAATCTGCCAGGCAAGGATTCGACGCGGTTCTTCGCGGCAGGCGCGGTCGCGGCCCTGGTATCCGACGATGAAACCATCCGGGTGGAGCGGACCCCCGCCGGCTGGGGCCGCGACCATGCCGAGTCGGTGTTTCCTGCGGCCGATGTCATTCTGGTGGAAGGCCGCATGGTACCCGGTGCCGTACGGGTGCTTGTCGGAGGCCCGGCAACGTCGACCGACGGGCTCAAGCGTCCGCTGAGCGATTTCGATGTGCTGATAACCGATGCTGCCGATCTGTCGGACACCGCCAGCCGCTCCGGCCTGGTCGTCTTTGGCTCCGCTCAGGCGGACAAGTTCGTTGAACACTATTTTCGAGGAGGAATTGTCATGAAGGATCGTACGGTTACCGTGACCAATGGCGGCAAGGATGTACCGCTCAACCCGTTCGTCAAAGAGACATTCGAGAATGTCGTGCTCGGGCTGATGAAGGCACTCAAGGATGTCACGCCTGACGAAGAGATCATCATCAGGATATCGGCGCTGAGATAAGAAAAAAGGCGACGGCATTCCTGCGCGTCGCCTTCTGCATCCTCTGCGTTCCGAGCCGAGTTCGAGCTCAGCCCTTCTTCTTGCCTCGTGTGTCGATCTTGAACGGCAGGTACAGCGGGCACGTTCCAACGACGCTGGTTGCCACGAAGACCACGGCCAGAATACCCAGAATGATGGCGGCGACTCCGCTGAGCTGCCCGGCTGTGAATAGCACAACCACGACGACGGCCAGCACGATCCTGATAACCCTGTCAACGGTACCCATATTCTTCGGCATACATGCCTCCTTGTGCACCATTCAATATAGCGATTAGCTTATATAAAGGCAAAGGAAAGCGCCCACGATCATGGCCATCGAGCCGCACATGCTCCGCCACGGCGGCCGGAATGTGTCGGCTCGAAGGTCCTGCTTACTTGTTGTAAAGCTCCAGCTTCCTGTACTTGGTGTGCAGAAGCTGATGTGCCTTGTGACCATTCGGCTCGCCAAGGAAATCCTTGTAGATCGCGGTGATGTGCGGGTTGTGGTGCGATGTGCGGTAGGTGCTCCGTTCGTCATCGCTGTACAGCCCGGCCATGCGCTGCTGGCGCACCGAATCGGTCGCGCCGTATGGCTGGCCGCCGCCGCCGATGCAGCCGCCCCTGCATGCCATCACCTCGATGAAGTGCCAGGGCGGATCCTTGCCCTCGAGCTTGGCCTTGCGCACCTCCTCGAGCACCGTCGCTATGTTGCCCATCTGGTGGGCTACCGCGACGCGAACCTCGGTGCCCTTGATGTGCACGCGCGCTTCCTTGATGCCGGAAATGCCGCGCACGCCGGTGAAGTTGACATCCTTCAGATCCTCGTTGGTGATCAGGAAATACGCGGAGCGGAGCGCCGCCTCCATCACGCCACCGGTCGCTCCGAAGATGACACCGGCGCCGGCGTACGGTCCCATCGGGCTGTCGGCTTCTTCTTCCGGCAGGTTGGCCAGATCGATGCCGGCCTGCTTTATCATCCGTGCCAGCTCGCGGGTGGTCAGCGTCACGTCCACATCCTGCTGGCCGGAGGAGTACATGTCCTCGTTGCGATGGTTCTCGCACTTCTTGGCGGTGCACGGCATGATCGATACCGAGAATATCTTCTTGGGGTCGACCTTGGCCTGGCCGGCCCAGTAGGTCTTGATCATCGCGCCCATCATCTGCTGCGGGCTCTTGGCGGTGGAGAAGTGCGGAATCATGTCGTCGTAATACTTCTCCATGTAGTCGACCCATGCCGGGCAGCACGAGGTAATCTGGGGCAGCAGGTTCTTGTTCTTGCCGGCGGCGAAGTCGACGAAGCGCTTCACGAATTCCGTGCCTTCTTCGATGATGGTCAGGTCGGCGGAGAAGCTGGTGTCGAATACGACATCGAACCCAAGCCGGCGCAGCGCGGTGTAAATCTTCTTGGTGATGACCGTGCCGGGCTTCAGCCCGAATTCCTCGCCAAGCGCCACGCGGACCGCGGGGGCAATCTGCACGACACAGGTCTTGGCATCGTCGCCCGATTTCATGAGGGCATCCCATACCTGCCTGGTCTGATCGTGCTCGTATATCGCGCCGACCGGGCAGTGTGCCGAGCACTGGCCGCACTTGATGCACGGACCGTCGGCAAGCGACACGTCGGCAGCTGGCGCTATGCGCGTGCTTTCGCCGCGTCCCAGGAACTCGATGGCCCAGACATTCTGCATCTGCTGGCAGACCTGCACGCAGCGGCCGCAGCGAATGCACTTCTCGGGATTCAGTATCAACGATCCCGTGGAGTTGTCTACGGGAAGGTCGCGCAGGCGCTTCTCGAACGGCTGCTCACGGATGCCGAACTCGGCGGCCAGCGTCTGGAGCTCGCAGGAACCCGAGCGAGGGCATTGCAGGCAGTCATCCGGATGCGTCGACAGGATCAGTTCGATGACGGTCTTGCGTACCTGCACGATCTCCGGGTCATGCGTTATGACATGCATGCCTTCCTCGATCGGTGTCGAGCATGCGCGGAGCATCTTGGGGTTCTTCTCGACCTTCACAACGCATATACCGCACGCCGCCCATGGCGGCAGGTCGTCGTTGTAGCAGAGCTTCGGTATCCTGACGTTTACCTTCTCAGCGGCGCTGAGGATTGTCGTGCCCTCGGCCACCTGAACGGGAATATTGTTGATCGTAGCGTTGACCATACGGCCTACTCCTTCAGTTATTTCTTGTTGACTGCGCCGAACTTGCAGACGTTGAAGCACTCGCCGCACTTGATGCAGGCGGCCGCGTTGATCGTGAACTTCTGTGTCTTGTCACCGGAGATGCAGTTGACCGGGCACTTCCGAGCACATAGGCTGCAGCCGATGCACTTGTCCTTGTTGATGCTGTAGACAACCAGATCCTTGCACTTGCCCGCGCGGCACTTTCGGTCGTTGATATGCTCCAGGTATTCCTCGCGGAAGCGCTTGATTGTCGCGAGCGTAGGATTGGGAGCCGTCTGGCCAAGTCCGCAGAGCGAGGCCTTCTTCATGGCCAGGCCAATCTTCTCGAGTTTGTCGAGGTCCTCGAGCGTGCCCTGACCCTTGGTAATCTTGACCAGAATCGAATGCATCTGGTTTGTGCCGATGCGGCACGGCGAGCACTTGCCGCAGGATTCGTCGACGCAGAACTCCATGTAGAACCTGGACACGTCGACGACACAGTCGTCCTCGTCCATGACGATCAGGCCACCGGAGCCCATCATCGAACCAAGGGCAGTCAGGCTCTCGTAATCGATAGGCACATCGAGGAATTCCTCGGTGATGATGCCGCCCGATGGCCCGCCGGTCTGGGCGCCCTTGAACTTCTTGCCGCCCTTGATGCCGCCGCCGATGTCGAAGATGATCTCGCGGAGCGTCGTGCCCATCGGCACCTCCACGAGGCCCGAGTTGTTGATCTTGCCGGTCAGCGCGAAGACCTTGGTGCCCTTGCTGGTCTCGGTACCGATCTTTGCGAACCATTCGGCTCCCTTGGTGATGATCACCGGGATGCTTGCCCAGGTTTCCACGTTGTTGATCACGGTCGGCTTGCCCCAGAGGCCCTTGAGCGCGGGGAAGGGGGGGCGGGGAACCGGCATGCCGCGGTTGCCTTCAATTGACTGCAGCAGCGCCGTCTCTTCACCACAGACGAAGGCACCGGCTCCAAGCCGTATCTCGATGTCAAAGGAGAAATCCGTGCCCAGTATCTTGTCGCCGAGCAGGCCATAGGCATGCGCCTGTTCGATGCCGATCTTGAGCCGCTCGATCGCCAGCGGGTACTCGGCGCGGATGTAGACGAAGCCCTTGCTGGCGCCGACGGTGTAACCGCAGATCGTCATCGCTTCGATTACCGAGTGCGGATCGCCCTCAATGGTCGACCTGTCCATGTAGGCGCCAGGATCGCCCTCGTCGGCGTTGCACACGACATATTTCTGATCGGCCTTGACGCCCTTGGAGAACTCCCACTTGCGCCAGGTCGGGAATCCCGCGCCGCCGCGGCCGCGGAGTCCGGAGGTCTTCAGTTCCGCTATGACGTCTTCGGGAGACATCGATGTCAGAACCTTCTCGAGCGCGGCGTAGCCGTCACGCGCAATGTACTCATCGATATTTTCCGGATTGATCACGCCGCAGTTGCGCAGGACGATGCGGAACTGCTTCTGGTAGAACTGTATGTCTTCTACCTTGATGCGGTCCTTCTGGCGGTCATCCTTGTAGAGCAGGCGCTTGATCTCGCGCCCCTTGATGATCTGCTCCGCAATGATTTCCTTCGCGTCCTCGGGTTTCACCTCGACGTAGAACGATTCGGATGGCAGGACCTTGACGATCGGTCCCTTCTCGCAGAAGCCAAAACAGCCGGTCTTGACTATCTGCACCTCGTCTTTGACGCCCATCGCCTCGGCGTTGGCCTGAAGTTCCCTGTAGATCTCGTCCGACTTGCTGGATTCGCATCCAGTGCCGCCGCAAACCAATATGAAGTGCTTGTATGCCATGGTTCTGGTCCTCGCCTTACTTCTTGACGATATCGACCGCTGGTCGATCGTAGATGTGATTTTCCACGAGCGTCTTGCCGACGACATGCTTCTTGACGAGTTCCCGGGCCACGGCGGCGTCGACCTTGCCATAGATCGTAGCGGGCATGCCCGGCATGATGATCTCCACGGTCGGCTCCACATAGCAGAGTCCCATGCATCCGGTCTGCCGGATGATGATATCCGCGTTCATGCCGCTCTCGTCGACCGCCTTGACGATCTCGTCGAACGTCTGCTTGGCGCCGGCGGCTATGCCGCATGTGCCCATGCCGACGATGATCTGAATATTCTTGCCTTCCACATCCCGCCTGACCATCTCGCCCTTCTTCTCCTCGCGGAGGGTGCGCAGCTGTTCAAGAGTCATCTTTGCCATGTTGGTTCCTTTCATCACGGGGTCTCGAGCGAGGCAGCCTCGTTCGAGACCAGAAATTCGCGGGCCAGTACAAGCGCTCCCGCATCTGTCAGGTCACCGACCGCCCCGATCATCTCGGAGCGCTTGATTTCATAGGCGACGCCACGTGCAGGCGCCCTCCGCGTAACCGTCAGTTCATAGGGTCCGTCAAAACACCATGCTGAAATGATCAGGCCAGGCACGTCGCCCAGGGGCGGCGTATCAAGGCCATCGGCGGGGAACCGGAACGAGAAGCGGGTTCCCTTTCCACGGATCGAGGCCAGGTGGTACGTTCCTCCGGCCAGCTCGAGCGCCTGGAGCAGGAATGGTATGCCCAATCCGACCGTTCTTCCCACATGCTTGCGCCCGTCCGTATAGAACGGATCCTTGGCGCGTGCCAGTTCCGCCGCATCCATACCCGCGCCGTTGTCCGAAACCTCTGCCCAGATCCAGCCCTGTTCCTCGGCTATCGTCATCGAGATGTCGCTGGCGCCCGCCTCGATGGAGTTCTGCACCAGGTCGAGCAGGAAGTCGCAGACGGCAGCGTGCACGGCGCTAGCCGATATTTCTGTACTTGGCGATTATCTCGGGAACCTGTTCCTTGGTGACCTTGCCGTAGACTTCCTCACCGACCATCAGTACGGGAGCCAGTCCACAGCAGCCGACGCAGCGTACCTCATCGATGGAGAACAGCCCGTCATCGGTGACCGTTGCCCCTGAAATACCCAGGATGCTTTCGGCTTCCTCGACGAGCATCTGCCCGCCCTTGAGATAGCAGGCCGTACCCAGGCATATGGCCATGCGGTGCTTGCCCGGCTTGGTCGTCTTGAAGTAGTGGTAGAAGGTGACCACGCCATAGATCTTGGCCAAGGGCATGTGCAGATCCCTTGCGAGACGTTCCGCGGCTTCGCGCGGAATATAACTGAACTCCTGCTGCACACGGTGAAGGATCATGATCAAGCTTCCTGGCTTGTCCTTCCACTCGCGTATGAAACTCTGGAGCTCGCTGGAGAACTCGACCTGAGCGACTGGCATCTCGTATCCCCCTTACGGATTTCAGGTATATAAATATCGATATATAATCACCGTTACGTTACCAAATCGATAAGAAAGAGTCAATTGCCCGTGCTGCTTCCGGGTATGGAAAAGTAGCGTTTGCGAGACTATGATTGTACCATGATAATCAAAAGTGCAGAGCCTTTGTTTGCAGGCTCCGCGAGCGGCATCCCCCTGGGATTGTCAGCCTTCTGGGTTGCGCTCGTCGCCTTTGCCCTCGCGCTGGCCTTCTACCGGAAGCTTTCTCCCGTCTACCGGACGGCCGCCTGGTACTACGCGGCCGCAGGTCTGGCATACGCGGCGCCGTACATCGGCATGCTTGCCGGATTCCCGCCGGTGCCCGTCACGCTGGTGCTGATAGCCGTGGTGCGTGTCCTGTTGATGCTCGTTACCGATCGGGCCTGCGAAGGTCTGGCCGGCAAGCCGTGGCGTGTCATCTCATGGGCCGTCGGCGCGCTGGTCGCGGCTTCGGGGCTGGCCGCGCTGGCGCTGCCGCCGGCATGGTCTTCGCTGCTGGAGGCGGGCGCGCTCGCGGTACTGGCGCTGCACGCGCTTCTGGCCGTCGTGTTCTTCGCGATGGCTGCCAGGACCGTGCCCGCCGCGATACGGCTCGTTGGCGGCTCCGTGCCCTGGGCGCTGCTGTGGACGGCGGCGGCCGCCCTGGCGGCTGCTCGGCTGCTGGGCAACGACGTCGCCGCAGGCTTTGGCGACTATCTGCCTCTCGCGCTGTCCGCGGCCGATGCGCTGATGGGCGCCACGGTATTGCTCGCCGCGATGGTCGAACTCGCGAAGCCCGCGCCCGAGGACACCGCCCTTGATGACTATGCGGCGCGGATGACCACAACGATGCATTGCTTCATACCGACCGAGTTCCTCCAGCACCTGCAGAAAACCGAATTCTTCGACCTGAAACTCGGTGATCACGTCAAGAAGGAAATGACCATCTTCTTCTCGGATATCCGGGCATTCACGGAACTGTCGGAACAATTGACGCCGGAACAGAGTTTCGCGTTCATCAACTCGTATCTGTCGCGGGTGGTTCCGGTCATCAACGAGCATGGTGGATTTGTTGACAAGTACATGGGCGATGGCATCATGGCCCTGTTCGCGGAGAAGAGCGGCGCGGACGAAGCGGTCGCGAGCGCCGTCGAGATGCAGGGCAAGATACTGGAGTACAACGGACACCGCGCCAATATGGGCTACCGGCCCATATCGATGGGCATCGGCATCCATACCGGACAGCTGATGCTTGGCGTGGTCGGGGTTGTCGATCGCATGGAGGGCACCGTCATCTCCGATGCCGTCAACCTGTCGTCGCGGCTGCAGCAGATAGCGAAGGCGTTCAACATTCCGCTGGTCATCAGCGAGCAGACGTTCATGCAACTGGAAGACCCTGGCAAGTACAAGTACCGGTTCATTGGCAAGGTGCGCGTCAAGGGCAAGGATGCGCCGGTTTCCGCATTCGAGATATTCGACGGGCTGCCCGAGGAGCTGTTCGAGCGCAAGATGCGATCGAACACCTTCTTTGAGCAAGGCATGCTGGCATACTATCAGAAAGACTATTCACAGGGCGTCTTCTACTTCAAGCGGGCGCTGGAGAGCGTGCACGACGACGGTGCCTCGCGATTCTACCTGGAGACCTGCCTGCGCAAGGCCATGTCGCCCAAGGCCTCCTGAAAAGAAAGCGCCGGCCCCGCGGGGCCGGCGTTCTTCCGTCATGGCAGGTTGGCCATCAAGTCCTTTGCCACGGCCTCGCGCGCGACCTGCAGCAATGCCGACCTTCGCGCGGTGGCTTCGTCCGCAGCCACCGCTATGCTGGTCTTTTCCACGCTATACAGGACGGTGCCGGTCGCGAACTCGACGCATCGTACCGTCATCCGTGCCGTCGCCTGCCACATCGAGCCATCCTTGGTGACCTGATCGATGCGCGCGGTACCGTATATGAATCTGGCAAGGCCGGAACCATATTGAGCCTTGGCAGACTTGAGTATGGCGGCATCTGCCATCGAGCTGATCAGCGCCGCATCGAGCGGCGCGAGGCCCGCCTTGAACTTCTCCTTGGCCAGCGTCTCGAACAGGGCTCCCTGGGCCACCGAGGTTGCAGCCGGCTTCCCGTCATCACCCAGATCGATGACGACGACACCCGTGGGAACGGTACGCGCCTCCGAGGTGATCACATAGTCGAATGAGATCGAGCGCCTGGACATGTCTTCCTGAATGGCGCTCAGATAGGCGTCGAATTTGGGCGGTACCTTGTCCAGCAGGTCACGGGCCGAGTCAAGGTTGAGCGAGAAGCCCAGCGTCGCCTTGCCTACGAAATCGGGCGCGGGCGGAGCGAAGCTCGCCACACCCTTCTCGTCGGTCAGTATCCGTTCCGTCCTGGTTACGACGCGTCCGGTCGTCTGCCTCCGCTGATACGTCACATAGACCTCGGCGCCCGGAATGCCCACCGCGGCGCTGCCTTCGCCATAGGTCAGGCGTGCCTGGAATGGCTTGGTGTAGGCCTTGCCTATGCCGGCCGTTGCCGGAGCGTCGATGCGAGCAAAGCTTATCTTGCCCAGGACCGCCCTGGCCTTGTTGACGTTGCGTTCCAGCTTGATGTCCGCGTTGTCGATATCGGAACCGGAAGCCGCGGCAACCGCTTCGACATAGCTCTTGATCGCGTCGAAGAGCCTGCCGGCGGCCGCGGCCGCGTCACCGGCGGCTTCGGGCTTGGCGACGGCATCTTCCTGTTCCTTGAACAGGGCCGCGATCCGGGCCTTCTCCTTGTTCAGATCGGCGGTACTGTACTGGGCCAGTATATAGACGGTGACCAGCGAACCGTCCCGGACGAGATAGCGATCCTTGACGGTAAAGCCTGCCACGCGGCCCGAGCCCGACTGCTTGACGGCGTTGGTAACCTCGGCGCTATAGGAATCGAGCGAGCCTTTCGCCTGGCCGGATGTCTCGACCGTTACCTTGACGCCCATGTACCTGATCAGCTGCGATATCAGCGCATTGGCGGCATCCTCGGTCGCCACGGCCGTGTCGCCCTTGGAATCAGACGACGACGATACGAAGTAGGTGTAGGTCGCGTCGGGCGCGGGGGTCGATAGCGTCCATTCCGGGGCCTTGGCCGTCGCCGTCTTTGGCGCCGACACACACGAGGCGGCGGCGAGTACGAAAAGCAGTGCCAGCGCAGGCAGTCGATAGTTTCGCATTGAGATCCTCCTGGGATCGGGCAACTTTTATGATCACCGCTCGGAAGCGGGGCGTTCCGGACGCGGACCAAGGCCGGTCGGCTTCCGCAATGCTCGGCATGGTGCCCAGAGCGACAAAAGGCATCCCCGGCCACGAGGGCCGAGGATGCGTCTTCACATCGAGATGCTATCAGAACCCTTCGTAGAACGCGCTCTGGACGGCGTCTATGGCTCTCTGCTTCTCGGGCGTCTTGGCCGCGGCGGCTTCGGCGTCGTTCAGGTACTTGTTCAGCTGGGTCTGGAGCACGGTCTGGTCGATCGTGTAGATCTTGATGACGCGATAGACGCGGCGATCCACCTCGGTCTTGGACTTGGCACCCGGCTTGTAGTACTGGAGGTAGACCCACCAGTCCGGACCGGCCATGAAGCCGGAGAACTTCGCTTCGGAAACGGTCTTGACTACGTTCTCGAAATATTCCTGCAGCTGATCGCGGTCGCCAACCTGGGCTCCTGCGAACTTCTGCTGTACACGGGTGGACAGGTAGCGGGCGATCTGGACCGGCGCATCCATGTTGTCCATGGCGGCGAGGGTGCCCTGCTTGCTCTGGCCTTCTGAATCAAGCACGATCACGTACTTGCCCTTGTATTCGGGCAGCTTCTCTACGCCGCTCGAGCCGTTCTCGATATAAGCCATGGTCCAGGCGGGGACGCTGGCACCCAGAGCCGTGCCCTTGTGCTCGAGCACATCGGGAGTCAGTACGGTCTCGGCCGGAGCGGGTCCGGTCGGCTTCGGTGCCGGCTGGCTTACGCACGAAGCCGCCACAAGAATAACCGTAACGACAAGGAGCACACCAAAAATCTTCTTCACGATAACCTCCTTAAAGGTCTTTCGATGATGCGGAACGGCCGCCCGGACCTGACCGTGGCGATCCCGGTTCCATGGAATCGTATGTCAAGGGATATTCTCCCATTTGACCATGTTTACATGCCGCTGTTGAAGGTGAAGGCCTTGCCGCGGCTGTAGACCAGATACAGGTCCTTCAGACCGGCGCGGTCTGCCGCGTCATAGAAGGAGTCCTCCACCTTGTCTCTCGACTTGAAAGTATACAGCGCCAATTTCGTTTCTCCAGGCGCATAGGAAACCTGCTCTACTTCGCGGAACAACTTGGCCAGCGCCCTGCGCAGCGTGCTTATCTGACGGGAATCGGGTGTGTTCTGAATGACCACCTCGTATCGGATGCCGCGCGCCAGGGAGTTCTTTACCAGCATCTTGGTCTGGTCGGTCATCTTCGGCATTGCGGACCACACCGATGCGGCGACGGCATTGCCGACCGCGGACTCGGCCGAGGTCGTGCTCATGACCTGCGGGCTCTGGAACGCGACCGAGCCGAGCAACTGGGCCGTCGAGGTATCGTATATCTTCATGGAACCTTGAGCCGTCGCGTAGAACTTGCCGCCGGAGCTCGATGAGGTCGAGCTGAACGATATCTCGACATAGACGTCGGCGTTGTACTTCTGGGCGAGATACTGGATCAAGTCTATGGAACCGCCGGTCTCCGCCTGATAGGCTGCCTGCTGGTCCTTCTTGTTCTTCTCTATCTGGTCAAAGTCGACGACAGAAAGCCCCAGCTTCTCGAGCAGATAGCGGTTGGCCTGGTTGACAGCGGTCTTCGCCGACTGGGGATCGATGCCGGCCTTCTCGTCGAAATAAACCATGTACTGCAGCCTGGCAAGATAATTGTTGAGGTAGGCTTCCTCTTCCGGTGTGAGGACGCCAGGCGGTGGCGGTGGCACATCGGTCGTGTCGGCGCTCGAGCCCGCAGCGGTGGCCGGCGAAGTGGAGCTTCCGGTCGATGCGGTGGCGGAACCCGGAGCTGCGGCGGCACCACCTTGAACCAGGGCCACGGCCCTGTCCTTCATGGCCTGGCTGGAATCCGATGCGGCCGGTTGCGTCGCGGGCGCGGTGGCTGGAGCGGCGCTCGGTGCCGCTGGCTTGGGCGAGCTGACGCACGATGCCAGAATCGCCGTGCAGGCCGCTATGCTCAACAGTGTTTTTACGTTCATGGCGTTCCTTCCAATGGTCACGGAATCATACTATAGCGCTCTGGTGACGATAAAACAAACCGCCACATACTGAAGTTTTAATGAGGCATCGGCCATAAATCAAGTGGAACGAATGACTTGACCGCTCATCTGCCGGCATTGGCGACGGCAAGTTCTTCCGATGGCTTGATCCCGGACAGGCCAAGGCTGTCCGGCTTGGCCTCGGCGGAGAGCAACGACGGCAGGAATATCGATGCTGATATCCGCGACAGCACAGCCTGGCGGTCTCCAGCGGCGCCGACTATCCAGCGGGCGTCGGCGTCCGGCTTGACCGGCAGCCGGGCGATCTCACCGTCGGTGCCATGGAGGGTAACGCCCTGCTCGGTCTCCTCGAGCGCCACCACGAGGCGGCTGGGCGCGCTGCCCGCGATGGCTGCCGCGAGTATGCGCCTGTCGATGCGGGCGATGCCGCTGGAATCGACCGAGAGTATGGAGCCGTCTGCCATGTTCAGCTCGGCAGATACGAGGCCGGAGCTGATGTCCAGCGTCAGTATCGAACCGCCCGCCGGCAAGCCATGCGGCCCCACCGCGCAGCTGGCACCGGGTGGCAGGCTGAGCTGGCCATCGGAGAGTGCCGCGCCGCCGCTCAGCTCGAAGCCCTGCCCGGCGATACCGCCTTCGAAACCACTCGCCGCGACAAGGGCCTGGCCCAGTCGCGCCAGTTCTGCGAGCAGGAATTCAGGATATGGCCCCGGCAGGACCGAGAAATCGTCGTATATCGCGTTGAAGCCATCCGGTCCGGCTATGGTCGATGCCGCGGCATGAGCGCTGAACAGATCGGTTGACAGCGCCCCCTGCGCGACCCGTTCGTTGTCCACATAGATCGTCGCCAGCGCCGACTCGGAACGGCGTCTTCCCGGAGCCAGATGTACCGATATGCGGACGGCGCGCGATGGCAGCCGGGTTCTGGAGGCGATACGCCCGATGCCGGATCGGACGCCAACGTATCCATCGATGACATCGACAACCAGCGATTCCGAACCCGATTCCGAAATGGAGGCGAACAACCTGCCAGAGCCGCGTGGGAATTTCTCGGAGACCGGTGCAACGGCAAAGGTCAGGGTGCATTCGCCAATGCCGTCAGTCATCGCCTCCGCGGGCAACAGCGATGTTGCGCTTGTTATGCCCGAGCCATCGCCGAGGACATAGCCAAACCCGGACGAATAGGCCTCCAGGTAGGGCTGCCCGATGACTTGCGGCGGGGCAGATTGCATGCGGGTTCCTGAATCCGCCAGATTATCGTCAAACTCGAAGTGCGACCATGCCGGCAGCACAACGCCACCGGTCTGCCGTTGAGCCGGCACGGGCAACTTGACCTCCACTCTCGATGGGGCAGAGACCTGCAGGCCCAGCGGCGGTCTGAATGGAAAGACCTCGGCCCTGGCGACGTAGACGCCGCCGGACTCGGACGAACGCCACGCGAGCCGGTCGATCTTCTGGGATGCGGGACCCTCTGCCTTGATGATGCCATCGACCGACCAGCGTATCCATGGATCGACGCCGGCCGGCAGTTCCTGCAGTTTGAGCAGCGAGACCTTGCCCGCGGTGATCGTGCCGGGATACACGAACAGCTTTGGCGTGACCGGGTCCTGGTCGTATACCAGCAACGCGGTACTGGTCGATGCAAGAATCGCCCCGGCGGCGCTCTTGATCGTGACCTGCATGGTGTAGTAGTTGTTTGGCAGGCCGGCAGGCAGGGCGATCGCCTGCTGTTCGCCCAGGACATCCCGTGCCCCGGTCGTCGGCGCCAGGTTGAGCGTCGCCGCCTCGGCTCCGTCGGGCGCGTACAGGACGATATCGACGGCGGTAGCGTCAGGCGCGCCATCCGATGCGCTGATCGACAGGCCTATCGATTGAGCCGGATCGACCCTTGAACCGGCCGTCAGCGTGGCGTCATGCTGCGAGAGTACCACCTTGTACATCGATCCCAGCTCCTTTTCGGAGAGCAGGGCGGTGCCAATGTCGCATGAAGATGCGACCAGTACGATGAGCAGCATGGACACTACGGAGCGTCGCGCCTTGGCGCTTGCCATACACATATCCACGATGAAGTATAGCACCAAAGCACTATGGGAACCATAGATATCAGAAAGAAAGCCGTCCCGTGGTACCTTCGATCCGGATATCCGTGTGGGTGCTGTTCGACCAGCGCTGCAGGTCGGCGAGCCGGCGTGCGGCCTCGGCCGCCGGTGCGATGACCGGCCTGTAGGTCGTACGTTCGATGACGATCGGTATGATGTCCGCATGGGACAGCCGCCCTCCGGCCACGACGATGCGGACCGCCGCGGAGTCGTAGGTCTGGCCGGAGGCCATATCGAAGACGAAGTTGCCCAGCGAATAGATGATCAGCCCGTCGTGGTAGCGTTCCAGCGACTGCAGGACGTGGGGATGGTGGCCCAGCACGGCTGTGGCTCCCGCGTCGATGATGGCCCTGGCCAGCGTCCGCTGTGGCTCGCCGGGCATGTGCTGGAGCTCCTCGCCCCAGTGCAGCGATACGAACAGGTAATCCGGGGCCAGGGTCGCCCTGATTCTGCGGATATCGGCCAGTATCGCGCCTGTTTCCATCGGGGTTATGCCGGCCCTCGATGTATCGGCGATGTCGGAGGGTCGCGGCGACAGACGGCCGCGCGAAAGCCGGGCCTCGGTCCTGGAGTACGCTTTGGCCGCGGCGGCGCTTCTGGCCGCAACCACGCTCCATATCGGCTCGGCGTATCCGAGGAAGACGAAGCGGACGCCATCGCGGTCGATGACGGCCGGCGCGCGCGCGTCTTCGGCATCGATGCCTGCCCCGCAGTGGCGCATGCCCAGGAGGTCGATGTAGTCAAGCGTCTCCGCAAGTGCCTTGGGGCCATAATCGTTCATGTGGTTGTTGGCCATCGACAGGATGTCGAAGCCGGCCCAGGCAACGCCAAACAGCGTCGCCGGATCGGCCCGAAAGGTAATGTTCTCCGGCTTGCCAGGATAGGGCGTACCAAGGTACGAGGCGGGCGACTCCAGATTTGCGAAGGCGATGTCGGCCGACGAGACCAGATCCTTGATGCCGGAGAACAGGAAGCGGTAGCCCTGCTCCGCGGCGCGCTTGCCCGGCGTCCGGGAAAGCAGGATGTCACCGCACGCGAGTACCGAGAAGGCGCGGTTCGTGGCTGGCGGCGGCGCCACCGCCTCTGGCACGGGCGGTTGCCCGATACCGGAGCGGCATGAAAGGCAGCACAGGCAACAGATCACGGCCGCTGCCCGCATGGTCATCGGACCGCTGCCTCGTATACGGCCCTGGCTATGGGCAGGCGCCGGCCCATGCCAAAGGCGCGCGGCGACACCTTGAGCACCGGCGCTGCCTGCCGGCGTTTGTACTCGGCACGGGCCGTCATCGTGACGATGCGCCTGACCAGAGCGTCGTCGTACCCGCGGGCTATGATGTCGTCTGCGCAGAGATCCTGCTCGATGTAGAGCTCGAGGACCGCGTCGAGCAGCTCGTAGGGCGGCAGCGAATCCTGATCGAGCTGGTTCGGGCGCAGTTCCGCCGAAGGCGGCTTGTCGATGATTGCCCGAGGCAGTATGCCCTCGCGGGCATAGATGCGCTCGCAGAGCGAGAAGACCTCGGTCTTGAGCAGGTCGCCGATGGGAGCGAGTGCACCGCACATGTCGCCATACAGGGTACAGTAGCCGACGGCAAGCTCGCTCTTGTTGCCCGTGGTCAGCAGCATGGAATCGAACTTGTTGGACCACGCCATCAGGATGTCGCCGCGGATGCGGGCCTGCAGGTTCTCCTCGGTCAGCCCGAATGGCGTACCGGCGAAATGCGGCTCCATCGTTGAAAGGAAGCTGGAGAACGGACCTTCTATCGGCACCGATTCCAGCCGGCAGCCCAGGTTGCGGCACAGTTCGACGCTGTCATCGACCGAGCCGGCGGACGAGAAGCGGGAGGGCATCGCTATGCATGTCAGGTTGTCCGCTCCCAGGGCCTTGGCGGCGAGTACGGCGACGAGGGCGGAGTCGATGCCGCCGGACAGCCCCAGGTGGGCCTTCTTGAAGCCGCACTTCTTCATGTAGCCGCGTATGCCTTCGACCAGGGCCCGCTCGACCTCGTCCCAGCGGTCGGGGAACTCGGGCCCGCCAGCCGCCTGGGCCCTGGCTTCGGTATCGACCGTGACGATGTCGACGCCAAACGCCCCCAGCGCCACCACCTGCCCTTCGCGGTCGACCATGAGCGAACGGCCGTCGAATATCAATGAGTCGTCGGCGCCGGCCATGTTGCAGTAGGCCACCGGGATCGACCCCGAGCGCGCCAGTTCCGAACAGAGCCGCGCGCGCAGGCCTATCTTGTCCATCTGATAGGGCGACGATGAAGGCACGATGATCAGGTCGGCGCCGGCATCGAGCAGCTCGCGCGGCGGATCGATCGGGTAGCGCATGCCCTGGACCGGCGCGGTCTCGCGCCATAGATCCTCGCATATCGCAAAGCCTATCCTGAGACCGCGATATTCCCAGATGCGGCGCTCGCGGGCCGGCTCGAAGTAGCGGGCCTCGTCGAAGACATCGTAGGTGGGCAGCAGGGTCTTGGCCTGCTCGAACACGACGCGGCCGTCCAGCAGTACCGAGAGCGCGTTGGTCAGCGGTCTGCCGAGCCCGGAGGTGTTGCGGCCGATGTGGCCGACCGCCACGGCGATGCCGCCGGGCAGCGAGCGCTGCAGCAGCCTGAACGCCGTCTCTTCGCGGTCGGCAAAACTGGGCTGGTCGAGCAGGTCCATCGGCGGATATCCGCACAGCGCCATCTCGGGCAGCACGACCAGGTCGGGCGATGTGGCCATCGCACTCTGGACCGCGTGTATGATTCTGTCGACGTTGCCTGAGAAATCGCCGACGACGGCATCGATCTGGCAGAGCGCAAGCTTCATGGATACTCCGATCAGGCGGGTGCCCTTGTCCGGAACTTGCACCCGATCGTCGGCCATAGTACACTGCGGCCGTGAAAAAGACAACGTTGGCGGTTCCCGCCGGTTCTCCTCGCGTCGATGCCTTCGTCGCCGAGGCCCGCGTCTCGGGCCGATCGGTGATCGATATGGCTGTTGCCGGTTCGGCGGAGCCGCAGGCTGGCCTGGGCTGGAATCCGCTGTCCTTCGCGTCGGCACGGGCGGCCCTGATCGAGGCGGAGACGGCGCTTGGCGGCTCGCTGGACGAACTGGTGCTCTTCGCCGATCCGCCTTCCGGACCCGCCACCATCGTCGATTCGACGCCACGCGACATAGAACACGAGGTGCTGACCTGGGCCGCTGGCTATGCCGAGCTGATACGGGAGGCGGCCAGGCGCTTCGCGGAGCGAGGAAGCGGCACCATCATGCTGACGGTCGTAGCCGAGGATCGTGGACCGCTCGGTTCGATGGCCGCCGGCGCCTTGCTCGGGCTGGCCGAAGGCCTCCTGGGCAATGACCAGGGCACGGCCCGGTACCTCGCGATTCGCGACGAATCGGGCCAGCCCGATCTGCTGGCCAGGCAGATCGTGAAGATGCTCGACGACGGCTCGCACGAGCGGTCGCGCGAACGCGGACGGGCACAGGTGCTGCGCTTCGGTGGCCGTCCCGGCATATTCGGACGCGGTTGATGCGAGCCAGCTATCCCACCGGGAGGCGGTCATGACCAGGAGTGCGGTCAAGCGTTTTGGCATTCTGACCAGCGGGGGCGACTGTCCGGGGCTGAACGCGGCTATTCGCGGCGTGGCCAAGGCGGCGTCGGGTCTGTTCGGTATGGAGATCGTCGGCATCTCGAACGGGTATCGGGGTTTGATAGAAGGCGACGCGCGTGATCTGTCGCCCGATGACTTCTCGGGGATTCTGACGCGCGGCGGCACGATCCTGGGTTCGTCGCGCGAGAAGCCCTTCAAGGGCCGCGATGACGAGAGCGCATCCGATGCCGAGGTCGGTCAGGGCAAACCGGAGGCGATCAAGGAGAATTTCGTCCGGCTGAAGCTCGATGCCCTGGTCGTGCTCGGCGGCAACGGCACCAATACGACCGCCCACCTGCTGGCCAGGGAAGGCCTCAACGTGGTCGGGCTGCCAAAGACCATAGACAACGATATATGGGGTACGGACGTAACCTTCGGTTTTCATTCCGCCGTCGACATCGCGACGGAGGCGATCGACCGGCTGCATTCCACGGCGCATTCGCACAACCGTGTCATGGTGATAGAGCTGATGGGACACAAGGCTGGCTGGCTGGCGCTCTATGCCGGCATTGCCGGTGGTGGTGATGTCATACTTGTACCGGAGATTCCGTACGATGCGGCCGCCGTCGCGCGCGATATCGAGCGGCGCCGGTCGGAAGGCAAGCAGTTCTCGATCGTTGTCGTGGCGGAAGGCGCCATGTCGAAGGACGAGGCGGCGCTGCCCAAACGGGAGCGCAAGCGCCTGCGCGAGAAGATGCCGTACCCAAGCATCGGGTACCGGGTTGCCGCCGAGATCCAGGAGGCGACCGGCATGGAAACCCGCGTGACGGTGCTCGGATACCTGCAGCGCGGAGGCACGCCGAGCCCCTACGACCGCGTCCTGGCGACCGCCTTTGGTACCGCAGCCGCGGAACTGCTGGCGCGCGGAAGGTTCGGCCGCATGGTATCGATGAAGGATGCCTCGATCTCGTCGGTGCCCCTGTCGGAGGTAGCCGACAAGACCAAGACCATCCCGCCCGAGCACTACATGCTCGATACCGCGCGTCTCGTAGGCACCTGTTTCGGCGACGAGATGCGCTAGTCTTATCTTCCCAGGAACGACGGCAGACTTGCTGTCGTGCGTATCTTGACCACCACCGACATGCCTGGCAGCAGCGTCATGTTTTCCATCGGGTCGGTAAAGCGAATCTTGATGGGAACCCGCTGGGTCGTCTTGGTGAAGTCCCCGATCTGGAACGCCGGTGCCACGATGCCGGCACGTATCAATTCGACCGTACCATGAAATACGCGGCCTCCGAACGCGTCGACCGTCATCGTGACCGGCGAGCCGATGGCTATCTTGTTGATCTTGGTCTCTTCGAGATTCGCCGTCACCCAGATGTCGTCAAGGTTGTTGACCGAAAGGATGGCCTGGCCCGGCTGGACAACGTCGCCTGGCACCATCGATATCTTGTCGACCGTGCCCGAGATCGGCGTGACGAGCGATGTGTTGAGCAATTGCGCCTGTATGACGCCGATCTGGGCCAGGGCGGTGTCGACCTGCGTCTGCGCCAGGGTGTATTGCGCCTGTGCCGCATCGAGCGCGCTGATCGAGTGGTCATAATTCTCCCGAGTCGTCGCGCCATTCTTGTACAGACCCTGGATGCGCACTGAATCATCCCGCGTCTTGTCCAGGCTGATCCTGGAGAGCACCAGGTTCTGCCGCGCAAAGGCGAGAGAGGCCTGGGCCTGCGCCTCCTGGGCGTGCAGGTCGGTTGCATCAAGAGATACAAGAATATCACCTTGTTTGACCTGCTGGCCTTCTGTCGCCATGATCGCGCTGATGCGCCCAAGCATGCGCGAACTGAGCTTGATCTGCTTGCCATCGATGGCCGCATCATCCGTGCCCACATAGCCGATCGTGTTGACCGCCCACAGCGAGCCACCGATGACCGCGGCGAGAGCCACGACCACCAGAATCATGGTACCTGCCAGCTTCGGTCCCTTGCGTATTTCCTTCTTCGTTGCCGTTGCCGTTGCGGCGGCGCCATTCTTGTCGGTCGCGCCTGCGCCTGGCGTCCGTGTTCCGCTCTGTGCTCCGCTTCGTGCGTCACTCATCGATGTTCTCCTCGAGCATGTTTCGTTGTACCATGAAGCCGTTCATGCGTGTGCTTCCTCTTCTATGAATGAGCCAGTGAACTGGCTGTTGTACAGATCCGCGTAGAAACCATTCTTCGCTATCAGCTCGTGATGGTTGCCCATCTCGATGATGCTGCCCTTGTTCATGACGAGTATCATCTCCGAATCGCGTATCGTCGAAAGCCGGTGCGCTATGACGAAATTCGTCCGCCCCTTCATCAGCTCGCGCATTGCCCGCTGGATGTAGACCTCGGTGCGCGTATCGACACTGCTGGTCGCCTCATCAAGAATCAGTATGGGTGGATTGCTCAGCAGTGCCCTCGCGATGGTCAGCAGCTGCTTCTCCCCCTGGGATATATTCGATGCTTCTTCGTTGATGACCGTGTCATAGCCATCGGGCAGGGCCCTGATGAAGTGGTCGGCGTGCGCTGTCCTGGCCGCCAGGATGATCTCCTCGTCGGTCGCGCCTTCGCACCCATAGGCAATGTTGTCGCGGATACTGCCCTTGAAGAGCCAGGTATCCTGCAGCACCATGCCAAAGGTCCGGCGCAACGCTCCGCGCTGAATATCGCGCAGGTCGATGCCGTCCACGGTTATCGATCCGCCCTGGATCTCGTAGAACCGCATCAACAGGTTGACGAGGGTGGTCTTGCCCGCGCCGGTTGGACCAACGATGGCTATCGTCTGGCCCTTCTTCACGTCGAGATTGATCCCGTCCATCAGCGGAGCGCCGTCGGTATAGCCGAAGCGAACATCGTGGAAGGCCACTTCGCCGCGCGGTTCCTCGATCGTGCCGGCGTGCACGGCGTCCGGAACTTCTTCCTGCTCGTCGAGCACCTCGAAGACACGCTCGGCGGAGGCAAGCGCCGATTGCAGCACGTTGACGATATTGGCCACCTGGGCAATCGGCATCGTGAACTGCCTGGAGTACTGGATGAAAGCCTGAATGTCTCCAAGCGTGATTATTTTCCTGGAGGTCATCACGCCGCCGATGACGCATATCAGCACATAGCCCAGGTTGTTTATGAAGTTCATCACCGGCATCACGGCGCCGGAAATGAATTGAGCGCGCCAGCTGGCTTCGGCCAGCCGGCCATTGATGTTCTCGAAGACATCGAGGGAATCCTGCTCGTGATCGAAGGCCTTGACGATCGTGAAGCCTGAATACATCTCCTCGATATGGCCGTTGAGTGCACCGAGTTCCTTCTGCTGGGCCGCGAACTTGCCTTGCGACACCTTCGATATCCGCATCGTTACCACCATGGCCGTAGGCAGGGTCAAGAGGCTTATCAGCGTGAGCAAGGGGCTGATGGTCAGCATCATCACGATGACGCCAAGGATTGTCGTGATCGACGTTATGAATTGCGTCAGGCTCTGCTGCAGGGTGTTGGCTATGTTGTCGATGTCGTTGGTGACGCGGCTCATGATCTCGCCATGCGTCCTTGCGTCGTAATACTTGAGCGGCAATCGGTGCAGTTTAAGGTTCACATCGGTACGCATGTCGTAGACTATTCTCTGCGCCACATCCGACATGACGATCTGCTGAATGTAACTGAGCAGCGTGCTGACCAGATACAGGCCAATGATGACAAGCAGCAGATGCTGCACGTAGACGAAGTCGATGCCAGGCAGCGGCTTCTTTGCCATCAGCGCGGCATACTTGCCGATAAGGCCATCGAACAGTTTGGTCGTCACCTTGCCCTGGAGCTTCGGGCCGACAATGCTGAAGATGGTGCTGCAGACGGCCAGCACCAGCACGATGCCGAACTGTATCTTGCGTACGCCAAAGTACGAGAAGAAGCGGCGGATGGTCTTGCCCATGTTCTTGGGCTTCTCGGTTGGCCCGCGGCCGCCCATCATCATGCCGGGACCGCCACCCGGTCTGCCCATCGGTGGCCGACCCGGTGCCGCGCCGGCCGACGTTCCGACCGCCCTCGAGTGGTCACTCATGCTATTTCCTCTTCCGAAAGCTGTGATTCGACTATTTCGCGATAGACCGGGCAGCCGGCATACAATGCATGGTGCGTACCCATGCCCGCAATCCTGCCTTCATCGAGTACGATGATCCTGTCGGAGTTCATGATGGTCGCAACGCGCTGACCCACGATGATGACCGTCGCTTCGGCGGTCTCCTTGTGAAGCGCCGCCCTGAGCAGCGAGTCGGTCTTGAAGTCGAGCGCGGAGAAGCTGTCGTCGAACACGTATATCTCGGGCTTCTTGACCAGGGCGCGGGCTATGGAAAGCCGCTGCTTCTGGCCACCGGATACGTTGGTGCCGCCCTGCGAAATGGGTGCATCAAAGCCATGTTCCATCGCCGACACGAAATCCAGCGACTGCGAGACCTCGGCCGCGTGTCGTACCTCCGCATCGGTCGCGTCGTCCTTGCCGTACCGGATGTTCTCGGAAACGGTGCCCGTGAACAGCACGGCCTTCTGCGGCACGAAGCCGATGCGCGAGCGCAGATCCTTCTGGGTCATCTCCCGGACGTCGACGCCGTCCACCAGGATCTGGCCGGAAGCGACATCGTAGAACCGCGGTATCAGCGATACCAGGGTCGATTTGCCCGAGCCCGTACTGCCGATGATGGCGGTCGTCTCGCCCGGCTTGGCCACGAAGCTGATATGCTCGAGCGCCGGCGTCTCGGCGCCGAAATACGAGAAGCTGACATCGCGGAATTCCAGATAGCCCCGTACCGATGGTTCGGGAGTCTTCGGATGGACGGGATCGACCAGATCCGGCTGCGTCTCAAGCACCTCGTTGATGCGGTCTGCCGAGGCCTGTGCGCGCGGCACCATGATGAACATGATCGATGCCATCACGAAGGAGAACAGGATCTGCATCGCGTACTGCAGGAAGGCCATCATGTTGCCGATGTTCGAAACGCCGCTGTCGATGCGGTGACTGCCGAACCACAGAATCGATATGACGGTCATGTTCATGATCAGCATCATGACTGGCATCATCATCGCGAAGATGCGGTTGACCTTGACCGATGCGACCATCAGGTCGTAGCTCGCCTCGTTGAAGCGGGCCTTCTCGTATTCGCCGCGGTTGAAGGCGCGGATGACCCTGATGCCGGTCAGGTTCTCCCGGACGACCAGGTTGATGCGGTCGATCTTCTTCTGTATGGCCTGGAACAGCGGAAAGCCCTTGGCGGCGACGGTGCCGATGAACACGCCGAGTATGGGGATGGCGACGATGATGATCCAGGCGAGACCCTTGTCCTTCTGCAGCGCGAGGATCATGCCACCGACCGCCGTTATCGGCGCGGCTATCATCATCCGTTGGGTCATCATGACGACGTTCTGCACCTGCACCACGTCATTCGTGCTTCTGGTTACCAGCGATGGCGTGCCGAATCTGTCAAATTCGTGCAGCGAGAACCTGGAAACGCGCGAGAAGATACCGCTGCGCAGATCCTCGCCAAAGCCCATCGCCACATGCGATGACAGGTAGCTCGCTATGACGGCGCACAGCGAGCCTCCGACGGCGACGAGTATCATCTGCAGGCCCGTACTCAGTATGTACGGAATGTCGCCGTTGGTGATGCCCTTGTTGACTATGTTGGACATCAGCGTCGGCAGGTAGAGGTCTCCCATCGACTGCAGGAACACGACGACGATGACGGCCGATACCGGTATCCAGTATGGCTTCAGATAGCGCATCAATTTGAGCATGTGTGCCGCGCCGCCTTACTCGAGGTCGGCGAGTGCCGCCGCGCGGCACAGATCGGCCGCCGCTATCTGCAGATCGATCTGTTTGTTGACTATCGTGAACTCGCTCCGGAGCCGCGCTATCTGGGCGGTCAGCAGGTCCGTCGCGCTCGCGGTGCCGGCCTTTGACCGCTGCTCCGTCACGCGCTCGTTTTCCTTGGCCTGGTCGAGCATCCGGGCGACCAGGGCCGCATCGCGGCGCGTCTGGTCGTAGGTCAGCGCGCATGCGCGCACGTCAAGCTGGATCAGCTCCTCCTGGCGGCTCTTGTCAGCGCGGCTCTTCTCGATGCCATAATCCTGGGCTTGCCTTTCCAGCAGGTTCGCCGGAATGCCTCCGATGTCCCAGGACACCGACACGCCGAGGCTCCAGGTACCGGTGAACTTCCAGGGATCGGTCTGGAAGGCGACGCGCTGATTGGGGTCGGCGAGCGTATAGTTGCCGGTCAGGTTGACAGCCGGATACAGCGGCGCCTCGGCCAGCTTCTTGCTGTGCTCCGCGACATCGATGGCAATGGCGGAGGCCTGAATTTCAGGCCTGCGCCGCAGGGCCGACTCGGCCAGCGCGTTCGCGTCGATGCTGTCGGCCAGGGGTTGCCCGGGGCCGGCCAGTTCCGGTGTCGTGTCCGGGGCAGAACCGAGCGCAAAGAGCGTCGTCGGATCGGCGGCCAGCACCGTGTCACCGTTCTCCGACAGCAGCGACGCGAGCGACAGGAAGGCGCGCTGCTGCATCGTCCTGGCATTGCCCAGATCGATGTCGGCCTGATCGCGCCGCATCTGCGCCGCCAGCAGGTCGGCATTGATGACGGTGCCCTGGGCCAGCTGGTGCTGCACCACCTCGAGATTGTTCTGCATCAGGTTACGGTTCTCCTGGAGCATGCGGACGTTGTATATGGAACGGACCGCCTCCCAGTAGGCGCGGCGCGTCTCGAAGTCGAGCGCCCTGCGGACCATGGCAAGACTCGTTTCCTTGCCGCGCGACTGCAGCTCGGCAAGCGCCGCCGACTCGCGCAGGCGGTAGCCGGCGAAGACCGGATACTGCATGGTTGCGCCCAGGCTGAAGGCGTTGTCCAGCGAGTCGATCGTCATCGTGGTCGGACCGAGGCTGATGCTTGACTGGAGGTCGCTGAGCCTCGTGTAGCCCGCACTGAGCGACAGGGAAGGCAGCTGTCGCCGCCGCGCCTCCTCTGCCTTCGCCGAGGCGGCCAGCGCATCCCAGTGCGAACTCTGAACGCGTGCGTCGGCGGCCATCGAAAGCCGTACCGCATCATCGATGGTGATCGTTCTGGTCTGAGCTCCCGCGTTCAGCGCGAGCATGAGGCCGAGCGTCAGCGGCAGTGCCCTGATTGCCAGGGCCGTCAATCGTGTGTTCAAACGTGCGTGCATAGAAGGTGCTCCAAATGGGAATTCCATATTCACGAATTTTCGGCGCCGCAGTGGGACATCGCGTTGATGCCACCCCTGTCGGCGAAGAACCGTTCCACCTTGGTCAGCAGCTCGAGCAGCTTTTCGCTGTCTGCGCTGCCCAGGTATTCGATGAGGGCTGCGAAACTGTCATCGTATGACTTGAGCGCCGGGTCGAGCATGGCCTCGCCCTTGGGGGTCAGCATGACACGTACCGCGCGCCTGTCCTCGGGATCCATGGCGCGATGCACGAGTCCGGACTTCTCCAGGCTGGTCACTATCTGGGTTACCGCTGGAACGGTTATGCCGACCGATGCGGCTATCTCCGAAACCCTCATGCCGCCCTGAAGATTGGCCTTCTTGAGGCGGATCATCACGAAGAGCGGCGTCATCTTCTGCCTTGGCTCGAGGCTCTTGAACATGTTCATGTGTATGACGCGGTTCAGTCGCTTGAAGGTGTCCATCAAGCTTCGAGCCAGATCATGCTCGGCCGTTATCATCCCTGCTCCATTTATTTAAGCTACTAAACAATTAAGAAGTAAGATATTAAGTAGGCTTTTGAATGTCAAGCGCGGCGGGATGTTTCTTGCCGATCGGATGGAGCCTGGACAGAAAGAACCGCCGCGGTCGTACGCGGCGGGCGCTGATTGGAGTCGAACCGGGAACCGCTACTTCTTCCTGAGCTTGCGCTTCGCCGTCTGAATTCTGGACTGCCGAGCTTCGGCGGCCGCCAGCAGCGACGCCTCTCGCCTGGACGCGCGCGCTCGTATCGCGATGAAGCCAAGGCCGCCGACAATCATCAGGAAGCACAGGATCTGGCCCATCGAGAAGTTGAATGGAGTCGAGTACAGGTGAATCGAGGCGTCGGGATTGCCCAGCTTGATGATATACCCAAGGTCGGCATCGGGTTCCCGGAAGTATTCTATGATGAAGCGGATCAGCCCGTACCCGGTCACATAGGCACCCACGGCGAATCCCTTGAAGGGTTTCCGGGGACGCACGATGAACCACATGACCAGCCACAGCACGAGGCCCTCGAAGAGCGCCTCGTACAGCTGCGATGGATGCCGTGGCAGGTTGATCATCGGGCCGTCGAGTAGCATGCCGGTGCGCCGGGCAACGTCGGCCACCCAGGCCTCGCTCGACGGGAATTTGGTGGCGCTGGGAAAGATCATGGCCCAGGGCGCCGTACTGACCTTGCCCCACAGCTCGCCGTTGATGAAGTTGCCCAGCCGGCCAAAGGTGTAGCCCAGCGGCACCGATATGGCTATCATGTCGGCCCACTCTAGGAAGTCCAGGTGCCGGCGCCAGGCATACGCGACAAAGCCTATCGTCGCGCCTATGAAGCCGCCGTGGAATGACATGCCCATGAAGCCGGTGAACTTGCCACCTTCGCCGAACGGCCAGAATATGAGCCAGGGCTTGCTCCAGTAGATGCCGCTCGGATCATACAGCAGCGTGCCGAAAAGCCGCGCCCCTATGATCAGCCCGACGATGCCCGCCAGAAAGAAGCCGGAGATGTCGTCGTCCGTGTATCCGAGCTTTCTGCTCCGCACCTGGTAGGTAAACAGCAGGTAGGTAATGCCGAACGCGACCAGGTACATCAAGCCGTACCAGCGCAGCGGAAACTGCGGCAGGAAAGGAAATATCTCCGGCTTCAGCCAGGAAGGAAATTGAACGGCGGCGAGCATCGGCGACCTCCGGATTGTCGTATCTGCGCCAGACTGGCCTGGCCCGTCCCCACTATACCCGCGAGGTCGGACAGACGCAACGGCCGGGCTATTTCAGGGGACGTTCTATCACGCGGCCCAGTTCCGGGTCGAAGGAGAAGGCCACCTTCTGCTTCGTCTGTCGTATCTCGTGAAACCGGTTGTGGCTCTCCAGTACAACCCCGGCGAAGATGGAGCCCCTGACTATGATTTCGCTGGTAAAGTGCTCCTCGTATTTCTCCCGCAATTCGAAGATGCGCAAAGAGCGCCTTTCAAGCAGCTTGACCAGGCGCAGCTTCTCCTGCCTGATCGTGTCGAGGTTGCCCCCTGACTTCTCCATGTCGCGCATGGTCTTGTCGGCTTCCAGGATGCCGGCCTTGACCTTTGCTATCTCGTGCTCCTCTGCCTCTATCGCGTCCATGATCAGGTAGTCCTGGCCGAAGGATACCTGCGTCGGGGCGCCCGTTTCAGAGCCAAGGTTCTGCACCTCGATGCCCTTGCGCGCCCGGCACAGGCCCCCCACGAGGTGTCCGCGGTCACCGGCCAGCAGGAGCCGTCCATTGGTCTTGATGTTGCAGAGCAGCGCCGAGTTCTTGAGCCTGATGTCGTCAACGCTCAGGAGCATCGCCTGTTCGGCGAAGGCCGCCTCTATCGAGGTGTGCGCCCGTATGGTTCCACGCTTGGCTCCCTTTATTCCCTCGGTAATCCTCACGGAGCCTCCGGACGAGACGAGTGCGGCCTCGACCGATCCGGCTATGTACACATCGCCGCCCGCCAGCACCGTATACCCGGTCAGCACGGTACCGGTTATCGCCACCGGGCCGGGGAAGCGTATGTTGCCGGTGGCAGGGCCAACATCGCCGGTGATCTTCTGGGCCGGATCGATGGACAGCATGTTCTTCTCGAAGCGCAGCTGGCCATTCTTCGCGGCCTTGAGGACGCGGTCGCCATTCTCTTTGGTCTCGTCGATGATCGACGCGTCGAAGGTGGGAACTTCGGTGACGAGCGGGTTCTTCGGCGCGGGAATGACGCCTCCCAGCACATCGATGCCATCCTGTCCCTCGACGCCTATCACCTGCAGCTCCAGAATGGGCTGCCCCTCTACCACGATCGTCGCCCTGTCCTGGTTCTTGTAGTCGGCGGAACCGTTCTCGCGCAGCGTAACCGCAGAACCGGTGGCCAGGTGCACGAGCCAGTTCAGTCTGTATCCTCCGGCTGGAACCGGTGGCTTGCCGCGAGCCACGATGCGGCCGGCCACGGGGCGCCCCTCGCGGGCGTCGGCCAGCGCCGATGCCATGGCCTTGGAATCGAGGCTCGAGACGACGCCCGCCTGGCTCAGGGCTTCCTGCAGCAGGTCGAGGCTCAGGTCGCGGCCGAGCCCATAGCCCCGCTCCAGGTTGACGGAAGCGGTCAGGGCGTCTTCGGCTATCGATACGGTGATGCGGGCGTCACGGTATGGAACGACGCGAGCCATCGTCTGGCTGTCTTCCTCCGCGATGAGCAGCAACCCGTCATCCTCGCTGATCAGCGATTCGTTGGAGAGGTGCAGGTTCTCGAAGACCCTGATGACCGGATCGTTTCCCGGTATTGCCGGAATCAGCGCGCCATAGACATCGAATCCTGGCTGGCCGGCGGCTGGGGGGCTGAACCGCGCCACCTCCTGGCCTTTCTTGACCAGCCCGATCCTCGCGGCCTTCGGCAGGCCGAATTCATCCAAGCTTCTGATCAGGCGGCTCAATGACGGCGCGGCCTCAAGTATGGCGCGATACTCGCCTGCCTGGGCGTCAGGCAGGAACGCGACAGCCCACATGATGGTCCTGTCCTTGCCGCGCACCGGATCCTTGCCCTCGGTCAGCGTGTAGTCGAGGAGCTCGGCTTCCGTGCTCTTGTAGAAGGCGATGACGTCGGCCTTCAGCTTCTCGACCTTGACACCCTTCAGCCGGTGTCCCGACAGCGCGGCGCTGACCATCGAAAGGTCGAGCGGCTTGCCCCGGCCGCGTCCCTTGACGATGCTCAGGCTGGCCTTGAGCCTGTCGGGCGCTATCGTAACCCTGGCCTCCGCATCGCGGTCTCCGGACAGGCTGAATCCTGACAGAGGCTGGCCGGTCCGCGTTGACCTGAGCACCGCCGAGGCTATCTCCTCGACCGATATCAATTGTTCCGCACTCTGGCCCAGACCTTGGGCCTCCTTGAGGATGGCCTCGGCATCGGGGGGCGGCAGTCTGCTGTCCCCTGGGGTATAGTCCAATAGCACGGTCGATCCATCGAGCGACAGCCTCGTCGAGTAGGTGCCGGCGCCGAAGGGTATCAGATCGGCCCAGCGCGCCCCGACCCGCACGAACCCCGAATCGGATGCGACCAGTTGCCCTTTTTCCCTGATCAACCCATTGCCTGTATAGAAGGTCAGATCATCATTCCGCTCGGCGGGAATCGGCTTGCCATAGACGTTCTTTCCGGGTTTGCCGGGCCGTGTCGGCATGATCCGCGCCACCATGGCGTTCCTGGGCGCCCAGAACGAGCGCAGCACGCGCGTGTCGATGGCTACCGGTTCACGAACCTCGACCTTCTCGTAATCGACAACCTTCTGTGGCTTCGCGGCGAGGAACGGCAGCAGTCCCGATTTTGCAACGACCCGTTCCTTCGCCACCCGATCGACGCGCACTTTGTACAGGTTTGGAGCCGGCGCCTCCGCGATCGCGGCCGATTCAAAGGGCTTGTATTCGGCGGGCGTGTCGGCGGCGCCCCATTCGGCCTCTTCCGGTATCGTTGGCTCGGGCGCCTGTCCACGGGCTATGATCTCGAGCGCCGGATCCTTGGTCTTGGCAAACGCCTGGAGCACTTCTTCCAGGCGCCGATTCGCAACGCCGACGATTCTGGCTTCGGCTACCAGCTTGGTCAGGCCTTCGATGGCCCATTCGGGGCCGTCGGGCGCCGGCTGGAAGCGGAGCGACGCCTCGAGCTCGAGTCCGTCAACGAGCAGTCGCATGTCGCCTTTGACCGTAACACCAGCCATCGAATCGCCCTAAACCTTGTATCCCTGCGACAGGGCCTTGGCCATCTTCACCTTCAGGAACTGGTTCTCCTTGCGTAGCTGCCCTATCTCGTAGTGCTGCATCCGCACGGTCTCTATCAGGTCACCCTGTGTCAGCGCACCGCTGGCGAGCAGTTCTTCCACATAGTCCATCTTCGACTCGAAGTCGATGGCCGCCTCGGTGTCGGCCGCCCCGAAGCTGTCGTCGAGATACTCCGGATCGAGGAAGGAATCCTCATCGGACTCGGACGATATCAGCTTGTCCGCGATGCGGTATAGGGCCTGCGACAGGATCGACTGCGGCTTGTACCGGATGATGGGAATACGGCTGCCAAGCGCCACATCCTGCAGGTCATCACGGTAGATGATGCCCAGGTGCTCCAGATCCATGCCCAGGTATTCGCGGCATGAGCGGCGTATCTTCTGCGCCTTCTCGGCGTCTTTGGGGTCTTCCACCATGTTCAGCACGAGCCGGGGCGAGAAGCGGGACATCCGCATGTCAAAGGCGGTCCTGCTCGCGGGATCGGCCTGGGCGATGCGCCCCAGAATCTCGGGGATGTATGCGCGCTGCAGCGATGCTCCGTCTTTCTTGAGCGACTCCAGTATGGCGCGAGCCTGTGACTTCGGCTTGAAGCTGTCCCACATCAGCCGGAACACGGCGTTCTTGAGGAACAGGTAGCCATTCAGCGTGGCCGTCAGCGTCGGCGCCGTAACCACGATTCCGCGGCCGGACAGCAGGAAGAAGTCCAGGATGTTCGCGCCCGTGCCGGCGCCGAGGTCCAGAATCAGGTAGTCGGCATCCTCGATCGACAGCAGTCGTTTGGCGAGCTGGGTCTTCTGCCGGTAGGTGATGTTGGCCAGACCCGGTATCTCGGCGTCGCCCGGAATGAATCTGAGATTCGGATAGTCGGTCTCGTGGATGATGTCTTCGAACTTTATCTTGGCCCCGGAAAGATAGGTGCCAAGCCCGTGCTTTGGCGCGTTGAAGCCCAGTATCAGGTGCAGGTTGGATGAACCCAGATCCAGATCTACCAGGACGACACGTTTGCCCGCCTGGGCGAGCGCTATTGACAGATTGGCGGAGACGAGCGACTTGCCGACGCCGCCCTTGCCGCTGGCTATCGGGAGTATGCGCACGTCAGTCTACCTCTATCCGCTCGGGCTCGGTCTGAGCCGGTTCGACGGCAGGGGGCGTGGCGGAGCGCCTGAGGAGCAGCACGGCTGTCGCGATTGCGTCCCAGAGCGCAATGCCGGGTATGACGAAACGCGCCAGACCGTAGCCCGGGGAGTCGCCGCCGAAGAGTCGCGGCAGCGCCAGGAGGCTGGAGAAGAGCGCCACCGCCTTGCCGACAGCCAGCAGGGGGCGATAGTCGGCATAGCGTCTTGCATCGAGCCCCATAAAAAGAAAACCGACAGCAAACAGCAGGTTGGGAGCGGCTACGAGACGAAGCATCTGGTGCGCCAGAGGCAACGCGGCCGCAAATGGCTGTGCGGTCAGCGCGAGCAGCAGGTAGCGCACGAGTTCCACGCCCGCGAACGCGAAGAATAGTGGTGTTCGTCTCATAATCGTAGCGAAGTGTACTCGGGGCTTCGCGCGGTAGTCAAGGAAGCATGGTGCCCAGCATGAAAACCGGCAAGCGCGGAGTATACTTTGTATCATGATGGAAGAAATGAAACGGGTTCGCGTCATGGGTGTAGCGATGCCTTCCGAACTCGAGGCCCCCGTTGTCATACTGGAAGATGATCAGGGTGCGGCGGAGTTCTGCGTATCCGTCGGCGCGGCCGAAGCGGGCGCCATACTGATGGAGCTGGAGGGGGTCTCGACGCCTCGGCCGCTGACTCACGAGCTGATGGCGCAAGTGTTCCACGAACAGGGCCTGTCGCTGCGGCGGGTCGAACTGTATGGCGGTCGGGGCATGGATGAGGATGGCTTCATCGCCCGGCTGCACTATGGGAAGGGCTTGCGCTCGTGGACACGGGACGTGCGGCCGTCGGATGCCCTGGCCCTCGCGGTGACGACCGGCGCCCCGATATACGCCCATCAGAGCGCCTTCGACCAGCCGGCCGCCGACATGGCCCTGTCTGCCGCCGTCACCGATGGGTACTGGTTCATGAACCAGAAGCGAGCCTGACCGGCAGCGGTGCTTGCCCTAGGGGCCAGCCTGCCTTAGAATGGATATCATGGGAATAGTGCAGGCACTGATCAATTTCATACGTAGCCTTCTTGGCATGGACAGAGGAATTACCAGCGAGCTCAAGCACGTGTTTGGTACTATTTCTCATATACGGCCACCGTACTACCGCTTCAAGCACAATCTGGTGCTTCCAGGTTTCGCCCAGGATCTCTATCTGTTCTGCCAGGCGCTCAAACCGCTCATGGATCTGGCCGACAGGACCCTTGCGCATCCGGATCTGCGCGTGTCGCGCAGGTATTTCGACTACCTGGTCGATCTTCGCCTGCCAGCGGAAGAGCTGGCCAAGAAGGATAGCTATGTCTATGACGGCATGAAATCCCGGGTGGAGAACGCGGTCAAGGACGATGAGGAGATCGAGGCGATCGGGCGCGACTTTCAGCGCTTCCTGAAGAGCGTCGATGTGCTGGAGGATGGGCCGCTCAATGTGGAACTTGCCGAGGTGGAGCGCTTCATCGAGGTGTGCCGGCATGACTGGGAACGCATGCTCGGCTTCTTCGATCCCGGTGCCAGCATCGATGATCCGCGCTACCACCCGGACTTCCAGCCATCGGCGGGCGAGCAGATCCTGCCTGAACTGATCGACGCCTACTATCTGCTCGTCGGCTTCTCCTTTTCCGATTCGCTGATGGCGATGACGATGCGCGTGTTCGAGCGCCACGCTCCGGCGACAGCCGCAAGCCAGGCTGGCCGCATTGCCAAGCTGTTCTCGACGCTGAACAAGATACTCGCGTACCGGCTGTCGAGCGAGAATCTTCTGGCTCTGATCAGGCTGTCAAAGCGCGACCCGCTTCACGAGCCCGATATTCGCCGCGATCAGATCAACTATGTGGAGCAGTACCGCAAGCGGCTCGTCAACCAGTACGAGAAGGACCGTGAACGGCTGCTGCGCGAGCGCCATGAGAGTGCCGTTTCCATGGACATCAAGGATCTGTTCGGTGCCACCGAGGTTCTGGTGCTCGATGGTTACAATGAGGAAATCGACTCGTTCCTTCGGCGCGAGAGTCCGAACGGCTTTACCCATGTCAAACCGATGGGCATCCTGAAGACCTTCGTGCATGGCGTGTTCGAGCCCCAGATCAAGGAAACGGTCAAGAAGATTCTCGTGGAGGGCTACTTTGACAGCAAGAGCTATCAGAACAGCCTGGCCAATATCCTGTATCAATGCGATCGCACATCGGGCCGTATCGAAGCCTTCGAGGAGAGCCTGAAGGGTGCCGGCCGGGTCAGCGTGGCCGGCGTCAAGCGCTATGTGGAAGAGATGCGTCACGGCAAGGACATCATGCCGTACCTGACCAAGATCGTCGACGAGATCAACTACAAGGCCCGCGAAATATGCGAAGACGAAACCGGTCTCTTTCACATGTTCGCCGAGACCCTGGGTGAGTTGCTGGCCGATTACAAGAAGCCGAGCCCCGACCTCGTCACGAACATCAGGAGCCTGGGAGGCGTGCGCAACAAGGAGCTGATAGCTTCGCTGATCGAAGGCAAGCGCAAGTCCGAGGTCTTTGTCAGGATCATGAAGAACTTCGCCTTCATCAAGTCGGCGGATGGCAAGCCGGTTGCCGTAACGGAGACGGCTCCCGCCGAGGCCCTGCCGGTCAGCGTTGAACCTGCCGATGTCGAGCCGTTGGCCTAGCCGGAGCTCGACACCGGACCGGATGGTCAGTGGCCCTGTCCGGCCATCTGACGGGTGAACCAGGCGTAGACGGCGGCCGCACGGTTGCCGAACGACGCCTCGAGTTTGCCGCGAATTCCCGGTATCACGGTGGCCTTCGCCGTCGAGACTGCGTAGAAGATGATCCCTTCATCTGCTGGAATGACCAGCAGGCGCACATGCACCGCGCCGGCTCCCGCCACCGGGATGATGCCGTAGCTCATGCCGGTCAGATTGACCGACGCCTGCGTCACGTAGTCCTTGCCGTGGGCGAGCGTGATACGGTACCGGTTGTCGCCAAACGACAGATCCTTCTGCCGTGCGTACAGCGTCTCGTCCGCGAGGGGCAAAGCCGGCAGCCAGCTGTCCTTGACCGGCGTCTGGTCATCCGGTCCCGCGACAAGGCTGGAATACTCATAGAACAGGCGCATGGTCTTGCGGCTTGCCGACCAGTACTCTATGCCCTGGAGGCTGCCGATGGACCGCAGCGTGTTGTAGACGCCCAGGATTTCCTTGTCCCGGTCGGCTGCCGCCGGACGTTTCCACAGGAATATCGCTTCCACGACGACATCGGGAGCTTCCGCCGCCAATGCCGGGCCGAAGGCTACGGCTGCGGAATGCTTCGGGGCCAGGGTCAGTGAGGCGGTCTTGCCGAGTGACGACGTCCGTACATCTTCACCGGAGAGCAGCCGCGCGGCGAGCGCCGGATCGAGATATGCCGCGGTCGGCAGCGCCGCCACGGGTGCAATGGCGCCGGCCATCGCCAGCAGGCCAAGGATTGCGTGTCTGATTGCTTTCATGCGGACTAGTATAGCACCGTGGAAGGACCTCGTCTTGCCACCGGGATCAGGTGCTGTGCAAGACTGGCATTCTGCGCTATAAAAAGCGCGTCGGGCCATCAAGCGGCTCCGGCACGACCCTTGGTCTTCTGAACCCAGCCAACGTGGAAGGTCCCCGCATGAATATTGTCATGATACTGATAGAGCTTGCCGGCTCGCTCGGCCTGTTCCTGTACGGAATGAAGATCCTGTCGGAAGGAATTCAGCGCGCCGCCGGCGATGGCCTCAAGCGCACGCTAAACCTGATGACGGGCAACACCCTGAAGGCGCTGCTCACCGGGCTTGGCATCACGGCGGTCATCCAGTCATCGTCGGCCACGACCGTGATGGTCGTTTCCTTCGTCAACGCGGGACTGCTGACGGTTGTGCAGGCCGCCGGCGTGATATTCGGCGCCAACATAGGCACGACGGTAACCGCGTGGATTGTCTCGCTGATCGGTTTCAAATTCGAGATCGCGGCCCTCGCGCTGCCGATGATAGGCCTTGGGTTCATCATGATGATGGGGGCCAAGCCCAAGTCGCGCGTCCGCGACTATGGCGAGGCCGTGCTCGGTTTTGGCCTCTTGTTCCTGGGGCTCAACTTCCTTTCGCATGCCATTCCCAAGCCATCGGCCGATATCATCAGGTTCCTTACCGACGTGTCGAATCTTGGCGTGCTTTCCATCCTGATTGCCGCCGCCACCGGCACCGTGCTGACGGTGCTGGTCCATTCGTCGAGTGCCTCGACCGCGATCGTGATTACCCTCGCGGTCGAGGGCGTGATCGACTTCAACATGGCGGCAGGCCTGGTGCTCGGCTGCAATATCGGTACCACGATCGACGCGCTGCTCGCATCGATCGGTGCCAGAACGAATGCCCGCCGCGCCGCCTGGATCCACATCCTGTTCAATGTGCTTGGTTCGGTCTGGGCGATCATACTGTTCAAGCCATTCACGGCCTTGATAAATGTGCTGGCCGGCGGAACGACGATAGCCCAGCACATCGCCATGATGCATACGGTCTTCAATGTGATCAACGCCCTGCTGTTCGCCCCGTTTGCGGCTCAGTTCGCCAACCTGGTTTCGCTGTTCATCAAGGCCAAACCGGGCGAAGACGCCTTGCCCAGGAAGCTCGAATATGTAGCCGCGCCGCTGATGGACAGCCCCGAACTGAACCTGCTGCGCGCCCAGAAGGAAATCTCCGACATGGCGGGGCTGTGCGGCACGATGTTTGGCCGCTGGCGCGGCCTGATCAAGCAGAAGCCGGAGGAGCTGTCGGAAGATGTCGAGGCGTTCAGGGTCATGGAGGACTACGCAGACCAGATGCGCGACGAGCTGTCCGGCTTCCTGCTCGAATGCGCCGGACACGACATGAGCGCGGACAGCCAGCGCGACATTGGCGTGATGCTGCGCATGGTTGTCGATCTGGAAGACATCACCGATGACTGTTTCAGCCTGATCATGCTGCTCGAAAAGGCCAGCGAGCGTGGGCTTGTGCTGGACAAGGACGAGATGGAGAGCCTCGGCCCCTATACGTTGCTGGTGGAAAATTTCCTGCGCTTCGTGCAGGAGAACATCAAGGGCCGCATCGATGCCGAACAATTGGCTACCGCCCAGCAGCTCGAGGACAGCATAGACGATCTGAGGTCGGCGCTGAAGAAGAAGGCGCGCAAGCGGCTGCAGGCAGGCGCCAACGTCAAGTCAGAGCTGCTGTTCATGGATATCGTGCGCCACATCGAGAAGATAGGCGACCGCGCCTATGGTGTGTCCCAGGCCCTGCGGGAGATCAAGTACTGACGGCGAGCCCGAACAGCAGTTCGGGCAGGGCGTAGACGTCGGCCACGCCATCGACCAGGATGGCGCCCATGCCAAGCCGCAGCGGCTCGGCAAGATCCACATCGTAGCGGTCACCAATGGACAGGCATCCGGCGGGCCTGGTTCCAGCCGCCGTCGCGGCGGCCAGGTAGGGTTCGGGCGCGGGTTTGCTCTTCATGGTGTCATCGAGGCCGACGACGCGGAGGAACAGGTCCGACACGCCAAGCGCATCGAGCGTGGCGGAGCCGACCGAGCGCGGGTTGTTGGTAACGGCGACAAGCACGATGGGCCTGGCCGCCGGCCGCGGCGCCGTGAGCGCCAGCAATGTTGCGCGCAGTCGGGCATCGGCAGACAGGAATCGATGCGGGTCGATCAGACGCTCGCGCCATGCGACGCTGGTCATCATGTCGATGCCGAGGGCGGTCATCGCGTTGCCCAGACTCGTGGAACCGCCAGCATGGGTGGCGGACCAGTCCGCTCTGGCACGCGCAAGTTCCGAATCGATCGTTTCCCGGCTCTGGCCGCGACTGCGGGCCAGCTCGTCGATCAGTACATCGATCTGGAACTGACCATAGTCGTGGTTGGAATACAGCGTTCCGTCGATGTCGAACAGCAGCGCCTCTACCGGCGCGGGAATGCGGTACGCGATCACGCTCAGAGAGGCAGCGATGGCTGATGCGCGGCCTGCGCGGCCATCGCCTTCTTGATCTTCTTGGCTATGATCTCGCGGTTGTCCAGCATCGGTGACAGGCTGCGATTGTGGTGCAGGAGCGATATGATCTGCGCAAACAGGGTCGTGACATCCGCCTCGATGTACCACTCCTTCTTGAGCAGTTCATTGTGGTGCACCGCGTTGGTGCCGATGATGCGGTAGAACAGGCCTTCCCTGAAGGCCTTGTCGAAATCATCGATGGCGGTGGCCGAGAACAGCGGCAGCGAAATGGCGCATATCACCTGCGTGGCGCCCTGATCCTTGAGGTAGCGCATCGCCTTGAGCAGGGTGCCGCCGGTGCCAAGCATGTCGTCCGCCATGAACACGATCTTGCCATGTATGTCGCCGAGCAGTTTCATCTCGGTGATGTTCGAGTCGTTGGCGTCTTTGGTGACTTTCGAGTAGTCACGTTCCTTGTACAGCAGGGCGAGCGGCTTCTGCAGCGTGCTTGCGTAGAACTTGTTGCGATCGACGGCTCCGGTATCGGGCGACAGCACGACCAGGTTCTCGTCTCCGACATCGACGATGCCCGCGAGTTTCTCGATGACCTGATAGGATGCATGCAGGTTCTCGAGGCGCAGCTTGTTGAAGCAGTTCTCTATTTCGCGCGAATGGATGTCCAGCGTGATGATGCGCGATATGCCATAGTTCTCGAATATCTGGCCGATGCGGGCCGCGGTCAGGCCTTCGCGGCCCTTCTTCTTGTGTTGGCGTGAGTAGGGGTACGCGGGCAGCACGAGCGTTATGCGGTCCGCTCCGGCCTGTATCGCCGCATCGACGGTAACGAGCAGGTTGAACATGTGGTCGTTGACCGAGAGGACCCGTTCATCACGGCCGTCATTGAATTTGCAGGGCTGACGGTTCTCCACGTCCTGGAAGATGTAAAGGTCCTTGCCCCGGATGGAATCGAGTATCTCGGTCTTGATCTCGCCATTGGGAAACCAGGTGTAGCGTGCGTTGACCTTGAAGCGCGGCGCGTGGTACTCGTTGACGTTGCCCGGTATGCACAGGAGCGATGAATAGATGTCGTTGGTAAAGTTGATCTTGCGCGTTATCAGCTCTTTGGAGATGTGATAGCGGTCAGACATCACCTGAACCTTGCGCTCGAATCGGTGTCGATAGATCGTCGATAGTCGACGCACGACTTGTTCTGCGAAACGCTCGCCGCCCGGGCATGCCAAGAGCCCCAGCTTCGTTGGATCGGAATAATTCATCGTGCGCCTTTAGTTGGGAGATTGGCTTCAGAATAACCGCAGCCGGTGCTTTGGTCAAGGCGCGCAGACGAAGACGGCCCTGATATCGTATCGATATCCGGGCCGTTCCATGGCTTGCCGTACTGCCGATATGGCTCTTACCAGCGGCCACCCTGATACATGCCGTACTGACCACCCTGTCCGGAGCGGCCGCCCATCATGCCACCACGACCACCCATCATGCCGCCTGCGAGCTGTGACAGGTCATAGCTCTTTGCACCGATGGTCAGGGTGTTGACGCGGAACAGGTAGCTGTTGGGCGCATAGGGAATGGCAATCTCGAAGCCTTCGAGCTTCACTGTGGCGCCTTCCTTGAGTCCGTCAACGAAGCCATACATGAACTGAGGAATCTGGACAAAGTAGGTCTTGTCCTTGACGGTTACGGCCGGATGGCCCTGTACCAGTGCGAGCTTGCCCTCGATGCTAGAGGCGACCTGCTGAATCTGGGGTTGAACTGCCTGGGCGGGCATGCCGGTTCGCGGTCCAAAGCCCTGCGCGGACACGGCGCCCAGCGCCACCAGTCCGATAATGCACACGGTAACAATACGCTTCATAGAAGACTCCTTGCGGTTCATAGAGTCGCCGGCAACAGGGCCGGTGGCCGTTCCATGACGGCATATACTATAAAGCAAGGATCGTGCCAAGTTGGTTACACGTCGTGATTATTGTGGCAGCAGAAGTGTAAGTTGCTATTTGAAAACGAATTAGTCCTGCCGCTCCGGCGCGGCGCCGAGAGGGTCGGAATCTGTCAGGGTGGCAGCCCGGGAAATTATTTCCCGAGGTGATGGGCTCGATATGGGAAAGTTTATCACAAAGGCGGTGCCGTGCCCCGGCTCGCTCTCCACCTCCATTGTCCCACCCATCGATTCGACGAACAGCTTGCTCGTCGCAAGGCCGAACCCCTTGCCCTGCTCTCCGCCGGTGCCAAGGGTAAGAATGGTGTTGCCCGGCGTGAACAGCCTGGACACCTGCTCGGGCCGCATGCCGACGCCGGTATCGCTGATGGCAATCCTCAGTCGCGGCGGTCTATCCTCGGTCGCCTGTATGTGAAAACGCACGCTGCCACCCTGGAGCGAATACTTGATGGCATTCGAAAGGATGTTCCTGAACACCGTTGCCAGCGCGCGTGGATCGGCCATGATGCGGCCATCACCATCGGGAGGTTCCAGCACAACCTGTTTGGCCTTGGCCGTCGAAAGCAGATCGGCCCTCGCCTCCGATGCAACCGCGGCAACGCTGACGGACTCGGGGTTCAGCTTCATGCGGCCCGATGCGCACATCGCCCATTCAAGCAGCGAATCGAGCAAGGATGAGATGCGTTCGAGCCCTTCCGCCAGAGTTTCGATGCTCTCGCGCTTCGCATTGAGGTCGCCATCGAATTCGACCAGGTGGCCGCGGACATACCGGGAAGCGCTCCAGACGGGAGCGCGCAGATCGTGGCCAAGCACCGCTATCAGCGTATCCTTGGTAGCCAGCGTCTCCATCAGTTCTTCGTTCTGGCGCCGTTTCTCGTCTTCGCGCAGGAAGAGGTCGTGCTCGACTCTGGCCGAGGCCATTAGCGAGTAGCCAAACAGATTGAAGAACGCGGCCAGCAGGCCAAGCAGGTAGATCCAGCCGTCCATCGAGCCAGAATCGGCAATCGACTGCGGAACATGTCCCGACACCACGAGCAGCGCGCGTCCGAAGCCGGTCAGCGCGACCGAGACGTAGAAGAGCCCGGCTACCAGATATGCCGCGCGATATTCCGGCTTCGGCTTCAGCAGCAGCAACAGCGATACGAGGCTTGCCAGGATACCGAGCGCGCCGGAGAACACGACGATCCTGAAGCCGACGCCCATGCTCATCATCGCGAACCAGATCGCCAGGCTGATCGGTATGACGGCATAGGCCCAGAGCGGAAATCCCGGACCAAGGCGGAAGCGCCATATCGCATTGCCCATCACGATGACGCTGGTGAGCATGGCCACATTCGATACCGCCAGTACGCCGTATGGCAGGTGCATAGACTGCATGGCTACTCCGGTCGCGCCGACCGCGAGCAATGCCTGCGCCAGAATCCAGAGCCCCGCTCCGGGGAATCTGCGCCGTAGCAGGAACAGCAAGAGAGCGAACGCGGCACTTCCAAAATAGACGACGGCGAGCGACACCAGCAGTGTGGGGTAATGGAGCTGCAGTGCCGCTATGCCGATGGTCATTCGTCCAGTCTCTTCTCGTTCAGTCCGTATTGTTCATCATGCTCGCCGCCACCTGCGGGCTCCACGTGGACGACGATGTCGTAGACACCGTCGATCCGCTGCTTGATGGCGTTTTCTACCGATTGCGCCAGTTCATGGGCCTCGCTGACCGTCTTGGTGCCATCTATTTCGATGTCAAGGTCGATGTCATACAGCGATGCCAGCTTCCTGACGCGGACACGATGCGGGTTGCCGGTGTTCTGCACCGACCTGACCGCGTCGAACACGGCGTGGTAGAGCGCGGGATCCGCCTTGCCATCCATGATCTCATCGTTCGCTTCGCGGAATATGCCGAGTGCCGAGCGCATCACCCAGAGGCCAACCAGCAGTGCCATGATCGAATCGACCAGCGGCGCCTTCAACAGGGTTGAGAGGGTCAGGCCTGCCAGCACGCTTGCCGATATGACCACGTCGTTGCGCATGTTCTTCGCGTTCGCGGCGAGCATCGTCGATCCTGTCTTCCTGCTGGCCAGCTGCTGCGACCAGGCGAGTGCCAGCTTGCCGACGATGGAGGCAAGGGTGACCCAGAGTGCCAGCATGCCAGGAATCGGCCTGACCACACCCTCCTGCATGGTGTGGATCGTAGAGAGCAACAGCTGCGCGCCGGCAAAGAAGATGAAGAACGCCAGGATGGTGGTCGCCGTTGTCTCGGCTCTGGCGTGCCCGTAGGGGTGTTCCTTGTCCGACGGTTTGACGCTGATGGTCGAGGCCGCCAGGGCGACGATCGAAATGATCACGTCGGTCGAGGAGTCTATGCCGTCGCCAACTACCGCAAGCGACCCGGCGATGAAGCCAACGAGTATCTTGGAGGCAGCCAGCACGGCGTTTCCAGCAAGGCTGATGATTGATGCGCGCCGTACGATCGTATTGCGGTTCATGCTGGCAGTATATGCCTTGGCGATGCCGGCATCAATGCCGGCATCAATGCCGCCTCGTTTGTTGCCAAAAGCGGTACCTTAGGCTAGGATGCACCTGCAGCATGCGCAACACTGCACGGTGCGAAAGGAATGAACAGGCGTCCTGATGACCGCACGCGAAGATGAGATACGATCCAAATTCCGCCATGAGGCGAGATCACTCCTCAACCATGTCGTGGGATTTGGCGATCTGCTCTCCGGAGATGCGGACGCGGCCTCGAACGATACGGCCCGCGGGATGTTCGCGGAAATCAGCAAGGCCGCGACCGCCCTCAGGCAGCCGGTGCTTGAATTCCTCGCGTCCGTGCTCGATGGTTCCGAGCCGTCGGATGCTCTGCGCACCCAGGTATACGACCACATCTACGAGCTCGTTTCTCTGGTACAGGCCGCCCGCCGATCCGTACCCCCGAACGAGACCGCTCTGGCGGATATCCACAAGGTTCACGAGGCGGCCAACGCGCTCGTCGAGCTCTTCGAGGGCACAACGCTGTTCTCCAGAACCTCGCTCACCGAGGCGGCGATGGCGTTGCGCGAGGTCAAGTCCCCCGAGCGCAAGCCGATTTCCGGCCGCATACTGGTTGTCGATGACGACGCGTTCAATCGGGAAATCCTGGCCAGGCATCTGGAACGGCAAGGGCATGTCGTCTGCCAGGCCTCGAACGGCCGCGAGGCGTTCTCCATCCTTTCGGAGGCGCCGTTCGACATCGTCGTTCTGGATATCATGATGCCGGGCATGAACGGGTTCCAGTTCCTCGAGGCGATCAGGGAAGACTCCCGGCTGCATGACGTGTCGACCATTGTCGTTTCGTCACTGGAAGACACCGCCTCGATGGCGCGATGCATAGAGCTCGGAGCCGAAGACTATCTGCCCAGGGATTTTGACCCGATCATCCTGAAGGCGCGCATTGGCAGCCTTCTGGAGAAGAAGGCCTACAAGCGTCAGAATGACGAGGCGCTGAGCCGGCTGGTCGAGACGCAGGCACGGCTCGCATCGGAGCTGCGCGACGCGGCGGCCTACGTGCGCAGTCTCCTGCCCAAGCGGCTGCGCTGGCGTGGCATAGCCGCGGACTGGGAGTTCATCCCGTCGCTCAGCCTCGGCGGCGATTGCTTCTACTACCATCGGCTTGACGAGAATCGCCTTGCGCTGTACCTGATCGATGTCAGCGGCCACGGCATCCAGGCCGCCCTGCTGTCGGCCACGATCATGAACATGCTCCGCGGGCTGTCTCTCGGCGGCGTCGACTATGCGTCCCCTGCGTCGGTGCTGTCGCGCCTGAACCGGTCGTTCCGTATCGAGGATCAGAACAACATGTTCTTTACGATCTGGTATGGGGTCTACGATGTGTCGAGCCGGCTGCTCAGGTTCTCGAGCGCGGGCAGCCCGCCCGCGATTCTGGTCGGTCCGGACGGCACCGTCAGCGAACTGGTCGGAGACGGGCCGGTGATCGGGGTCGACGAGAAGGCGGTGTTTGGCGAATTCGACGAAGCGATCGATGCGGGGTCAAACCTGTATCTGTTCAGCGATGGCCTCTTTGAGGTCAGGTCGAAGTCGGGCGTCATGTTGCCGTGGGCCGATTTCGTCGCACTGCTGGAGTCGCACCACAAGGAGTGCACCGAGGCGCCCGAATGCATATCACCGATCAAACGCATCGTTGACGCCGTCCGGGGCCTGTCGGCGAAATCACTCTTCGACGACGATGTCTCGATCGTCGAGTTCGCCTTCAGCGGCTAGCCGAGGAGCACTATCCGCGAGTGGGTCAGCGCCTCGGCTCCCGTCTGCGTTATCAATATATCATCCTCGAGCCTGACGCCACCGGTCTCCGGGTCATACAGTCCAGGCTCGATGGTGATGATGTGGCCTGGAGCCAGCACCCAGTCGTTGTCTTCCCTGTTGCGCACCGCCGGAGCCTCATGCGCCTCCAGGCCAACACCGTGGCCGAGCGCGTGCGGCATGACGAAGCCTTGGGACGAGAACAGGTTGTCGACAAAGAGGGCTACGTCGCGGCTGGGCATACCCGGTTTGCAGAGCGCTATGGCTTCGTCATGGGCCCGCTGCACCAGCTCGATCATTTCGGCGCGCTTGCCCGCCACGGCGCCGCGCACGAAGCTCATGGTCACGTCCGAGGTGTAGCCCTTGTAACACAGGCCAAAGTCGAGGATTGACATGCCGCTCGTGGCGAATGGTGCGGCCGTGTATGCCGGAAACGCGTGGATGCCGAAACTGCGTGATGGCCCGGCCGCGAGCGTCTCGAAGCCGGTAGCCTCGCAGCCCTGCTCCCGAAGGAAGCGTTCTATGAAGAGCGCCAGGTCGGTCTCGGTCGCGAACGTTCCGGAGCGGACGCCGGCCTCGATCCTGTCCATCGCCATGTCCGTGATCGCGCTGACCTGCCGGTAGATGGCGATTTCATCGGCATCCTTGACCGCGCGCATCACCGCGGCGGTCTTCGTGGAGCCGTCGTCGCTGCACCTGAAGTCGTGGTCCGGGCAGGCTTCCACGTAGTCGACATACATCGGGTATGGCGTTACCGCAGGCAGGTCGATGGTCGACCCACTCGCGATGGCCAGTCTCTCGAGGGCGCCGGCCATCGCCGCAAAGGGGCTGCGCTTGAAATCGGTATAGGGGATGACCGTTTCGATGCTGGCCATGGCTGCCGCCATGTTGACGTCCCAGGGGACGAGCAAGGAACGGCCATCGGCCGCGATGAACAGCAATGCGTCGCCGGGGTGGCCACAGAAGTACCTGATTGACGGGTCGCGGCGACCTTCGGTGTCCTCGAACAGTGCCATGCCGATCCCATCGGCCCGCAACCGTTCAGAGAGTGCCTGGCGGCGTGACGCAAATGTGTTCATCATTCCTCCGATCTGTTATTTCTGGAGCGCGGCCTGTGCCGCAGATGCCAGGGTCAGAATGCCGCTCGACCATCCGTCATTGAGCAATACCGATTGTACGGCCGGTGCCAGATCCTTGCCGGCGTTGCGTGCGGCGTTCTGCAGGGCGGCCCGCATCAGGGTGTTTCTGGTATCGTCGACGAGTCCCGCCTTCTGGTCGGAGTTGAGCGCCAGGATGATATCACGGAGCGCCATGGCCGCCTGCGGCGACTTGTCGGCGCCAAGAGCCTTGAGGGCTATCAGCCGCTCGTCGGTTGCGGCTATGCGATACGCCTCCGTGACATCCGCGGCGGTCGAAACACCAGCCGAGGCGGTGGCCGCCAGCGCGTTCATGGCCTTCGAGCGCAGCTCGGCGAGCTGGTTCTGTTCGGTGCGATTCCTGGGCGAGACGATGACTCCCCGTGACAGCGCCAGCGCCGCGATCCTGGTCCTGGCCTCGGCCGGAGCCTTTGAGCGCAGCTCCAGATCGAGCGCCTTGACCATGCGGGCGGGAGTCTCAACGGCAAGGAGCGAAGCTATGGCATCGCTGGGATCATCGAGCACCAGCGGCAGGCTCCGCTCGGCCTGTTCGCGCACGCGGCGTGAGTACCAGCCTTCGCTGGCAAAGAACAGCGGCGCGAAACCGACGGGCGAGCGCATGCGCTCCAGGGCAAGTACGCACCCGTATGCGACCTTCTCGGCATGATCGCTGTCTGTGGCAGGCTGGTTGTTCAGGTCGCGCAGGAGCAGCGAAACGCGCTCGGCATATTCGACGGCGCGCATCGATCCCAGCGCGATCAGGGCTTCCGCCTTGGTCAGCGCATCGGGCGAGTCGTCCACCGTTCTCATGACCGAAGCCGCGGCATTCGTGTAGTGCCAGTCGCCCAGGCTCTTGAGCAGCACCCTGGTCAGCCGCTCGTACGTTTCACGTTCCGGCCCCAGCTTGATGGTACTGCGGGCGGCCAGCACCCAGTCGAGGGCGTCGGCGACATACGGAGCGGCGTCCGGATCATCCTTTGACGCGATGGTCATCGCAACCGCGTACTTCTGCTGCACGGTGTCGGCCTCTACCAGCAATCGGCCGTATATTCTGGTAGCGTCATCGGCTAGAACGGGCATGGCCGTGGCTATCAGCAGAGCCGCAGCCGCAAGTAATTTTCTGGTTCGCATGAGAATCCTTCTTTCAGGCTCGTGCCTGTCACTCGTAATAGACGACGGTGCGCGTATCGGTGCGGTACGCATAGTCGTAGGTCGCGATCTCACGCGGCGTGCCCGAGGCATCCGCGGTGACCTTCTTGACCATGGCCCCTTCGGCGCCGTACTCATACGATATCCTGCGCTCCAGCCTGCCGTCCGCCCGATAGACGCTCTCGGTAACCGGTCGGCCGTCCTTGATGCTGTATTCGGTGCGGCCATCCTGCGCGCCGGCGGCATTGAAGTAGGAGACCGAAACCAGAGCGTTGGCGGCGTCATAGCCATACACGATGCGGCCCTTGGGCGTACCGGAGCCATCGAAGAGCGATGATGTGCTGAGCAGATCATGATCGTAGGCATACTCGGTCTTTGCGAGCGTCAGGCCCGCGGCGGATATGACGCGCCAGGACAGCTTCTTCGGGCCGTTCCAGGCCCATTCGGATATTGACTGCACCGCGTCCTTGCCATCAAGAACGGTTTCCTTGGTCATCAGTTCGTCCGGGCCGTAACCATAGGTTGTCTTGGTCTGCACCGTGCCATCGGAACCGTATACGGTCTTCACCGCGAGCAATCCGTTGTCGTAGGCGTAGACGACGCGTTCGATCGGATCGGTGACCGACGGCTTTGTCGCAACGGTCGAGAGCAGGTGCTTGTAGCCATCGTCGTAGGTGTACGTGGTAACCCGGTCGATCACGCCGTCGGCAAACTGGATTGTCTCCTTCAGCACGATGGGAGTCTTGAATTCTTCGGTGCGTTCCTTCTTGACCTGCTCCGAAGCGGCGCTGACGGCTTCAACCGGTTCGGCGGTTTCAGGCGGTGTGGAGACACATGAAGACAGCACCATCGCGGCGATGCAGAGTACCGGGGTTGCGAGCGAACCAATTCGTTTCATAAGACCTCCTGTGGCACGAGTGCCAATCAATTCTGGTGTATCGAGCCAGGACACAGGGCTGCTGTCCTGTGCGCTGGCTTCATCGGAAGCATGAACGTGCCGCAGCGGCACGGGCCATTGCCGTAATCGTGGAATCATAGCCTGCGTATGCGGTACCACAGCCCGATGATCTTGAGCCTGAACCAGGTAACGATGCGGTAAATCCTCCAGGGGCTTCTGGGCAGATAGAACAGCCACTCCAGGCCTTTCGCGAACAGTCCGGCGGGTGGCCGGTGCCTGCGTTCGGCGAAGACATCGAAGACATCCGAGCACCAGAGCTGGATTCCAGCGTTGAAGTGCTTCAGGTTGCGCGGTATCCATCGTTCGCCGCCTGGCACACCCCTGCCGACCAGCAGCAGCGTCGGGGTCGCCTTCCGTATCGCTTCCACTATCTTGGGATGGAAATTCTTGTTGAAGCGTGACGAATGGCTGCCCACGACATGCAGGCCGGGGAACGTTGCCTTGATGTTCCTGGAGGCCTTGGTCAGGCTCTTCGGACCCGCACCGAACAGGTAGGTTGACTTGCCCCATCGCTCGAGGATACCGAGCACCTGTACTATGAAGGCGAATGGTTCATAGCGGATGGGCAGGGGGCGACGCAGGAATCTGGCCATCTTGATGATTGACAATGAAATGGGTATGACCAGACTCGCGCCGGCTATCATCGTTCTGAACTCGCTCGAATGCCTCGCGTGCATCAGGTCGGTCATCGACAGCAGCACGATCTGATGGTTCTTGCCATCTGCGTACATCGCCTTGATGACTTCTTCCAGATCGTCCGGCATCACGATGTCAACAGGAATTTTGAGTATGGTTATTCTCTTCACTCGTTCGTTGACCATGAGGAACTCTCCAGGCAGACGATGCGGATGGAAGCGATGGCGAATATCGCAGCGGTACCGGCCCGCAGGACAGTCGGGCCCAGCCATGCTGGTCGGAACCCGGCACTCGTCAGCGCGTCGATCTCGGCGTCACTGAACCCGCCTTCAGGACCGACACACACGAATATCTCTTCCAGCTTGTCGGTACAATAGCGATGGATCGAAGCCTGCGCAAGGGGCAGTTCATGAAAGAAGAGCCCCAGGCTGGCTATGCCATCGGGGGGGCTCCGGCGGCACAGGTCGCCGATGGCAAGCGGATCAGTCACCTGCGTGAGGATCGCTGATCCAGACTGGCCAAGCGCCTCGTTGCAGACCCGCCGCAGCCGTTCCACCCGACCCGCGGTGTGTTCCATCGGCACCGAGCGCTCGGTGACAAGCGGGATTATCTCGGCCACGCCGGCTTCGGCAGCCATCCGGACAACCTCGTCCAGGCTGGCCCCCTTGAGAAAGCCGACAGCCAGCCTCAGGCGCGGCGCTCTCGCCGATGTGGTACCGGATGCGGACGGCTCACCGCGGGGCGGCGAAGCGACGATCCCGGCCCTGACGTCGGGCAGGTAGCCCTGGCCCGACGGCGCGGCCGACGCGACCGACAGCAATACCCTGCCGCGTCCCGCTTCGACGACCGTGCAGCTGTACGACAGGCCGTCGGTGCCGCGCGCCGGAAAGGAATCGCCAGGGCCGAGCCGCAGCACCGCCGTCAGGCGGTGTGCGTCGCGCCCGGCAATTTCGCACGCCTGTCCACCGTCCCACGATGTCGGCAGGATGAACTGGCGCATGGCAGGCGCGCGTCCTTACTTGCCGGAAGCGGCCGTGCCTGCGGCAGGCGCGTTTGCGGCCGTTGTCGCGGCTGCGGCCTTGGCCTGCAGATCCTTGACGGAAGGCGCGGCCGCGAGGAGCTGTGCGAACTGGTCGCTCGCGAGCACCTTGAGCGCCGCGTTGAGCTGCAGGTCGTAGTCCAGGTCGAATACCGGGCTGATCGAGGTGCGCTCAAGCTGGTTGCGAACCATCTTCTTGAGAACCCGCTCGGACACCGGCGAGCCTGCGGCCCTCAGCCCCTTGACGTACTTGTCGATGTCCTCGGCCGAAGCATTCGGGTTGGCGGTCGCAAACGCGGCAAAGACGTCCCGTTCTATCAGCGTTGACAGCGAGGCCTCTTCCGCGGGTGTCAGCGCCGGCTCCTTGACCTCGAGATCGGGCGCGATGCCAACCTTGTCGATGTTCGCGTCACTGGGCGTGTAGTACCTCGACATCGTCAGTTTGAAACCGGTATCGCCGAGCGGCAGTACCTGCTGCACCGAACCCTTGCCGTAGGTGTTCTCGCCGACCAGGTATGCGCGCTTCTGGTCCTTCAGCGCGCCGGACAGAATTTCGGAGGCGCTCGCCGACCCGCGGTTGATCAATACGGCAACACGCATGTCCTTGGGCACCAGCGTCTCGGCCTTGGCCTGATAGACGGCATTCTCGTACCGATTGCGCGACTTGGTCGACACGATGGTGCCCTTGTCCAGGAAGAGGTCGGCGATCTGTATGACGGATTGCAGCAGGCCGCCCGGATTGTTTCTCAGGTCGACGACCAGCGAGGTGTAGCCCTGGGTCTTGAACCAGTCTATCGATTCCTTGACCCTGGCCAGCGTCTGTGGCGTAAATTCGATGATGCGCAGGTAGCCCACATGGTTTGGCAGCATCGCGTGCTTGACCGTCGGCACCTCTATCATCGCGCGGACTATCGTCTCGTCGAAGGTCAGGCCGGCGCCGCGCTGGATCGTGATGGTGACTTTTGAACCCGGCTCGCCCCGCAGGCGCTTGAGGACATCGTCCATCGTCAGCGGCTCGGTGGGTTCTCCGTCGATATGCGTTATCAGGTCGCCGGGCATGATGCCGGCCTGCCAGCCGGGCGTATCCTCGATCGGCGACACGATCTCGACGAACAGCCGCTTGTCGGGGGTCTTGGGGTCGGCGAGTGGCTTGGATATATAGAGCCCAATGCCGCCGAAGCGTCCCGTTGTCGTATCGTTCAGATCGCTCATCATCGCGTCCGAAAGGAACACGGAGTAGGGGTCACCCAGGGACTCGAACATGCCCTTCATCGCACCTTCGTAGAGCACCTTGGGGTCGACCTGGTCGACATAGTTCTCCAGTATGAAGTTGAAGGCGCTCTGGAACACCGAGAAGTAGCGCTGGCTGTCGGCCTTGGCGTCCTGGGCATAGGCGCCCGGTGCGCTGAACGAGAGTGCGGCGCAGAATATGGCCACGACGGCCACGACGCTCCAGAGGGTCCGGTCCCGCTTGGGATTGTTGTTGTCGCTCATACCGCTACTATCCTGATTGCCGCGCATATCGTCAACTATCGCGCGGGAAGTGTCTTCTATTGACAATGCCGAATTCACAACATTAGACTTCGTTCCATTGTGGCGGCTCTTTGACCTGCAGGGAGAGCGTAGAGAGGCGGATCCATGGCTGACTTCCTTGCCGATACCGATTTCGAGTTGTACCGCAAGCTGATCTATGATGAAAGCGGCATTCACTTCTCGGCCACCAACCGTTCCATCCTCGAGAGCCGCCTCAGGGAGCGTCTCCGCGACAAGAAGCTCCAGACACCGCAGGAATACTACGCCATCCTGATCAGGGACAAGGAAGAGCTGAAGGTTCTGCTCGATTCGGTAACGACCAACCTGACCAGGTTCTTTCGGAATCAGGCGCACTTCGACGCGATAGAGCACTTCGTCGTTCCCGAATTGCTCAAGCTGAGGCAGGCGGAACGGAAGATTCGAGTCTGGAGCGCGGGGTGTTCCACCGGCGAGGAGCCGTATACCATCGCGATGCTGCTCAAGGAGATACTGCCCGCGGGCTGGAACGCCGAGGTCACCGCCAGCGACATCAGCCTGAAGTCGCTGATGGTCGGCAAGGAGGGGTTCTACCCCGAATCACGCATACAGGGCATCCCCGATTCATATCTTCCCAAGTACTTCGAGAAGCGACCCAACGGATACCAGATCAAGGATGACATCAGGAAGTCGATCAGGTTTGACTACCACAACCTGAAGAATGACTCCGGCCAGCGCAATCTTGATGTGGTCTTCTGCCGCAATGTGCTGATATATTTCGACGAAGCGGCGCAGAAGGCTACCATCGAGCGCTTCTGGGAGGCGATGGCACCCAAGTCGTTCCTGTTCATAGGACATTCTGAATCGCTGTTTGGCATGAATACCAAATTCGAGTTCGTCAAGACGGACTGGGCATGCTTCTACAAGAAATCAACATAAGTTCTCCGGAGGAATGACGTGTCCGATCCCATCCAGGTCCTTGTGGTCGATGATTCGGCCTTGATGAGAAACCTTGTCTCCAGAATCGTCGACTCGACACCGGGCCTCAAGACGGCGGACAAGGCGATGAACGGCATCTTCGCGCTGCAGAAGATTCCGCGGTGCTCTCCCGACATCATCGTGCTCGACATCGAGATGCCCGGCATGAACGGCATCGAGTTCCTGAAAGAGCGGAAGCGGCTGGGTATCGATATTCCCGTGGTCATCCTGTCGAGCGTTGCCAAGAGCGGTGCCCAGGTGACGATGGAGGCGCTTTCACTGGGCGCCGTCGACTTCATAACCAAGCCATCCGGATCGGTGTCATCCGACATCCATATGGTGGCCGGCGAACTGTCCAGGATGCTCGTCGCCTATGGCTCGCAATATCAGCGGGAGAAGGGCAAGGAGCCGCCGCGCTACAACTTCGAGGCTCCCGAGCACATGTTCGAGCCAGCCGCGGAGCGACCGGCTCCTGCTCCGGCGCGTGTCGCCAAGCCGATGCCGCCTGTGCCGCTCAGGTCGCCGGGGCCGACCGAGATCATCGCCATCGGCATATCGACCGGTGGGCCGAACGCGCTGCGCGATGTGTTCTCCAGGATCGCCCCCGATCTGAACCGCCCCGTCGTCGTGGTGCAGCACATGCCCGCCGGCTTTACCGAGGAATTCGCCGCCAGCCTGGACAGGATATGCCCGCTGGATGTCAAAGAGGCTGCCGATGGCGACATCCTGAAGCCGGGCCGGGTCCTGATAGCTCCCGGAGACTGGCACGTTACCGTCGAGAAACGCTCGCTGGCGGGCATCGTACGCATCAACCAGGACGCGCCGGAGAATGGGCACCGGCCCAGCGCCGATGTCCTGTTCCGCAGTGTGGCCAGGGAATATGGCAATCGATCGCTGGCGGTCATCATGACCGGCATGGGCAAGGATGGTGCCAGGGAGCTTGGCGCCATATACCGTGAAGGCGGCATTACCCTGGGACAGGACGAGGCCTCGAGCGTCGTCTACGGCATGCCGAAGGTGGCGTTCGAGATGGGGCATGTGATGGAGCAGGTGCCGCTCGACCGCATGGCCGAGCGTATTTCCGCCTTGGCCAAGGAATCGCGGACCTGATCAACGGCGGCGTTTGTCATCCAGCCCCATTATCATTATCATATTGGTAAGGAATAAGGAGGGCGATTATGAGCATCGAAAACCAGAAGAACCTGAATCAATCCGACACGGCAGCGAAGACCGGCGCGAAGCAGCCGGAGCCTCTTGAGCCCTGTGACAAACCGCACGTCGCCGAGGCGACCCGCACCAGAGAATCGGACGAGGCTTGTGATGACGGGGTTCATTGAGGAGGAGCTTCTGGTTCCAGGACCGCGCCTTGTCGCCGTCCTGGAACCATCTCAGCCTTGAATGACTTCGGTTACGTCGGGGACGATTTTCTTGAGATACACTTCGACCCCTTGTTTGAGGGTCATGATTGACATGGGGCAGGAACCGCAGGCTCCCTTGAGACGTACGGTGACCTTGCCATCCTCAGCCACTGAAATCAGCTCTATATCGCCACCATCCGCCTGCAATGATGGGCGGACATCCTGTATGGCTCGCTTGACGCTATCAAAATCCGGCATGGTTGCTCCTCGCGTGTAATGTAATGATCGTCGACTCGCGGGGTCAAGCGGCCGGATGGAAAGCGAATACTGACAGGATTCTATATATAATAAAAACATATATATAGAAAATGCACTTGACGTTCGACCCTGATGCGGAGCACAATGCTCAGCAATTAACGAGCCTACAGTGACGCAAGGAGATGATATGGCCGATATGCAGAAAATTCTGATTCTGGGCGGTGGTTATGGTGGCGTTTGGGCGGGCAAGATACTCGAGAAGCATTTCCGCAAGAACCCGGATGTCCAGATAACGATCGTCGACAGGAAACCCTTTCATACCCTGATGACCGAGCTGCATGAGGTTGCGGGATGGCGGACCGAGCCGGAATCCGTGCAGGTGAGCTTCAAGAAAATATTTGGCGCGAAGCGCATCGACGTGGTGCTCGATGACATACAGACCGTCGACTTCAAGGCACGGCATGCGGTGGGCAAGGCCAGGACCTACGACTTCGACTACATCGTGGTAGGCGCCGGCGCAGAACCGGAGTATTTCAATATTCCCGGTGTCAAGGAAAACTCGTTCAGCCTCTGGTCGTTCGATGATGCGATGAGGCTGCGGCACCATGTCGAGGACATATTCTCGCGAGCCGCCGAGGAGCTTGACCCCATCAAGCGCAAGCGGATGCTGACATTCGTGGTAGCCGGCGCCGGCTTCACGGGCATAGAGCTGATAGGCGAGCTGCTCGAATATCGCGACACGATGTGCCGCAAGCATTTCATCAACCGTGACGAGACGCGCGTCATCAATATCGAGGCGCTGCCATCCATCCTGCCCATCCTCGAGGAGCCGTTGCGGGTCAAGGCCGAGCGATATCTCCAGAAGAGCGGGTGCGAGATCATGCTCAACGCGTCGATTACCGGCGCCGAACCCGGCAAGGTCCTGCTCAAGGATGGCGCGGTTGTGGAGACCGAAACCTTCGTATGGACCTGCGGAGTCAAGGGCAGCTCCTTCGCCGCCGGGCTTGAGCTGACCAAGGGCGAGCGTGGACGGGGACGCCTGCAGGTCGACGCCGAGATGAAGAGCGTCGATTACCCGTATGCCTACGTCGTTGGCGACAATTCGTTCTTCCTGGAGAATGGCAAGCCTGTTCCCCAGATCGTTGAGGGCGCCCATCAGACCGCCGAGGTTGCCGCGAAGAACATCATCGCCAGCATCGAGGGCGCTTCCGAGCGCCACACCTTCAAGTCGAATTTCCACGGCTTCATGGTGTCGATCGGCGGCCGCTACGGCGTGGCCAATGCGGGCGGCATGAAGACCCAGGGCTTCATGGCAATGGCGATGAAGCACATGATCAACATGTGGTACCTGTTGAACATCGCGGGCATCAATCAGGTCTGGGAGTACGCGAAGCACGAGTTCCTCGACATCCAGAACAGGCGGTCGTTCATCGGCGGATTTGCCACGTGGAAGGTCCGCGGGTACTGGCCGCTCCTGTTGCGCATGTGGCTGGGACTCGTCTGGGTCATGGAAGGCGTGAACAAGATCGGCGAGGGCTGGTTTGCCTGGGACGCCGGCTCCAAGAGCGGCTGGATGTTCAGCCCCGGCGTGCAGCAGGCGGGCATCAAGGCCGCCGAGGCCGTCAGTGCCGCGAGCGCAACGGGCGACTGGGCCGCTGCCGCTCCCGATGCGGCGGCGACCGCGGCGACCACCGCGGCATCAGGTGCAGCCGAGGCCGTGTCCGCGGCTTCAGATGCGGTCGGGACGGCCGCCGCGACGGTCGTCGATACGACAACCCGTGCGTTCGCGAAGGTGTGGGATCTGACCAAACCGATATTCGATCCGAACGGCGGCATCAGCACCTGGTTCAGGAAGACCTTCATGGACGGCATCTTCGCGTATCTGCCGTACCAGGGTTTTCAGACCATGATCGTCGTGATGGAGCTGGGCATCGGCCTCGCGCTGTTTGGCGGTTTCTTCACCTGGTGGGCCGCGGTCGCGAGCATAGGCATGTGCCTGGTGTTCACGCTGTCGGGAATGTTTGCCTGGGATCAGCTGTGGTTCGTGTTTGCCGCCATCCTGATGCTGGGCGGTGCGGGCCGCTCGTTTGGCATGGACTACTGGAGCGTTCCGTTCTTCAAGCGCTGGTGGAATGGCACGAAGTTTGCCCGCAAGTGGCATTTCTACGCCGACGATCCGACGAAGTAGACCTCCGCAGTGACCGATTTTTGGGAAGGCGTCCCGGGCATGCCGGGGCGCCTCGATGCGGTGCGGGAGCGGATGAGCGCCGTGATAGGCTCGGAACGCTTCCCGCTGGCCGACGCCATACAGCGCCTCATCGATGCAAACGGCAAGATGCTGCGTCCTGCCTTCCTGCTTCTGGCCGGACGCTTTGGCAAACGGCAGAAGGATCTGACCGATCTTGCCGCCGCCATCGAGCTGCTCCACATAGCGACTCTGATACATGACGACGTGATCGATGGAGCGGATACACGACGCGGGGTGCACACGATCCACGCGATATACGGTTCAAAGGATGCCGTGCTTGCCGGCGATTGGCTGTTCTCCCGCTGCTTCCGCCTTGCCTCCGACAGTTCCAGCCCTGCCAACGCGAGGCTGCTCGCCGCGCTGATAGGCGCACTCTGCTCCGAAGAGATCCACCAGGATCTTGAACGGTTCCAGTGGCCGCGCAGCGTGCGCAACTATATCAGGAAGATATCCGGCAAGACCGCCGCCCTGTTCTCGCTGGCCCTGAGGGCCGGCGCCATCGAGACCAGGGCGACCGATTCCGTGGTCGAGGCGCTGACGCGCATCGGATACGATACCGGCATGGCGTTCCAGATCATGGATGATGTGCTGGACTACGAGTCATCGGCCACGGACATGCGCAAGCCGGTCGCCAAGGATGTTCGCGAAGGGCTGTGCACGCTGCCGCTGATACTGGCCCTGCACCAGAGCCCATCGTCGCTCGAGCACTACCTTGGAAGCGGCAAGCCCGATGATGACACCGTCGACCGGATAGTCCTGGCTGTCAGGGAATCCGGCTCTCTGGATGTCGCCAAGGCCGCCGCCGCTCGCTATACTGACCGTGCTCTGCGTGAGCTGTCGCGGCTGCCCGCCGGAGAAGCGCGGGATGCGCTCCGCGTGACCGTGGAACGCCTCTTGACCAGGAAATACTGAAGGATTCGAAATGCTCACTTTCATACTCGCGGGCTTTGCGCTGGCAATGGACGCATTCGCCGTCTCCGTATCGAGCGGCATGTGCGTCACCGGCCTGACGTTCGCGTATGCCATGCGGACGGCCTTCATGTTCGGGCTGTTTCAGTTCCTGATGCCACTTATCGGCTATGTCGCCGGTTCGGCCTTCACCACAGTCATAGCCACATGGGATCACTGGCTGGCCTTCGGACTGCTCCTCGTGGTGGGCGGCAAGATGATGTACGAGGCGCTGCACATGGACAATGGGGCCTCATGCTCCGATGATGAGCGGCGCAGACACAATGTGCTCGATCTCCGCGTACTGCTCGTCCTGTCGGTCGCCACGAGCATCGACGCGCTGGCTGTCGGCATCAGTTACAGCGTTATCCGCGCCCCGATCTGGCTGGCCGCCTCGATTATCGGCGGTATCACCTTCGTGCTCTGTCTGCTTGGCTGTGAATTCGGCAAGCGCATCGGTACGCGGCTCGAGCGCTGGGCAGAGCTCGGCGGCGGGATCGTCCTGATCGGCATAGGCTGCAAGATACTGATCGAACACCTGATGAAGGCCTAGCGAGAGCGAGCCAGTCGCGCTGCCTGTCCTGCGGGCCGACTTCGCCGAGAGAAGGAACAGGAGCATGCAGCAGGACGAACCCGCTCCATGCTCCTGTCTTGATTCATGACAATCCGACGATTCGGCCGGTATCGGGGTCGATATCCATGCCCAGGTAGCCGGGTTTGCTCGACAGCCCTGGCATCGTGTTGATCTCGCCGGAAAGCGGATAGATGAAGCCGGCACCCGCGGCGACGCGGACATCGCTGATCGGGAAGGTGAAGCCGGTCGGGGCACCCTTGATGGTCGGATCGGCGGTCAGCGAGTATTGCGTCTTGGCCATGCAGATCGGCAGCTTGTCGTAGCCAAGATCGCCGAACTTATCGATGGCTTTTTCAGCATCCGCCGAATACTCCACCTTGCCCGCGCCGTACACGTCCTTGGCTATCCTCTCTATCTTTTCCTTGATCGAGAGATCGAGCGAGTAGAATGGCTTGACATCGCTGGGCTGGTCGGCCGCCTTGACCACCGCCTTTGCCAGTTCGATGGCTCCGTCGCCACCTTCGGCCCAGTTTCTGGTAACGATGGCGTCGACAGCACCCGCCTTGATCGCGGCTTCCTTGATGATGGCCCACTCCGCCTCGGTATCGGTCGGGAAGGCATTGATCGCGACAACCGATGGCACGCCGAATTTCTTGACGATGCCAAGGTGGGCGATCAGGTTCGACAGCCCCTTCTTGACCAGTTCCACATCTTCCTCGACATAGGCCTTGGCCAACGGCTTGCCCGGGGTTACCTTGGGGCCGCCACCGTGCATCTTGAGCGCGCGGACGGTCGCCACGACGACGACGGCGTCAGGGAATATGCCGCTGGTCCGGCACTTGATGTCTACGAATTTCTCGAAGCCCATGTCGGCGCCGAATCCGCTTTCGGTTACCACGTACTCGCCAATCCTGGTTGCCACCATGTCGGCTATGACCGACGAGTTGCCGTGCGCTATGTTGGCGAACGGACCGGCGTGGACGAAGGCCAGCTGCTCTTCCAGCGTCTGCATGATGTTCGGCTTGATGGCGTCCTTCATCAATATGGTCATCGCGCCGGCGATGCCGAGCATCTCGGTGGTCACGGCCTTGCCCTTCTTGTCTATCGCAAGGACGATCCTGCCCATCCGCTCGCGCAGGTCACGCAGATCCTTGGCGAGCGCCAGAATGGCCATGACCTCACTCGCGACCGCGATGTCGAATCCGCTCTGGCGCAGGGGGCCGTTGTCCAGTCCGTCGACACCCAGGATGATGTTGCGCAGCGGGCGGTCATTCATGTCGACGATGCGGCGCCACAGCACCTGGTAGGGGTCGATATCCAGCTTGGTCAGCCCCTGCTTGGCAAAGAACTCGTCGGACCAGCGGCCTTCATGGTACATGCGCGCGTCGAGCGCCGCTGCGCAGAGGTTGTGCGCCGCGGCAACCGCGTGGATATCGCCGGTCAGGTGCAGGTTGAAGTCTTCCATCGGGACGATCTGGCTGTACCCGCCACCGGCCGCTCCACCCTTGATGCCGAAGGTCGGGCCCATCGAAGGCTGGCGGATTGCCGCTATCGCCTTCTTGCCAATCCTCCCGAGGCCCTGGGTCAGGCCGACCGTGGTCGTTGTCTTGCCTTCGCCCAGTGGCGTGGGACTGATTGCGGTAACGTCGATATATTTTGCACGCTTTGGAGCCGCGGCTTTTTCCTTGATGAACTCCAGCTGGACCTTGGCCTTGAATGAGCCATACGGTTCGAGATGATCCTGGCTGATGCCATAGCCGGCGGCGATTTCCGTAATCGACCGAATCTTCGCGGCCTGCGCTATCTCGATGTCGCTCGGCACTGGTCTCTTCTTCTCAATCGACATGTGGCCTCCTCATGAATTCGGCACCATCGCATTTTTGCGACGCGCATTTGTCAATGGTAGCACCTTAGTTACCGCAGGTCAAACGTGTCGTTGACGATATCGGCGCTGCCGGATAGGATGCTTTTATGCACCAATACCATATAGAAGGCGGCCATCCACTCAAGGGCCGCATTCGCGCAAGCGGCAACAAGAACGCGGCCTTGCCCTGCATCGCGGCAACCTTGCTCGCGGCGGAGCCGGTGACGCTTCGCAACATTCCGGAAATAGAAGATGTGCTGGTCATGCTGGAGATCTGCCGTGCGCTTGGCGCCTCAGTCGACAGGCTCGACAGGAATGCCTGGCGCATCGATGGGTCCGGCATCGTCGCCGCCGATGTGCCGGCGCCGCTGGCGGCGCGGGTCCGCGCCTCGATCCTGTTCGCGGGTCCGCTCCTGGCGCGGTTTGGCCGCGTAACGCTGCCGCCGCCCGGTGGTGACGTGATTGGCCGACGTCGCCTCGATACGCATTTTCTGGCGCTGGAAGAACTGGGCGCCCGCATCGAGATCGATGGCACTTTCCAGTTCACGGCGAACAAGCTCAAAGGCACCGGCATATTCCTCGATGAGGCTTCGGTCACCGCGACCGAGAACGCCGTCATGGCGGCGGCGCTGGCCGAAGGACAGACGATCATACGCAACGCCGCGAGCGAGCCGCACGTGCAGGATGTATGCAGGCTGCTCAACGCGATGGGTGCCTCGGTCTCGGGCATAGGCTCGAATATTCTGACCATCGAGGGTGTGGCCTCGCTCCATGGCGCGGACTTCGCCATCGGCACGGACTACATGGAGGTGGGCTCCTTCATCGGCCTTGCCGCGGTCACGCGCGGCGACATTGTCATTGAGGGCGTCGTGCCCGACGACCTGCGCATGATGAAGCTGGCCTTTGGCCGCCTTGGCATCAGCTGGAGCATCGATGGCGACGAGCTGTCCATCCATCCTGGACAGGCCATGCGCGTCGTCCCCGATTCCGGCGGGCAGATACCAAAGATAGACGATGCGCCGTGGCCGGGATTTCCGCCCGATCTGACCTCGATCATGACCGTGGTTGCGACCCAGGTCGAGGGTACCATCCTGGTACACGAGAAGATGTTCGAGTCGAGGATGTTCTGGGTGGATAAACTGATAGGCATGGGGGCTCGAATCGTGCTGTGCGATCCGCACCGGGCCGTCGTGTCGGGACCCGCGCGCCTGCGCGGAGATTCGCTGACCTCGCCGGATGTGCGTGCGGGCATGGCGCTCGTGATAGCGGCGCTCTGTGCCGAAGGTACCAGCACGATCAAGAATGTCTACCAGATAGAGCGGGGCTACGAGCGCATCGCCGACCGGCTTCGCGCACTGGGGGCCCGCATAGAGCGTGTGGACGAGTAGCGCGTGATGGGCGCCGGCTCGATGGTCAGCGGACGCTGCGCCCGGCTATCCGCGCCGATACAAAGAGGCTGATTACCACACCGGCGCCCAGAAAAGCCACCCAGGCGGGCAGGAACAGCGCCGGAGAAAGCCATGTCGCCATCGCACGCGCCGCCAGGTGTCCGACATCCGCGATCATCTGCAGTGGCGCTATGGCAAGCGCCACGAAGATGGGCGCCGTCAGGTACTTGGCCGGGGTCGATGGCGGCGCTACCGGCTTGAACCGTATGCCGAGCCCGGCGCCAAGCAGGGCCAGCATCAGCGCGGCGAATGGATATGCCATGCGGCTGGCAAGCTCCATCAGCAGCGGCTGCGTCTCCAGACCAAAGCGACCGGCGTCGGCAATGCCGGTCGCGAGCAGGGTTATCGCTATGTCCGAAGGAGCCCCCGACAGCCAGTGCACCCGAGCGGCGTCGTCCTGGCTGAAGGGCACCTGTATGGCGAACCCGGAGCCGGAGGGTGTCTCGTAGGTGGGCTCCCATACCATGTCCGGATGGTCGCGGTCGACCGCCCGTAACAGCAGCGTGACGCCGTGCAGCCGCGCGAACGGGGCCCGCACCCGCACCGGCTTGTCACCACTCCTGGAATAGATGATGTTCCTGAAATAGACCGCCTCTTCCTCGATTGCCATTCTCGATGCGGTCAGCGTCGCTATCGATCCGTCGGCACTCGTCACCTTGATCGTGAACGGGCCGCCATCGGTTCTGGAGAAGGCGCGCGTATCCTCTTCCGTGAAGAAGGCTATCGTCAGCAGCCCCTCGGCGCTGCGCTTGAGGTAGGTCAAGACATCGGCATCACCTGCGGCCTCCGCCGCCAACGCCGAGTAGATGCGGTATGCCGCGAGGTAATCACCCTCCTGAAAGAGTTCGTACCCCTCGAGCTTGCGTTTGTACAGGGCCGCCTCGCCCTTCTGTTCGGCGCTGGGGCCCAGCCGCTGCAGGTCGCTCCATGTTTCGTTGACGAGCCGCCGTACCTCCGGCCGCTTTGCATATAGAGCCGCCGACCGTTTCGCAAGATAGTGCGCATCGAAGAGCCGGCCCTCGGCCCGGGCCTTCAGCGCCTCCAGATAGAATCGGTTGGCCTCGGCCCAGTCGTTCTCCTCGGTTCGCTCCGGTTCCGGCGGAGCTTCCTTGTCCGCTTTCGCCGCCTTCGCTTCTACCAGCGACTTCTGCACCTTCTCGTTGAGCTCGATGTATCGCTCATCGAGCCGGTCGATGGCGGCGCATGCGAGCAGATCGCGGGCGGCAAGCTCGAGCGACCCTGTCTGCAGCGCTTCCTCGGCGCCGCGCAGCGAGTCCACAAAGAGCTGGCTTTGGCGCTCGTAGCGTGACTTGCGTTCGGCCAGGCCCGGTACCACCAGCAGATAGAAGATGGATACCACGGCCGCCAATATCAGCGCGGGCGCGAGCACCTGTGCGGCGGCGCCGGCGAAGCCGTCATGTGCCTCCGATGATTCCATGGCGAGCGCCGAGGCGACCAGGAGAATGGCGGGCGCCCAGCCGGCGATGGCAAGCGCGGCGTTCATCGTCTCCCAGGACACCGCAAACCGGAAGAGCACTCCCGAATGGCCGATGGAGGCCAGCGCCACGAGGAACCCGATCGCGAAGGCCATGGCGAAGAGCACGATCGCCACCGCCAGGTAGGCCGGTTTGCGCTCAGCCATGTCGTGGCGCTCCTGTCGGCTTCATCGCAAACAGCGCATCGAACAACACCAGCCCAAGAGCCGTGCAGGCCGCCAGGGCCGCGGTCGTCATCGTTCTTGATAGATTGAGTCCGGCGAGCCGGAACACGGCGTCCGCCGGTCCCGAAAGGTAGATCGAGAACAGGTACAGCACCGCCAGCGCGGCGCTCGGGGCGACAAAGGCTCCGAGCAGGGGCCTGTTCCGCGACAGCCTGGTCAGGCTCCAGCACGCCGCGTTCATGATGGCGAAGGTTCCAAGCCCGATGGAGAAGTCAGCCCAGGGCGCCGCGGACACAAGCACGAACCAGCGCGCAATTGGCCTGTAGAGCGCGGGCATGGCGGACACATCGGAGCCGCAGTCTGGGCAGATGAATCGAACCAGCAGCCCCGCCCCGGCGGTTGCCGCCGCCGAAAGCCCCATCAGCACCGCATAGCCTGCCAGACGAGAGGCGAAGAGCCGGTTCACAAGGAAGAAACAGACGAAAATCGCCGCCGTGATGCTGGCCGGCATCGCCGATACCAGCACAACATTCAGCACCAGCCGGATGGCATCCAGGCCGTGGTCGAGCGCCGCGCTCGTGGTCCAGGCCAGTGTCAGGCATAGGTCCACCACGATGAAGATGATGAGGAACCTGAACACGACGGCCGGAAGATTTTTCATCTGGCAAAACTGTAGCATGCGCCTTGGTACTTGACAAGCCGAGGCCATGGAATTTTGACCGACGCCCAGAGTAGTCACAGGATTTCCACAACCCCTGGTGCAAACACGCGGTTCTGGTTTTTGAGTTTTTGGAGCTTCTTCGAAGCAAGGATAAATACGGTGCGATTATGGTGTTTTTTAATATGTTTTCATACAATGAATTAGTCGCAAGTATCACGGAGTTCCGATATTTCGTACACCCCTGTGCCTTTTTTTATACGATGAAGTCGATGAGCGAACATTGTACCACAAACAATGAACAGGTTATCCACAGGCTCCCAGCCGCGGCTTCGACCGATGTCCGTCAGGCCATCAGCGCATAGCTGCCACGACGCCCCTGGATCCGCCCTGCCGATTCGGCCGCCCCGACGGCACGCAGTGTTGCGCGCAGGCGAGCCATCCGCATGTCGATGGATCTGCCTCCGGAAGTCGCCGCGTTCGCGTCATGGCCGATGCAGCAGGCGAGTGCCTGACGCGGCACCGCCCTGCCCCTGTTCAGGAACAGGAGCACGAGCGCGCGGTATGTCGCGTCGCTCAGGCGGGCCGAGCCGAGTGGCCCCGTGATGGCGCCGGGTCTGGCCTGGACGCGCCCTTGCTCGAGCGCAAGGTGCGGTGACGAGCGGGCGGAAACCCTGATATACAGTTCGGGCTGGGTCCATGGCTCGAGCAGATAGTCGTCGCAGCCGTACTCGAAGCATTCCGCCATCGTCGTGATGGGGCCGGTCGCGATCAGAGGCACCGTGTGCAACGATGACGGGAGCGCCAGGAAGCGGAGCGCCGGCATGATGATGGCATCGTAGGCTGCGACATCAGACGATTCCGGGAGCACCGGACAAAAAAACAGGGAAAACGGCGGACCGTCTTCCCTGCCTGCAGGCACACCCGGGAACTCCGCTTCGCTACCGACGAAGAGGAGTCTCACCAATCAGGCCTGGCTGCCCGGCTCCGTGCTGCCATCGCCGATCATCTTGCGCTTCAATTCCTCGAGCAGCAGGTCGGCCCCGCTGCCGGATGACTCGAGCTGGGCAAATTCCTTCTCGAGTGAAGATGATTTCGACAGGTCCGCCAGTTCTACGCTCGCATCGGCGCGGGCTTCGAGCTCATCGACCTTCTTGGACATGCGGTCAAAGGTATCGAATGCGCTGCTGTTGCCCGAAACGCTGGCCAGCGTCGATTGGATCTTCTGCTGAGCCTCGGCGCGTTTGGCCCTGGCTACCAGGATGTTCTTCTTGCGCGATGCCTCGTCGATCTTGTTCTGCAGCTGCCGCAGGGTATCCTTGAGCTTCTCGACCGATTCCTTCTGGCCTTCCCACTGGGGTTTCAGCTGCAGATAGTAGTTCTCGGCCTCCTGCTTGCGCACCAAGGCTTCCTTGGCAAGGTCATCGCGGCCTGCCTTGACGGCTATCACAGCCTTGCGCTCCCATTCAGCGGCCTGGCTTTTCTGCTCGAGCAGCTCGCGCTCGAGCTTCTTCTCGTCGGCTATCGCCATGGCTACGGATTTCTTGGAGTCTATCATCTGCTGGTTCATGTCGATGACCAGCTGATTGAGCATCTTCTCCGGGTTTTCGGCCTTGGCGATCATGTCATTGATATTGGACGATATGACCGTCTTGAGCCTGTCGAATACTCCCATGGTCAAAAACCTCCTGTTTTCAGCCCCGGAACGCGCCGAGCACGTGGTAATGCTTGGACAGAGCCAAGCCGATCGAATCGAGGGCAGCCTCGAACTCCGGTTTATCCATCGTATCGTACTCGAGGGCATCGATAAGCACAATATTGTTGCCGTCGAGGCCATAGGCCCCGTGCACCATGTCGGTGCCGTTCAGTCGCAGCAGCTGCTCGAAGAGCTCGGAGCGACGGCTCGACGGAATCGGCATGACCTGGGCGCGAACGATCACGATCGGTTCGTTGATGTTCACGGTTATACCCGGCAGTCCCTTGGACTGGTCATCGATATAGAAGGCGTTTGGTGATATCTCTTGATATGATATGTTCAGATCGATCAAGTACGCTTCTACTTTGGTCATTCCTGCCATGACATCCTCCTCGAGCTGGAGATCGTTTTGGTGTGGATCGAGCCGGCCATCATCCCAGGAAGACTTGGCCCGAATTATCGATCGCAAGGATGGTCTTGCACTCCGAGCAACGGAACCTGCCAGGTTTTGACGCTTTCAGCTTCTTGTTGCATATCGGGCACGAGAAAATCTTGGGGAACACGGACTGCGAGCTGACCTGCGAACCCTGATGGAAGAACGACGTCGCCTCTTCGAGGTTCTCCTTGATATTGAAGAACTGCGAGAAACCGAGGAGCTGGAAGACCTCGTAGACCTTGGGCTGGATCTCCAGCAATACGATGTCGCCGCCCCGTGGCTTGACGGCCTTGAGAAAGGCCGTAAACGAACCGATGCCGGTCGATGACACATAGTTCAGGCCACCGCAGTTGAAAATGAGGCGTGAAAACCCGGAATCTATGGCCTTGCCGACACGCTTCTGGAAGAAATTGGAATTATACGTATCGATATAGCCCGTGAGGAAGAGAGCCAGGCAATTCTCTACGTGATCGATCTTCTGGAGCCGGATTTTGAGGCTATCGTCCTTTTCGTCGTCGAAGCCAGGAACGATATCATTATTTGGCATGGTACTCCTCTTCCATCGTGCACGCTTTTCGATAGCTTAACGACTAATTCTATGATCATCTTAGGCCGCCGTCAATGCCTTGTCAAATCTGTACGACGATATTTTCGGCTATTATGGTCGCCTCCGAAAGCCCCTACCGTAAAAAATGATCGAAGCGAAGGCTGCTCACCGCTACAAAGCATACAATCCCCTGTCGGCGACGACAATGGCGCCATTGGCAAGATCCATCTGGCCCTTGAGCAGCGATGCCGCGAGTCCGGCTATCTCGGCAACCGGGATGAGACCGCCGCGCGGAGAGGCCATCGTCAGCCTCTGGCGCAGGGGCGCGTCCAGGTACTCGGTATCGATAAAGCCAGGACAGATGACCGCGCAGGAGACGCCCGCGCCGCCAAACTCGACCGCAATGGACTTGGCCAGTACTCCCAGCCCGGTCTTGGCGGCGGCGTAGGCGGCGTTCGTCTTGAAGCCGCGTATCGCATCGGTTCTGGTGCCGCCGAAGAGCAGTATCCTGCCAAACCCGCGGGATGCCATGCCTTGCGCCGCCGCCGTGGCGATGATTCCCGGGAGCGCCAGGCCGCCCATCGCTATGAGCCGCCAATCGGCTGTGGTCGTCTCTGCCAGTGATTTGTTCACAAACGGGCCATACGCCAGGACCAGCAGGTCGACGGCGCGGGCATACTCCAACAGCGCCGCGGGTGGATCGCCGGCGGCCAGATCGGCACAGATGGTCAGCACGGCCACGCCTGGCGTGCGCAGGGCGGCGGCCTGGGCATCGAGCCGTTCCTGCACGCGTCCATGGAGTATCAGCTCGGCTCCGTCTGCCGCCAGAGCCCTGGCCGTGGCGAAACCGATGCCTCCGGTGCCGCCAATGACCAGCGCGCGCAGGCCGGCAAGGGGCTTCTGATCTGTTCCAGCGGTCGCGTGCATCATAGAGGCCTTGACTATAGCGCTTTGGTCATGGAACGTACACTGGAGGCCACGACGATGCGTGACGATGCAACCACGGGTGTACTGACGGTCGTACTGTGCCGCGTCGAAGGCGCGCTGAATGTCGGCGCCGCATGCCGCGCCATCAAGACCATGGGTTTCACCCGACTGGCGCTGGCGGCCTGCCCGCCGCATGATGAAACCGAAGTCAGAACCCATGCCCTGCACGCGTTCGATGTGTACGAGGCCGCGACCCGGTACGAGACGCTCGCGGCAGCGCTGGAACCGCATGCGCTGGTGGCGGGCCTCACCAGGCGGACGGGCCAGCGACGCAAGGACAATGTTCCGGTGGATGTTCTGGCCAGAACCATCGCCGAACGTGATGGCGGGTCGGTGGCCCTGGTCTTCGGCAACGAGCGTGACGGGCTGTCGGACGCGGAACTCGACCTGTGCGACCTGGCCGTCAGCATCGCGACATCGCCGCTGTTCCCGTCCCTGAACCTGTCGCACGCGGTGCAGATCGCCTGCTGGGAGGCGCGCAAGGCGCTGGAAGGTGATCGTGTCCGCGGCCAGGCGTGTCTTCCGGCGCCACGCGCGCGCATCGATTCGGCTGCCGGGAGCATCGTCGCGGCACTGCGGACGGCAGGCATGTTCAAGATGGCCGGAAGCGCGGAAGCCGAAGTCTTTCTGCGCAGTGTCGCGGCCAGGGCAGGCTTGTCCGAACCAGAGCTGGAACGATTCGCTGACCTGTTCCAGACCGTATCGGGCATCGCCGCGGCTCGTCTTGACCGCGCCGATTCGTGACGGTAGGCTTTCCTGCAGGATACGATCATGGGGAGGACGGCATGAAGAAGATGCTATGCGCCACGGTTTTCGCCGTCGCGCTGGTCTTGGCGGCGAACGCGCAGGGCGCGCCATTGGGAGACAAGACGTTCGTCGGGCGCATAGACCTTCGCGTCGGCATAGCCCGGCTCGAGGAAATTGCCCGGACCAACGACACCGCCGCGCTTGCAGACCTGTCCGGAGGCACGACGGCGCTGCTGCTGTTCGGCACCCTCTCCAAGCCGGTGATCAGCAGCGATGAACCATTCGAGGCCCAAACCCAGTTTCTGGAAGGGGAATGGATTGGCACCGCGAAGCTAGTCCTGCACCGGGTCTTCCTGAAGTTCGCCGGTGATGAATATCGCGAGTTCCTCGATGGCGCATCCGGCAAGCGGACCGTCGTTCTGGCACGCGATCCCGTCATCAGGACTTCTCCGGACGGAGCGCAGGATGTCTACCTGTCGGTCATAGCGGTTCGTCCGATCTTCTAGCTGGTCAGGGCTCCGTACTGCCCGATCGAATCGGGCAACTCGATGTCCAGCGCATGCATCTCATCACGGTTGCCCGACAGCACGGAGGCTCGCTGCACGGCGTTCCTGAGCTCCCGCACATTGCCCGGCCAGTTCCATTGCTGCAGCTTGTCCATCGCGTTGCTCGTGAAGTGCTTGCCCGGGCAGAACTCCGAAATGAAGAGCTCGATCAAGGCTGGAATGTCCTCCTTGTGGTCACGCAGTGGCGGCATCTTCAGCTCGAGCGTATTGAGCCGATTGAGCAGCTCGGGCCGGAATCGCCCTGGAGACTCGTATATGGATACATCGGTCGCGGAGAGTATGCGCACATTGTAGGCTGTCGCATCGACCGATCCCACGCGGGTGCCACAGCCTGATTCAAGCGTCCGCAAGAACTTCGCCTGCAATGCCGAAGACAGCTCGCCGACCTCGTCGAGGAACACGGTTCCGCCGAATGATGATTCGAATATGCCTTTCTGATCAGTTGAACCGGTATAGGCTCCCTTGGTCGTGCCAAAGAGCAGGCTCTCAGCCAGGGTTTCCGGTATGGAGGCGCAGTCGACTGGAAGGAAACGGGCACGGTTGCGGAGCGATGAACGGTGAATCGCGTGGGCGGCCAGTTCCTTGCCGGTACCGGTCTCACCCAGAATCAGTACGGGAGCATCATACTTGGCATACAGCAGAATTCGTCTGGCCACTTCCTGCATGGCCTTTCCATCACCGATCAGCGGCCGGTACTGGAATGCTGCCCTGCCAGGTGGCCCACCCGGCGGCCTGCCTGGCGATCGCTCCGCGGCGATCTCCGAAGACGCCAGCCTGACGGCGGCCGTGAGCGCATCGGCGCGATAGGGCTTGTCGATCAGGCCGGAAGCCCCGCGCCTGCGCGCATAATCGACGGCGGTCGACCGGTTTGCCGAGCAGACGACCATCGCGTTCGGAGCTATGCGCGCCGCTATTCCGATGGGATCGTACTGCCCATCGGTCAGCGAGCCGGCCAGATCGATCAGCACCGCATCGGGCAGGCGTGTCCTGGCCATCGTCGCCGCCTCGTCGATCGTAGCGCAGCACAGGACGTCGTAGTGCCCGGCCAACAGCGCCTGGGCGATTTTTCTATCGGTCTCGTCGGGATCGACGACCATAACTGTTTTCATGATAAGTCATTGTAGCATCTCGCGGGGCTACCCGCCAGCCTTCGGCTCGAGACCCGCGGTACACATGTTGCATGCCGGACGACTTTCAAGTACTCTTGCGATTAGGCCGAAAATGTAATGTTGGAATCCAAAAGTAGCGGAGAGGCGTAATGGCAGGCAACGAGCTGGTCGTAGACGTACCAAAGATCAAGAAGGCGGCGCACAGCGCCATTCCACTCACCATTACAACTTATACCTTGCCACACGAGATCGAGGTGTACATCGAGGAAGTGCTCGAGGTATTTCTGGGAGAGCTGGGGCAGGCCAAGCTCAAGGACTACCTTGTCTACTGCCTGCGCGAACTGGCGGTCAACGCCAAGAAGGCAAACACCAAGCGCGTCTATTTCGAGACCAAAGGGCTCGATCTGAAGATTCCGTCCGAATATGAAGAAGGGATGCGCTCCTTCAAATCGGACACCATGGAGAACATCGCGTTCTATCTGCAGAAGCAGAAGGAAAAGCAATACTACATCAAGGTCATCTTCCAGGCCCGGGGCTCGAATGTCCTGCTCGAGGTGCGCAACAACTCGGAGATGACCAAGACCGAGGCCCTGCGCATCCAGGACAAGCTGGCGCATTCCCGCAAATACAATTCCCTCGAAGAGGCGATGTCACAGGTCCTCGATGCCTCGGAGGGTGCCGGGCTCGGACTCGTCATCCTGGTACTGATGCTCAAGAAGATGAGCCTGGACGAAGATTGCTTCGATATTCATACGGACAACGGCGAGACCGTGGCGAGGATCACCGTCCCCGTGGCCTCCACCAAGATAGAGAGCCTCTCGTCCCTGACCGACGAGCTGGTCAGGCAGATAACCAGCCTGCCCCACTTCCCCGAGAACATCCTGACCATACAGCGGCTGATAGCGGACCCGAAGAGCGAGATGATCGACATAGCCAAGCAGATTTCCACCGATCCCGCCATGACGGCCGACCTTCTCAAACTGGTCAATTCGGCCCAGTTCATGCTGCCGCGCCGTGTCGACAACATCGTCGATGCCGTCAAGCTGGTGGGGTTGCGCGGCATCAAGAACCTACTGTTCTCTTATGGATCTCAGAAGATCCTGGCTGACGAGCACGGTGTTGATCAGCGTTCCCTGTGGGACCACAGCTATCGTTGCGCCTACTATGCCTACAACCTTGCAAAGAATTTCAAGCCAGGCAATCGGGCGCTCCAGGATGATGCCTATGTCGGCGGCATGCTCCACGACATGGGCAAGATCATCTTCTCCGCGGTGCATCCGGAACTGCTCGACCATATCAAGACGTTCTGCGATAGCAAGGGCATAGAACGGGAAACCTTCGAGGACCTTGCCGGTGGCATGAACCACGCCGAGATAGGTGCCAGGGTCGCCGAGAAATGGAATTTCCCGGAATCCCTGGTCGCGGCCATACGCTTCCACCACGAGCCGCAGCTGATGACCACCGATTTCAAGGATGTGGTATTTACCGTCTATCTGGCCAATGTGTTCTGCGAATACGAAAACGGCGGCATGAGCTTTGACCAGATCGAGCGCCTGGTGCTCCAGGATTTTGGCTTTCAGAGCGACAAGCAATTTGCCAAGGCCGTGGAGCAGTTTGGCGAGGGATTCAGGCAGGAATCGATCAGGCAGCGAGAACCCGCGCCGGGCAAACGCTAACGGGCGGCGCGGTAGGCGCCGATGAACTCGATCAGATACTGCTGTATTCCGTCGAAGTAGTCGCGCTCGAGCAGTGCGGCCGGCTTGGTTATGTAGCGGTAGTGCCAGCTCTCCCAGATGTACCCGGTAACCGGTTCCATGCCGCGCGGATACGATTGCGAGAAGCCATAGCGCCAGGCATTGGCGGCCATCCAGAGGCCGGCCTTGGTCTGCGCGAAGCTGTCGTCGATGCTGCCAAAGTCGATCGCCGTGCCAAGCTGATGCTGCGACATGCCCGGCCGGGCGGAGAACCGCGACGCCTCGGCCTCCCCATGCTGCGCCGAGTAGCGCTTGAACAGCCCATCCTGATACTCGAACGAGCGGTACGATGACGAGAAGAGCAGTGTCACGCCCTCATGCCGTGCAGCGGCGTCCAGTTCCTCGACGGCGGCCATGATTGACTTCCTGAGCCGCAGATCCTTGCGCGATACCGAGAGTGCGTAGTCGTTGAGCGAAACCAGGTCCGGTGGCACGAAACCGGCCGGCAGCGGGTGTTGCTTGTCGACCAGCACGAGCAGGTCTCCCGCCCTGGAAGACTCGGCTTCGGCCGCGGCCAGCAACTCGAAGAATCGATCGGGTCCCGCCTCGATCGCCGCCTGAATCGTCGGCCTGACGCTGGCAGGCAGCGCTTCGATTGCGGCACGCGCACGCAGCATCGCCGGCCGCTCGGCCTGCGGTACCGCCTGGGCGCTGACCCGGCCGCCGCATGAACTTGCCAGACACGCGGTAACGACGATGATGATAGCCAGATCCTTGTGCATGGCACGACTCTATCCGGTTTGATTTCGGAGCACAAGGGCGCGCACAGCTGATGCGCCGAAGCCTTCACAATGCGGTGGTGGCGTTGTATAGTGCGGCTTGTATCGCTCAAGATTATTGAATGCCGGCCTGACAGGCACGGCCAACCATCGATACACCGGGATTGCGTATGAATAATGAAAGAAACACCCCCGATCGCCAGCTCGTCGAGACGCTGGCACGTGTACTCGCCGAAGGCGGCGTACTGGCTCGGGTCAGGCTTGGATCGGCGCGCGATGCTGTGCTGATGGCGGCCGTTGTCGCGCGCCTGCAGGCGGAGCCGGGACTGCGAGCGCTGGTCGTAGCCCCGACCGACCATGAAGTCGCGGCGCTCAAGAGCGCCTTCGATGCCGCCGGACGGCAGTCCGGGATAACCTGCACGACCCTGGGCAGGGATGGCGGCGCCGGAGAAGCCGCCGCGATTGTCGGTTCCATGGACACGATTGCCGCACGGGTAGCGGCTGGGGGCTTCGATGCGCGCGCGTTTGGCCTCATGGCACTCAGCGACATCGATGGCATGGCCGACGTTGCCAGCGCCGCGATGCTCAGGCGCGCCCTTGGCATGGCCCTGCCTGGACGCCGCCTTGTGGCGTTTTCGGCGGAACCGGGGCCGGCGCATCGCGCGCTTGCCCGCGACCTGGGTGGGACCATTACGGAGCTGGAGCTGGAGGCGCGCAACGAGCGCGTGAAGACCGCTCCGGTGTCGACCTTCTCGGTCTCCGCGGAAGAAAAGCCACGCCTGCTGGCCGGATTGCTGCAGCGCTATCCGGCACGGCCCGTCGCGGTCTTCTGCGATCTGCGTGACACGGCTGAATCGACCGCCAGTCTGCTCCGGGCACGGGGCATCAAGACCGAATACATTCTGGGCAATCTGCCCAGAAAGCGCGCCCTGTTCGATTCGGTGGTAGCCGGAGCCTTCGAGGTGCTCGTGCTGACCGACGAAGGGGCCGCCGGTCTGCCTGCCGGCTGGGCGGCGGCGCTCGTGAACTGGGATCTGCCCCTCGAGGGCGAGCCATATGTCGCGCGGCTGGAGCATCTTGCCACGTCTGGCGACGATACGCGCGTCATCAACTTCGCGTGCGAGCGCTACTCGGTTGGCATTCCCGCCATCGAGCGAGTCCTGGGGCTGCCGCTTGAGCCGGTTCGCCCGGAAGCGGCGATGCTGGCGCCGGCGGATGCCAAGGTGCGGGAGCCGGAACGCAAGCGCCCGGAAGAGCGGCGCGACAGGGGCGAGCAGTATGACGGGCGCAACGCGCGGGCGATACAGGCCGACATCGCCGCCATTACCGGCGGCAAGGTGAGCGCGCCGGTCCAGCCGCCGGCCGACAAGCGCCCCAAGAGAAGATCGGGCAAGAAGCGCGGTTCCAGCGCAGGACAGTCCGCTCCCCGCGATGCAGCCGACCGTGCGCCGGACCGCAATCAGAGCAAGCAGACCGCGGGCAAGAGCCCATCGAGGCGCGCCGCGGAGACTGGTCGTCCGTCTACCCGCAGTGGCGGGCGATCCAGAGGCGGCAAAGGGCAGCAGGGGCCGCGCCTGGCGGATCCGTATTCCGTGACGATGGAAGAGCGCATGCGCATGTACCGCGAGCGCTACGGTGGCGACCCGTCCATCGCCAAGGCTGCCGGCGGTGGCAGGAAACAGCCGAGACAGCGCAGACCGGAGACCCGGCCGGCCGTGCCGGAGGCGGCGCCGCAGGTGGAACGGCCACCGGAGCCCCGTGGCATCGTTGGCGTGTTGAAGGGCCTGTTCGGCTCGAAGGACGACTAGCCGCCAGGGGCCCTGGGTTAGGACAGCACCGACGAACGGGCAAGCCGGCAGGCCCCGGCCTGGGCATCGCCGGCTGGCTTCACGATGACCATGCCCGGCACGGCCATGGCTATCCGGTCGGCGACCGCCGCGTTCAGTTCGGCGTTCTTCTCCAGAAGGCCGCCATACAGCGCCAGCCTCGATCGCTTGACGATGGAGCCCAGCTGGCGGTGTACGGAGCCGACCAGCGCGGCCAGTTCGGCGGCCGCCTGATCGATGATCGCCCTGGCCAACGGGTCGCCCCCGGCCGCCATGGCCGCAACGCGCGGCGCGAACGACGCGATGCGCGCCTTGTCGAAGTGCGCGTAGACGAACGGAATGAGCGCCTGCGGTTCAGGCAGCCCGAAGTGGTCAAGCGCCGCCTGGAGCACGGCGCCTGGCATGTCGCGTCCCTCCATCGAACGCAACCCGCGAGCCATACCCTGAAACGCTATCCAGTACGCCGACCCTTCATCACCGAGCATGTGGCCCCAGCCACCGGCGCGCACGCTGGCTCCCGACTCCGCCCGCGCATAGGCGATGGAGCCGGTGCCAGCTATCAGCAGGTAGCCCTCCGTGTCGGCGAGCGCTCCGACCAGCGCGGGCTCCGCGTCATTGCCCACGCGCAGCACCGGGTGGAGGCCTGCCGCATCCGCACAGCCTGACAGGGCCGCTGCCTGGCCAAAGGCCCGGCCGAGCGCCTCGAGCATCGTTCTCGTACCCGACTCGCCATCGACTCCCGCCGACCCTATGAAGCCGGCCCTGCATGCCTGCGGAGCCAGCCCCGAGGCAAAGGCGCCCCGAAGCAGCGACACGATAGCACCGGTGACCGCGTCGAAGCTGTTCGAATTGATATTCGTGCTGCCGGAACCGCCCTCGTACAGCATGATCCCGGCCATCGATTCGGCGCGCAGCCGCGAGCTCGTGCCGCCACCATCGATGCCGAACACCCAGGCTCCCGCAGGCATGGGCGTCATGTCTTGGAGTTCCCCGCACGAAACGCCTGGACAGCGCTCGAGAGGTGGCCTTCGTTGGCCTCCACAAGCCGTTCGGCCGTCGGTGCATCGATGCCGAGCAGTACCATCAATATCGCTATCTTGGGCTTCTTGCCCGACGCAAGGAACGCGTGCTCCGCCGTGGGTCGATCGCACTCGGTAGCCTTCATGATCAGGTTCTTCGACCGCTCGACCAGTTTCTTGTTGACCGGCGTCAGGTCTATCATCAGGTTGCGGTAGACCTTGCCGATTCTGATCATCGCCGCGGTCGTTATCATGTTCAGCACCAGCTTCTGCGCGGTGCCGGACTTCATGCGCGTCGATCCGGTAACGACCTCCGGGCCTACGTCGACGAATATCTGGTGATCCGCCAGTTCGAATGTTCCCGAACTGGCATTGCATGAAATGGCCCCGACGACGGCCCCGATGTCCCTGGCGTACCGCATGGCGCCCAGCACGTAGGGTGCCTGGCCCGAAGCCGTTATGCCGACGAGCACGTCCTTGGACGAGAAGTCTATGGCCTGCACATCCTTGACGCCCTGGTCTTCCTTGTCCTCCGCCCATTCGACGGAGCGTACCAGGGCCTCGCGCCCGCCGGCTATCAGGCCCTGCACCATCCATGGGGGCGTTCCATACGTCGGCGGGCATTCGGATGCATCGAGCACACCAAGCCTGCCCGAGGTGCCCGCGCCGATGTAGACGAGCTTGCCCCCCTTCTTGAAGGAGGCGACGACCGCATCGACCAGCGCGGCTATCCGGTCGAGTGACTCCTCCACCGCGAACGGCACCTTCTTGTCCTCGGTATTGATGATCGTGAGTATGTCACGCGTGCTCCTGGAGTCTATATCGGCGCTCGCCGGATTCTGCCGCTCTGTCGTCAGTCCGGAGAGATCGATTGGAGCAGGTTCTTCATGTCGGCCTTCATTGGTTCGTACCGTTTCCATACCTTGAAACCTATCTTTCCATAGAAATCAGCGAGATCGGTCCAGTCTATGACCATAGTCTCGACGCCCCGCGCCGCGAGTTCGCGTACACAGTATCGCAACAGCCCCATGCCCAGCCCTTCGCCGCGCCTGGAAGCATCGATGCCTATCGGCCCGAGGCCACCCGGGTTGCTGCCCATCAGGCCAAGCCAGTAGACGCTCGGGCCGCGCACCGGGCTCGCGGCGTCGTATATCCGGGAGAATCCGACAATGGCGCCATCGCGCGTGTCGACCGCCAGTGCCAGATCGTCCGGCCGCAGTCCGGCCGCCATCGCCTCGGTTATCTCGACGGCCCAGCGCCCGGCGAAGGCCCGTTTCATGAAGGCGATGACCGCGTCGGTGCGGCTCGGATCGAACAGTACATACGTGTAGCGACCGGTTTCCCTGGCAGCCGCTGGCGGCCGCGCGGCTTCCAGCGATCGCAGGTCCGCTATCAGGTCGCATTCGACGCCCTCGGCGGAGAAACCATGCCGACGTGCGAAGCGGTCCAGCGCATCCCAGCCAGCGCCCTGTTCGAGCGGCCTGCCCGGAAAGAGGTGGTAATGATCGGAGCCGAGCCGTACGACGGACAGGCCGTGTTCCTGCCACCACCGCGCGGCCGCGGCAAGCAATGCGGTTCCCGTTCCCTTGCCACGCTGGTCCTGGTCTACCAGCAGCCACGACAGGTATCCCGTTGGCGGCACGGTGCCATCCGGTCCGGGGCGTGCCGCCCGCTTGGCCAGCATCACGGACGACAGCTGGCCTCCTGCAGCGCGCGTACCCAGACAGAGCCTGGGGTCGGTATCCAGACGCAGCTGCTGTAGCAGCAGGGCCCTGTCGAGTGGAAACGAATCACGCAGGTGCCTGTTCCACAATGCGACGATGGCATCGGCCTCGGCGACCGGGTCGATGACCAGCGGATTCCACCGCATCTCAGTTCCTGTCTCCAGGCTTGAAATCCTGCTCGTGCACCGCCTGCATGCTCCGCTCCAGACGCGGGATCGATCGCTCGATGCTCCTGCAGATGATCGTTCCATACAGGATATCGACCATGACCAGCTGGGTGGCACGTGACAGCGAGGCGCTGGTCCTGAGCAATGGCTCCGTTGTCGGCACCGTCAGCACGATATCGGCCATCCTGGACAGCGGGCTGGGACCGACACTCGTTATGCCTATCAGCCTGGCGCCCGATCGCTTGGCTTCCTCGGCTATGCTGACGGTATGGGCAGATTTTCCGGAATAGGACACCGCGACCGCCGTGTCGGCCTCGGTCAGGCCGCAGGCGACTGTCACCTGCACGTCGGCATCGAAGGCGAAGGAGCAGGGCACGCCGATGCGCGAAAGCTTCTGGTATAGGTCGTAGGCGACATTGGCCGAAGCGCCGACTCCGAAAATAGCGATGGAACGGGAGGCGAGCACGGCGGCCGCGGCCTGTTCCACCGCCGAGGTATTCAGCAGCGTCAGCACCCGCTCGACCGCATCGGTGGTCCTGGATACAATGGTTCTGGCAATGACCTCGACCGATTGGTTTGAATCCAGTTCAAATGCCTGTGGCGGCTCATCGCTGTCGGTGTCGGGATGCTCGTACATGTCGCGTGTCAGGAGAATCTGCAACTCGCGGTATCCAGACAGACCCGCGCGCTTGCAGAGCCGAATGACCGCGGGTGGATTGGTATCGGCCTGTCTGGCCAATTCGGCAATCGTGCAGAAAACGGCCGTCTTGGGGTTGTCGATGAGGTATTCGGCAATCTTTCGCTCCGATTCGGTGCACGAATCGACGATCTCGCGCAACAGCGCCACTCCACCAGTCATCCCGGTACCCATCCTCTCGTGCGCGGCACGACCAGGCTCATTCGCTCACGGTATGTATTCTACCATAGTTTCGCGCTTTCGTGGAATATAATTTCTCGAATCTCATGTAGACTATAAAATATTGTTGCAGATCTTGTCAAAAGAAGCGATACTTGGAAGGGTAGTGGAATTGCGATGGAGGTCTCGATCGTGACAGTCGACGCGCTTACGCTTGAACAGAAGATTGGCCAGATGCTGCTCGTCGGCTATCCGGGAGGGGCGGCCGGCGAGGAACTGCTGCTCGCCGAGCTTGAGCGGCGACCGATGGGCAATGTGATCCTGTTCTCCAGGAATGGCGCCGCCCCGGAACCGCTGCGAGCCCATCTCAACCGCGTCCGCAGCACCATCGAATCGCTGACCGGCGTGGTTCCGCTTGTCGCCGTAGACCAGGAGGGCGGCATCGTCGCGCGCTTCAGGGCAGGGCTGACGCCGATGCCCGGCGCCATGGCCATCGCGGCCGCCGTGGCCGGGGGAGGCGTCGGACTGGCAGAGGTCGAAGAGCTGGCTGCCATCTCCGGGGCCGAGCTGGTATCGCTGGGCTGCAACTGGAATCTGGCGCCGGTCGCCGATGTCAACGTCAATCCGGCCAATCCGGTCATCGGTGTACGCAGCTTCGGAGAGCGGCCGGAAACGGTCGCCGAGCTGACTGCCGCATATGCGCGCGGCCTCCAGAGCGCCGGCATGCTGGCGACCGCCAAACATTTTCCGGGGCATGGCGACACGAGCATCGACTCCCACCTGAGCCTGCCCCGAGTCGACGCGACACTGGAGCGGCTGTCGCGGGTGGAGCTCGTGCCGTTCAAGCGCCTGATAGCGGAAGGCATCGGGTCGATCATGACGGCGCACGTGCTCTTCCCGGCCGTGGAGCCGGAGGCGATACCGGCGACGCTGTCCCACCGCGTGCTGACCGGGCTCCTTCGCGATGGCCTGGGATACCAGGGCATCATCGTTACGGATTGCCTGGAGATGAAGGCGATAGATGGCCGGTACGACAACGCGCCTGTACGGGCCCTGCTCGCCGGCGCCGACATGCTCTGCATCAGCCATACCGCCGCGATACAGGAACAGGCCTTCGATGACATCCTGGCGGCGGTCAGGAGCGGACGCATACCCGAGTCGCGCATAGACGCGTCGGTCGGACGGATACTTGCAGCGAAGGCACGGATCGCCGCCAGGACCGCCTCGGGCACTGCGCTTTCCGGGCCGAAGTCGGTCGGCACTGCGGAGCTCTGCTCGCGGTCGTCTATCAGCCTGATCGCCGATACTCCGATGCCGGACCTGACCGGCGGCGCGCTGTACATCGACCTGCTGCCGGATGCGCTGACCGGCGCCGAAACCGCGCAGATTGTCGCGCAGAGCGTCGGCTCGGTACTCGCGGCCGAAGGCTCGGCGATACGGGCCATCAGCCTGCCAGGCGATCCGGATCAAGGCGCCATCGATGCCGCGATCGCCAGCATCGGCAGTACGCCCGTCGTCGTCGGCGTGTACGCCATGGCAAGGCATCCGGCACAGGCCGCGCTTGTGGAAGCCGTGCGGGTGGCCTGTGATGCGCGCGGTCTGGCACTCTCGTTTGTTTCGATGCGTGAACCCTACGATGCGGCGGCGCTCGTCACCCTGGGCGGCAAGGCCCGGGCGGTGCTGTGCGCCTACGAATATACCAGCCTGTCGGCCCGCGCCGTCGCGCGCGTGCTGATGGGCGTCGATGCGCCGCATGGCCGCTGCCCGGTGAAGTACGGGAGCTGACGGCCGATTGCACTGATGGAGGATCCGGATGTCCATGGTCTGTATACACAACGCGACGCTCCTGGCGGGATACGCCCGCATGGAACATTGCGCGGTGCTGGTCGAGGATGGCCGCATAGCGGATGTCTTCTCCGAAAAGCGCTTCGTCCAGAAGCGTTTCCCGAGCGATACCGCCATCTACGATGCCCATGACGCGTACATCGCCCCGGGCTTCATAGATACCCACATACACGGCTTCGCGGGCTTCGGCACCGAGGACCTGTCGGTAGACGCGATCATAGCGATGTCCGACCGGCTGGGATCGTATGGTGTGACCGCGTTCTGTCCGACCATCTATCCGATGGAACTGGGCGACATGGAGCGGTCCATCACCGCCTGTGTCGACGCGATGGGCAAGGAAACCGGAGCCCGCGTGATGGGCGTGCATCTGGAAGGGCCGTTCATATCACTGGCCCGGTTGGGCGTGCAGAATCCGGATTTCGTCAGACCCGTCGATGTCGACGTGATGGAGCGGCTGTACCGGGCGGGCCGAGGCCACATCACGAACATGACCGTCGCTCCTGAGCTCAAGGGCATGCGCGAGCTGGCACTCTACTGCATGTCGCGCAACATCGTGCTGCAGGCCGGCCATACCGATGCGACCTATGACAACATGATGGAAGGCATGCAGGCCGGCATCCTGCATTCGACGCACTTCTTCAATGCGATGAGCCGGCTGCACCATCGCGACCCTGGAGCGGTTGGGGCAATACTGATCAATCCGGAGCTGTCGTGCGAGATCATAGCCGACGGCAAGCATGTGCATCCCGATCTGATACGGCTGCTGCTGCGCGACAAGCCCCAAAGCAAGGTTGTGCTCGTTACCGATGCCTTGAAGCCGACCGAGCAGGAACGGTGCCCCTTCTACGCGAATCGCGAAGAAGTCGTGCTCGAGGACGGCATCTTCCATCGCAGGAGCGACGGCGTCATCGCCGGTTCCTGCCTGACGATGATGGGCGGTGTCCGCAACCTGGCCGGCTGGGGCATACCGGTCGAGTCGGCCGTCGAGATGGCCGCCAGCAACCCGGCCCGCATCATCGGACTTGGCAAGCGCGGACTCCTGGTGCCAGGCTACGAGGCCGACCTGGTCGTCTTCGACAAGGACTTCGCCGTGCTCGCGTCGATGGTCGGTGGCCGGTTTCTGAAGAACGGGCTGGACTGATTCCATAACGGCAGGAAGCGCGGCTCAGGTCCGCGTCTGGAAAGGATGCGCCGATGCGCCTGATCATTCGCAAGGATTACGAAGATGTCTCCCAGTGGGCCGCGAATTTCGTGGCCCGACGCATCAACGCCGCCTCCGGGTCGACGCAGCGGTTCGTACTCGGCCTGCCGACGGGTTCATCGCCGCTGGGCATGTACGAGCGGCTCGTCGAACTGCATCGCCGCGGAGCGGTCTCGTTCCGTTCGGTGGTCACCTTCAATATGGATGAGTACGTTGGCCTGCCGGAGGCGCATCCGCAGAGCTACCACAGCTTCATGCGCGACAACCTGTTCTCGAAGGTGGACATACCCGCGGGCAGCACCAATATCCTCAATGGCAACGCTCCCGACCTGGAGGCGGAATGCGCCCGCTATGAGGCGGCGATCAAGGTGGCCGGCGGCATCGACCTGTTCGTCGGTGGGGTTGGCGCGGATGGCCACATTGCCTTCAACGAGCCGGGCTCGTCACTCGCGTCGCGGACCAGGGTCAAGACGCTGACCAGCGACACGCGGCAGGCCAATTCGCGGTTCTTCGGCAACGATCCGTCGGCGGTGCCGGCGACCGCCCTGACCGTGGGCGTTGGCACGATCATGGATGCCAGGGAGGTGCTGATACTGGTATCCGGCGCCAACAAGGCCCGGGCGCTCCGCCATGCGATAGAGGAAGGCGTCAACCACCTGTGGACCTTCTCGTGCCTGCAGCTGCATCCGAGGGTCGTCGTCGTCTGCGACGAGAAGGCGACAGACGAACTGAAGGTTGGCACCGTGCGCTACTTCAACGAGATCGAGTCTCCGAATTTCGACAATACGCTGTCGTAACCGTACTACCGATTGCGTTTGATCAAGGCGTCCGCTATCATTATCTGAAACGCGCCGGGCCTTCCGGCGCAATCCTCAGCCTCTCGATACGGCGGTGAACCATGAAGATCCTGACCCATACCGTAAAACCAAAGATTCCGGAAGCACTCGAGCCGCTCGAAGAGATGGCTCACAATCTCTGGATTTCATGGAATTTCGACGCGATCATGCTTTTCATACGGCTCGACTACGATGTCTGGAGCCAGTCACGCCAGAATCCGGCCAAAATGCTCGGCATGGTGCCGCAGGAACGGTTCGATGCGACCGCGGCCGACGATTCGTACCTTGCCGCGCTCCGTGAGGTGTACCGCAAGTTCCAGGCCTACAAGAATGCCACTCCCTGGTACAAGGGTGACTACAAGGATTCCGTTGCCTATTTCTCCATGGAATACGGCATGGACTCGTCGCTGCCGATCTATTCGGGCGGCCTCGGCATACTGTCGGGTGACCATATGAAGACCAGTTCCGACCTCGGGCTGCCCCTGGTCGGCGTCGGCCTTCTGTACCGGCAGGGCTATTTCATCCAGCAGCTCAACGCCGATGGCTACCAGCAGGAAGAGTACCCCGAGAATGACTGGTACAACATGCCGGTCAGGCGCTGCGAGACCGCTTCGGGTGACCCGGTCAAGATAACCGTGGAGATGGCAGGAGAGCAGATAGTCGCCCAGGTGTGGGAGGTCAGGGTCGGACGTTCCTCCCTGTACCTGCTCGACACGAATATCGAGGAGAACACTCCAGCCAACCGCGTCATCACGGCCACGCTCTACGGCGGCGACAAGGAAACCCGCATCAAGCAGGAGATTCTTTTGGGCATTGGCGGCATACGCGCGCTGCGAGCGGTCGGCATCAATCCAGCGGTGGCCCACATGAATGAAGGCCACGCCGCCTTCCTCGGACTGGAGCGCATACGGGAGATCATGACCGACAAGGGGCTCTCCTTTGCGCAGGCGGCCCAGGCGCTCTGGGGCACCCACATCTTCACCACCCACACCCCGGTGCCGGCGGGCAACGAGCGCTTTGGCATCGACCTGATGGAGAAATACTTCCGCGGATGGTCGGGCCAGCTCGGCATCGACTGGAAGGCTTTCCTCGCCCTGGGCCGCGAGCGGCCGAACGATGACGGCGAACCATTCTGCATGACCGTGCTTGCCCTCAAGCTGTCGGCGTATGCCAATGGCGTATCGGAGCTGCATGGCCATGTGTCGCGCGACATGTGGAAGGCGATATGGCCGGGACTGTCCACCGCCGAGGTGCCGATCGGCTTCGTGACCAACGGCGTCCACCCGCGCACCTGGATACCCTACACCCTGCTGGAGGTGCTCGACCGTTACTTCGGCCCGCGCTTCGCCGAGGAGCCGACCAACCTCGAGACCTGGGACCGCATCGACAGGATCAGTGACGACGAGCTGTGGCGCACGCACGAACGCCGGCGGGAACGCCTCGTCGTGTTCGCCCGAGACCGGCTCAAGAAGGAAATGCGCCGGATGGGCGTCTCGGAGAAGGGGCTGGCGCGCGCCGACGACGCGCTGTCTCCGTCGACCCTGACCATCAGCTTTGCCCGCCGCTTTGCGACATACAAACGCGGCAATCTGCTGCTCTCCGACCCGGATCGGCTCCTGCGGCTGCTGTCGGACAAGGACCGGCCCATACAGATCATCTTTGCCGGCAAGGCCCACCCCCATGATATGCCGGGCAAGGAGATCATCAAGGAACTCGTCCACTTCTCGCGCCGTGACGATGTGGCCGGCCGTATCGTGTTCCTCGAGGATTACGACATGACGATGGCCCGCTACATGACCAGCGGCTCCGACGTCTGGCTGAACACCCCGCGCCGCCCGCTGGAGGCGTCCGGAACCAGCGGCATGAAGGCCGGGATGAATGGCGTGCTCAACTGCTCCGTGCTCGATGGATGGTGGGCAGAAGGCTATTCATCCGAGTGCGGCTGGGCGATAGGCAAGGGCGAGGAATACGCCGATACCGAGCTGCAGGACGAGATCGAGTCGAAGGCGCTCTATGACCTGCTGGAGCGCGAGATCATACCGACATTCTACGAACGTGGCCGTGATGGCTTGCCGCGCGACTGGATCAAGATGATGAAGTGCTCCATCCGGAACGTCGGCAAGAATTTCTGCTTCCACAGAACCCTGATGGAGTACACCGACCGGTACTATCTGCCCGCGCTCGAGAATGCGCGCCGGCTGCAGGCCGACAGCTACAAGAGTGCCAAGTCGGCGGCAGAATATCTGGAGCTGGCGCGGAGGGAGTGGCCCAACGTAGCCGTGGAGGATGTCAGGTCGTCGGCGCGCCCGGTGATGGAACGCGGCGAGACCGTGCAGGTGGACGCTCGTGTCAGGCTGGGTGCGCTGTCCCCTGACCAGGTGCTGGTCGAGCTGTACCATGGTCCTGTTTCCACGACGGGCGACATCCATGACCCGGTCCGGGTGGAGATGCGGGCGGGAGCGTCGCAGGGCGGCGCCTATGAGTACTCGATATCGATCGCCTGCGAGACGACCGGCCAGCATGGGTACGCGGTACGTGTGCTGCCCCGGCATCCCGCGCTCGTGCACCCCTTCATACCGGGACTGGTGCGCTGGGCCTAGCAGGGCTGGCGGCGCTCAGCGGCCGGACAGAACCATGCGCGCCACACCCGCGGCCATGAGCGGGGTCACGATCAGCGCCGCCAGCGCGAGTGCGGTGATGAGGTAGGCCCGGTCGGCCGCGGCCGCTCGGGCCGGAATCAGCGCAAAGCGCCGCGTGGTCGCGCTCTCGGTGGCGATGAAGGCGAGCGCCGATATCGAGCGTATCAGCAGCATCGCGGCTGCGACCGCGAGCGGCACGACCGGTGCCGCCGATTGCTCCACCGCGAACAGGGCGAGAGCCAGACATGCCAGCAGGCTCCAGAACGCGGTCCGCTTTCTGTCCACGACGGCGGCCATGGGCCACGACTCCCAGAGGCCGCCTGTGTGCGGCCACCGCAGAGCCACGCGGCCGCCGCAGTGCCGTAGCGCCGCATCTTCCACGATCGCCGAAGCGGCCGCGAACGCGAGCGCCGCGACGGCCGCACCCAATACCAGCAGGCCGGATCCAGGCGCCAGGGGCAGGTCGAGCCCGGCCGTACCGGCAACCGAGACCGCCAGCCTCGATCCGCAGAGCGCCATGAATAACCCATGCTCATTGATGACCGGATCCGGATTGGCAAGCGCCGCCACCAGGAGCACGGCCGCAAGAGCCACGGTTCTGCCATGATGCGGCGCGGCCGAGCTTTGCCCGTGCAGGCAGGCACCGAAGGCGCCGGCCAGCGAGCGGATGCCCAGGGCCAGAGCCGCCGTCACCAGCGGATACCAGAGTGCCGCCTTCACGTAATCCGTTGGTGACCACGGTGCGATGGGCAGGGCGGCGACGGCGGGCACGAGCGATGCCAGCATCGCCAAAGGCAGGGCGGCAACCAGAGGCTCGATGGACGCGATGACCAGCCTGTCGAATTTCCGCACCGGCAGCGACGACAGCCTCCAGGCGATGTTCAGCCTGCTGCGTGAGAACACGAGGACCGCCGTCAGCGGGATGCAGGCCACGATCGTCATCAGCACCGCAAGGCCATACGCGTCCGTCCGCGAGACGAGCGGACGAAGCGTCGCCAGGAAGATATAGGCATTGGCCGCGGTCCTGATTGCGGCGAATCCCGCTAGATAGGCGGTAATGGCGCGCACGGCGCCGGCCGGCCCGTTCCTGGAGCGCAGCACATCGTCTGCCCGACGCAGGCTCCGGAGCGCTATCCTCAGTCCAGCCACGGCAAGGCTCCCGCGGTATCGATCGCCTGCGATCTCCATGGAGGCAGGCGCTCGATCGGCCCGCTCGTGACCTTGCCAGCACTGACGAGCGCGTATCGGTCGGCCGCGGCCCTCGTGATGCCATCGTCGTGGCAGGAGAAGATGACAATTCTGTCCCGCTCGGCAAGGAGTTTCAGTATGGTCGCGAGCGCGGCGGCGCGTTCGGCATCGAGCCCGGAGAATGGTTCATCCATCAGCACGATTCTAGGCTCGCCCAGCAGGGCAAGCGCCAGAGCGAGCCGCTTGCGGTTGCCCCGTGAAGCCTCGTCCGCGCTCCGCGTCCTCTGCATGGCCTCTTCCAGTTCGAAGAGGCGAACCAGGTGGTCGGCGCGCTCGGCCACCTGATCGCGCGAAAGGCCCAGGAAGCCGCCGCACAGCCTGAAATGCCCCTGTATCGACAAGCCGTCGATCAGTGCGTCATCATCGGGAACCGCCCCGACCAGGAGCTTCCATCGCTCCGAGGTCGTGTCGACGATCCGGCCATCGTAGCTGATCGATCCGGCGTCCTGCCTGAGTTCTCCCCACAGCAGCCTGAGCAGTGTTGACTTGCCGGAACCGTTCGCCCCGACGAGTGCCGTAACCGAGCCAGGCTGGAATGAGGCGTCGAGGCCGTCCAGCACGATTCTACCACCGAAGCCTTTGACCATACCGCTGAGTTCGAGCATGGGGCTCAGTGTGGCTTCTGGCGGTGCCGCGGTCAAGCGTCCGCCATGGCCACCCGCTCCAGGAAGGCTCCAAGTCCCAGAACGGAGAAACCGCCGGGCAGCTGCCGCTCGTCCCCGTCGGGCACGACGATGTACCGTCCGGGGCGTCGCGCGGACGCGGCATCGGAACCGGCATGGCTGCCGAGCGCGGCCGCCGCGTACGACAGCGACCGCTCGACCGAGGCCGGCCGGTGTCGCCTCGCGGCCGCGACCAGCACGGGCCGATCGCCTCTTGCCAGTACCAGATCGAGAGCGGCGCCGTCTGCGCTGGCATATCGGTACAGGCTCAGCCCGGCCGGCACGGCCTCCAGCGTCTGGCCGATGACGAATCCGGCCCACGATGCCGACGCCAGCCGGGGATTCTGCGCCAGCTCGCCGGCCGACCGTATGCCCGCGAGCGCGTGGAGCAGGCCCGAGTCCCTCAGATAGAGCGCCGCTGATCTGATGACGCGGCCTGCACCGGAACCGATGTCGCCAGGCAGCCAGACAGGCAGCGCCGGAACCTGGAACACGATCCCCGCCCGAACCAGCACGCCCAGGTAGCGCGCGATGGTGGGCCGCGACACGCCCAGTGCCCGCGCCGTCGCATTCTCGTTGAACGCCCGGCCGTCGGCCGCCGCAAGCGCCTCCAGCAGGCCACGAATCAGGCGCGGTTCGCGCGGCATGCCCCAGGCCGCCAGTTCGCCGCCGACAAGGTCCGCGGCATGCGTTTCCAGCCATGCCGACGCATCGTCATCGGTCGCGGCCGTGAAGGCTTCCGGGTACCCGCCCCGCAGCCACAGGCGTTTCAGCGATGCCTGGCCTGCCTCGAACAGGCTCAGCGGCCCCAGTCCTGTCCAGGCAATACCGTCGTCATCCGCGCCCGCCAGCACGGTCCTGCCCAGCTCACGCCCGACCAGCACGAATCGTGGCAACCGGAGCGAGCCGTGCCCCGAAGCGGCCGCATTGGCCGCGCGCGCCCACGACAGCAGGCGCCGTGCATCGGCGCGCTCGGCGTTGTCCAGGATGATCGGTCGGGCCGCGGACTGGCTTCCGGGTGCATCGATGATGGCGCGCCCTTCCCGCAGCCGCGCATCGACGAGCACGGCTCCGGCCGAGGCGCTTGCGGCCAGTTGCCTCGCCATCGTCGACTTGCCGCTGCGCGGCGGTCCCTCGACCAGCACAAGGCCGTGATCGGAGAGGAATCCGCTTATTGTCCGTATGACGGTTCTGTGTATGAAAGCCATCGAGTGCAAGTATAGAATTCAAATTGCGGCTATAAAAGCCATAAAGCGAAGAATTGTCACTTGCCCGCACCGGCCATAGCTCTATAATTGAGCCGATATCAAGGGGGCCATGGTGAAGACTGGATCAACCCGCTACGACGTCTGCATCGTCGGGGCCGGAGTCAGCGGTGCCAACATAGCGCGGCGCCTGTCGGCATACGAACTCGATGTGGTACTGGTCGACAAGGAGGCCGATGTCTCGTTCGGAACCTCCAAGGCCAATTCGGGCATCGTGCATGGTGGCTTTCATCACAACAAGAAGTACCTGAAGGCCAGGCTGGAGCTGCAGGGCGCGATGATGTTCGACCGCCTGCGGCAGGAGCTGGATTTCCCGTTCAAGCGCTGTGGCATCGTCGTCGCGGCCTTGCACGAGGACGAGATGCGCGCCATCGAGCAGCTGTACATGCAGGGCGTCGACAATGGCGTGATAGGCATAGAAATGTGCTCGCGCGAGCGCATGCTCGAGCTGGAGCCCAAGCTGAACCCCGATGTGCTCGGCGGCCTCTGGGTGCCGGGCGGCGGCATCGTGGAGCCGTATCGTTTCGTGTTCTCGCTCGTGGAAAGCGCGAAGAAGAACGGCGTGGAGATACGGACCGGCTTCAAGGTGGAGCACGCGGCGCGTACCGGTGACGAGTGGACTGTCCGCGCGGCGGACGGGCGGTCGCTCAAGGCGCGCTACGTCGTCAACGCGGCGGGACTGTATGCCGATGACGTTTCCGCCGTCTTCGGGGCCGAGGAGTTCCACATCAGGCCGCGCAAGGGCGAATACTACCTCCTGGACAGGCTGACCAAGGCGCGGCCGGACCGCGTCATCTTCCCGGTGCCGACCAGCGTCTCCAAGGGCATGCTCGTCATTCCGACGGTCGAGGGCACCGTGTTGATAGGCCCGACCGCGGAGGCCGTCGATGACAAGTCCAATCTTGCCACGACCCGTGACCAGCTGGAGAAGATACTGTCTTCGGCTCGCAGCATGGTCCCGTCGATATCCGAGTACGACGTGATAACCAGCTTCGCCGGGCTCCGGCCGACCCTGGACGAGGATTTCTACATCGCGCCGTCCGCCAGGGTGCCGGCATTCATCCAGGTGGCCGGCATTCAGTCTCCAGGACTGACCGCCAGTCCCGCGATAGGCGAGTACGTCAAGGATCTTCTCAAGAAGGAAGGCCTTCGCCTGAGCGAGAAGCCGAACTACGATCCATTCATTGGCAAGCGTCCACATGTCAAGGACATGACACCGTTCGAGGTAGACGAACTGGCCAAGAGCGACCCCAGCTACGCGAACATCATCTGCCGCTGCGAGAAGGTCTCCGAGGCGGAGATTGTCGAGGCGATCAAGGCCGGGCACACGACGCTCGATGGAATCAAGTACTTTACCAGGGCGCAGATGGGCCGGTGCCAGGGCGGTTTCTGCACCTACAAGATCATCAAGATCATCATGCGCGAGACCGGCCTGTCATGGGACGAGATAACCAAGAACGGCGGCCACAGCCGCCTGTTGAAGGATGCGCTATGAACGACCTCAACTTTGACTCGGTGGTGATTGGCGGTGGCGCCGCGGGCATGGCGGCCGCGCTGGAACTCGATGCGGCTGGTTTCTCGTGCGCCATTGTCGAGCGGGAGGAGTCGCTTGGCGGCATCCTGACCCAGTGCATACACAACGGTTTTGGCCTCATAGAGTTCAATGAGGAACTGTCGGGGCCGGAATTCGCGGAACGGATAGAGGAACGGCTGGCTGGCACCAGGATCAAGTCATTCACGAAGACCACCGTCATCGAGATGGACGCCGGTGCCGACATCAAGACGCTGTATTGCTACTCCGGCGCGTATGGTGTGATCAGGATAAGCGCGCGGGCCGTCGTGCTTGCCATGGGCTGCCGTGAACGCAACCGTGGCAACATACGCATACCCGGCGACCGACCCGCGGGCGTCTATACCGCGGGGCTGGCGCAGCGGCTCGTCAATATAGAAGGCTTCGTGCCCGGCAAGGATATCGTGATCATAGGTTCGGGAGACATCGGCCTGATCATGGCCCGGCGGATGAGCTGGGTGGGGTGCAAGGTGCATGCCGTGGTCGAGATCCTGCCGTATCCGTCAGGGCTCACGCGCAACATCGTGCAGTGCCTGCACGACTTTGGCATTCCGCTGTACCTGTCGCATCTGACGACCAACATCATCGGCAAGGATCGCGTCGAAGGCGTCGAGATAACGCCGATAGAGAATGGCGCCATGCAGCACGATAAGGCGTTCACGATTCCATGTGACACCGTGCTGCTGTCGGTCGGTCTCGTCCCCGAGAATGAGCTGTCCAAGATGGCTGGAGTCGAGCTCAATCCGATGACCAACGGCCCCGTGGTCGATTCGATGCTGATGACCAACGTTCCAGGCATATTCGCGTGCGGCAACGTGCTGCATGTCCATGATCTGGTCGACTACGTGGTGGAGGAGTCACGGCGCGCCGGTGCCCATGCCTCCCGATGGCTCAAGGGGCAGCGCCCCAAGGCGGAGGCCAGAGTCAAGGCGGGTCCGAACCTGCGCTATTCGGCCCCGGGCCGCGTCGACCTGTATGCGACGAACAAACTGTACATGCGCACGCTGATAGTCAAGAACGATGCGGTGCTCGAGGTCAAGGTCAACAACCGTGTCGTCAAGACGATCAAGAAGAATCATATACAGCCGTCAGAGATGATAGCGCTGGAGCTGGGACCCAAGGATCTGGAGACGGCGATTGGCGCACCGGAGCCGGTGGTCGAGCTGTCGATCACCTGAACGGCCGAGCGATCACAAGGAGACCTGCATGAGTGAAGAACTGATATGCATCACGTGCCCGCTCGGGTGCCATCTGACCGTCGACCGGAATGCCGACAAGAGCCTGTCGGTCAGCGGCAACCGGTGCCCCCGCGGCGTCAAATACGCCAATGAGGAACTGCTTGCCCCCAAGCGCGTCGTCAGCGCGACGGCGGCGCTCGTTGGCGGGGCCGAGCTGCACGGCCTCGGAGCCGTCGCGCGGCTGCCCGTACGCAGCAGCGCTCCCTATTCGAAGCAGGATGTGCCCGAACTGCTCGCGGCAATATACGCGCTGCGGGTGAAGATGCCTGTGCACCGTGGTGATGTCCTGATCAAGGACTTCAAGGGCAGCGGTGTCGATGTCATCGCGACCAGGACACTGCTCGATGCAACCTGATGACGCGTCGGCGTGTCGAACATCACAGGTAAGGTGGATATAGCATGCAGAACGTAACATCGGCGGCCGCCCAGGTGATCATTGCCATCATACCGATAGTCGGCATTGTGATGGGTTGTTCGGTCGTCTTCTTCTATGTGTTGTGGCTGCACCGGGAACGGATGCTGATGATAGAGAAGGGCACCTATACGCCCAGGCCCGTGGACATAGACATCTTCAGCCTGCTTGCCGGCATCCTGCTGGTGGCCGTGGGCCTGACCCTGACGATAGTCTTCATCCTGTTCTCCTCGACCGGCTACGCGGTGCTGGGCGGCCTGATTCCGTTGTCTGTCGGCATTGGCTTTCTGGCCTTCTACATACTGCGGACCGTGCGACGCGCGACATGAGTTCGTCGGGACCGGAAGCGGCCGACGAAGACATAATCGCCAGGGTCCTCGATGGCGATACCGAGGCGTTCTCTGGCCTGGTCCGCCGCTATCAGCGCCGTATCGTGCGCCTGGGGTACGGATTTCTGAAGGATGCGGACGCTGCCGAGGATTTTGCGCAGGACGTGTTCATCAAGGCATACGTTGGGCTGGCTGGCTTCAAGGGCAGGTCGAGTTTCTCCACCTGGCTTACGCGGATCGCCTACAACGCCGGCATCAATGCCAAGCGGAAGGCCGGGCGCTACGAACCCCTCGATGTCGAGCCGGAGGATACCAGGCTCCTGTCGCCGGAGGATCAGCATATCCGTGCCGAGACGGCGCTGGCTCTGCAGAACGCGATGCAGGCCCTGCCCGAGAAGTACGCGGTCTGTCTTGACCTGTACTTCAAGGAGGGGCTGCGCTATGAGGATATTGGCGCGGTGACCGGGTTCCCGGTCAACACGATCAAGTCGCATGTGTTTCGCGCCAAACGGGAGCTGCGCAGGGCGCTGTGCGCCACGGAGGACTAGATGACCTGTGAACGATTCCGCGAGCAGCTGGACGGGCTCGACAACCAGAGGCTGCCCATCGACATGGTCGTGCACGCCCGAACCTGTCCGGACTGCGCCCGCGAGCTCGAGACGCTCAGCGCGGCCCTCTCCTGCTATCGCCTGCCCGACGCCATGCCATCGGTCGACCTCGTGCCGCGCATAGCGGCTCTGCTGCCCTACTTGCCGGCTCCGAGGCGCAGCGTGTCCATGCGCGACTGGCTGCTGGTCGGCTTGCTGATCGTCATTTCGATGGTCATGGTACCGATGCTCGGCGATTTCAGGGCGCTCCGTGCCGTGTATGGCAACGGCTTCACCGTGCCGGTCTTCCTGACCTATGGCGTCGCGATAACCCTGTATGCGGGCCTGTTCATCATGAGCCACCTCGAAGATTTCTCGAGACGGCTCCATGATTTCCAGGGAACCAGGACCTGAGCGCCTCCGCGCAATGAAAAGGGGCAGGCGCAAGGCCTGCCCCGATCGTTCGGTCAGTCCTCTATTATCAGACGCCTTCCTTTATGATTTCTATCTTGATGCCCTCTGACTGCGCTTCGGATTCCTTGGGAGGCACGGTCACGCGAAGGATGCCGTTCCTGAATACCGCCCGCACCGCCGACTGGTCGAATTTCTCGGCCGGCACATAGTACTTCTGCCTGTCTATGTCCTTCAGCTTCAGGCGGCGCTTGAAGTAGCGCACGCCTTCCTCCGGAGCGGCATCCAGCCCGATTCTGGCCGAGAAGACCATGTAGTCACCCTGGAACGACAGGCTGATGTCCTTCTCGTCGAATCCCGAGAGCGCGAATTCGAATACCATCGAACGATCCTGCGTGAGGAATATGTTCATCGGTGGGTACGAGAAGCTTGGGTACCAGTCGGAGTTCTCGTCCTGGTCCATCCCCGTGAACCACGGAGCGCCTGGATGCGGTATGCCGTGTCCATCGGCGGCACCTGGGCCGAAGTTGTCCTTCATCTGGTCGCCAAAGCTCTTGGCTGCGTCAAAAATCTCGTCGAGCATCGATCCGATGTCGACATACATGCGGTTACCTTTCATAGGTATTCCCCCTGCAGGCGGTCTCTCTGCCCCTCCGTACGGAGCGGGCTGGCGTGGATCCGTGAGGCATCCACCATGGCCGCTCGGCGCACTGCGCCGGCGAACCACGTATAAAAGATACGAATGATCCCCATAAATGACAAGTCCGGATTCCTTGCGGAATCCGGACCTGGACACCCGCCAGCTCGGCGGATGTCGGCTGGCTGGCCTGCCCCCTACTTGGCTGGCGGGAACAGCAGCGGGTAGTCGGTTATCTTGCCGGCGGCCGCCCAGGCCTCCGGAACGACCTTCCAGTTGTTGTCGCAGGTTACCGTGATCGGTCCTGACTGCTTCTCGAACCAGGTCAGCATGTAGTAGCGCAGATCCTTCGTCGTGCTCGAGGTGACGAGCTTCAGCTTCTGCAGGTCGGCGGCCGGCAGGCCAACGCCCTTGGTCAGGTGTCCGCCACCACCCGAGCCGCGATAGGAGTTGATGGCGACCGAGTAGGTCTTGGCCATGTCAAATGGCGTGCCATCGGCCATCGACTGGATGGTGACGCGGGATCCGGCTGGCTTCGAGACGTCGACGATGTACTTGATGCCGGCGACGCTGTCGTAGTTGTAGGCGGCCGTCGTCGTGTCGTAGCTGCCATAGCGCGGATTGAAGACCAGCTTGCCATCCTTGTCCATCATGAACGAGATCAGGTGGTCGGAGGGGCCAGTCATCGTGGCGAACTGGTTGCCGTAGTTGAACTCCATGAATTTCTTGATCTGCTCGCCGGTCAGGTTCATCGTGTACAGGTAGTTCTCATACTTGTACAGGCTGAACATGTCGCGAACCTTGATGGTGCCGTCGGCCGTCGTGGGCAGGTAGGCGGTGCTGCTCAGCGGGGCGGCGAACGATATCTGCGCGGGCTTGAGGCCCATGGCAGGATCGGCGCACAGCTCGAGCTGGATGCGGTTGATCAGGTCGACGAACGCGGAGTCACCGAACAGGGCCTCGTCGCTGGTGATCTTGCCGACCATCTTGCCGATGGGCCGCTCGACCCAGGCCATCATGTCGGCCTTGGCCGAATCGAACTTGGCGACGAAGGCCGGATCGGCCGCTATGCCCTTGATCGGGACGAGCGAGCCGGAGAATGACTTGGTCCATGACTTGGTCTTCTTGTTCCACTGCAGATCAAGATTGACCACGGCGACATTCTTGGCCGCGTCGAGCGGGCCGAATATCGGAACGATCGTGCCGCTGGGATCCTTGACGTCCACGTTCTTGGCCTTGGCTATCGGGTCGTAGCCCTTGCCTTCCCAGCCGGAGTGATCATGGCCGACGAACACCAGGTCGAGTCCCGGTACCCGCTCGATGACGAGCTGGCTGGCGTTTTCGTTGCTCGGCGTGTCGGCATTCTGGGAGGCGTAGGTATAATCAACACCGGAGTGCAGAAGTCCGATGATCACATCCGGCTTTTCCTTCTCCTGAATGATCGGAACCCATTTCTTCGCCGTCTGGACCATGTCCAGCACGTCCATGCCCGACCAGAAGGCTTTGGGCAGCTGTTCGGTGATCTTCGGCTCGATCATGCCCAGCACCGCGATCTTGATGCCCTGGCGGGTAATGATGGCATACGGCTGGAAGTACGGCTCGGTCGTGCCTTCCTTGACGATGTTCGCGCAGATCATCGGCGCGGCGAGTTCCTTGCGGAGCTTGTCGTACACCGGGTGTCCGGCTTCGATATCGTGGTTGCCGACGCCGACCACATCGTACTTGAGGTAGTTGATGACCTGGCCCCAGATGTGCGGCACATCGGTCTTGAGGAAGTTGTAGTAGTATACGGGAGGCTGGCCCTGGAGCGAGTCGCCGTTGTCGAGCAGCACGACCTCGCCGCCGGCGGCGCGCTGCTGCGCCACGAGCGTAGCGACCTGCGCCATCGATGTATCGAGGTTCTTGCCGGTTATGAAATCATAGGGGAAGATTGCCCCATGGACATCGCTGGTCTCCATGAAGGTGATCCGGAGCGGTGTTTCGGCAAACTTGTCGAATGGATGAGCGCACGAGGCAATCGAGAAAACGATAGCCAGTGTCGCGATCACCATGAACAAAGTCCTCAGTGACTTTCTCATAGTTCCTCCTTAAGGAAATGGGCTCTCAGCTCTTGAGAGGGGAATAGAGTATATACCGTCTGTGAAAAAGGAGAAAGCGAAAAATGAGGAATCGGTCAGGTAGTGCCGATTGACGCGGCCTTGCATCAGGGTCGGCCGCCTCGTAGCCGGACGACCGTCGCGGCCGCCACGTCGCGCTCGGCATCGAGACCGAGCTCGGCGCAGGTGTCACGCAGGTTGAACCAGGCGTCGTAGTAATCGGCCCGCACGGATGTGGCCAGCACGAAGAACTCGCGGGCTTCCGCATAGCGGCCGCGGCCGAACAGCGCGACGCCCAGATTGTTCGCCGCCTCCGGATGCCCCGGGCGCAGGTCCAGAGCGCGGCGATAGTGCGTCTCGGCTTCCGCTACCTTGCCAAGGTCGAACAGGGCGAGGCCGCGGTTGCTCAGCAGATCCGCGCTCTCGCCTCCCAGGCGCAACGATTGATCGAAGGCCTCGATCGCGTCGCGCGGGCGGCCTTCGCGCAACCGGGCCAGGCCCAGGTCAAAGGCCAGATCCGGCGAGTCCGGATCTGCCTGTCGCGCGGCGATGAAAGCCTGCGCGGCCTCTTCGTACCGGCCCGCCTGCAGCAGGTGAATGCCCTGGTCGGCAAGGGCGCTCGCGTCCGCCATCGTTGTCCGGGCGCTAGCGGACCATGCCGAGCATTCCTGGAAGGTAGATGCCGGCGGCCACCAGGGCGGCGGCGGGAAGCACGACCAGCATGATTACGTCAATGATCCGCCCAGCCTTCCGGACGCCCGACAGGGCATTGGCCAGGAAGATGACGATGATGCCGATGGCCAGACTGAAGGCGTCATACTTCAGGAATGACACCGTGTGGGCGGCATCGTACAGCCAGCGCATGAATCCGATATCGAGGGCGTTGGAGAAATACAGAAAGCTCAGCGCGTACCCGAGCAGCACAGGCGTGTAGCGCTGGTCGGAACCGAAGAACACCCGCAGGAAGAGTATGATATAGAAATAGATGACCAGCGCCACCGGCGAGCCCCAGCCTCCGAACCGGCTCGAGACCAGTTCCTGCAATTGGGGTAGCTTGAACATGGCCAGCACCGGCGGCAGCAGCAGCGCAAACGCGAACCACCCAATCACGTTGAACGCCCGCTGCCGGGCGCCGCCGGATGCCCTGTTCGACGTTCTGTTCGAGGTCTGCATTGCCGGCTCCGGCCTGTTCGTCACATTATTGTCGCTCATCGCATCGACTCCTTGAAAACGATCAGGATAGCCCCGGCAATCCCAGCTGGTGCGGCCGGTTCGATATGACGCCGTCGCAGCCAATCGACAGCACGCGCGCCGCCTCCGCAGGATCGTCGATGGTCCACGGGATCATCCGGCGACCGCCACACATGCGGCCCCAGGCCAGACCCAGCTTCGTGGCCTGAACCGACCGCGGTTTCAGGATATCGGCATGGCCGAGCCAGCGGCCTTCCCCATGGCGAAGATAAAACGGCACCTCGTCATCGATACAATAGATGATGGCGGTTGGCACGCTCGGCTCAAGCTGTTTGAAACGCTTGATGGCCATCGGGTTGAAGCTCGAGACGATGATGCGCTCGGCTCCGAACTTGAAGTCGTAGAGCAGCTTGACCAGCGCCGCCTCCAGCCCGCGATCCTGGGCATCGCCGCTCTTGATCTCGATGTCGAAATACAGATCCTTGCCGAGCTCCTCAAACAGCTCGGACAGGAGCGGGGCCTTCTCGCCCTTGAACTGCGCGCCCTTCCACGAGCCGATATCGACATCCTGTATCTGGGCAACCGTCGATTCCTCGATGTGCACCGAGGTGCCTGGCGCAACCCGGCCGGTACTGTGGTCGTGGATGACGATGAGCTTGCCATCGCTTGTCAGGTGGATATCGAGCTCGACGCCGGGAATCCCCTTTGCCTTGGCGAGCCTGAATGCGGCCATAGTGTTCTCCGGGGCCTCGCTCGACAACCCACGGTGCGCAAAGACGAGCGGCCTGTCCCGCCCTGGAAGTGGTACCAATCTGGACATGTTGATTATTCTGCCTTTCCTTCTGCCAGTTTTCGTTTGAGCGCCGCCAGCGCGTCATCGGTGCCGAGCGCGGCTATGTCCGACTCGGTGGTGGCCGATGGTCCGCCAAGCGCCTCGCCGGTCTCCATCTGCAACTGCGCCAGCAGCAGGTCGGCGTCGACCGACCGCTCCGAGGCTCCGGCCATCGGCAGCTGCTCCCTGATGCGCGCCACCTTGGCGGCAAGCTCGGCGCGCTCGGCTTCGAGCGCCGTCCTGCGCGCTGTCAGCTCGTCGACCCTGGCGCGCGCCGCGGCCTCGAGTTCGGCAGCGCCCTTCGCCGCGGCGAGCTCCAGCCGCCGCGACCATAGCCTCAGCTCGTCACCCAGTGCCGCAAGTTCACTCTCGGTCGTCTTCAGCGAGGTCATGAACTCCAGCGCGTAGGCACGGGCATCCGCCGCCGACAGGCCGCGGATGTCGGTATCGTCCATCGGCATCGGTCTACAGCTTGAAGGTGGCGCCCAGACCGATCTGGTAACCGCCATAGGAGCTGAACGAGCCGCCCAGGCTGTCGGCGAGGCCGAGCATGTAGTCACCCTGGACCTCTACAAACAGCTTCATGTCTCGATTGAACAACCACGACACGTACGCTCCGCCCGAGACACCGTAGTGGGTGAACCACGGATCGTCGCTGTTCGAGGCATAATCCTCTATGATGCGCACGATGGCATTGGTTGAACCAGCGACACCGGCGCGCGCGCCCGCTTCGAGACGGCGCATGAAGATGCTGTACTGTCCTCCGACAATCACGTTGATCGGCAGCCACATCGACGAGTCGGTTATCATCTGTATCGCCGCGTAGGGTCTGACATTGTAGAAGCCACGGGTCAGCTCGGCCCTGGCGCCAATGACGAAGCTGGTACCCATGCTGGCATCGAGATAGTTGTAGCTGTGGGCATAGACCGCGAGATCGGCGCCGAGCCGCGGAATCTCCCGCAGCTGCACATCCTTGACCACGGGAACGCCCGAATACAGTATGGTGCCCTTCGAGCGCGTGGTGCCGACGTCCTTGATCAGGATCAAGCCGGCCTCGCGTTCGTTGGTAAGGCCTTCGAGCGTATCGCTGACGATTACCGCGTATTCGTCACCCTTCTTGATGCCCATGTCCTGGCCCAGCTGGATGTCCACACCGCCGGCTCCGGACGCCAGCACGCGCGTGACATTCTGGAACTGCGATATCTTGCGAATCTCGAACTGCAGCTGCATAGGGATGCCGTTGATGGCGTCCTGGATCGACTTGAACTGGGTCTCCCGACTGGTGCCCTGGGTCTCAACATTGGCTATGCCAATCATGGTCCCGCTCGCCACATCGATGAAGCTGACATTGGTCTTGATGCTGGTCTGCCATTCCTTGTTGTTCACATACTGGCTGTCGAAGCTTGTCACCACCGGAACCGCGATGATGAACGCGCCGACCAGCTTGTTGAAGTCGGCCTCCGTCAGGAACGCCTCGCCAAACTGGTACTTCTCCGGAAGCACGAAGTTGGCTTCCTTGGTCTTCTTGAGAATGTCTATGAACTGCGCGACATCGCTGGTCGAGAAACGCTGCTCCATGCCAAAGATGGTAAAGCGGCCAAGATCCAGAAATACCCGCTGAATATCGACATCGATCGTACCCAGCGTCTCCCTGGGTATGTTCCAGCCGAAATAGCCGAGCGAGAAGATCGCAATCTCCTGCTTCTCGCTTACCTTGGGCTGGGCAACGGCGGGGCTGATCATCGCGGCGAACAAGAGCGCGGCCAGCACTATCGTCAATGAACGTTTCATGGTTCCTCCTGGAATATCGGTGGCACTATAGAAACGACAGTATAGCTCATGGAAAAGCGTTTTGCGAGACCGCATCGATGCCTTGCCGCGGTGCTTCGATGCGCGCTATCGTTCCACCCATGGCCGCAGGATACCTTGCTCTTGATGACGATATTGCCGCACTCGCGACTCCGCCCGGTGCCGGCGCCCTTGCCGTGGTGCGCACCGCAGGCCCGAGCAGCATCGAGCGGCTCGCGGCCCTGTTCTCGCGGCCCGACATACTGCGCGGCACCCCAGGCTATGCCGCCGCCTTTGGCCGCCTGGTCGGCCCCGATGGCGCGGCCATCGACGAGGTAATCGCCGTCGTATTCAGGGCGCCGGCCAGCTATACCGGACAGGATGGCGTCGACATCATGTGCCATGGCGGCCAGGCCACGGTCGACGGCCTCCTCGCCGCCCTCGATGCCGGCGGCTTCCGCCGCGCCTTGCCAGGCGAGTTCAGCTTCCGGGCCTTCTATAATGGCAAGATGGATCTGACCCGGGCGGAGGCCGTTGCCGACCTGGTGGCGGCACGGACGGCGGCCGCGCGGACCGATGCGCTGGCCCGCCTTTCGGGCGGACTGTCGCGCGAGGTCGCCGACATACGAAAAGAACTGATACGGCTGGCGGCGGCCTGCGCCCTGCGCCTGGATTATGGCGAGGATGAGGCCCCCGAGGACCTGTCAGAAGAATTGCCGGCGATGCGGCTGGCCAGGGCGTCATGCGAGGGCCTGGCCGCGAGCTACGCGGTGGGGCGGCTGCTTCGCGACGGGGCTACCATTGCCTTGGCCGGGCGGACCAATGCGGGCAAATCGTCGCTGTTCAATCGCCTCCTGAAGGAAGAACGAGCCATCGTGTCACCGGTTCCCGGTACCACTCGCGACTATCTGGAGGCGGAGCTGGATCTGGGCGGGCTGCCGATCAGGCTGGTCGATACGGCCGGCGTGCGCCAGAGCCAGGATCCCGTCGAGGCGGAAGGAGTCCGCCGCTCGCTGCTCGTCGCCGGCGGCGCGGACGCCATCATCTATGTCGTCGACGCGACGCAAGGCCTCGTGGCCGAGGATGCGGAGTTTCTGGATGCCAACCCAGGTTCGGTCCGCGCGTGGAACAAGGTGGACGACGCGATGGCCATGCCGGTACCTTCGGGCTGGATCGGCGTGTCGGCGGCGACCGGCTCCGGCGAGTCGGAGCTCGTCGCCGTCATCAGGCAGGTGCTGATTGGCGGGCACGAGCGCGAGCCCGCCGCGGGCGTGGCTCCCGGCGTGCGCATCGGCTCGCAGCGCCATCGTGATGCCCTGATCCGGGCTGCCGCAGCCATAGCCGATGCCGAGGCCGCGATCGAGTCGGGCGAGCCGGTCGACGTCGTCGCGATCGATATTGCCGAGGCGCTCGAGGCGCTCGGCGAGATTACCGGGGAGACCACGAGCGAGGACATCCTCGAGTCACTCTTCTGCAACTTCTGCGTGGGGAAATAGATGGATTATGACATCATCGTCGTTGGCGGCGGACACGCCGGCATCGAGGCGGCACTGGCCGCCGCACGGCTCGGTCGCTCCGCGCTGCTTGTTACCCAGAATCCCGACACGATCGGCCGCATGTCATGCAACCCGGCCATAGGCGGGCTGTCAAAAGGCAACCTGGTGCGAGAGGTCGACGCGCTGGGTGGCGAGATGGGCCTCTTGATAGACGCGACAACCATACAGTATCGCCTGCTCAACCGCTCGCGGGGGCCGGCCGTCCAGGCGCCGCGGGCGCAGGCCGACAAGTCGGCCTACGCCGCCGCCGCGAGGACCGCAGTCGAGGGCCAGCCGGGGCTGCACGTCTACATGGATACCGTTGTGGCGCTCATCGCGTCGGCCGACGGCACGCGCGTTGAAGGGGTTGTCACCGAGCGCGGCCACCGGATAGGCGCGCGCGCCGTCGTCGTCGCGGCCGGCACCTTCATGGAGGGCCGCATCTTCATCGGCGAGTACCGTGCCGGTTCCGGCCGGCTCGGCGAATCCGCGGCTGTCGGACTCGGCAGCTGGCTCGCGCAGGCGGGGTTCCCGGTCGGCCGGATGAAGACCGGTACGCCGGCGCGCATAAAGGCATCGAGCATCGATCTTGATGCCCTCGAGCTGCAGCGCGGCGATCCGGTGCGGGAGCCATTCTCGTTCGTCAACGACGAGGCCGGCGGGCCCGAGGTGCCATGCCGCGTGACGTGGACCAATGAGCTTACGCACGCGATCATTCGGGCCAATATCGGCCGTTCACCGCTCTTTTCCGGCGACATTACCGGCAAAGGGCCTCGATACTGCCCCAGCATCGAGGACAAGGTCGTCAAGTTCCCGCAGCGCGACCGTCACCAGATATTCGTCGAGCCGGAAGGCCTGTATACCGACGAGATGTACCTGAACGGGCTGTCGTCATCGCTGCCGGAGGAGGTTCAGGAGGCGTTCATCAGAACGATGGATGGCTTCTCGAACGCCTTCATGGTCCGGCCGGGCTACGCGGTGGAGTACTCCTATGTCGATCCAGTCGATCTGTACGCGAGTCTCGAATCGAAGCGCATGGCCGGGCTGTACCTGGCGGGGCAGACGAACGGTACGTCGGGATACGAAGAGGCGGCGGCCCAGGGAATCGTGGCCGGCATCAACGCGTCGCTGGCCATTATCGGCGAGCCGCCCATCATCCTGTCGCGTTCCGAATCATACATCGGGGTGCTGATCGACGATCTGGTAACCCTGGGCGCCAAGGAACCATACCGGATGTTTACGAGTCGTGCCGAGCGGCGTCTGTCGCTCCGCCATGATACCGCGGACAGGCGGCTTACGCCGATCGGCATGCGCATCGGGCTCGCCACGCCGGACCGCGCCGAGCGCTTCGGACGCAAGCTCGAGGCGATGGATGCGATACGCGAACTGCTGCGGGGCCGGCGCATAACGCAGGGCGATGCCGCGCGTGATGCGGTATTCGCTCCGCATCTTGGCGAAGATCTGTCGCGCGCGCTTCGCGATCCGCACATCGCCGAGCTCGATCTGAAGGCCATCGAGCCAGCGCTGACGCCGTATCCCGATCCCTGGGTGACCGGTGTGCTGCTCGATCTGCGTTATGAAGGCTATGTCGCCAAGGAAGAGCGGCTGTCCGCGCGGCTTGGCAAGCTCGATGGTGTCAGGCTGGCGGCAGATCTCGACTACGGCGCTATTCTGGGGCTGTCTTCCGAATCGGTAGAGAAGCTTCTGGCCGCAAGGCCGCTCTCGCTCGGCCAGGCCTCGAGGATACCCGGCGTGCGGCCTTCCGACATAGCCTTGCTGGCGATCCGGGTGGTCGGGCGCCGCTAGTCTTCCTTCTTGATGCCGCACAGGGCGGCAAGGTCGGCCTTGGCCTTGTCCAGGGCGTCCTGGTACTGGTCGCGCATCTGGCCCACGTTCTGTTTGTAGAATGCGGCGAAATCCGGATCCTGCATCGGGTCGATGCGGACGGGGCGACCCATCCTGGCTGACATCTCCTGCTCTTTCTGCTTGAGCCGCGGGGCATACTGTTTCCTGATCGCCTCTTCGACCCGCTTCGCGTCCTCCAGGTACTGCTTCAGGAAGCCACCGAGCTGGTCGAAGGTTGCCTGGATCCGCTTCTCGCCGAATGGAGCGGTATTGAGCACCTTGATGCCGGCACCCAGCGGAGCCAGGTCGGCTTCCGGATTGGCCGCGGCACTGATCGGCAACTGGATCCTGGATACGAACACCTCGAAGGCGCCCTCGCGGGCATGGTCCTTCTTGTCCTTTGGTATGGATGAGAACCGCGCCGCAAAGTCGATATCGGTCGGATCGGCAAGAAATTCGCCGGCAAGCCGCTTGCCTTCCTGTCTGGCCTCGGTGGCCGCAAGGGCCTTGGGGTCAGCCTTGAGGTCCTTGGTCCGTTCCAGTGCTATCTCGAGAGCGCTCTTGATCATTGCCATATTTCTCTCCATCCATTGTTGAGTTGAGCCGGCCGCCGGTCCCGGCCGTCGGGGCCGGTGCCTTCAGGTCGTTGATCATGATCACTACCTTGTCCACGATCGAAACAATGATGACCAGGCCAACCGCGTATTCCAGACCGCTGAACAACCAGCGCGGCAGATCGGCCAGGTATCGAAGCAATTCTATCGCATACAGGATCATGGTCGATGCGACCGTCGCCTTTCCCAGAAACGATGTCCGGGGGGTTACCCGCTTCTTGACGGTCAGCACGGCCAGCACCATCAAGCCCTGGCCGACCAGCCTCGATACCAGCAGCCACAGGAACCATGCCGGTATAATATGAAAATAATAAAAGACGAAGGTTATGACAAACAGCAGGGAGTAGTCGCTGGCCGAATCCATCATCCGTCCAACCCGGGTAACCTGCTTCTCCTTGCGTGACACATAACCGTCAAGGAAGTCGGTTGCGAAGATAATCGCGACCAGTACCACGAGCTGGAAGCGTATCGGGTAATCCTTGCTCGCGATGATGATGTACAGGATGGTAGGCAGCGTGCTCACGCGGAAGAGCGTTATCGCGTTGGCCTTGTTCACATGATCAAGGCGCCGGCCGGACGGCTCGATCACGAAGTCACCTCTGAAGACGACGAGCATCGTCATGATCAATCCATGAAATCCCAGCGACACGACCAGAAACTGCAGCACATAGGTCTTGAAGAACCCGAAGGACAGCGCGTAGGCGGAGAAGATGCAAAACTGGATTATCAGGTACAGGCCGAGGGTGATCACGAAGCTGCGCATCAGAAGCGCCAGTCGATGGGTTTCGCTGTCTTGTTCCTGAATTTGTTCTGTGGCGAGCATATACATCCTTGGCGGTTGCCTTGCGGGCACCCGGGCCCGGCGCATGATACAACTTGACAGTAGCGCTGTCAAATAGCCATACTCCGCGGCATGAATGTCGCTGATGCACTGACGGCGAGCCGCCTCCTTATGGCTCCAATCTTCTTTATCGTATACATGTGGGGGATAGCCGCTGGCCTTCCTCCTGTCGCGGCGGTAGTCGTGCTCTGGTTCCTTTTTGTGTCGATCGAGCTGTCAGACCTGTTTGACGGCATGGCCGCCAGGTCGATGAAGACCGTCAGCTCCTTCGGCAAGCTCTTTGATCCCTTTGCGGACGTCTTTGCCAGGCTGACCTACTTTGTCGGCTTCGCCTTTTCGGGCATCATGCCCGTGTGGATTTTCCTTATCATCCTGTACCGGGAATTCAGCCAGCTGTTCCTGCGGCAGCTCCTTGCCGAACGGGGAGTCGCGATGGGAGCCCGGTCGGGCGGCAAGATCAAGGCTGTCTTCTATATGATCGCCGGTGCAGCCTCGCTCGTGCTGTGGAGCCTGCGGGCGCTGCACCTGCTGCCTGCGCTTGATGGCGCGTTTGGCATGACCGTCTTCGTGCTGTACTGTCTGGCGGTCGCGCTCTCCGTTGGCTCGTTTCTGGACTATATCATGCAGTTCAGGAAGATCACCTCGCGCAACGACTAGCCCATGCGCCCCATCCAGACGATGACCGCCGCCGAGGCGCGCGGTGTCAGATTCGTTCTCTTCGATATCGATGATACCATAACCGAGTCAGGCCGATTGCTGCGGCAGTCATACGACGCGCTGTGGGATCTGTCCGCCGCCGGACTCGTCGTGATCCCGGTGACCGGCAGGCCGGCCGGCTGGTGCGACCTGATAGCCAGGCAGTGGCCTGTGTCGGGTGTGGTCGGAGAGAATGGGGCTTTCGCCTTCTACCTGGAAGACGGTTCGCTGCGGCGGATGCTGCATGCCGCAGCGCCCGATCCAGACACGGTCCGCGCGCGTCTGGCCGATCTGGGCTCCGGCGCACTTGGCGAATTTCCCGGGCTCCGCATCGCGAAGGATCAGCCCTATCGCATCTTCGATGTGGCGCTCGACTTTGCCGAAGAGGAGCCCGATCTGGGCCTCGAGCTGGCATCGCGGGTCAAACGTTTCTGTGAGGCGAATGGAGCCGTCGCCAAGGTCAGTTCCATTCACGTCAATGCCTGGTTTGGCGACTATGACAAGCTCTCCATGGCCGAGCAGTTTCTATCAAGGCGGTTTGGCTTTGATCCGATACTCGATTCGTTGGCCGTGCTGTATTTCGGCGATTCACCGAATGACGAACCGATGTTCAGACGATTCGCATTGTCTTGCGGTGTGGCGAACGTCAGGGACTATGGCCACTTGCTTGAGGTAGAGCCGAAATTTGTGACGCAGAGGCCTTTCGGTTACGGTTTTGCCGA